>Ga0315275_10006995_pt1 | contig 10866 bp, 9 predicted proteins | sample YL17G03_0_MG_FD_205557 | JGI IMG/M metagenome (GOLD analysis project Ga0315275, IMG submission 205557) | Sediment microbial communities from Yellowstone Lake, YNP, Wyoming, USA - YL17G03_0 | ecosystem: Environmental > Aquatic > Freshwater > Lake > Sediment | place: USA: Wyoming | collected...
TCAGCTTGGAGTTCTGCTCAAGAACGCCCAATATCCTCATGTCCGTCTCATCGATTTTTGCCATATATGGATTAAATATTCCATTTTTATAAGCTTTTCGGTAAATTCATGTAAATTTGTTCAAAAATATTGCAAATATGTTTATATAATCCATTTGGTATGGTTAAACCAGGTGATGGTATGAATAAATATATGATAGTATTATCGCTTTTTGCGTTTGTATCGCAGCTTGTTTCAGCCACGACTTATACGGTTGACATCCAGGTTTCTGACAGCCTGGCGCGCCCGATCGAGGGCGCTTCTGTGGTTTTCAAGTGCACTGAGCACTTCGCAAACTACTATGGCGAGCCGGACGATTATGTGCCGCGCTCCTGGTCTTTGCGCGACACCGACGCTTCGGGCCATACAGCTAGCAGCACATACCAGTGCACTGCAGGGCTTGAGTCTTCTGTCGTTGCCGTTTACAGGGGCCTAAACGCCACCATTCCTGTGTCGTTGCATTCCGGAACCAATGATGTATCATTGATAATAGAAGGGCTAGAGGACCTGACGGTTGCTGTCCAGGACCAGGATTCCGACCCAATAAAGGACGTTGGGGTCACTTGTGCACCAGTGACCAGCGGAAGCGTCCCCTCATTGTCAGGGACAACTGATGAAAATGGCATTGCCGTATTCAAGCAGGTCCCGTCAACCGCAGATTTTATAGTCAGGCTGAAGAACGGCTATGAGGAGAAAAATATAGAAGCAGACTTGGCAGACCAGGGCGTCAGCTATCTTGTCAACATGAGCACTTACGAGGCGACTGTATTGGCTGTTGATGATCTGAACAGGCCAATCGGCGGCGCAATGGTGAACATTTCATCCGGCTCATCTTACTCAAGCGCACTGACAGATTCCGGCGGCAAGGCGGTTTTCAGTAGATTGAAGCCCTGGAATTATACCATTGCAATAGATTACAAAGACAGCAAGATCTCGGAAGAGATGAAAGTTGAGTCGGATATCGAGAAAAAATTCGTTATGGATATCCAAGGGCCAAGCACAACCGGCATGCGCACCGAAGCCGAGCAGAGCGGAAACTACGCGGTCCAGGACAGCGTATGCCCATTCGCGGCTGCCTTTTTGGCGATTCCTTCCCTAGCTTTATGGCATGGGAGAAAACGGCATTGAAGCAGGAAAGATTCTGCGAATTCAGGCTCCCTCAGCGATTCATTTCCTCTTTGCTGCGCAGGCCCTGATCTGCTTGCATTGCGCATCTGTCAAAGCAGCGTCGTCCTTCCCTCCGAAGGGCTGCATCAGGCTTCCTGGCGCTGAAGAATCGTCCAAGCATCCAAGGCCATGGGCGATCTCATGGGCCAACAGCCTTCCGTTATTTGTGGCATCGGCCATGAGTATGGAATATCCCGGCTTTCCGTTAGGGGGTGGTGTGAATACCCCTGTGCCCCTTTCCCCTTCCCCGCTGTTCAGCAGCTCATCAACTATGTAGAGCTTGAACCCTTTCTTGGTGCCGTTTGCCCCTGTGCCGAATTTTTTCTTGAGCTCAGCATCTGCCGAATCGCTGATCTTGTCCATGGTTTTCTGATTCGCATTGCGGTCCATGTCTCCGTCAGGGGTCCCGTCCGGATCAGTGGCATCCCAGACAATATTGCCTGAGGAATAAGAAACTTGGACATCGCATTGGGCAAGTATCTCGTTTGCCCTTTTGAATGCATCCTCAAGCCTTTTCTTTAGCTGGTCCTGCGTGAATAGGCTGGGCCCTTCCGCATCCATGCTCTCTTCCTTCACAGAAGCATTTTTCAGGACATTCACCAGCATGGGCACAGCCAAAGATGCATTGCTTGCGTTAAGGGCCCCTGTGCCTCCTGCAGGAATTGTTCCATTTGCATTCACTATGTATGTTGGCGCAGTATCCATCCATCCGCGGTCTTGTGCATCCAGGCCAATTGACGCTGGAACAGTTGAGACCCACAAAGCCAAGCCAGTAAAGAAAACCTTGACCTGGGAGCCGAACGTCAGGCCTTCAACCTTTATTCCCCTGCCCCATTGCGAAGCCAATGCAGCATATGGATCCTTCTGTGTGAATATCCACCTGGTCATCGCAGTTGATGTGTGCACCATCGTATGGGGATTTGCCGCCCTTTCATTGACTTTCACTATGCTTCCTTGCGCCACTTCTGAGCCAAAAGTAACCGGCCCTTTCTCGGTGTATAGATCGACTGTTATTTCCCCGTCATCCAAAAGAGACAGCTGTGAATTGGCATTAACATTTTCATCATAAGTTTGAACCCAGTTGTTTATCAGGGGCAGCTGTTCGGAAAAGCTTGCGTTACCGTGGATATCTGAAATAGCAAATGCAGCGCCAACCAATATCAGCATTAGGATAAGATGTTTGCCTGGCATAAGAGATTGTTTTATTATAAAGTATAAAAAAGTATGTTTTTGCGATAAACGGACCCAATGGAATACGCTCCTGCAGGTTTCAGATGTCCAGACTTTCGTTGTTCCTGCTCTGGGCATTTTCCCATTTGTTCAGCGCCTTGTCAAGCTGCCTATTCTTTTTCGCGCTAAGCTTTTTTGCTTTTGGCTTATGAACATTTGATTTTCCGGATTTTTTGGCGACCATGGTTCTGTTATGGATGCGGCAGTTTAAAAAATCGCCCTATTTGCCAAAAAGCAAAACCCTTATTTCATTAAACAGGCCCCTTTTTTCCTCCTTCTTTTCTTCAGGAGCAGACTCTGAATGCAGAAGCTCCAGGAGGCTCCCTAATTCTTTCAGCTCGTTCTCAAGATCTGATTTCGAATATTTCCCAAGCTCCTCCCTGCGCTTATCCAGCACCCTGCTTTTCTCGTATTCCTCCCTATAGGAATCCTTTTCCGTTTTCATCTGCCTTATATTCTCAACGATCTCCTGCGCGCCATTGATGTTCTTGGCATAGAAATCAAGGGATTCCTCGTTATTATCATCAACCGCAAGGAATGACGTCTGCTCCAAAGAGCCTATTGCCTCGAACAGGCCCCTGTTTCCCAAAATGATTTTCTTGAACCTGGAGGTTTCTGGACAGATGTGCGAAACCTTCTTTTCGCTGCAGTCAAAGAACTCGCGGATCTGGATCGCATTGCATTTGCCAAAATCGGGATAATCGGAAAGGAACTGCCTTAATTGGTTAATTCCGCCGTTTTCCAGCAGCTCTCCATAATATTCCCTAAGAGGAGGGAATTCAGTTTCGCCAAGCAGCTCTGCAACAGGCTTGGAAACCAGGGACTGTATGTATTGCGCCCGCAAAGCCCCCAGCTTTTCAAGGCTTTTCAGCAGCTCCTCGTGCCTGCGCACCTTTTCAATGTCTATCTTTTCCTTTTCCAGCTGCGCCATTTCCTCCAATGCCTTTTGTATCCTGAACTGCTCCTTCCTAAGAACCCTGTCCTTCTTCCTTATCTCCTCTTCCGCTGTTTCATATTCCGTGTTAATGGCAACTATCTCCTCAAAATATGCCATCCCCTCCTTTGCCAGCTGCATCTTGTTTTCCCTGATGAGCTTCAGTATTGACATGAACCTGTCTCCCGAATCCTCAGAGAGGAGATCCTTTTCAAATTCGCTTTGCACATCCATCTCAAAATGGCGGAGCCCCTTGCCAAGAAGCATCGCCTTCTTCGCAAGCCTCATCCGTATGCTCATGGCTGTGTTGGTAATATTCTTCTCGTTTTCCTGCACGGATTCTATGCCTTCTATTATTTCCTTCAGCTGATTAGAGAGCCTTATGACAGCAGGGCGCTGGCTCTCCCCTATCTTTTCCATCTTATGCTTCAGGATGCTGAGCCCTTTTTTCAATTCCGATATTTCATCCGCGCTGTTCATCAGATTCGCCCTATTCCCATGTTTCTGTTATGTTTCATAGATTATTTAATCGTTGCTGTGGCCTGGAATGACCTTGGAATCATTTTTCCTTGCAAAGCATGGAAATCTTTATTAACAAAGGTTGAGACAATCCAATATGGGAAAGCCAAGGAAAAAGGATGGCGATGGGATGGCAAGGAAGGCATTGCTGATGTTCACTGCTGCGCTGGTTGTCATATTTCTGTTCCTGTTCGTTCCGGCAGGAACCCTGGATTATTGGCAGGCTTGGATATTCATGGCGGTCCTGTTTGTCCCTGTGATATTCGTTGGGACATATCTCCTGAAAAACGATCCGGAATTCCTGAAGAGGAGGTTCCAGTTCAGCGAAAGGATGAAAAGCCAGAAAAGGATAATAAGGATATCCCAGATCGTCTTCTTCATAGGATTGTTAGTTCCTGGACTGGATTACAGGTTCGGCTGGTCGCACGTTCCTGTGCCGCTGGTCCTGCTTGCCGATGTGCTGGTGTTTTTGGGCTATGTCCTGGTCTTTCTTGTGTTCAGGGAAAACAGCTACGCTTCAAGGATAATAGAAATAAGCAAAGGGCAGAAGGTCATCTCAACAGGGCCTTATGCAGTGGTAAGGCATCCGATGTATCTGGGGTCTATCCTGATGTATCTGTCAATGCCGATAGCATTGGGCTCATATGTCGCCCTCCTGTTTTTTGCCCCTGTGATATTTGCCATACTGTTCTTCAGGATAGGCGATGAGGAGAAACTACTTAGGAAGAGCCTCAAGGGATACAAGGAATACTGCAAGAAGGTGAGGTTCAGGCTGTTGCCGGGAATCTGGTGATTCCGGCTGTTCAATTCATCTTTCCGAAAAGGCTGGCCTGGATCAGCCCAAGACAAAGATATTAAAGCGTATTTAATTCAATATATAGTTGGCAGGGTAGATTGAAGGATGGCAAAGAAACAGAAGGAGTGCGTGCATGAAAGCTGCAGCAACAAGGAGCCGCTTGAGGAATGCCCATACTGCAGGTATTATTATTGCAACTCGCACATTGACGCCAAGGCCCCAGGACGCCCGATATTCACAATGGGCGGAAGCGGGGACCCGATCCTGATGAGCGAATGGAACGAGGGCAACGGCCATCCGTGCCCGGAATACATCCGCTACCTGATAGAGGCGAGCAGGCGCGCAAGGGCCAGCAGGGAAGCGCCAGAGGAAGAAACAAAGGAAGGCAAATCCGTTTTCCGCTCAGCCCTGGCATTCTTCGCATCGATAGTCTCATTCGCATCCAGGCCTGTCAAATGGCTTTCCAGGACCCTGAACAGCTTTTTCTACAACATGACGCTGGGGATCCAGCATGTCCTGATCGCGCTTTTTGCGATGTCCAAGATAGTCTTGGTGGTGTTGGTTCTATTGGCAGCGATTTGGGCGTCCAACTCCCTCATCACATACGGAAAGCTGCCTTCGATTAGTGAATTGAACATAATGGGCAACCTATCCGCGGAGGGAAACTGCACCGCAACATGGCTCTCAGGAGCCTGCGATCCGAATGTCAAGCCGCTGTTCTGCAGCAACGGAACGGTCGAGAACAGGTCCAGCGTATGCGGCTGCGGCCCGAACCTGAGGCAATTTGAAGACCAATGCATACCGAAGGTAATATGCCAGGACGGGACATTCTCCCCTGAATGCTCTGCAAACAAGCCATACCAATGCATAAACGGGACGCTGGTTGAAAAGGCTTCAAAGTGCGGATGCGTTTCTGAATCCAGCTTCAAGGAAGTCGGCGAAATCTGCATCGACGTATCAAAGACCGAGGGATACGCGATAGAGCAGAAGATCCACAGCCTGATAAATGTAGAAAGGCAGAAGAACGGGCTGAAGGCCCTGGAGGCAGACGCCAACCTTACTGAGATAGCCAGGAGGCACAGCCAGGACATGGTGGAAAACGAATACTTGGAGCATACCAACCTGAAGGGCGAAGGCCCGGCACAGAGGGCGATGAATGCCGGATATTACTGCTACAAGGATTACGGGAATGGCTCTGTCCTGGGCAGCATAGGGGAGAACATCGGGCTGGCATACACGTTTGACACGATATACTATGCGAACGGCATAGAGACAAACAGGGACTGGTATTCCTCGGACAATGTTGCTGAGATGGTTGTTGAAGGATGGATGAACAGCCAGGGCCACAGGAAGAACATACTTACAGACACTTTTGAAAAAGAGGGAATAGGGGTTGCAATCTCAATAGAGGGCAGGATACTGATAACCCAGGACTTCTGCTAGCATGGCCTGGTTTGCCCTGCAGAAAAGGAAACATTATTTCTTTAGGCCAGGGAAATTGTAGAAGTTGTCTATGCCGGTGTCATTTGTCCTGCAAGTCACTTCAAATCCCGAGCCAGCGTATTTCCTTTTTCCGTCATTCACCATCCTGAGGTGGTAATCCAGGACCATTGCCTCAAGTTCTCTATTGCTTCTTATTATGTCCCCGAAGTTCCAGCCAAGGAAATGGTCAAGGAAGACATTCTGCGAATTGGCCAGCCACCTATCCAGGTCTTTCATTCCGCTATATGGAGGATCCGGGATGCACATTGCAATTTTTGCATTTTCAATCGTTTCCTTCGTGACATTCCATGGGAATTCCAGAAGGAAGCTCTGGAATGGATGGATCGGGATCCCCTTGCCATAAGCCTCGTGCATTATAGTCACTAGCTTTACCAGGACCTGATCCAGGTTTTTCACCTCAGTGAAATCCATCTGGTTGTCCATGAAAAGGACATGGTTCCTGCAAGGCGCCTCCTTCCTGTAATAGACAAACGGACAGGTGGGCGAACCGTCATTGTGGGGATAAAACGGGATGAATGCGCTGCTTGCGGTCGCCGTAGCCAGAAGGGCATTCTGCCCGCCCCAGCCACCCCTTGAAAGGGAATTGATATTGATGAAGCAATCAAAATCGAAGATCTTTATGTCCCTTGTGCTTTCCATGTCATAGAAGATCCGTGAAAGATGGCCTCTTGAATCGTCCTTTTCAATAAATGCCTTTGCCTTCAGAAAAACTGTTTTGGCTGAAACCTTTCTTATCACATTCGGATGCTGGATTGCTGATTCGGTCATAGTAACACAACCAATTATTTAATACGACAATTTAAAAATATCTGGCTTTTATGAAACAGGCAGGGATGTTTCAAAGTCCAGATATGTCAGCTTCGCAGACCTTACGCAGTCCCAGCTGCGGCATATGTTAGACCTGTCATTCGTCAATATTGCGGATGTGTCCCCTATCTTTTTCAGCGCAAATGCCATCGAGAGATACGCCAATTCAGTCATGCTTAGCTGAAAGATCATGTTCCTGTTTACCTCATTCCCAAAATAATGCGGATCCGTGCCCAGCTCATATCTCATCTGCATGTTCCCTCTTTTTATCCGGTTTGCCCTTTTGATCAGTTCCATCATTGTCCTTGGCTCCTTGTAGAAGACAACGACATCCTCCAGGATACCCAACGATTCTATCCCATGGTCCAATGCGATTTTTGTCGCTATGAACTTGTCATCGTTCAGCAGGCCTTCGGGAATTGGCCTTAGGTTAGGAATGTTTGCCCTTATCCCATAAAGCCTCCCATAGAGCATGGGCACCATTTCCCTCACTTTCTCCTTGACAGCGCAGATCCTCTCGACAAATCTTTCTTCAAGGGTTTCCGGCTTCACGAGGAATGGCTTGTATACCACCCTTACCCCCTTTTTTCCCTTGTTTTGGTCCAGGTAGTCATAGATCTTTTGGAAGGAATTGGGATCCGGGATTAGCACATCGGCATCAGCCCTTATCATGACCTTGAAATCAAATCTTCCGTATGCAAGGTTGTCCATCAGGTTTATCGCCCTTGCTTTCCCCTGTTCATCAGTATCGATCCATTCCACCCTGCTGTCTGATTCGCTTATCCTTTTTGCCTTTTGCCTTGTCGTATCGTCAGCTCCGTTCGTGCACAGGATCAGCCTTTGCTCAAACCCTTCCCTGAACCTCTGCTTCAGCATCAGGCTTATCACGGCATCTATGCTTGGCTCCTCATGGGCAGCAACGCATACCGGAATGATCTCTTTCTTGGAATGCCTGCCGGTCTCGACCAATGACTTTGCCCTTTCAAGAACCTGCCCGATGGCTGGCTTGCTTGTTGAGGAGAGCATAGGAATTGTAATCTCAGGCATTGGATATCACAAACACAAATTTAATACGACTGTTTAAAAGACATCCCTGAAAGATATTTAAAACTATCCTCCCCCAACTAATTCCTAGAACAATACGATACCCTAAGGGTAGAGGACGATGAAAATGGCAGATGAAAAAAAATACGTATATGACTTTTCAGAAGGAAAGGCGAACATGAAGGAATTGCTGGGCGGAAAGGGCGCGAACCTCGCGGAAATGACGACATTGGGATTGCCTGTGCCGTTCGGCTTCACGATAACGACAGAGACATGCGACTCATATTACAAAAACAACAAGAAATACCCTGCAGGGATGGAAAAGCAGGTTGACGAAAAGCTGATACTTTTGGAAAAGAAGATGGGCATGAAGCTTGGGGATCCTGCAAACCCATTATTATTATCAATAAGGTCCGGAGCCGCAAGCTCGATGCCTGGAATGATGGACACGATCCTGAACCTTGGGCTCAACGACGTAGTTGTGGAAGGCCTTATCAAGAAAACAAACAACGAAAGGTTCGCATGGGACTCATACAGGAGATTCATACAGATGTTCGGGAACGTTGTCATGGAGGTGGAGCACAAGGACTTCGAGGCAATACTGGACAAGAAGAAGGAAACAAAGGGAATAGAATATGACACCCAGCTGGATGCGAATGACCTGAAGGAGATAGTCAGCGAATACAAGGCAATGATAAAGAAGAAAACAAAAAGGGAATTCCCGCAGTCCCCAAAGGAGCAGATGTTCATGGCAATAAACGCGGTTTTCGGATCCTGGAACAACGACAGGGCTATACTATATAGAAAACTGAATGACATCAAGGGCCTTCTTGGAACCGCAGTCAACGTGCAGTCCATGGTTTTCGGAAACATGGGAGACTCGTCAGGAACCGGAGTGTGCTTCACAAGGGATCCTGCGACAGGGGAAAACAAGTTCTATGGGGAATACCTGATGAACGCCCAGGGAGAGGATGTTGTGGCAGGGATAAGGACGCCGCAAAAGCTGGAAACCCTGGAAAAGGTGAATGCAAAGGCATACAAGGAGCTTTGCGATGTAAGGGCAAAGCTGGAAAAGCACTACAAGGACATGCAGGACATGGAGTTCACGATACAGGAAGGGAAGCTTTACATGCTTCAGACAAGGAACGGGAAAAGGACTGCTGCGGCCGCAGTGAAGATCGCGGTTGACATGGTCAATGAGGGGCTAATAGACAAGAAGACCGCGCTATTGAGGGTGGATCCCAAATCATTGGACCAATTATTGCACAAGCAGATAGACCCATTGTCAAAGTCAAAGCACACTTCGGTTGCGCAGGGTCTTCCTGCAAGCCCAGGAGCTGCAGTAGGCCAGGCGATATTTGACGCAGAGAAGGCATACGAATGGGCAGAGGAGGGAAAGAAAGTCGTGTTGATAAGGACTGAAACGTCCCCTGAGGATCTGATAGGGATGAACGCGGCCCAGGGAATCCTGACTGCAAGGGGAGGGATGACCTCCCATGCAGCAGTTGTTGCAAGGGGAATGGGAAAGTGCTGCGTCGCAGGATGCGGGGATGTGATAGTCAATGAGGAAGGGGGATACTTTGAAGTCAAGGGCCAAAGGGTCAAGGAAGGGGATTATGTAACCCTGAACGGAACGACTGGGGAGCTTTTCATAGGCCAATTGCCTACTGTTGACCCTGAGCTGTCCGGAGATTTCGGAATATTGATGAAATGGGCGGATGAGGTAAGGAGGCTGAAGGTCAGGGCAAACGCAGACATACCAAGGGACGCAATTGTAGCAATTAAGTTCGGCGCAGAGGGAATAGGCCTTTGCAGGACAGAGCACATGTTCTTTGAAGGGGAAAGGATCAAGGCAATGAGGGAGATGATCCTTGCAGACGATGTTGCCGGAAGGAAAAAGGCACTGGACAAATTGCTTCCTTACCAGAAATCAGACTTCAAGGGATTGTTTGAGACAATGAAGGGATTGCCAGTAACTGTAAGGCTCTTGGACCCGCCATTGCACGAGTTCCTTCCGAAAGAGGAGGAGGACATTCAGATCATAGCTAAGGAAATGGGAGTCACCCCTGAAAAGATAAAGGAGAAGATAGTCAAACTGCATGAGCAGAACCCGATGCTTGGGCATAGGGGATGCAGGCTAGGAATAACCTATCCGGAAATAACGGAAATGCAGACAAGGGCGATAATCGAGGCTGCGATAGAGCTCAAGGACGAGAAGCTCGTTCCTGAGATCATGATACCCCTTGTTGGAAATGTCGAGGAATTCAAGCACCAGAAGGAGATAGTGAAGAAAACCGCAGATGACATTATCTCCAAGGCAGGGAGCAAGATGAAATACAAGATAGGGACCATGATCGAGGTGCCAAGGGGAGCATTGACTGCAGACCAGATCGCTGAGGAGGCGGAATTCTTCAGCTTCGGGACAAACGACCTTACCCAGATGACGCTGGGATACTCAAGGGATGACGTTGCATCGTTCGTTCCTGAATACATCAAGCTGAACATCCTTGAGAAGGACCCTTTCCAGGTTTTAGATCAGACTGGAGTCGGCCAGCTGATCAAGATGGCGGCTGCGAAGGGAAGGGGAGTCAAGAGCGACCTTAAATTAGGCATCTGCGGGGAGCATGGGGGAGACCCAAGCAGCATAATCTTCTGCCACGATGCAGGATTGGATTACGTCAGCTGTTCGCCATACAGGGTCCCGATAGCAAGGCTGGCTGCGGCGCATGCTGCCCTAAAGGAAGTAAAGAGCGGATAATCCAAAAAACTTTATTTTTTTTAATTTTTATCCTTCTTTTTCTGAAAGATATTTAAATGATCCAATCCA
>Ga0315275_10006996_pt1 | contig 10866 bp, 14 predicted proteins | sample YL17G03_0_MG_FD_205557 | JGI IMG/M metagenome (GOLD analysis project Ga0315275, IMG submission 205557) | Sediment microbial communities from Yellowstone Lake, YNP, Wyoming, USA - YL17G03_0 | ecosystem: Environmental > Aquatic > Freshwater > Lake > Sediment | place: USA: Wyoming | collected...
TCATCACCTGAAATGAATTGTTTGGTTTTCGGATTCCACATTATCCTGCTGTTGAGTTTTCTCCTTTTTGAGTATAAAACACTTTGTTTTTCTTTGTTTTTAGTAATATTAATATTGTGGGCTTTTGTTTGTGCTATAATTGGGTCTTCTCCTTTAATAACTAAATCTTTCCATATTTTCAATTCTTTAAGTTCGTGCTCAATAAGTTTGTCATTTGCCCATTCATCATTTGTGTCTCTAATAAAAATATTGACATCACCATTATCTTCAATTTTTGTAACACCAAATCCTTGAAGACCTTTTTTATATTCTTTTGAAAATCTTTTATCAAATTCTTTAGGTTCTAAAACTTTAACGAGAGGCATTTTTAATTTTTTGACATCTGTTTTCTTTGCGTTCAAATTGTGCGATTGCTTTAATAGTGCTATATCATACCCTTTATTCTTTGCTATGTTAAGCATTTCTTCATATTTATTTTTTGAAATTGCCTTGCTTCTGGTCAAAAACCATAAATAATTCTTATTAGAACTTCCTATTACTGCGTAATTGTATTTATCATCAAGATATTCAATTATATAATCTGATTCAACTAAAGGAAAGAAACTTACTTTTAACTTTGAATTGTCTGCTGATACAGAACGAGCACTGCCTTCAATTTTTTTAATTGTGCCATCAATGTCACAGGAATTGATGACTTGTATTTTTCCATCTTTTAAATTGTATTGTGCTGTCTGGTTCTTACATCCTTTGTCAAACCAAGTCGGAATTGATGCTTGGTTATACCATTTCCCAGCATATCTTTTCAGATTGACAGACTTGACTCCTTTTGCTGATAGCGAATGAATATATGGGTCTCTGTATTGTAAATTGTAATACCCCTTTCCCCTTCCGATACCGAGACCCTTTCTCATCTTTTATTTATTTTATTTACTAAAACCAACCCAAGATTGTCCTCTTCTTTGCTCTCGGACTTATCGCACCCTTTGTCTTCTTGGCTGAATAGTCTGCTGTATGTGCGTATCTCCACTGCTGATTCCTATGAATCCCTGCCTTCCTCACCCCATCTCTTTTCCCAGAATACTTACTGAGCCATCGTGTTGTCCCTTTGTAACTCCTTCTGTAATAATATCCAGCACCCCTGCCTTTTCGCATTGGGTCTTTCCTGAAAAATCGCATTGGGCTTGTCATTTTTACTCACCTTTTCTTTTTTCTGAACGGAAATAATACATCTAACGCATCTTCTTTATACATTTCATTCAAATCAAATACCTGTAACATAGATTTTTTCTTTGCCATTGATTTCTCACCTCATAATTTTAGATAGATTCTTTTGAATTTAGCGTGTTTATTGACTTTTGGTGCTACCAATTTCCTAAGTTCTTTTAGTTCTGGCAGAGTAAATGTCAATGTTTTGCTTCTTTTTGCCATTCGATTTCACCTATTTCCTTTATTAAAACTTAAAACCGAAAAGTGATTTTGATTTCTTGTATTTCTTCGGTTTTTTTAATCCAAAAATATCTAAGCCTGATGCTCTTTTGACTTTTTTAACTCTGAAAGTTTTAGGGGCATCTTTCACTGGAATTCCTGCTTTTTTTGCCTCTGCTAATAATTCTTCGTCTGACGCATTAGGTTTATTAGACAAAGGTTTAAGTCCCCTTAACTCTTTCATAGTTAGATAAAATTTTCTTTTCATTTTGTTTTCACCTTCCTAATCTTTTTTTTCTATTTTTTGCCCACCTATCTATATCTGCTTGGGAACTGAAAGAATAAACTTTTCTATAATGCCTTTTCTTCTTTTTGCTTCCATCCATTTTATACCCAGCAATCCCTGTTAAAATTCCGACTGGAATAGCAAAGGGTAATCCGACAGATAATGCTACTAAACCACCAGCGATTGCCCCACCACCTATCGCACTTCCAATTCTTACTCTTTTAGTATATTGTTGTTTAGTTAATTTCTTTACCATTTAGTTTTCACCTTCCTAATCTTTTTTTTCTATTTTTTGCCCACCTATCTATATCTGCTTGGGAACTGAAAGAATAAACTTTTCTATAATGCCTTTTCTTCTTATATGTTTTTACTTTTGCTTCCTTCAGTTTCTTCCCACAATATGCCACCCTGACATATTTGGTCTTGCTAATCTTTTTTGCCCTGTATCTTGGTTTGCCTTTGGCACATTTGATTGGCATTTTGTTTCACCCCTCATTCAAGTTAAATTTATATATAACCATCCACCACCTATCATCTATGGCAGGAATCAATGCGACTAAAAAGAATATATTGGAAGCAAATAAAAGAGCAGATAGGGCTTTCAGGAAAGAACTTGAGAATGACCCATATTTCTCTGATTTAGATATAGAATAAATCATTTTCAATTATCACCCCTATTTCTTGCTGTTTCCATTCTTTTTTCTTATTTTTAATATACTCAATGAATTCATCAGCCTTTTCTTTGAAGTCTTTATTTCCAGCATAAGCAACAACAACATTTACTCTTTCTTTGATTATTTCTTTTGTTTTTTTATTTTCAGAACCACCAAATCCAGTAACGCTTGTAAAACCACCAAAAAGATGATATAGTTCATCTCTTGTTGTTTCAACACGATTCGCAAATTCTTCCCTTGAAATAGGTTTATCTTTTTCTTTTGTGCTTGGAACTAATATTGCTGTTTGTATTGGTAAATCTAAATTTATTTTAAGATTTTCTTTTTTAACTTCTTTATTGAAATACGCTTTTGGGTCGTATGACTTCACACCTTTGGCTGACAGGGAATGGATGTGGGAATCTAACTTGACTAAGTTAAAATATCCCCTGCCCTTTCCGATGCCGAGTCCTTTTCTCATTTTATTATACAACCCTGAACTTATAGTCTTTATCAGCCTGAATTGAAAAGTAAGTCAGAAAACTCCCAAACCCATTTCGTGTTAATTCTAAGGTTTTTACTACTTCACCTGTATCTTTGTTATAGATTTCAATTTTTATAAGGTTTGATTTCTTTGATTTTTTCCCTTTGGCATAAGTCTTGATTCCTTTCATAGTCCAGTCTTTATGAAGATTGTATTCTTTGAGATATTCGTTTAAGCCTTTTTCATCCCCTTCTCTTCTGAATCTATTTATATTTTCTTTATGTCTTCTCGCTGTTTCTCGTATTGATTCATATAGTTCAAACACATTCATCTTGTTGGAGTCGAGAGAAAAGAATTCATCATCTGTCATATCCCTAAACTTTTTCCCTTTGGCTTCTAAATCTTCTTCATCAGTTGGTGTTATTGAATCTGGCTTTAATAACTTCTGAAGTGATACCTCATCTGGTTGATATACATAATTAATTTGAGTTGCTATGCCTTTAGCAATAAATTTAGACCTTTCTTCAGGTGACATTTTATTAATAATATCAAATGCCTTATTTACTTGTTGTGACTTCACACCCTTCGCACTTAATGCGTGGATGTATGGGTCTCTCTGAACCAAATTGTAGTAACCTTTTCCTTTCCCTAATCCCAAGCCTTTACGAATTGTTTTCATTTTCTTTTCACCTCATAGTATAAATCCGATGTATGCGAATACAACCACAATCACGATTATCCCAACAACGGATATTAATGTCATTCCATACTCAACTCCAAAATCTGTTATCACCCCTATAATATCGCTGGGTTGATGGACAAATAATGAACACGCTTCAATAGTGTTCGCTGGTAAGTTACAATCTGCTGGTATTCCTGTCAGGGCACAGCAACTTCCATAATTATCATAGACATAACTCGTTGTCTTCTGGCTATTGACACAGGCAGATTCAACTGAATGGTATGCGATTGAACAATAATTACAATAAGAGATTGTGCTGTTGTCAATCGGCAGGTCATCATAAGTGCCACACATACTTGAATCTAAATAATATAATGTCTGGTTGTCTCCAACACTACATAGCGTGTAATATGGTTGCCAGTTCTCAAAACAAAACAGGCTGACATTTGTGAATGTGTTGCTAACACCATTGTCTTCATACGCTGTTGTGACAATCATATCTTTCAGCAAGTTGTTTTTAGTAAATTCGTTTAGCAATATTGACTTGTTGAACCCTGAGACATCAATGTTTTGGATGGTTGAATCTACAATAGTTATATTTTCGTCAGTTCCACTTATATTAATTCCGACTAATCCACTTCCTGTCAAAGTAACTCCATTTCCATTCAAAGTGATTGTTGAATTAATTGTGTCATAGTTTCTGATGGAAATTCCATTTGGGATTATTAATGGATTACAAGCACTATCAAGAAGAACATTCACACCTTCAATATTCCAAATGCTAAGTTGATTTAATGTGTTTCCTATCCCACCATTACATATATCTAAATTATTGCTTACCCCAATCATCAAATCATCAACAATATTATCATAGAATACTCCTGATAAGGCATTCAATGCTGTGCTTCTGCCTAAAAATTTGTTATTATGGATATTGACACCTGTTGTATAAAATGCTGATAGTGTATTGACTTCGGCTTCTCTTGTATCAAACACGCTATTCTCAATAGTCAAGCCACTATTAAGTCCCTGAAAAGTAGAACCATATCCTTTACATCCACCACCTGTAAAGTTGCTGTTGTTTATGGTAACATTATTCGTTATTGAACCATCGACTCCAAATTCAATTCCTTCAAAAATGCTGAACCCAGCACCACAATCAGTTCCTGTCATATTATCAACATATAATCCATTAACACCCCAGAGATATATAGACTCGGCTGTTGAGATTGTTTCTATATCTTTCAAACGAATGTTTGTTATGTTGAAAGCATCACCGACTTGAATAGACATAGCATTACCATAACTATTCCATAAGTTACAATTCTCTACTGAAACATTGTCTTGTGCCCCATTAGCCCAAGAGTCCCCCCAGATTTGTAATGGTTGAAACCCATTATTATCAAGGTCGTTTATTGCTATTCCATCACAATTAAGAGACACATTGCTTGTCTGGATGGTTAATGAAATATCTTTAAGTTCAGTATCTCCAGCACAAACCCAATCACTGACTTTCCAGTTGCCTTCGTGATAAATCCCCAACTGAGCCCAACCATTATATACACCATCAACGCAAATGGTTGGTATCTCTTCTGGCTTTGTTACAAAGTAAAATAATATATTAGTGTTGTTGTAGATGGATTCATTTCCAGTTGATGGAATGTTCCATTCTACTTTGAGATTTTTATTATTTGAAATATTAAATCCATCGCCTGAATAAAATTGGATGTCAAAGTTTTTATCCCATCCAAAGCAATCTATTCCAAAATCGTTATCTGTTACTTTTCCATACCAACTTGGATTGGTTTCCCATCCTGCTGTGTTAGTTATTCTGAAAAGGAGTCCATCACAATTATCATCAACTTCGTCTAAAAGCCTGTTTCCTACTATATTGGTTTCTCCACCAAACACTTCTATGCTTCCTTTCCAATCATTGTTAGTTAAGTTAGTATGGTTTCCAGTTCCAAATATGGTAGGATGACAAGTATCAGTGTGATTTATTACATTGCTGTCTATTATACCATATACGGCTCGTTGAAATCTAAAATCTGCTAAATGCTCTTCAAACTTGATATTTTTCACGACTGGATAATTCTTTGATGGAAAATCAATATTGAATGCTGTTGTCCCATAATTAACATTACAAGCACCACCATATTTTCCTTTGATTACAGAATTATCATTCCCATCAATAGTTACATTATGTCCAGAGATGAGAAACATATTATTGACACTAACATTATTTGGTTTATAACCCCAAGAGTCGTTGTAAGTCAGAAGGGTAGATGATAAATCAACATAAACATTATTTTGTAAAGATACATTCGCTATGTTATGATTTCCTGTTATAGTGATGTTTGTGGTAACATTACAATTCCTGACTTCTGTGACATTCCAGTCGCATTCAGCACCGAGAACTGCTGTCATCATTAATATAAAGAATATTATATATAGCATTCTTTTCATAAGTCGTCACCTACTATCATATCTTCAACTACCCTGAACTCCGAATTGGTTTCTTCTTTATGTTTTAGCAATCCATTCGGTTTCGGCATTATCCTGAACTTTGGCTTTCTTCCCATTTTATTTCAGTATTGACTCCACTTGTTTCTTTATGACTTTTCCAAAATCGTCATACATTGTTTTGATTATGTCCAAGCCATACTTGGTTTTCTTGACCCTGATACTTTGCCTTTTTGCCATTATATCACCTTTCTTCAAATATAATATGTCTTAAACTTTTTATTTTTTATGAATGGTCTCGGCATCTTTTTGATGATATGACCCATATACAACCCTTCTCCGACTTCTATCTCCATCTCTGAAAATGGTGATGCTATCCAATGTTCCAATTCCTTAATCGCACCTTTCCTTATCCTGAGTTTCAAGCCTAAGCCTTTTTGTTTCATCATATCAACTTAAACTTTACATACCAATAACTCCATTGTGGTTTGTAAATATCTCCTGAATCTATGATTTCAGCATTAGGAAATTCTTTTTTTATTCTTTTAACAAAATCTTCAGTAGTTCTTCCTTTTGAATAATAATAGCCTAATTTAGCAGTAAAGATTCCTTCTTTTCTACTCAATGATTCGGCATCAATTTTTTCTTTTATTAATGATAAAGGGATTTCTTTTATCTTCGCATACAGATTCCCTGCTAAATCCCTTCTTTGTGGCTTATTATAATCTTTCATTATTTGTTTTCCTGTTTCAGCCTTGAACCCTTGCTGTTTCAAAAACTCCTTGATATGCCTTAATGTTGTTGGAGAATATGTGTCATAAACAATCGGAACTCCATTCACAATCTCTGCTACTTTCGTGTTGTAACTATATAATACAAGTCTGCCATCATCTGTTTGTTCAACTCTTGCCTTGCCATAGAAACTTTTTCTGCCATCATATCTTGGTGCTAAGTCAAATGTCATTGCGTCAAGTTTCTTGCCTTTTGCGTGAAGAGTTTGGACATCAAGAAGGATAGATTCCCCTTCTTTATAGTTCCTTCCTATAAAAAATTCTTTTCCTTCATATTGCCAAACTTCTATTTTTTCAAACTGCCCAGTATCATCTTTTTTATCATTGGTTTTAAAACCACCTGAATAAATTTCATCTATGTCAGGAACATTTAATTTGCCTTTGGCATAAACATTCCCTGCCAAGTCTGTCCTTATAGGTTTTCCATCTGCCTTTGCTATGAACACTTTTGCTTGGACTTCTGGAAAGTGCTTGGTGAGAAGGCTGTGGATTACTGACTCGTATTCATAAGATTCCCAAGTCCTGTTGTAATAGACAGATTTATCTCTATCAACTTCAACACCATTCCTGAGCAAGACTGCTATGTGCCTGAACCCAGTTCTCGTGTCTTCTGTGTGGCACGAGATGCTATATTCATTGTCAAGGCTGAATAACTTGTATGAATATGTCTTTGCGTTGAGTTTGACTTTTATGTTTTTCTGAAGACAAGATTTCATTCCTCTCGCAGACAACGAATGGATATGCGAATCGTATGTCGGTATGATGTTGTAATAACCAGAACCTTTCCCCTGTCCTAAACCTTTTCTGTTCATTTTTATTTCACCTTCTTTTACTTTTTTTGGATGAAGATAGTGCTAACCCACCACCAGCAATCGCAAGAGGAATTCCTAAAACTGGATTAAGTGTAGTTAATAAAACACCTGATGTCATTACCACTACACCACCTATTAATTTATTCCCTTTGCCTTTTTCTGAGAAGGGACTATCAAAATAACTACTTTTTGTTTTTTTCATTTCTTTTCACCTTCTTTCTTGCCAAACGGATTAATGAAATCGCTGATGAAATCTCCAGCACCACTTGATTTCTTTTCCAGTTTCTGCTTGACTTCTGCTCTTGCCTTCTCTTTAGCCATCTGTATTGCGTTGTCAAGTTTGATTCTTTCTTCAGTTCGTCTCAACAATTCCTTTTCATATTTGTTAAGACTTTTGCTACCCCCACCGAATCCGAAACTGCTCAGGATTCCACCACCACTTCCTTCCCTGACACCGAGTTCTCTCAACTGGCTGTCTGGCATCTGCTTGATGAAATCCTTTTCCAACTGCCTTCCTTTGATGTATGTCTTTACCTTGCCAATACCCTCACCTGCTTTTTCTTTGGCTATGGCAAACTCTTTCTTCACTAACTTCCCTGCTTTTTCCCTGAAAGATTCTTTATGTGTTGGAATCGGTATATCTTGTTCTGGATGGAGAAGACTGCCATAATCTTCTTTCGGATTCAATACTGGCAATGGAAGATATACTTTGTTTTTGTATATTGGCTCTTCTGAAATCTCCATTTCCATTTCCATCGGCTCAAAGTCAATGTCTGGCACTGGCTCTGGCTGTGGTTCTGGTGTTGATTCAGGCTGTTTTGGCATATTGAGGAAACCATCTTCCTTATGGTCTGGAATGCCTGAATTATCTAAATCAATCGTGTCAAGTTGCTGAACAATGCCTTTATTCACATCTTCAAGTTCATACAACGGAATATCTTGTATGCCATCGTCATTCGTGTCAAGTTCATCCCTGACATCATCAACATCCTTCTTGTGCTCTTCCTGCCACTTTTTCTTTCCTTCTTCAACAGACTTTCCAACTTTCTGTAACTCTTCCTTTGCTTTATGGTATTCTTTCTTGACCCATTCCTGCTGTTGTGGCAAATGCTGTTTTTCCCATTCAATGGCATAATCAACACCCTGAGCAACTTTCCTTGCGAGTTCCCTAATCAAACCTTTTTTTTGTGGAGTCGGTATGCTACCGAAATCATTGCGATGACCTTTCCCTGATAAAAATGATAAGATGTCTTTTTTCTCTGGTATCGGCTGTTTTCCCTGTTTCTGATGTTTTCCACCTTTTGGAAACAATGTTGTATGAACACCTTTTGCGTTCAATGAATGTATGACTTTATCGTAAGGAACAAGATTCTTATACCCTTGTCCTTGTCTGCTTCCTAATCCCCTTCTGATTGCCATTTTGTTTTCACCTTTTCTTTCTTGTCTTGTATTTTCCTAAGAGATTACCTGCGAATGTGCCTAATGGGACTCCAGCAACTAAACCGATTGGGATTCCACCAATCAGACTTCCAAGTCCTAATCCTGTTGCCAAGCCACCGAATGTATATTTACCAAGAGTTTTTTGCTTTCTTGTCAATGGCTTTGGTTTCGTTGTTGGAACTAAACCTGCTATCTTCCTCAAATCCCCTGTGTATAATGTGTATTTTGCCATTTTTATCTCTCGTTCATAGTCGTGAAAAGTGCCAGACCTGCGACAAATCCGACAGCGATTCCTGCCATTGGATTTATGAAGCCGACCATCAGCACTCTAATCAAGACAAGGAATATCGTCATCATTATTCCGAAAAATCCGACTATCACCATCAACGGATTACTGAAGTCTATGTCTGCCATTTTATTCTTCCCTCAAATTAATCTTTTCCCAAGATGTATCAACCTGATAATCATTCTCTCGCAAATCCTGTATCATCTTGTCAATGTCACCATCTGCCTTGATGTATGCGTGTGCCAGAACTTTTGTTGCTGTCTCACCACCAGCCTTATCATATCCTTCGTTCTGGATAAACATTCCAAGCCAGTCTCCCATCCTGTATCTCGGTATTTTCATATCGGAATGTGCCTGTGCGATAACTTGGTCTGAAGCACCAAAGAATTCCATCGTTGCCAAGATGGTTTCTATCTCATCATCTCTCAATGTGTTCGCTATCTTGCCCTTGACTCTTGTCTCGTGTGGCAATATCTTTCTAACAACTTGTGTCCAAACCTTGCCGATTGCGTTGAGTTTCGTGCCTTTGGCATAAAAATTACTGGCATTATACCAGTTTATTTTTCCTTTGTTGTCAATATATCCATTGTCTATGAAACCTTTTGCCATCCTTCCATAACTGCCTTGTAATGTCCAAGCCTTGCCTGTCTTGATAAGATATGAAAATAAATAAAGGGTGTCATCGCTTGTTAAGTTGCCATCTTCATATTCCATAATGTAGCCGACAAGATTTAGGCTATTGACTGGGTTCTTGTGTTTGGCGTTGAGTTTCATATATTTTTTTGCTGTCTCAATAGCCTCTTTTTCAGTTTTGAAATGGACACATATATGCTTACCCTTTTCATATATATCAAATCTGTAAGGTGTTTCTTTTAATGTATTATCATAACTAACAACAAGTTCATCTTTAATTGGATTTTTATATATTATGTCTCCTGATTCATCATATTTATCCAGTTTTATTTTCTTCCAATCTTTTTTTGCGTTAAGTCTTGTCTTCACACCCTTCGCACTCAATGAATGTATGTATGGGTCTTGCTGAACAATATTTTTATAGCCCATTCCCATCCCTTTTCCTAAGCCTTTTCTTTGCGTCATCTTCTCACCCTTCTCTTTTTATTTTTGATTTTTAAGATTCTGAAAATATCAGCAACATCAGAAATCAAATCAAATGGTGCTGTCCCAATATCTTCAATTTTCATCTTCATTTCACCTTTTCACAATTCAAACCCTTTAACAACTTTCCAGTTCAAGCCGAGCAATCCTCGTTTCTTTTTTCTTGTCATCGCTTCACCTTTTTACAATTCAAAGACCAGATATTCCTGCCTGTGACATCTAATAAGAACTCTTCTAATGGAAATGATTTTGTCATCTGAGTATATCTCTGCCTTGTTATATTTATAAATGTTTTCTTGGATACACTTGTTTTTGTCTAAGAACGAGCAAGATGGGTTAATGTTTGGTGGGAGACATCACAACAAGGATAGGCTTCTTTCCTTTCAAGAAGAAGTTATTTTATGATGTCTCCTCTCACCAAGTTTTCA
>Ga0315275_10006997_pt1 | contig 10866 bp, 10 predicted proteins | sample YL17G03_0_MG_FD_205557 | JGI IMG/M metagenome (GOLD analysis project Ga0315275, IMG submission 205557) | Sediment microbial communities from Yellowstone Lake, YNP, Wyoming, USA - YL17G03_0 | ecosystem: Environmental > Aquatic > Freshwater > Lake > Sediment | place: USA: Wyoming | collected...
TGGCAAGTAAAAGACATGATCCAAGAAAAATTATGATATGCAAAAAAAGTGTCATTTAAAAATTGATAATTCAATTTATTTTATAAAATATACTATTTCATAAATAATTCCTATCAAAAATACTAAAACTAAAGGATAAACCAGAAGTTTCTTTTCTGGTTTTATTTTTTTGTACATTAATAAAATTAGAATTCCGTCAATTCCGAGCATTACTCCTCCAATAAAAGAAATTATCGGAATAAAATTTTTAATACCGATTAAAAAAAGAATTAATGGTAAAAAACAGGTAATTGCCCAGGCAAAACTCTTTCCTATCTTTAAATCATACCAGAAAACCTTTTTCAAGGTTAGGCCTAAGGTGATAAAGGAAGTGAAAGTGGTCAAGACTCCAAAAAAAAGACCCAAACTAAAGAAGCCTTGACCTAAAAAATTTCGTAAACCAGTTAAGGCCGATTCGGTTGTCTGACTTCCGGTAATGCCCAAAATCAAATAAACAAAAAGAAAATAGACAAAAATAGGGATTAAAATTGAAATGGGAATTATCTTTTTTAGCAATTCTTTCCTCTCCCCTACCATTTCTTCAACTTCCGGGATTAGGTCCCCCGCCCACAAAGCAAACAAGACAGCGCCATAGGGTAAAAAGAGCTGACTAAAATCAGGCAAAGGAAAAAGATTAGCCAGTTTTATCTGTGGAAAACTCTTTAAAAATATGACAAACAAAATTACAAAAAATAAAACTAATCCCCAAAATTCTACTTTACAGATGGCTTTAATTCCAAAGAAAATCAAAATTGCCCCAATAGCAAAATAAAGAAGTGTCCAGATAATTAAATTTCCGCCAAAAATTGGCATAAAAAGATTAGCTAAAAATTCTCCTCCAACAATTAAATAAGCCAGAATTGCTCCAAAAGATCCTAAAATCGTTGCAATATAAGCCACTTTTTCGCCCCAATTTCCCAAATGAAATTTGGCAAAACCGGGCAATCTTTTATAGTCAGGAGTTTTTAAAGCTAACTCACCAAAAAATAAATGAATAATGATAACCAAGCCACCCAAAACCAAAAAGAAACCTGCCATTATCCAAAAGCCGACCTTTGAAGCTATGTAAGGTAGAGAAAAGATACCTACCCCGATAATTGTTCCAGAAAGAGTGGCTATTGGATAAATCCAGTTAGAAATTTTCATATTATTATATTATTTTAATGCCGATTAATTATATTTTTTTTTGATTATAAATAAACTTAACTACCTCGGTCCAAAAAGTAGCAATCAGGGCCACGCCTAAAACTAATAACCAGTAAAATGGTTTAAGGGGAGTTGTCCCTAAAATTCGGTTCAAGGCGGGTAAATAAACTGCCGCAAAGGTGAGAAAAAATCCATAAAACACGCCTAAAAACAGAAGCTTATTTTGAAAAAAATTATCGGTTTTAAAAACAGGTTTCTTCAAATTCTTAAAAGAGAAAATATAAATCAAATCAACCACGGCAACTGTTGCGAAAATAAGGGTGCGGACGAAGGCCAGGTCTCCTGTTTTTTTCAGAATATACCAGAAAAGAAATAAACAAAGTGATCCGACAATAAAACTAATTCCGAAAATTAAAAATTTCATTGAATCAGAAAGGATACTTTCTTTCTGAATATTTTGCGGTCTTTCTTTCATAAGATCTTTTTCTTTAGGTTCAAAACCCAATATAATATCAGGCGGCCCATCACAAATAAGGTGAAGCCATAAAATTTGAACTATTGTAAGGGGATAGGGCAAATTCAAGATTATTGAGCCGAAAATCAAAAAAATCTCTACAAAAGAATTTGAAAGAACGTAACTTACAACTTTTTTAATGTTAGAAAAAATTAATCTGCCCTCCTCTATGGCCGCGACAATTGTCTTGAAATTATTATCTAGCAAAATTAAATCTCCGGCTTCCTTGGCTACTTCAGAAGCACTTCCTACGGCGACACCAATGTCGGCTTTCTTTAATGCAAGAGCGTCGTTTACCCCATCGCCAGTCATGGCCACTACCTCCCCTTTTTCTTGAAGCACTTTTACTATTTTTTGTTTTTGATGAGGGACAATTCGGCTAAATATAACAATGTCATCTATTTTCTTTTTAAGCTCTTCCTCGGAAATAACTTCTAACTCCTGACCCTCTAAAACATTTTTGGATTCTAATTTAAATCCGAGATTGATAGCTACTCTTTCAGCCGTTTTGCGATAATCGCCGGTCACTATTTTTATTTTTATGCCAGCTTCCTGGACGCTTAAAATCGCTTCTTTCACGTCTTTTCTGATTGGATCAATAATACCAACCAAACCGAGCCAAGAAAATTCTTTTTTCTCTTTTAAATCCCCTCTCTCTTTGAAAGCTACTCCTAATATTCTTAATCCTTCATCCGCCCAATTTTCAATTTCTCCCAAAATTTTATTTTTCTCTTCGTAAGAAATTTGGCAGAACGAAAGAATAATTTCCGGAGCCCCTTTTAAAAAGGCGGTTTCCTCGTTCGTTCCAACCTTATTTATAGTCATTGAATATTTTTTTTCACTGTCAAACGGTTCTTCATAAACTCTTTCCGTTTTATCAAAAATATCTTGAGGGTTAAATCTTTTTTTCTCTTTTATATAGTTCCAAATGGCTAGCTCCAAACCGCTCATTTGCTCATTGTTTAGGGTTAAAGCAAGCAACGCTTTTCCCTCGTCTAAAAAATCTGTTTTTACGACCTTCATTTTTCCTTCAGTCAGAGTTCCGGTTTTGTCGGTACAAATAACTGAGGTTGACCCTAAGGTTTCAATTGAAATCAATTTTTTAACCAATCCGTTTCTTTTTAATATTCTTCTCATGCCAAGAGCCAAAATTACGGTTATCGCTATTGGTAAACCCTCGGGTATGGCCGCCACCGCCAAAATAATGGAAAACCTAAACATTTCCCAAGTACCTACCTGGTAGAGCAATCCTACTAAAAAAATAACCAAGCAAACAATTAAAATAATCTTTCCTAAACTTTTTGAAAATTCGTCAAGTTTTAACTGAATCGGAGTTTTTCTTTCTTTTATGTCGGCTAAGCTTTGTTCAATTTTCCCAATTGCTGTTTCTTTTCCAATATTTAAAACCTCCATAACCCCTCTACCAAAAATCACGATCGTACCCATAAAAACCTTATTACTTTCTTCTTTTGTTGTTTTTGCTATTGCTTCCTCTTCGCCGGTTAAAATTGCTTCATTTATTAATAAATTAGCTCCTTCAATTATTTTTCCATCAGCTGGAGCTTTATCTCCGGAATTTAAAATAACTAAATCGCCCGGCACCAATTCCCTTGACTCAATTTCTTTCCTCTTACCTTCTCTGATAACTATAGTTTTTGGCTTCAAAAACTTTCTAAGGGCGGTTAGGGTTTTTTCAACATGATATTCTTGGGAAAAACCCATTAAGATATTAAGTATTATTACAGACCAAATTAAAATCACATCAAAATATTCTTTAAAAAACAGGGAAATAAACCCGATAATAATTAGAATATAAATTAAGGGGCTTTTAAATTGGGAAAATAAAATCGAAAACCAAGCGGTTTTCTTTTTTGAAGAAATTGTATTTTCACCAAATTTCTTTCTTATCTCCAAAACCTGTTTTTCACTTAAACCTTTAGGTGGCATAAATATTTATTTATTTTAACAAAAAAAGACCCTAAGGTCACTAAAAAAAGAAAGAACGATGCGAAACCCCGTATACAGCTTTGCTGTTGTACTAAGGTTATAACCTGGTTATGTATATAAAAAATAAGAACCCCAAGATACTAGTATTCTCTTGGGGGTTTAGTATGGTAACTTGGATTCAAGATTCTGGCATAAGTGGTCCAGAAAAGAGTGCAACGACAAGTGTAATGCCTTCCGGGATGAAATATTTGTCCTCTTTTCTTTTTAATATTAACCTTTTAAAACAGCTTTCCGCCAAGTCGGGATTAAGAAGCACTTCGCCACGTTCCCTTTTTTTTAAGGTCCTTTTTAAGGTGTGAAGTGCCATTTCTATCACCAGAAGCTCATGACCTTTTTCGGCAATATAGATTGCCTCAAACTTTCCTTCTTCTTCAGGAATAACCTCGTCGCCATACCTTACGAGAACTTTTCTTGTCTTCATTTTTCCTCCTGTCGTTTTTATTCTTGTCTGTCTTCTGTTTATTTATATATGCAAAATACTAATTTGTCAACGGTTTATTTAATAACCCTGAAGTCTTCTGCCAAAAAACCGCCTTCTTGAGAAAGCGGCCGCCAAATTAGCTCCCCTGGTTGGATAATGTTAGAACCTATATGCTAGAATATGAGCAACATGAAACTAACTAATAACAATTATACAATTTTACTTGGCACTAAAAACTTTACAGAACGTTATTATCGAGACAAAAAAGGATGGTTGAAAGTGTCAGCCCGTGGAAGAAAATTTCGGATGACTGCTGAACAGGTCTTAAATCATCTTTTACCAGCATTGTCTGGTATTAAACCAAACCTTATACTAAAAGTAGAACATAAAGAAAGAAATTAGAAAGCTAAAAACTGAGCTCCCCCGACTGGACGATGCGAAGCCCCGTAGTCACTGAGCTCGTCGAAGTGTACTACTTGGGGTTAGAACCTGTTTGGGATAATAAAAAACCCACTTGCCATAGGATAAGTGGGTGTTTCTCATAAGCAAAAGAAGGGAACTACTGTAATGTTTCCTCAGACAAGGGAAGATTGTGTTCTTTACAGAAGTCACGGAGCAAGCTGTAGAATTGCTCTTTTTTTAGGGGGGGGACATGAATGGAAAGAAGAAGATATCTTCTTCCCCGTCCCGAACTCTCTCCTCCACGACGAATACTTATCTCTCCAAGCTTTTTTCTCACCGCCTGAATGAACGTATCGGCTTTATCCGTTGGTACAACTACACAACACGCCACCTCCAAAATCTCTACTTCTTTAAATTTTCTTGGCAACCTCCTTTTCATTAGCAATCTCCTTTCTTCTTGGATTTCTTTTTCCCCCGCTTTCCTCGCGTAAAGTATCCTTTCATAACTTCTACGAATAGAACCCATATCTCTGGCGGGCACATAAGTAATGTCCTTCCATGAGGATCACCAGGGAAAGGATCCAGGGTAACCTGTATGAAAGTCTTGGTTGGGAATTCTTGGTTAACAAGAATAGCTCCTTGTTTCCCGATAACAGGGTTTTTCAGAAGGCGCTCAACTTCTTTTTGCGGATTTTTCATTTTCTTTCCTCCTTTCTCGTTTATAAAACACACCATTCTTCGTCCGGTTTTTTCCCTTCTTTCATCAGCCGTTCATCGACCAACCGAAAGAGTTCAAAAACCTTAGTCACTGCCTGGCAAAACGGGTCCCTGTCTTCCTTAAGCTCCATAAATAGAGCTCGTTGGGTAAATCGTCCCAGCTGCCTGGTAATTTCCAGAATGTAGGAAGTTCCTTCTTTTTTAGGAAAACCAGCGCCATCTGCTCCAAGATTAGACCACAGTTCTCCGATGAGGGCGTTGAGCACCCACATAACCGAGAAAATCCTTGGTTCTATTTGTTTTGAGGCTTCAACCCATCGGCAATCGCAGTCCTCTAACAGCTTTTTCATTTCATAAAGCGCATCAGTGCTTCCTTTTTCCATTTCAGAAGAAATAAGTTTCAGTTTTTCTTCCAGTTCGTCTGTCCTTATTTTTACTTGAACCATTTTAACGTGCTACCTCCTTTCTTTTATTATTTTCTTTTTAGCAAAATCCCACAAAAAATCAAGTCTCTACCAAAAAACCCTGCCTGCCGGCAGGCAGGCGCCTTCTTGAGAAAGCGGCCGCCAAATCGTAGCTCCGAGGATGGTACAATATTAAAACTTGGTTCTGTGAGAATTTACCAATCGTGGTATAATTATGGTATGAGAAACCTAAAATATTTATTATTAACATCTCTTTTGGCTGTTTTGATTTTGCCGAGCTTTGCTTCTGCTATGACGGCAGAAGAAATAATTGCCAAAATTAAGGATTTAGAGCAACAAATCGCCCAATTAAAAGCCGAATTAACTCAATTGCAAGGAGAAACTCTTGGGTGGTGTTATGATTTTACTGTAAACCTTAAAATCGGAAATGAGGGTAAGGATGTAGAGGCTATCCACACGGCTTTGGAAAAAGAAAGTTTTGTTATTGTTGCTGTGGAAAAATTAAACAAGGAATTCGGCGAATCAACCGCTTCCGCGGTTTCCGGTTTTCAACAAAAATACTTGGATGAAATTTTAACGCCGTGGGGATTAAAATACGGCACCGGTTTTGCTGGCCCCACCACTAGAACAAAACTAAATAGTCTTTATGGCTGTGGAGTAAAGGAAACAGCCGTGTCATCTTCCGGCGCTACAGAAACAGGAATAATCCCGGTTGTTTCTGTTTCTGCCGGCCAGATAGCCCAAATCGCGGGTGACTATGGTACCCAAAGTTTTTGCATTCGGAAAATTGACGGCTCGGTTTTCTGTCAAAACGAAAAAGACATCCTAATCGCTGTTCCCGGTCTAAATGATGCAGCGAATATTTTTGCTGGCGGCATCCGCAGCAGCGGTCACAGTTGTGCCGTAAAAACCGATGGCTCGGCCGTTTGCTGGGGAAATAATAAATTCGGGCAATTAGGTAATGGAATAATCAGCGATAGCTACAGTCAAACACCGACGCAAGTTACGAATCTTGGTCCCGGCACAACAGCTGCAATCACCCCTGTTAGTGCGGCCTCTACTTGCGCTTTAAAGACCAACGGCTCAGTTGTCTGTTGGGGGGCCAATGGAGGCGGCCAATTAGGCGACGGCACAAAAGAAGAAAAACTTGCGCCGACTCAAGTTTCTGGTTTGGGTTCGGGCACAACAGCCGCTATCTTTTCTAATAGTTCCGGCGGTATCTGCGCCTTAAAGATCAACGGCTCAGTTGTCTGTTGGGGGTCAAGTTCCGCTATCGGCTATGTAGAAAATACTACCCCAGTTAAGGTTTCTCAAATAACTCCCGGCACGGTCAAATCGCTAACATTCGGTTTTAAAAATACTTTTGTCTTAAAAAAAGACGGTTCGGTTGCTGGCTGGGGACTGAATTATTGCGGACAATTGGGAAATGGTACGCAAGAAGGAGCAGGCACTCTAACCCAAGTTTACGGTTTAGGTCTTAGTACCACGGCTGCTATTTCCACTAGTAATTATAATAGTTGCGCCTTAAAAACCGACGGTTCGGTTGTTTGTTGGGGATGCAATAGCAACAGCGAAGTGGGTGATGGCACATATTTTGGAAGAAATAAGCCCGTTCAAGTTCTGGGGCTGGGACCAGGCACAACGGCCGCAATTACTGTTGGCAACACCAGCTGTGCCCTCAAAACCGATGGCTTAATTGTTTGTTGGCCGGGATTAGAAGTGATTGAAGAAGGAAAAAAAGTAAAAAAATCTACCCCGTATCCCTTGCCCGGTTTAGAAAAAATCACTGATCCGACCGCTTTAAGATGCCCAGATGGAACCTTCTATAATGAGTGCTCAATAACAAAACCAAAATATTGTTCCGAGGGAGTTTTAAAAGATAATTGCTCAACCTGTAACTGCGATACTGGTCTCTTCTGCCACTTGGATGGAAAATGCGCTACAGAAAAATAACCGATTGAATCTTTTCTTATCTCGGCTAAAACAAAATTCCGCTAAAATAGCGGAATTTTTCGCATAGAGTTCTGATAAAAATGGCTAGCTCCGCGGAAAGAATTCGAACCTGCGGCCCCAAGCGGATTTGAACCGCTGTTACAAGGATGAGAACCTTGCGTCCTAGGCCTCTAGACGATGGGGCCATTAAGAGCTATTTTAAAATCTACCATAAAATTTAAATTTTGTAAAAAAAATGGGCGTCCCTCAATTGAGATGACGCCAAAATATACAACTACCGAACTAATGACTCTTATTTGTAAATCTGCACCCTAACCACCAGTTGATTTTTTTTTCAAGATCTAAGGGCCTGAGAAATTTCAACTAAATTTAAGTCAAAAATCGTACCAACACAAGCAGCTGCCAATGCGGCGTAAATTTGATTTTTATCATCTCCCCCTTTTAGCCAAAACGGTACAATATTTTCTTTATAATTTATTTTAAAATTTATTCCGCCGTTGATTTTTAAATCGCTCGCTCTAAAGTCAGCTCCTTCCTGGAAGCCAAAAGTCAAAACCTTATCTGGGTTATTTTCTTTGATTTTCCGAATGTTTTCCTGGTCATAATTTAAAATTAAATATCTTCCGATTGGCAAGTCGGCTATTTTCTGGTTATCGGTAATGAGAACTTCTCGTTGAAATCCCAAAGAGCGTTTCAACACTAAACTTACTGCCCTTTTTACCAATTCTTGATTGCCATCTGTAATAACAATCACTTTTGGTTTTTTCCAGAAAAATAAAAAATTAAATATTTTCATAGTCGGGCGGAATTTGCCAGTAATTAATAATATATTCGGCGAGGTCGTGAAAAATTGGTACAGCTGAATATTCAGCGGTTTTAGTTTGGGGATTATCCAATTTTACTAAAATCAGGAATCGGGGAGAAAAAGCCGGAGCAAAACCAACAAAACTTTGAATGGTTCTGTTTGGTAAATAGACGCCTCCTTCGGCAACTTGGGCAGTACCGGTTTTGCCGGCAATATAATATCCGGGAACCTTCGCTCTTTTTCCAAAACCATTTTCAATCACACTAACCATCATGGCTGTCAATTGAGAGACGGTTTTTTGAGATAGTATTGGTTCTGAAATTTCTGGTTTAGTTTCAATCGTATTGCCATCGGTTAAAATTTTCTCTACTAAATAAGGTCTGACCAATTTTCCGCCGTTAGCAATGGCGGAAAAGGCCTTGGCTAATTGTATTGGAGTAACGGAAACTCCTTGACCAAAAGAGGCAGTGGCAAAATTTATCGGTTTACCTTTTTTAACTTCTCTATTTTCTGAATAGATTTCTTGAAGGTCAATACCTGTCTTTTTAAAAAATCCAAATTTTTCAATATAATCTAAAAAAATGTTTCCGGAAATTTGCTGAACAGCAAAGACAGCGCCGGTATTAATTGATTTTTCTAAAACTTCGGTCATAGTGATTTCGCCCGGATATTTTCTGCCGTCATAATTATAAATTTTCCAGCCGTCAATTTTTATTTCTCCCGGATCATAATAAGTAGTTTTAGGAGTGATTTTTTCTTCATTTAAGGCAACAGCCATAGTAATTGGCTTAAAAACCGAACCCGGTTCAAAAAGCTCCTGCAAGGCACCATTTTTAAAAATTCCCAAGTCGCCCTCTGAAGCATATTTTTCATACTGATTTGGATTAAAATTTGGGAAATTAGCCGTGGTCAAGATTTTCCCGGAATTAGGGTCCATAACAATTATTTGGCCATTTTCAATATTCAAATTTTCTTTTGCTTCTTCCAGAAGTTTCTCCGCCTTAAACTGGATATTATAATCAATGGTTAAAATTAAATCGCTGCCTTTGCTGTCGCCATTCAAAATCTGATTATAATATTCTTCTAAACCATATTGACCTTGATAATTTACATCTAAAAAACCAACCACCTGGCTGGCTAAAGTTTCCTGAGGATAATATCGGCCTCTGATTTCGCTTAAATAAATGCCGGATAAATTTATTTTTTCTATTTGGTCTACCTCTTCAGGGGTTAATTTATTTTTGATTGGCGAATAAAGAGTATCTTTTTGGAAAGTTTGTAAAATAAAATCTTCTGAGAGGTTAAGAATTTGGCTGAGAGCTTTGGCGGTTTTTTCCGGCTCAGTAATTTTAGGAGGCGAAGCGAAAACTAAGGGGAAATTCCAGTTTATTGCCAATGGCTGACTGTAGTCATTTAAAAAAATCTCTCCCCTTTCTTTCTGGATTTCATTGGGAAAAATCTGGAGGCCTTGAGCCAGGGCTTTATAATAATCATTCTTAATTACTTGGATATAAAACAAGCGGCTAATAAGAACCGCTGAAAATAGAGAAAATAAGACAAAAACTAAATTCGTTCTTAGATTTCTCATTTATTTTTGGCAATTTCTGTTTCTCTCATTCGAATATATTTTACCTGGCTGACCTTCTCAAAATTTTGATTTGAAAGATAAGTTTCAAGGTTATTTAAAGAATTGACTTTTGAAAAATTAATCTCTAAGATTTTGTTTTCCTGAGAAAGCTGAGTTATCTTTTTTTCATAATTTTTAAGGGTGTAAATTTGACTGGCCAAGGAATTAATTTGAAAAATATAAATAGCCGAAAACAAGAATAATAAAGTTAAAGTTAAAACCCAAAAGAGTTTATAATTCAAAACCAATCGATATTTGATTGAAATTGGCGGAGTTAGGACTAAAACATTATTCATAGTTTAATTGCCACTCTCAGTTTGGCCGACCTTGAGCGGGGATTAATTTTTGCTTCTTTTTGGCTGGGAATAATCGGTTTTTTAGTTAAAATTTTTATCTCATTAATAGAAACCCGTTCTCTATAAAAATTTTTGACAATTCTGTCCTCTAAGGAATGGAAAGAAATTACTGCCAAGATAGCACCTGGTTTTAAAATTTCTAAGGCCTGGGGCAGGGCTTTCTTTAAATTATTTAATTCGTCGTTCACGGCAATTCTTATAGCTTGAAAGGTCCTGGTAGCAAAATGCAGTTTTTTATATTGGTACCACGCTGGTACCGCTCTTTTGATTATTTCCACTAATTGGAAAATATTTTCAATCGGTTTCCATTTTCGTGCTTCAACAATTTTTTCAGCAATTTCTTTAGCAAATCTTTCTTCTCCGTAATCTCTCAAAATTTTTTCAATTTCCTGAAAAGACCAATAATTAACAATTTTTTCCGCAGTTAAGTAGTTCTGAAAATTATATCTCATAT
>Ga0315275_10007001_pt1 | contig 10861 bp, 15 predicted proteins | sample YL17G03_0_MG_FD_205557 | JGI IMG/M metagenome (GOLD analysis project Ga0315275, IMG submission 205557) | Sediment microbial communities from Yellowstone Lake, YNP, Wyoming, USA - YL17G03_0 | ecosystem: Environmental > Aquatic > Freshwater > Lake > Sediment | place: USA: Wyoming | collected...
AAGAGCAATTGTATCGGGCATTTCACATCATGACAATATTCCCGACGTTTATAACCGGTATAACCATCTGTCGATCGCATAATTGATTCTTAGTATAGAAATGAAAAAGGTTTACGGAATAAAAATTACGAATGAAAAAAATTTTCTTGTGCCGGTAATCCACACCAATGCCGTATACTAGCGATAACAAGCGCGTTTAACGATAAAACAATCAGGAGTAATGTATGACGTGAAATTATTACAAATCTCAATTGTTCACGATACAGGATTCAGGTAAGGACGTGCTGCATGAACTGCCGGAACTACAGGCACCGCTCCCTTTCCATCCTTTTTTGGGAAAATATACCATAACGTATATCCTGATCCGGGTACCAGAGAATTTACCAATGAAAGTTGTTATTGACCGTGACAGCTGCACGAGCTGCAGCACCTGCTGGGAGACCTGCCCGGAGTTCTTCGAGCAGGACCCGGACGATTCGTTCAGCCGGGTCATCGGGAAGTTCCGGCTCGACGGGGACAGGGCACAGGGCACCCCGCCTGACGGGTCCGAAGCGTGCGTGCTGGACGCTGCCGACCTCTGCCCGGTCCAGATCATCAGGATCGAAGCGGACTGAATACGAAAAGATACCTATATCCGTCTGTCTGGAAAATTCTTAAAAATGCCAGTGCCTGAATGGCTGGATACTCAGGAATATCCCTTCCAGTCGCACGTTTTTCAGGTACCAGCAGGGAGAATGCATTACGTTGACGAGGGTGCCGGTGAGCCGGTCGTCTTTGTCCACGGGAACCCCGCGTGGTCCTTTGAATTCCGGCACCTGATCCGGGCGTTTTCTGCAACGAACCGCTGCATCGCCCCGGACCACATCGGATTCGGGCTCTCCGACAAACCGGGAGACTGGTCGTACCTGCCGCGGGAGCATGCAAAGAACCTTGAGCTGTTCCTTGAATCGCTGCGGTTGAACAATATCACGCTCGTTGTCGGCGACTGGGGCGGGCCGATCGGGCTCTCGTATGCACTGGACCACCCGGAGAAGATAAAAAATATCGTGATCACCAATACCTGGCTCTGGTCCGTACGGTCGGACTGGTATTACCAGGCATTCAGCAGGTTTGCCGGCGGTTTCATCGGCCGGTGGCTGATTTACCATGAAAACTTTTTTGCGGGCACGATGGTCAGGTCCCTCTTTGGCGACACGAGCAGGCTGACTGAAAAGATCCACCGGCACTACCTGATGCCGCTTGCAGTACCGGACGAGCGGAAAGGGTCCTGGATTTTCCCAAAAGAGATCATCGGCTCATCCGCATGGCTGCAGACCCTCTGGGAGAGGCGCAACCTCCTGCAGGACAAGAATATCCTGGTCGCATGGGGAATGAAGGATATCGGGTTCCGAAAAAAAGAACTGGATAGGTGGATCGGCGCCTTTCCCCGTGCGATGGTGGTCCGTTTCGACGATGCCGGCCATTTTGTCGCAGAAGAGAAGCCGGAGGAACTCATCCGGGAGATAAGGGATCTGATGGCAAGGCCGGTTCAAAAACAGGGTGCCGGATAATCCGGCGTTTCCACCCGGGACAAATACCGTTGTTGCCGGGGAATCGCGGCTGGTACACTGCGTAGTCCTGATTTTTCTGCATTCTTCCGCTCCATCGGGCCCGGCATGATCCCGGGGCGCAAAGACCAAAAAGATGTATCTATGAAAAGACTCCAAGAGAGAATGACCATGGCGGAAAAACAAAAGTGTGAACACTGCGGAAAGGATGCGATCGGGTTCCAGTCATTCGGGTGCTGTTGTGCCTATGTCTGCCGTGACCATGCTGACAGTCTCCTTCTCGCACTCAGGCCCGGTGAAAAGAAGTCGTCCGGTGAATGTTACTTCGAACGATACGATACGACTGATCATTGATCATTCCCAACAACGATGAGGGATGCAACTCCCCACGACCTGAAATACATTTCCGGGCATACCATCAGATCTCTTCAAACCGGCCGGGGATTTGGCCGGCTCCTGCGAGGCGGTGCAGCCGTGGGCCGGTGTGGCAGGAGGTTCACCGTACCGGAATGAAACCGGGACGGTTTCCCCAAACCTTTAACGCCTCTCCCGCTGAACGGGAACGCGGGACAAGGTGTTTCCACATGCCATCAAAACTTATGGATTACTTCAACAAGTCCCCGAGGCTCGGGACGCTGAGCACCGCTGACAAATCAGGGAAGGTCGACTCCGCCGTCTTAGGCTCCCCCCGCATGAAGGACGAGAAGACCGTCATCGTGGGGCTCGGGAAGAACCGCACGCTTGCAAACCTCCAGCAGAACCCGAATGCTGTCTTTCTGGTCATGGAGCCGGGAAAGACGCTTGCAGACTGGAAGGGGGTCCGGGTGTACCTGAAGGCAAAGAACATCGTGACATCCGGCCCTGCGCTCGCCGGCTACAAGGCCGACGTTGCAAAGGTTGCCGGGCAACAGGCGGCGGATATGATGGCCGCTCTGGTCACCCTCGACGTCACTGAGATCCGGCCGCTCATCGACATGGGCCAGGGCTGGGAGAAGTCGGTCTAGGCTGGTGCTTTAAAAAGAGTACCGGAAAACTCTCTTTTTTCCGGTTCTCCGTCCTGTGACTTTCAGCGGGAACACACATGAGCGATCATTGACAAAAAAATTGATGCAGGGACACGGTAAACCTCATGGGTCCTTCCCGCCGGCCTGTCGTGTGACTCCGTTCTTCAGCTCTGCCAGCTGCTCCTCAAGAATCCGGATCAGGATCTCTTTCTCCGGCGCGTGGTCCGGGTATTCCGTGCTCCAGCCCCGCCAGTGCGGCCATTTGTGGGCGACTTTGTACTTGACGCCCTCCATGACGGTCCCGTAGGTGTCCTGGTCCAGCTTTTTGACCCGCTGGTGGGCGAGGATGAACCAGTGGTACTGTGTCCCGGCGGGGGCTCCCGAGCCTTCCGGGGCCTTCCGCAGCCTCTTCTTCTCAGACCGGAAGGAGAAGACCCAGCGGTCCGGCGCCACCTTCTGCTCCTGCCAGACACCGCAGGGATACTCCCAGATATGCGTTCCGCCGATGGATATACCGGAGTAGACCTGTCCCCGGAATGTCTTCAGATCATCAAACGCCACGATACACTCTCGACCCGGTTCCCCCAAGTACTTTTCGCAGATGGAGGGTGAAAGTGATCGGACGAAAATTTTCAAAGTCGAAAATTTTAAAAATTTTCTCTCCGGCAAAAAAATGTGATTATTTTCGCAGCCAAAAAAATTTCCGGCGTTAATAATTTTCAGGCAAAAAAATCCGGCTCTGCAGGATTCGATGAAAAAATTTCCCTTTGCTGTGATCAAAGCCGCCCGTACTTTTTGTGCGCCTGTTCTATTGTCAGGATCTCGTGAACTTTGATAATCCTGCTCTCTTTGTCAATACTGTAAAATGCGGTGAATGTACGGGCGATATGAAGCCGGTATATCCCGCTGCCTCCGCTTAAAACCAGTTTTTCCTTATCCCCGCCGCTCCCGGGAAACGGATTTTCCCCGAGGCCTTTTAAGGCGTTTGTGATGATCCGCCGGGATTTTTCAGGCAGGGAACTGATATATCCATCCGCAGTGTTCCGGACCTTCACTTCAAAGGTCAATCTTTACTCTCCGAAAGGGACACGTACTCCGAGTCCGGGCAGCTCTCCCACATTTTCACATCTTCCTCAAGCCGGGCTTTTTTTACCCGTTCGATCATCTCCTCAAGGAGATCATCATAGGTCTGGCCGGCGCCCTTCATCTCACCAAGCTTCTTCCAGACCGTCTCTGACACCGGCACCCGCTTCACTGCTGACATGATCATATTGTAAGCGTTGTAAGTACTTAAAACCTTTACAATTGATTGAGCGTTCCGTGAGCTCCGAACTTCTCATCCCGTTCCGGAGGAGGTGGCTTCACCTGAGCAGGGGAGGTCTGACAATCCCGGCAGAGAGTTTTTGGGAGGCCTGAGAACCGGGGCATTCCTTCCTTCCGTACAGGATGGTATTCTCCGACGCTAGCGTGATCCGGGGAGTGGCCCGGAAGCACCTACCCGCCATGGAATCCGGGCATAATTCGAGAAAAACCGGGGATAATTCCTGTTTTTCCCCATTTTCTCCGACGTAAAATCAAGGAATCAAATAGCAATAATTGGGCCGAGGATCTTTTCCAAAACGGGTTATAGTATGCAGGAAGGCACAAAATCCCTGTTTTTGGCCTGAAATTGTGAATTCTCTCCGACGGGTACCGACGGAGATTTTACCATCAGTCATGGGGATTCAGCGGGTTTGTAGTGAGGGGAGATACACCCGGATCATTTCTCCGTCGGAGACATCCCCCCGGGAGGGGGTCCCGGCCTCCAAACCAAGTCTTATTCCGACAAAACCAAGTCTTAATCGCCAAAAAACGGCCCTTTTACAGCAATGTACCGACGTGATTTCAAAATGTCCTTTTATGTCCTTTCCCGTGGCTGATCGGTTCGTGGGATAACCTGCAATATGCAGGAAAGGCTTAAAAGCCCGCTATTGCCCGAAAGTCATATGGTTTTTCCGTCGGACACCGACGTAAAATCTGGGCATGGATCAGAGGGGTGCCTGACATTACCAGGTCCCGGCACATGCGATAGTGACAGAAACAAAAATCTCATAGCAGAACGACACCACATTGTTCCACAAACGGGTGACATCGCACGTGTCCGCTTCAACAAAAAAAATTGTCTCATCATTTCCGGTTGAGAACGAATACGCCCGTTGCGTCACCGCGTTCAACCGCGCCGGCATTCTCACGTGTCTTCCGGGATCTGGAAGCGCCGGCGTGATCGGGACCGATGGAAGAGAGTACCCGCTCCCGAGCTACGAAGAGGTCGCGGCACTCTTCGATATCAACCGGGATCTTGTGGAGCGAAAAGTCCCGCAGGGATTCGATCGTCTCGCTTTAACGCCTCTTTCCATGCCCTTACCCCTTCTCATCGACCGGATGAGGGCGGCCGTTCTCAGGCACGCAGGCGAGGGAACAATCTTCCGGACCAGGCGATCTCTTTCTGATACGCTCGTGCCGGTCCGTGTCAATCCGGAAAAGACGGTCTGGGTCTGGGAGACCCTGCGGCAGGCCTTCGATACCAACCGGCTCGTCTATTTCCCGCAGGAAGATCCCGCCCACCGGAAGGGAGAGGCGGAATACCAGGGCCAGACCAAATCAGAAGCGATCAACAATAAAAATATCTGCGCAATTCCGGGCTGGTCGGTGGGGCTCATAGAAAGTACGCCCATCATGCCGGGGCCGGGCGAGGGAACAACACGCGCCGGCAGGAAACAACTGAAGATCGGCTTATCCCCGCGTGAGTACCTGCGGACCCTGCAGGGCGAAGCATACAAGGGAGAGACGGGAAAGACGCTGGAAGATTTCATCACGGAATTTCTCACCCGGCTCGAAACAACGAATCAAGTGAGCAACGACATCAGCGACAACAACGCCCTCTGGTGCCTCGGCCAGTACATGAAAATCCCCTATGCGGAGGTCGTGCCGACCGGCCGCTGGCACCGGCCGATAGGACGGGTCCGGCTCGATATGCACCGTACCGGCAACAAGCGCTGCACGAAGAGCGTGGGCGCGGCCACGGTGGTGAGGCTGGCCGGGCCGTAATTATCATTTGCCTGATTTTCTCCCAAAAACTTTTCTGAGGAAGTTAAAGAGATGAAAATTTCCATGACAAACGCGGGACGCTGAACGTGGACAAGAAGGAACTGGGCCGCATGATGTGCCCGGCCTGCGACTTAACGGCGCGATGCGTCGAGGCGGGCACGGTGGAGAAGCTGACAGTGTATTGTCTTCAGGGGTTTGCTTTACGGGTGAGGACACCCAAGACTATCGCGGAGCCTTCACGAGCCGTTCCATTCGTTCGATGAATTTCCCGGCATCAGCGACAGCTTGCCGGACTTCCGCAGGTGTCGGGCGGGCGTCAAGACCGTACTGATCGTTCTGCCGCATTCCCCGCATGTGATCAAATTGTAATACCCACTCATCTTCCACCAATCCTAAATCCCGGTAGGATTCGAGATACACGCCAATGCAATAGTGACTTTTTTCCCGGACCCCGTCACGGAATAAAACCGCACGGGCTGCATGGAAATATCCCATGTATGCCGCCATGAGGGCAGACCGGAGCGAACCGGCATCACAGTCATCCCCGGCCTCGGTTACCCACTCCCGTGCCTGTGCAAGTGACTGCATCGCCTTTTCTTTTGATGCTGCGACCTTTCGCAGGAGTCCGCGTTCGTAACATTCCTCAAGTCGTGTCAGGTGAATCACCTTCGAGCGTGATCGATTGTTTCACAAACGACCGGTAAAACGGTTCATCGGATTCTTTCATCGTATCAATTTTTTCACTGGTAAGGACCAGGACATGGACTTGTGCAGAAATTTTTCGGGAGATCTCCCGCTCCAGCTCTGCGACCATGATACCTGAAGGCAGGGTTTTGCAATAAACCCAGAGATCGATATCGCTTTCTTCCGTGTTCGTCCCTTCGGCCCAGCTCCCGTACATGCCAATGCCGGAGGCCCATGCCGGTTTTGGGAATGCCGCGGTGAGAAGATCAATATTCAGCAGACGTTTCACGGCAACGGTGAGAGGAGACAGCTTCAGCTGGTACGTGCGTTCGCTCCTGTCAAGCAGCCCTTCGTGTTCGAGCAGGGCAAGATACGGGGAGACGAGTCCTTTTGACAACCCGGTCTTTGCTGCGATCTGCTGCACGGTGCAGACCGGTACGCTCAGGGCGGCACGGAGCAAGGTGATGCGTTCTTCTGTCCGGAAGAGAGCGGAGAGATCATGCAGACGTTCGTTCATAGTCCCTGAACAATATGTTCACGTTCCATGAACAAAATGTTTGCGGATCGTGAACGCTTGGGACCTGTCATCCCAATATCCGGTCATGCGGGACCTGGGCTCCGCCTGCCCTCCTTCTCCGTCGGAGACTCATCCCCCGGGAGGGGGTCCCGGCCTCCGAAATATGTCTTATTCCGGAAAAACCAAGTCTTAATCGCCAAAAAACGGCCCTTTTACAGCAATGTACCGACGTGATTTCAAAATGTCCTTTTATGTCCTTTCCAGTGGCTAATCGGTTCGTGGGATTACCTGCAATATGCAGGAAAGGCTTGAAAACCCGCTATTGCCCGAAAGTCAGATGGTTTTTCCGTCGGACACCGACGTGAATTTCAGGGAGGGGTGTGTCAGACAACCGGGGTGGATAGCTATGGAGAACCTGGGAGACGAGGCATATTTCATGCCGGCACTCTCCGACGGTGGAATATCTCTTGCCATCCTAACTGGGGGCATGATTTTCCGGATTTGGTTGCAAAAAATGGCGAATTCCGGTACATGGTTTTTGGAATACGTAATAATCTTTGTCTGTTTGCTTGAATTCGGTATAAAATGACCTCTAAAATGATCGCTAATGGACGCTTTTGGATGGGCGTTCCCGGTCAGGATCGGGCTGTGATACGTGAAAACGGAAAAACTGCCGTTTTTCCTAGAAGTTCGGGATCCGTCATTACCGACGGACCCTCACTTAACGGAAAGAACCCCTGTTTTTGGCCATGAGGGTATGACATAAGTCATACCCGAGTGGAGAAGATGCCGAAGGCATCTTCGACTCTCCGATCGGGATTTTTTCCAGACGGGTACCGACTGAGATTTTACCATCAATCTTGGGGATGCTACAGGTTTGTAATGAGGGGGGAGATCCACCATGATCATCTCTCCGTCGGAGACACATTCCCCGGGAGGGGGTCCCGGCCTCCAAAATATGTCTTATTCGCGAAAAACCAAGTCCTTTGTTTTACGATATTCGCATATAGCCCCCCGTTCAGCGGATTCGGCATAAAATGGCGTCCAAAAAATGCGCTAATAGGTTCTTTTAGACAGCGTTTGGAAAGGCCGGGTGTATCTTAGGATGGACGCATGGTAAGGAAGGGCTTTATTTTGCAAGGTAAAAACAGTTGGAAAGATAGTTACCTCAGAGGTGAAGAACGACTCCGCGTTCTTCATTGGCATCCCTTGATCTTCATGACACTTCGGGGATCTTATTAAGAGATCACCTTTTTTTATTAAGTGAGGGTATGGTAACCAAAGGAGATCTTCGATTACCCAATTGAGTTTGGTTGTCTCCAGTTTTTTTGTAAATAATTACCCTGCTCATTAGGCTTATAACAGGTTCTTGAGGATTAGAGATTAGTGAAATTACATTCTTTATTGATGCACTTTTAATAGCAGGATTTGATACAAGGGAAATGGCCGGTGCCGATGATAGAATGATTGCAAATACGATCAATGTAGATACTATAGCGATAATAACATAATTTTTTTTCATAAAGGTCTCCTCTATTAATCCTAATATTGTTTGGAAATTTAAATACTTCGGATCTATCAAAATCCAACAATTTTATTAAAAATTTTAGAAAATTTTCTAATAATATTATTTTACATCTGTTGTAAGTCAAATACCCCGTTCCACATATCAATTGCCCGGGCTTGATTACTTTTGCATATTTCTGCAATGAGTGGGTTTATTGTCACTTCATTCAATTTTTTATTTTTGTTTAATTAATTCATAAATACGGTTTAAACTAAAACCAATAACGACCCAAAAAAGTGGCATAAAAATACTAAGGATTTCAGTTTTAGTGATTTCATTGATTTTATCATTAAACCAATCACTTTGTAATACTGAACATTCTAATGATGAATCACAATAAAAAAATCGATTATCCTCTGTTTCTGCAACGATGTAATTGTCTTGAATAAAAAGATCTTTAACAGATGTTCCAGTGGGTTGGACAATGGATTTGGTTAAAATCTGATATTTTTTTTCAGAACACTTAGGAAATTTTGTATAATATGGAAAACTTTGCCCGGACATATTAAAGGGATTGAGGAAAAAAATCACAGGGTACCTTTCATAATTTTGGGCGCTAATGATTCCCCCCCCGATTATTTCTTCAATTCCGTCATCATCGATATCATAAATTTCGATATCGTTGACATACCCCGCATGCCAATATTGTTGAAGTATCGTACCATTAATGTCAAACAATATCAATGTTGTCGGATATTTTGGATAATTTCTTGAATTAACAAGTATTTCCTTTATATTATCATGATCGAAATCATTTGTAAATATTTGTACGACACCAAAAATTGTTGATTCAGAATAAACTTCTTTACATCCTTTTCCTGTCATGTATTCCCATAAAACGGTCCCATTTGAGTAGAGTAAATAAATGTATCCAGGTTTATCTCCTTTGAAATCCGTCCCGACAACAATTTCATTGGTCCCATCATTATTGAGATCTTCAAGAATTGAAGCACTAATACCATTTTTAAAATTTTTTATCCAAAGAGGATTTCCTTTATCATTGAAAGCGGAAACACTATTTTTATCTATAGTAATTTTTTCAACGTTAATGATGTTTGAAGTGTTATTTGCATTTGCATTTGGTATTGTCAATAAAAAAATAGTTAAAAATATAATCGCATAAAATTTGAAATCCATACCCCTATGTTATTAAAAGGGATTTAAATATATTCCCTTTGAAATTCGGTTCTAAAGCCAGATATATTCGGGGATTGTGTGGTATTTGTTGTGAATTTTAAAGGAAGCGGCGGCCCCTCTCGTTTTATTAATGAGATCCCGATTCAAAACAGCACCGATATCTAAAAATGTGTCCATATCCACATAATCTTAAAAATTTTTTTATTTTTTAATTGTATTCTCGTGGCTCCTTCTTATTGTGATGCAGGACAATTTCCCAATAAAGGATCGTTGTAGAAATATGTTGTAAGGCCATTTAGGGTAACTGTTCCCGAGGGATCAAGCGGTTTTATCCTTGAAACCATTACCCCTTTATTATTTCTGCATTGGTGTACAATTACACAATTTTGTGACCCTGTACACATGTAATTAGCGCCTCCACTTACGTCTTTGCCACTACCAGCATTAACAATATTATTCCATGCAGTTTTATCAAGACCTGTTGCACCGGAACCATCTTTACTCATACAATTTTCCTTTGCATTATTGCGTGCACATACAGCACCGATACTTGTTACTGCATCAGCTAATCCTGATGGAGGAATTGATGTAGCTACATAATTTCGAATTTCCCCATAGGAGTATTTTTGAGCTTGTGTGGAGTCGAATGTGGGAATTTTTTGATCTTTAGGTTGGGACGCAGAGGATTTCTGGATTTGTGGTTGAAGTGCCGGTTCGGAAACTGATTGAGGTGTCGTTGTCTTCTTGGCCTGAGACTGTACTACCGGTGTGGAAGTTGATGTTGACTGCTTGAATTGGGACTTGAGGGCCGGTTTTGTAGTTGGTCCCGTTGATTTCTGGGTCTGAGACTGGACCGCCGGTGTGGAAGTTTTGGTCGTTGATGTCTTGGTCTGAGGCAGGACTGCCGGTGTGGAGGATTTGGTCGTTGATGTCTTGGTCTGAGGCAGGACTGCCGGTGTGGAAGTTTTGGTCGTTGATGTCTTGGTCTGAGGCAGGACTGCCGGTGTGGAGGATTTGGTCGTTGATGTCTTGGTCTGAGGCAGGACTGCCGGTGTGGAAGTTTTGGTCGTTGATGTCTTGGTCTGAGGCAGGACTGCCGGTGTGGAGGATTTGGTCGTTGATGTCTTGGTCTGAGGCAGGACTGCCGGTGTGGAGGATTTGGTCGTTGATGTCTTGGTCTGAGACTGGACCGCCGGTGTGGAAGTTTTGGTCGTTGATGTCTTGGTCTGAGGCAGGACTGCCGGTGTGGAGGATTTGGTCGTTGATGTCTTGGTCTGAGGCAGGACTGCCGGTGTGGAGGATTTGGTCGTTGATGTCT
>Ga0315275_10007002_pt1 | contig 10861 bp, 9 predicted proteins | sample YL17G03_0_MG_FD_205557 | JGI IMG/M metagenome (GOLD analysis project Ga0315275, IMG submission 205557) | Sediment microbial communities from Yellowstone Lake, YNP, Wyoming, USA - YL17G03_0 | ecosystem: Environmental > Aquatic > Freshwater > Lake > Sediment | place: USA: Wyoming | collected...
GGACGGATCGTGTTCATAGAAATAAACCTCCTGCTCCAATCGCAAGAGTTCCTTCTCCTTCTCGACGTTCTCCTGGCGTTTCTCGCGGTCGCGCAGATCGTTCTCGCGCTTGGCCAGGTCGTGCAGGCTGTCGAGGGCCCGGCTGCCGGCTATCTCGCTTAGCGGCACCTGTGATTCGGAGCGTTCTGACTCTTGGGACATATGCCCATAATCTACTGGAAAAACAAAAAAACGACAACCTGATCGGTTGCCGTCGCTTAAGCTCTCTGCCGTCGTTCGACGATCATCTGTTCCAAGCGGCCGAGACGGTCGGGGTAGTATTTCCTGACGAGCCTCAGGGAGGCTTCGGCCTCGGCTGGCGTCAGGGTCCCCAGGTCCTGTATCAGGCTGATCGACCGGCCTACGGCTTCGGTCACGAGCATGAGAGCCGTGCGGTAATCGCTGCAGATACGCGAGTCCAGAACCACGTCCTTGAGCGTCTCGACGGCCGGGGAGCTGTCCGTTCCCGGGCGTCGGAAAGGGATGATCTTGGCGGTCATGCCGACCTCCTGGAGTCCAGTGGAAAGAACCCGCATCTTAACCACAAAAAAGGCCGACTGTCAAGACTGCCGGGTCGGCCCGCGCACGGTCCGCTCGGCCGCCGCCAGGATAAGCTCGGCCATGGCCGAAGCCGCGTCCGGCCGGTTCATCTGCCGCATGGCCGACCGCAGTTTTTCCAGCCGGGGAGCGTCCCGCAACAGGCTGAGTATCGCCTCGGCAAGACGCTCCGCGGTCAATGACTTTTCGCTCAGGACCACAGCCGCCCCCTGATCGGCAAAATGGTCGGCATTCTCTTCCTGGTGCGAATCGGCGATAGGGATGACGATGGCCGGCAGCCCCAAGGCGGCCAGTTCGGTCAGTGCGCCCATGCCGGCGCGCGTCACCACCAGGTCGGCGGCCGCGTAGGCGTGTTTCATGTCCTCGGTCAGGAACTCCAACTGGTGATAGCGGCCGGGTGCGCCCTTGAGCGGCGCGGTCTTACCCTGGCCGGCCAGATGGATGATCTGGGCGTTCGGCGCCAAGAGCGGCGCGGCTTGCCGCGCCAGATCGTTCAGGGTGACGGCGCCCGTGCCGCCGCCCATGATGAGCGCGGTCGGCAAGCCATCCTCGAGCGAGAAAAGTTTCCTGGCTTCGTCGCGGGAACCGGCCAGGATGCCGGGGCGCACCGGATTGCCCGTCCAGACCGGCCGCTTGGCGCTGAAATCCTTGGTCGATCTTTCCAGGGCGACGGACATCGAGGCGGCGAACGGCGCCGACAGCTTGTTGGCCAGGCCGGGCCTGATGTCCATCTGATGCAGGTGCACCGGTATCCTTTTGATCCAGGCGGCCCAGACCGCCGGCACGGCGACGAAACCGCCGGCGCTGACCAGGACGTCCGGCCGGCGGCGCCGGAACAACGCCAGGGCGTCGAACACTCCCCTGATGATGCGGAAGACGTCGGTGATGTTCCGCCAGGCGAGATAGCGGCGCAGCTTGCCGGAGCTGATGCCGTGGAATTCCAGGCCGGCCTCGGCGACCAGTCTGGCCTCCGGCCCGTAGGTCGTGCCGACCCAGAAACATTCGGCGTCCGGCCGCCGCCCGCGGACGGCCTTGGCCACGGCCAAAAGCGGCGTGACCGATCCGAGCGTCCCTCCTCCGGCGAATGCGATGCGCATAAGATCCAACGGGTTAGCGATGCCTCCTCTGCGGCTCCTCCGGCGAGAACTTGGAGATATTGGCCATCAAGCCGAGCGAACCCAAAAGCACCATCATGGACGTGCCGCCGTAGCTGACGAAGGGCAGGGTCAAGCCGGTGATGGGCAGCAGGCCGATCATGGAACCGATGTTGAAAAGCGTCTGGAAGAACAGCCAGCCGACGATGCCGGCGGCCACCAGCTTGCCGAAATCGTCCGGCGCCCGCCTGGCGATGCGCAGGCCGCGCCAAAGGAACCAGCCGATCAGCGCCAGGACCGCCAAAATCAGGATGAAACCGAGCTCTTCCGACATGATGGCAAAAATGGAATCGCCGATGGCCTCGGGAAGATAGAGGTATTTCTGGCGCGAGTGGCCCAGGCCGAGGCCGAAGAGACCGCCGGAACCGATGGCCAGGAAAGCCTGGTTGATGTGGTACCCGACGCCCTGGGGATCGAGTTCAGGATGCAGGAAGGTCATCAGGCGGGCGGTGCGATAAGGAACGGCCTTGACCACCAGGAAAAAGAAGGCCGCGCCGCCGGCGGCCAGGCCGGCCAGGTGCAGCCAGGCGGCCCCGGCGACGAAATAGACCACGGCGGCGGCAGCGGCGATGACCACCAGGCTGCCCAGGTCCGGCTGCAGGATGACGAGCAGCGCCACAGCGCCCAGCGCCGTCAGAAAAGGGACCAGACCGGTGGCAAAACCCCTGACGCCGTCCTCGCCGCGATCCTCGAACAGCGCGGCCAGATAGATGATCAGCGACAGCTTGGCCAGTTCGGCCGGCTGCAGGGAAAAATTGCCGATGTTTATCCAGCTTCTGGAAGTGCTCCATTCGGCCGACAGGCCGGGGATGAAGACCAACAGCATCAGTCCCAGGACGACGAAAAAAATCGTCACCGCGTGGCGGCGCCAAAAATGGTAATCGATCCTGGACATCAGCCAGAAAGCCAGCAGGCCGGGCAGCAGTCCGAAAAGCAACTGGTGTTTGACGTACCAGTAGGCGTCACTGAACTTTTGGTAAGCGATCGGGCCGGAAGTGGAGGTCAGCATGACCAGCCCGAGGAGCAGCAGCACCCCGGCCAGGGTCAGGAAGACATGGTCCGACCGCCTTTCTATCTGTCTCATGATGAAAACCCGGCCGCGCCGACCTCCGGCGACGACCGGCATCGGTTAGCGCCGCCTGCCCCTCTTGCCGAGCGGCTTTTTCGTCTTGGCGGCCGGCGGTCTCGGGCCGTCGGTCTTGACCAGGACGGCCTCAAGCACGTCGCTGGCCTCGTCAACGAACACGAATTTAAGTTCGCGGCGGATCTCGGGCGGGATGTCGATCAGGTCCTTGCGGTTCTTGGACGGCAGGACGATGGTCTTGAGGCCGGCCCGATGCGCCGCCAGGACCTTTTCCTTGATGCCGCCGACCTCGAGGATGCGGCCGCGCAGCGTCACTTCTCCGGTCACCGCGACGGTGCGCTTGACCTTGGCTCCCCTGAGCAGCGAGACCAGGGCCGCGGCCATGGCCGCTCCGGCCGAAGGGCCGTCCTTGGGGATGGCGCCGGCCGGCACATGCACGTGGATGTCCGTATCCTTCATGAAAGCGTCCTTGATGCCCAATTGGACGGCCGCCGAACGCACGAACGAAAGCGCCGCCTGCGCCGATTCCTGCATGACCTGGCCCAGGTGGCCGGTCAGGATGAGCCCGCCCTTGCCCGGCATGGCCGTGACCTCGATGTGCATGATGTCGCCGCCGGTCTCGGTCCAGGCCAGGCCGGTGACCACGCCGACGACATCCTTCTCCTCGGCCTCCGACTCGGCGAACTTTTCCGGACCGAGAAAACCGTTGACGTCGGCCGCAGTGACCTTCTTACAGATCTTCTTGCCTTCGGCCACCGACCTGGCCAACTTGCGGCAGATCGAGGCGATCGACCGTTCCAGGTTGCGCACGCCCGCCTCGCGGGTGTAGCCGCGGATGAGAGCGCGGATGGCTCCGTCGGCGAAGACGCAGCCGGTCTTGGCCAGGCCATTGTCCTTGAGCGCCTTGGGCACCAGGTGATCGACGGCGATGTGCAGCTTTTCCTCTTCGGTGTAACCGGGAAATTCGATGGTCTCCATGCGGTCGCGCAGCGCCGGCGGCACGGTGTCGAGCACGTTGGCCGTGGTGATGAACATGGTGTCGGATAGGTCAAAAGGCACTTCCAGATAATGGTCGGAGAAAACGTTGTTCTGTTCCGGATCGAGCGCTTCCAAGAGCGCCGCCGAAGGATCGCCGCGGAAATCGATGCCCACCTTGTCGATCTCGTCGAGCATGAAGACCGGATTCCTGGTCTTGGAGGCGGCGATCCCCTGGATGATGCGTCCGGGCAGGGCGCCGACATAGGTCCGGCGATGGCCGCGTATCTCGGCCTCGTCGCGGACGCCGCCCAAACTCAGGCGATGGAACTTGCGGCCCAGGGCCCGGGCGATGGACTTGCCGATGGAGGTCTTGCCGGTGCCCGGCGGACCGACGAAACAGAGTATCGGACCGCGGATCTTGCCGACCAGCTTCTGGACGGCCAGGTATTCGAGCACCCGCTCCTTGGCCTTGTCCAGGCCGTAGTGGTCCTCGTCGAGGATCTTCTTGGATTGGGTGATGTCGATCTTGGATTCGTCCTTGACGTTCCAGGGCAGATCGCAGATCCATTCCAGGTAAGTGCGCAGATAGGAGACCTCCGGACTGAAGGCCGGCATGGCCTTGTAACGATCGTATTCCTTCATGGCCTTCTCCTTGACCTCCGGCGGCAGACCGGCCTTTTCCAGGCGGCTCTTCAGGTCGTCCTCGCTCTTGCCGCCCAGGTGATCCAGCTCCTTCTCGATGGACTTGATCTGCTCGCGCAGGAAGACCTCGCGCTGCATCTTGTCCAGCTCCTTGCCGGTCTCCGCCTGTATCTGCGAAGCCATCTGCAGCAGCTTGATCTGGCGGCCGAGCGCCTGGCTGACGATGTTCAATTTGAACTCGACGGACGATGCCTCGAGCACCTGCTGCTTCTCCTCGACCTTCAGGTCCAGGTTGGCGGCGATGAGGTCGCAGAGCAGCCAGGGGTCGGAAACGTTGAGGATGACCAGCAGGATGTCGAAGGGCACGGCGGCGCCCATGTTGACCGTCTGGCGGAACTGGTTAAGGACGCTGTACATCAGGGCCTCGGTGCGTTCCGTCTTCTTGACCGCCGGTTCCGGAAAAGGTTCGACCCGCACCTTGATGTAAGGGTCGGTGGCCACGAACTCCTTGAGACGGACGCGGGCGACGCCCTCGACCAGGATGCGCACGCTCTTGTCCGGCTGCTTGACCAGCTCGCGCACCTTGACCAGCGCTCCGACCTGATGGACGTCGTTCGGTCCGACCTCTTCCGGCTCGGACCTCTTCTGCGCCGTCAGGACCAGGATGCGGCCGTGGCGCATGGCCTCTTCCAGGGCCAGCAGGGATCGCTCGCGGCGCACGATGATGGGCGCGGCCACGCGCGGAAAGACCACCGTGTCGCGCAAAGCCACCAGCGGCATCTCGATGCTGCCCTTGCCGCCGAAAAATTCCTGATAGAAATCCTCCGCTCTGTTGGCCATATGTCCTTGTGATGACCGGCTCGCCGCCGGCGCGCCGCGTCATCAATTGAAAAAACCGTGGTCCACCATGAACAGGACCAGGCCGCCGACGGCCGTGACGGTGGCGATGATCCAGAGGCGCATGACCACCTTGGGTTCGCTCCAGCCGATGGCTTCGAAGTGGTGATGGATCGGCGCGGACAGGAAGACCTTCTTCTTCCGTATCCTCTTCGACAGCACCTGGATGATGACCGACGCCGATTCCAGGACGAAGACGAAACCGATGACCGGCAGGAGCAGCGCGGTGTTGGTCAGCATGGCCACGACGCCCAGGGTGACGCCCAGCGACATGGCGCCGGTGTCGCCCATGAAGAAACGCGCCGGATTGATGTTGAACCAGAGGAAGGCCAGCAGCGCCCCGACGATGACGCCGCAGAAAGCGGCCAGGTCGGCCTTGCCTTGGATGAAGGCGACGCAGCCGACGGCGGCGAAACAGGACGCCAGCACGCCGCCGGCCAGGCCATCCAGGCCGTCGGTCTCATTGACCGAAAAAGACGTGGCCACGATGACCAGGATGAAGACGGGGATGTACCACCAGCCGATGTTGAAGCTGCCGACGAAAGGCACGCGCAGCAGGTCCCACTCCAGCTTGTAGTAGAACCAGAGGGCGCCGACGGCGGCGATGGCCGCGTAGAGCAGCAGACGGTGGCGCATGCGCAGACCGCCGCCCTTGGGACCGATGCGCCGCACGTTGAAATAATCGTCGACCAGCCCGACCAGCGCCGAAGCGACCAGCACTCCCAGCGGCAGCAGCGTCTGCTGGCGGGAGAAGAAATTGAATCCGGCCAGCGCGGCGGATACTTGGCCGCCGAAATAAAAAATGGCCATGAGGACCAGGACCGTGACCCAGACGAGCACGCCGCCCATGGTCGGCGTGCCGCGCTTGGCCTCATGCATCTTGGCGAATATCGGCGCCGAACTTTCATCGCGGATCTGCTTGCCCAGCCTGTATTTGTAGAGGAAATGCGTCAAAAGAGGCGTCCAGGCTACCGCCACCGCGAACGAGAACGCCGTCAGGAAGAATATTTTGATGATGTTATAAAGCTCCATATCACGCCGGCCGGCGGCAAACCGCGCCGGAATCCTTAGCGATTAAGCATGACGACCAGGATGGCGCCGACGGCCAGGAAGATCTCGACCACGGCGGTCGTCCCCAGCAGCAGCGAACCGAACATGCGGTGCTTTTTAGCCAGTATACCCGAGAAAAACCCGTTGATGAAGAAAACGGCCAGGCCGATGCCCGGATAAATGAACAGCTTCCACCATTCGGCCACCCAATCGACGCCGAGCGCCGCCGTATAGTGCAGCCTTAAAAAGCCGAGCGTGCCGGGGCGCGAAACCAGGAAAACGATCACGGTCAGCCAATTCGCCAGCAGGACGACGGCGGCCAAAGAGACCAGGAACCAGCCTGTCCGGCTGGTGACCCCGAAGAATCTGCCTAAATTCCCTTTTTTCTCATCCATATACGAGGTGATGGCCAAAGGTTATCATCGGCTTAATTTGGGCACAAGGCCCGACAGGCTCAAGGCAGCCTATCCCCGGATGACGATAAGGGCGAACCTGGGCCGGCCGCCGACGTTAAGGTGCTGTTAGGCAGGCCAGCCGAAATATGGTAAAATATCTATACCTATGTTAAACAACGATCTCCTTAAAAAGATCCTGCGGGACACGGGCACTTTTGACGCTAGGGGGCTGGCTGACCTGCTTCTTGAAGCCAAGAACAAGGACCCGAAGATGTCCCTCGAGACCTTCCTGCTCAAGGACAAGAAGATGCCGGAGGAGATGCTTTACCGCATCGCCGCCCAGTTCTACAAGCTGCCTTTCGTCAACCTGCGCGACCTACCCATCAGGCAGGACGTCCTCTTCCTCATCCCCGAACCGATCGCCGTCTCCCACCTCGTCGTCGCCTTCGAGAAGACCGAGAACGAACTGCATATCGCCACTCTCGACCCCACGGACCTGCAGACCTTCGAGTTCATCAAGCGCAAGACCGGACTGCCCGTCAAGATATTCCTCACCTACCCGAATTCCCTGGACGAGGCCCTGAGGCAGTATCGCCAGAGCCTGAGCGCCGAACTGGGCGCCCTGACCAAGGTGCCGGAGAAGGGCGAAGGCGAGGGGGCGGACGGCGAAGAAGCCGAGTTGTCCAGGCTGGCCGAGGACATCCCCATCATCCGCGTCGTCGATTCCATCATGGAGCACTCCATCCTGGAAGGCGCCTCGGACATCCACATCGAGCCGGCCGAGACCGAGGTCATCGTCCGCTTCCGCATCGACGGCGTGCTGCGCCCGGTCATGACCTTCCCCAAGGTGGTCGCCGCAGGCATCGTCGCCCGCATCAAGATCCTCTCCAACCTCAAGCTCGACGAGCATCGCATGCCGCAGGACGGACGCTTCAAGATCCAGAACCCGAACTACAAGTTCTCCGTCCGCGTCTCCATCCTGCCCGTCGTCGACGGCGAGAAGATCGTCATGCGCCTCCTGTCGGAGACGGCCAAGGCGCTGTCCCTGGACCAGCTCGGCCTGCAGCCGAGGGCCAAGAACCTCGTCATGCGCAACATCAAGAAGCCGCACGGCATCATCATGGTCACCGGCCCGACCGGTTCCGGCAAATCGACGACGCTCTACTCCCTCCTGGGCATGCTCAACACGCCCAAGGTGAACATCTCCACCATCGAGGATCCTGTCGAATACCGCATGCCCGGCGTCAACCAGAGCCAGGTCAACCCCCGCATCGGCTTCACCTTCGCCTCCGGACTGCGCGCCCTGATGCGCCAGGACCCGAACGTCATCATGGTCGGTGAGATCCGCGACCAGGAGACCGCCGACATCGCCGTCCAGGCGGCCATGACCGGCCATCTGGTGCTCGGCACGCTGCACACCAACGACGCCGCCACCACCCTCCCCCGCCTCGTCGAGATGGGCGTGCCCCCTTTCCTCATCGCCTTCACGGCCAACCTGATCGTCGGCCAGCGCCTGGTGCGCAAGATCTGTCCCAGTTGCGTCCGTTCGTTCAGGCTGGCCGGTCACGTCCTGCAGCAGCTGAAGGAGCAGATCGACCTGGAAACCATCTGGGAGACGCTGCAGCACGAAGAGGTCGTGGCCAAGAACCAAAAGATAGAGGAGACGACCTTCTGGCGCGGCTCCGGCTGCGCCCAGTGCGGCCAAGAGGGCTACAAAGGCCGCGTCGGCATCTATGAGGCGCTGGACGTGACCCCGGAGATAGCCAAACTGATCAACTCCGAAGCCAACGCCAGCGATATCCAGAAGGCCGCCATCAAAGAAGGCATGGTGACCATGATCGAGGACGGTTTCATCAAGGCGGTCAAAGCCGTGACCACCATCGAAGAGATCCTACGCGTAACCAAAGACTGATATGGCCTCCTTCAGCGAAAAAATAGACGCGCTTATCCTGCGCTATCAGACGGTGCCGCTGACGCAGAAGATCTTCTTCTGCGAGAACCTGCGCGTCATGATCCGCGCCGGCCTGTCCATCACCGAAGCCTTGAATACGCTGGCGCTGCAGGCCGAGTCCAAGTTCTTCCGCCGTATCATCCTGATGATCAAGGCGGACGTCGAGGCAGGCAAGCTGCTGTCGCAGGGCCTGGCCAAGTTCCCCGGCATCTTCACCAAGATATTCATCAGCATGGTGCAGATCGGCGAGGTCTCGGGCACGCTCGACGAGAACCTGCTGGAACTGATGCAGCAGATGAAGAAGGACTACAACCTGCGCTCCAAGGTCAAGGGCGCCATGACCTACCCGATCGTCATTCTCGTGGCCATGACCGGCATCACCGTCGGCTTGCTGGTCTTCGTCCTGCCGAAACTGCTGGACATCTTCAAGGAGTTCGGCGACATCAAGCTGCCGCTGGCCACCAGGATACTCATCGTCGTCAGCGACTTCGTCCAGGTCCAGGGCATCTGGGTAGGCATCGGCTTTGTCCTCTTCGTCGTCGGCTTCGTCGCCTTCAGCCGCACCAACACCGGCCGCTCCATCATACATGCCATCCTGCTCAGGATGCCCCTCATCGGCCCCATCGTCGTCAAGGTCAACTTGGCGCGGTTCTCCCGCACCCTGGCCGGCCTGCTCAAGACCGACATCCCCGTGGTCCAGTCGCTGACCGTGACCGCGGAGGTCCTGGCCAACGTCCATTACCGCCAGGCCACCCTGGACACGGCCGAATACATCAAGAACGGCGAGACCATCTCCCGCAGCCTGGCCTTGCACGCCCGGCTCTTCCCGCCGCTGGTCGTCCAGATGGTCATGGTCGGCGAGCGTTCGGGCAACGTCGATTCGCTGCTCGCCGACGTCGCCGAATTCTACGAACAGCAGGTCGAGAACGTGCTGAACAACCTCTCCTCGATCATCGAACCGATACTCATCCTCTTCCTGGGCGGCATGGTCGGCGGCATCGCGCTGGCCGTCATGATGCCGATGTACGCCCTGACCCAGGCCATCTCCGAGCAATAACGGGGCGAGTGCCGGCAGGCCAGAGCTATCCTCATTATGTCCAGAACCCGCCCCATCAAGCCGACGAAACCAGGCGCCAAGAAGCCTGGTTTCACTTTGATCGAGACGGTCATCGCCATCGCGCTCATGGGCGTCATGCTCTCCATCTACACGACGACGCTGCTCAGCACCGTCATGCTGAGGCGGGGGCAATACCACACCCAGGCGGCCAATTACATCCAGGAAGAACTGGACACGCTGCGGTCGCTGCCTTTCAGCGAGCTGCTCACCCGGACCAACGGCAACTTCCTGGGACTGGCCCGCCAGCGCGGCCCCTGGAAGGTCGTGACCGTGGCCGGCGACGGCCAGAACAAGAGGCTGATGCTGGCCACGACCCCGACGGCCCTGATCAACGAGACCGGCCTGGCCGTCCTGCCCGGCAACTACCGCGCCGACTTCACCCTGAGCGCCAAGATCAAGGTGGACTCCGGCTCCCCTGCCAACTGGAAGGCCGGCCTGGCCTTCCGCTACCGCGACCCGGAGAACTATTACCGCTTCCGCTTCCGCGACGGCGGCTACGCCCTGGAAAAGGTCTATCACGGCGCGGTCACCACCCTCGATTCGGACACCATCTCCTGCACCACCAGCCTGCCCAGCGGCACCTGCTGGAACTGGCACACGCTCCAGGTCACGGCCGCGGCCAACACGTTCGTCCTGAGGCACGACGGCAGCTGTTTCAAAAGCTGCACCCCGATCACTGACGCGACCTTCACCGCCGGCGACCTGGCCGTCATCTCCATCGACGGCGCCAGGATCTCGGCCGACGCCGTCGCCGTGACCGAAGGCGCCTCGACGACCGACTGGAACTTCGAGTCCACCGCCGAGAACGCCTACCCGGCGGACTGGCAGAGGATCAGCTACCTCGACCTGCCCAACGGCGCCGGCGCGCTGACCATCGAGAACTACCTCAGCGAAGCCACCATGAAGAAAGCGACGGCCACGGTCAGCTGGAACGACAGCGGCATCACCCGCAGCGTCACCGGCTCGACGGTCATCGGGCAATGATTATGAACGCAG
>Ga0315275_10007003_pt1 | contig 10861 bp, 13 predicted proteins | sample YL17G03_0_MG_FD_205557 | JGI IMG/M metagenome (GOLD analysis project Ga0315275, IMG submission 205557) | Sediment microbial communities from Yellowstone Lake, YNP, Wyoming, USA - YL17G03_0 | ecosystem: Environmental > Aquatic > Freshwater > Lake > Sediment | place: USA: Wyoming | collected...
TCTTCTGTTATTGTTTCGTGTTCATGGATTGAAGTGAAAAAGAAAGACGTACTTATTGCTGAGGGTGCGTATTGTGTGCACGTGCAGTCGGATGTGCAGAAATCTGGACAGGCCTCGTCAGCACTGTATTCGCATTCTTCATCGTCCTCTAAAATAAGGTTGCCGCAGACATTGCTTGCGCAGGTGCAGTCGGGCAGGCAAGATTTTACGAGACATCGTTCATAATTTGCTTCATTGAGGTTATCTTCTGAACATAAATCGCAAATAATAGAATCGGGACCGTCGCATTCCTCATCGTTTTCTGAGATATTATTGCCGCAAATGCCGTCTTCGTGCGGCGTAGCTCCAGTAAGTAGCTTCGTGGCGGATGGTACTATTGCTAGCACAATTATAATTATTGCCGCAATAGTGGCCCATAATATCTGATTGCGCATGCTATTATTTACAGAACTTGATTTATATTATTTTAGTGGGCCCTGCAGGAATTGAACCTGCGATCTTCTCCCGTTTCTAACCTCATTGTATTGGCCTAAGCCAATACAACCACGCATCAACGGCGTGCGGTTGTGTGAAGGAGACGTCGTACCACTGGACCAAGAGCCCTCTGGAAAAGATTAAGAACAGCTGATTTTTAAGTTTAAGTTATGAATAAATCTGTTCTTGAGCAGGCGAAAAGGCTTGTTATACCAACAAAATCTGAAGAACAAAAAGTTACTGGAATTGTTGACGAAGTAATTGCGAAAGTAAGTTCGCAAATCGCAAAATCAAAATTGAATGCCAGCTTATTTGTCGGTGGCTCTGTTGCAAAAGGAACCTGGCTTCCAGGCATTTCTGACATTGATTTTTTCATGAAATTTGATTATGATGAATTTTCAGACAGGTCCTCGGAGTTAGCAGACTTCGCTGAAAAAGTTTTGAAAGGCGCTTTCAAGGTGCAAAGACTGCATGGAAGTAGAGATTATTTTTCTGCCATTTACAAAGGCTTTTACATAGAAATCGTTCCTGTGCTTGAGATAAAAAACTTGAAACAAGCCAAGAACATAACCGACTACTCTCCTCTGCACGTTGGATGGATTGCGAGCCGCGTAAAGAAGGACAAAAAACTGCAGACTGAAATACGATTGGCAAAGAAATTCTTCAAAGCTTCAGGAGTTTATGGTGCGGAATCTTATGTTGGTGGATTAAGCGGGCATGCTATTGAAATTCTGACAATTTACTATGGGAATTTCGCAAACCTCGTGAAATCAGTTGCGCGCTGGCACGAAAATGATGTAATTGACGTCAAGAGATACTACAAACCCTCGGAAGTTTTCGAAAAATTAAACCCTTCGAAACTTCAGAGTCCCGTAATTATAATTGATCCGATAGAAAAAGACAGGAATGCTGCTGCAGCCTTGGGAAAAGAGAAATTCCTTTTGGCAAAAGCTGTTAGCACAAAGTTCCTGGCCACGCCGAATCTGGAATTTTTCATGGAAAAGAAAGTTTCAGTTGCTGATTTGGAGAAAAAGAAGAAGGGTTTCAAATTAATTGTTATTGAATCTAAACCTGAGCGAGGCAAGCCGGATGTTATTGGAGCAAAATTACTGAAAAAATTTGAAGCTCTTGGTAAAATTCTGGCTGAGAATGATTTTATTGAGCAGGATTCCGGCTGGTGGTGGCCAGAATCAGGCCCTGCGCTATACTGGTTTTATTTTGATAAGAAACCTCTGCCCACTATAAGAGAGCACATTGGACCCCCCGTAAAATTAGGAAAATATGCGAAAGATTTCAAGAGAAAGTGGAAGAAAGTAAAAATAAAGGATGGAAAGCTTGTTGCATATATCCGAAGAAAATTTGTAAGGCCCGAAGACCTGCTAAAGTCAATTGTAAAAAAAGACAAAGGTTTGAAGTTCTTAGTATCTTAGTTTTTTAATGAGACTTGATACAAAGATATACATCGCGAACAGCTCCAGCGCAAAAAACCCGTATGCAAGAAAACCAAGAGCTGGAATCTCAAAAACTCGGATATTTTCCAGTATAGGCACTGTGTAAGACCATCTAGAATGTGCTAGTTTATTCCAGAATTCCCATAGGAATCCTGCTATGTAACCTGAAAAGAAAAGCGCGAGCGCAAGGCCGAATTTTCCGTGTTGAAAGTCTCCAATTATTGAACGTTCTTTTTGCAGATAGTTTATGGGGTCGAACAGCAAAAGGAATCCAGTCCAGACAAACACCCAGCTTAGCGGTTTTGTATAAACTAGCGGCAACAGCAAAAATATCATGCCTGCAACAGCAGCAAGCTTTGCAAGATTTTTGTTTATGTTGTGGTGCCTGAATTTAAATCTGTCAAAAATCTTTGTTGCATTAAGCAGGTCAGCGGTTTCAAAAACCGCGGGCAAGATGCTTGAAAAGGCAATTATTCTAAAAACCCATGCAACTAGTCCGTTGCTATCATAAAACCAGCCTTTCAGGACAACGTTGTACAATTCAAAAATAAGCCAGAAACCTATTGACAGACTTGCGATGTAAACAAAATGCCTTGGCTTGCTGAGCAGGGATTTCCCTTTAAGTTTATTTACGATGCTATCCGCAGTAATAATATAGCCGTACCAGATTAGTGAAGTAAATGCAAATACATATGGCTCAACTCCAAATTTCGCCAGCAGTAAAGCTGCAAAAATCATAAGCAAACCAATGAGGCCGTATTTTTTCAGCATGCCAAATATTATATACGTTGCTTAAAAAGTATTTTGATGCAACTGGACCAAGCCATAAGTAACTTTTTTGTTTCTGTACAAAGCCCTCTGACAAATACTTTTTTCTCATGGGTAAGTCTTTCAGTATGTATTGCTATTGTTCTCGCGTTAGCTTGGCTTGTTTACAAAAAGTATGAAACAAAATTTCTGTGCTTTGCGATCGGTACTGGCTTGTTATATTTGTTGATTGAATTGATCAAAAGAATCATCTTGAGGCCAAGACCGGATTTGTTAGACAATTTTTCATTTCCCTCAAGACACGCGGCACTTGCATTTTTCATTGCATTCTTTATGCCTGTAGAAAAGAAATGGAAAATCGTTCTCTATTTATGGGCAATTTTAGTTGGAACCAGCAGGCTCTGGCTGAATGCGCACTGGTTTACTGATGTTTTAATCGGCGCATTAATTGGAATACTGGCTGCCTATTTATTCAAACAAGAATTTATAGAAAAAACCCTAGCCAAACTCAGTTTGGCGGGGCCCAGAAAAAGCTAAAGCTTTTTCTTGGAAATAAAGAAAATCCTAAAGCATATCGGGCGTTAGGATTTTTGTGCTTCTGCTTCTTGCAGAAGAGCTATGTGCAATAATGTACTTGATGTCCTTGTCTTCAGCAACTTTTACCAAGTTCATGTCAGCAATTCCGTCCATTACAACTGCGAAGACGCCTTCTGTCATGTTGCGCAAAGTATCCTCAAGTTCTTTTACCGGAACTCTGCCCAGAACATTCAGATTTTTATCAAGCACAAATGCGCCTCTCGTTCCTAAAAGTTCCTCGGCCATTGTCTTCATTTGTTTTAGTTCGCCGGGCGCTTTTATGCTTTCAGTCCTACTAGGTTGTTCAAAGCTCCTTTGAGGTCGGGCAACAGAGACCACCGCTACTGCAGGTTCCTCTACTTCATCTGCTTCAACTCTTGGCATGGTAATAGGTTCTCCGCTCTTTATTTCGCCTTTTACCTGCTCCCATGTTACTTTCAGCCTTAGTGCTTTCATGATTTCTTTTTGCGTAAGCTCTTCGACTTCCTTTCCGTCCGGAGCTTTTGTAACATAGTCCAAGTCTGTCAGGCTTGCGAGATTTTTTATGATCAGGTCTCCGCCTCTGTCTCCGTCTACGAACAAAGTCGTGATTTTTTTCTTTGTCAGTTCAATTATAGTGTCAGAAGCTCTTGCGCCTTTCAAGGCAACAGCGTTCCTGATGCCGTATCTCAACAGATTTACAACATCTGCCCTGCCTTCAACAATAATTATTTCTTCGCTTTCATCTATTGCTGGGCCTGCTGGCAACCTGTCTTTTCCGTATTCTGTAACTTCCATTGTTCTGACGTTTTGTGCTAACAGATTCGTGAATGCCTGACTATCTGGCAATTCTGTAACAAGTTTTGTCAAAAGTTCCTTTGCTCTTTCCAAGACGAAGGTTCTCTTTGAGATTCTTACATCTTCGATGTTTGTGATTTTGATTTTTGCATCGCAAGGACCAACTCTCTCAATTGTTTCAAGAGCTGCCGCAATTATTGCGGTTTCTGTCTTGCCCATGCTCGAAGGCAATAGAATTTCTCCTGTTGTCTTGCCTGCTTTTGATTCTAATCTAACGTCTATTCTGCCAATTCTTCCGGACTTCTGTAATTCGCGAAGTTCTAAATCAGAACCGAGCAAACCTTCTGTCTGTCCGAAAATTGCACCGATTATGTCTGGTCTCTCAGCAACACCGCTGAGCTCCATGTTTGCATGTACTATGTACTTTATTGATACTGGACTAATTTTTCCCATTTTTTTCTCCTTTTTGGGAAGCTTACAATTCTAAAAGACGCAGATTCTCTACATTACGACAGTGAACTAGCTCTAACAGCTTGTTTTCAACGTACACTCGCACGCCATTCTGTTGTAAATATGATTTCATTTTTTTCTTCAGCTCAATGCCCTTTTTGTCTGCATCGAGCATAAGCACCGCTTCCTTGTAATTTGAAGCGATGTTTTCTGCGCTTTCGTATAAGCTTCGTTTATTGTGATTAAGCAAGAAGAAATCAGCGTCAACTAGGCGCTTTAAAGCTACTAAGTCATTTTTGCCTTCAACGACAAAAACGGCTGTCGCAGCCCTGCTGTTTAGCTTCTCTACAATGCCTTTCAGGGCATCTCGAGTCGATTTTGTGATCATTATTGAGCTTAATAGCACCTATGCTGTCTTCTTGTCTGCTTAAAAAGAACTCCTTAGCTTTTTAAATTTAACCGTATTTATAAAGGTTCAAAAACGCCTTCATCTCGTTATAGAAATCCCAGCCTTGTTTCCAAAGCTCTTTTTTCATCCGGTCTATGCTTCCTTTGTACAGGTACTTCTCATAAAAGGCCTTGAGGAACGTGAAATGCGGTTTTGCAGCCCAGATATCCTGCCTGTCCGTAATTAATGATGACGTAACTTCAATTGTGATTTCGCCTTTCTGCATCTTCACTTTTGCGCTGTCTTTCTGAACTTCAACGTCATTTATATCGCGCATTCTCCATTTAATATCGTGCGAAAATTTAGAATATTCATCTATATCCCGGTTAACCTGCCACTCTATCTCTATCTCCTTGCCCGTGGCTTTCATTTTTTCCTTGTATTTTTTCTCGGAAACATCGAGCTTGCGCCAGGTGAACCACGTATAAGCATGCTTGTATAATTCGCCAAGGTCGAAAACACCCTCATAGATCATTTTTTCGCCGTCTAAAAGCGTGAGTTTATTGGCCATACGAAAAATTTAGAATATGTACAATAAAAGCTTTTTGTGACGTTGCAAAAGACTTTTATTCCGTAAAACTCAGACTAAATGAATATGGAAATAATCAAACAGGCCAAGATTACAAAACCCGATATGGTTGAAGCATCTCTCATAGTGATTCTGGCTATGTGGATAATTTCTGTCCTGTGGCTATTAGACAAGGCTATGAACTTTGAAGTACAAAGTCTGCTGACGTGGCAGTCTTTGACAACATTTTTTGCAGCCTTTGCAAGCATTGCAGTTCTTGTAATAGCGATTCTTGTAGCAGATATCAGGAAAGAAGTAAAGGACATGTATCAGTAACAGATTCGCAAATCTGGAGTGCGTCGTATTCAACTGAATACAACCAACTGTTTAGTAAAACTTTTAAGATTAACTTAACGTCTTAACTGGACTTACGAGGTGTTAAGATGAATAATCAATTACAGCCAATATTTATTCTGCCGGAAGGCGCGATGCGCAATACTGGCAAGTCAGCACAAAAATCAAACATAGCAGCAGCTAAGGCTGTTGCTGATACCGTCCGAACTACATTAGGCCCAAAAGGCATGGATAAAATGCTCGTGGATTCTATGGGTGATGTCATAATCTCAAATGACGGCGTAACAATTCTCAGTGAAATGGAGATTGAACATCCTGCAGCAAAAATGATGGTCGAAATCGCGAAGGTGCAGGAAGACGAAGTCGGCGACGGCACAACAACCGCAGTAATTTTAGGCGGGGAGTTGCTGAAATGCGCTGAAGTTCTGCTCGACAAGAATATCCATCCAACTGTTATAGCCAGAGGGTATAAAGAGGCTGCAGAGCAGGCTCAGAAAATTTTGAGGGAGCTCGGCAAAGATATTTCTGTAAAGGATAGGGATACATTAAAGAAAATTGCAACAACTGCAATGACTGGCAAGAATGTTGAAATTGCCAGGGAGAATTTATCAAACATTGCTGTTGACGCAGTTCTCAGAGTTATGGATGGAAATAAAATTGATACTGATAACATAAAAATAGAAAAGAAGGAAGGCAGCAGCATTGATGACTCTTTTTTAGTTGACGGTATTGTCATTGACAAAGAGAGAGTCCATTCTGACATGCCAACATCTGTAAAGGGGGCGAAGATAGCCCTGCTCGACTGCGCTCTGGAAATAAAAGAAATCGAGACAGAAGCCAAAATCCAGATTACTGACCCTCATCAACTGCAATCATTCCTAGCAACAGAAGAAAAAATGCTTCGCGACATGGCTGACAAAGTCGTAGCATCTGGTGCAAATGTTGTAATATGCCAAAAAGGAATTGATGATTTAGCTCAGCACTTTTTAGCAAAAAAAGGAATCTACGCTATCAGAAGGGTAAAACAATCTGACATTGTTGCTCTGGCAAAAGCAACAGGCGCCAGAATTGTATCAAACTTTGATGATTTGAGACCAACCGACCTTGGGTTTGCAGGCCTTGTTGAAGAAAGAAAAATACACAAAGAGAACTTCACATTTATTGAACAGTGCAAAAACCCAAAAGCCGTTTCTATAATACTCAGAGGCGGAACTGAACATGTTGTTGCAGAAGTTGAAAGAGCAATGACTGATGCTATTGGTGATTTGGCTGCCGCTATTACTGTAGGCAAATGTGTTGCGGGTGGCGGTGCAATTGAAGTCGAGCTCGCAAAAAGGTTACGCATGCATGCTGACACACTCAACGGCCGCGAGCAATTAGCAGTTCAGGCTTTTGCAGAAAGTCTTGAAGTTATACCGAGAACACTAGCAGAAAACGCGGGTATTGACCCGATTGATGCTTTGACCGCACTGAAAGCAGAACATGACAGAGGCGGCGTTTCCGCAGGTTTGAATGTAAACACGGGCAAGGCTGAAGACATGTGGCTAAAAGGTGTAATTGAACCCTTAAAGATAAAGACGCAGGCGATATCCTCTGCATCTGAAGCTGCCATAATGCTTTTGCGCATAGATGATATTATATCCGCAAGCAAGCTTGGCAAGGGCCGTATGCCTCAAATGCCTCCTGGCGCTGAAGGCATGGGCGACTATTGATTTCCGTTATCTTTTTATTCCCTAATATCTAAGAATTCTCATTGGCGGAGGTATGGCTAACACTTTTCACATCGAGCATAGTCAGTTTCACGGCTTAAAGCGTGAAATAAAATCTTTGAAAGAAAATAGTGCTAATACTGAGATTTTGAAGACTTTGATTGACAGCAACATTGGTACCCAGCACAATATCTCGCAAGTGATGTCTGGTCTGACAGAACTTCTTTCAATTTTAAAAGGCGTTGACGGCAAGCAAGATCCTGACATCACAAAACTGGAAGAAAAGATGAACAAGGTCTTAGACCAAAACTACCAGCTCATTAATGCTCTCAATGAATTGACAACTCACCTGAAGAATCAGAGGAACAAAATATGATTTTTCCGCACGGAAAAAAGGGCATAACGCCAATCATCGCAATAATCTTATTGTTAATGATGACTGTTGCAGTAGCAGGAGCTGCTTTCTTCTGGCTTACAAGGATCCAGGGACAATTACAAGGCGGTGTTGAAAGCTATCAGGGAAGAATTTTCGAAACCATGGCTTCAAGTGTTGACGTTGTTGATGCAGATTATGATTCTGACGAAAACGACCTAACACTTTGGCTCCACAACACAGGAAATACTGAAATTCCTGTTGATGACGACAATGAATTTCCTACGACAACATGGATATTGCGAGACTCCCAGCAGATTTCTCTCTGCTCTACGGATTGGAGTGGAGTTGGCAGTGGAACAAACGGAAGTACAGATTGTGTAGAAGGCTGCGGCAGTGATGAAATAATATCTGTCGGTGAAATCAAGAAAGTAAAATTGGATCTGGACGGCTCTGCTTGTGAGGATGCCGAAGACAAACCTGGTGGCACTGTTTTCAGCTTTGTTATTGATTTCAGCGGCGTAACAACAACTGCTGGCAGTTTCATAAAAAGAGACTAAATTGTTAAATACTTGATTTCTATCCTAAACTTATGCTTGGCCGCAAAGGTATTACTCCAATAATTGCTACAATATTAGTGGTAATGATGACGGTTGCGGCCGCGGGAGCAATGTTTTTCTGGCTCACCAGACTACAAGGCACTGGGCAAGGCGCTGTCGAAGAATCCCAGACCACTCTTTTAGAAAGAATGGCTGCATGCGTAACAATTCCTTCTTTTTCGTATAATACATATGACAACACGTCAGATGTTTCTATGCAGAACTGCGGAAACACCGTGTTGGAAATAGGCGATGGAGATGATAATGTTCTTGTTGCAAGTAATGCCTGCTCTTTTGCACTAGATTGCGATATGATTGTGGAAGACTGCCCAATTACTGTCGGACCTGGTGCATACGATACCATTACTATTGACGCTGAAGAAGCTGACTGTTCTGGCGGCGGAAACATAACTTTAGCAGATGTCATGGCTAGTGAAGAAGGAATTCAGCATCAATTCATATTAACAGTCGGCACTAGAAGTCTTGCTGTTACAACAACTGCAAGAAGTTTTGTACCAAGATATTCAGCACCTGCTTCGATACCGCCTGCACCCGTCTGCGGCGTAAGCCTTACTGCTTTAATACCATCACCACAAGCCGGCCCAAGAGCTGTTTGCTTCCCGTATAACTTGAATAATACTGGTGGAACAAATGAAATCTATAATGTCAGCATTACAAGCATAACAGGTCCTTGCGGAGCTTTATTATTTAGCGGTTCATTATCTTGTTCGGGTCCGCCATTGAGTAGCTTTGTTACTGGAAGCATACCGTCTGGTGGCTTTATGACATTTAGTTTAGAGCACGGACCTCCTGCAGGCGGAATTTGCACTGTGGTAACGCGGGCAGTTTCAACAACAAACGCAAGTTGTTTAGATACTGATACAACTATCACTTCAAATTAAATGGTAAAAAAAGCACAGTCGTCAATCATTGGCTTTCTCTTAATTACTGCTATTGCTCTTGTTATTGTTGGCATGACTTTCTTTTTTGCTGTCCCTACTATTGACAAAACAAGGAATCAGGATGAAGTTGTCAGAATTGAAAACCGGATGATTGAGACGCACGCTGCAATCAAGAAAGTTGCTAACGAGCAGACGCAGATGACTGTTCCTTTTAACATCGAAAAAGGAATTCTAACTTTAGATAACGATAATACTTTGATTTACGAGGCAAATATGCGCCTGCCAAACACATTCAACCCGCACTTGCTCATAGGAAACGATACTGGCGAAATCGGAACTCTCGGACTTGATGAACCTGGCTACTTACTTGAACAAGGTGCTGTTGAGATGCGCCTTCACTATGTTTTGTTAATGGACAGTGCAGGCAACTGCTACGGAGTACAACTAAGAGCTTTGGGCCAGGTAGCTGCTGGTGCAGGAAACCATTTTGTGTTCTTCAAATGGGCTGGTGAGAACACCTCTGTGCTCTCAGGCTGCACAACAACGACAAGACAGATAGTTGATGTGAGCATCACATGAGAAAAGCGCAATACAATATAGTCTACCTGCTGATTTTAATTTCAATAACTCTGATTATTGCCATCGGAACGTTTCTTCTTTCAGTCTCATTCCAGAGGACAAGCAGCAAAGAGCTCGGTAATTACTTGCTGGATGATGTCCGATTAGAAATCGAGAAAGGCCTGCTTGACCTGAAAGCAATGTCCGAGCTGAGTTACGGTAATATCAGTTTGGAAGTAAAAATACCTGAAAGGATTGGTGACCAGGAATATATCATCAGCGGTTCAAATCAGACTTTGAGAATCCGAACTCAGGGCAAACCTTCTTTGGTTTCCGAATCTGAGATGCTCTTCTGGCAGACAGACCTGCAGGGCGCTGTTTTCTCGCCTTTGGGCAGGGTGGTTTTGATGTATTTACCTGCTGAGAATAAGGTAGTGCTTAAATAGATTCAAATATTCCAGTTTTGCATGGCGTTAAGGAGGATTCGCGCCCTGATGAGAAAAGCAAAGCAACCAGAGCTAGTGCTAGAACCCCCCGAAAATTTTATGGCTGGACCAGTCTTGCCAATACCAAAACCTTCTGAAGATCTTGAACCGGAACTAGCACCTAAAATAGTGAAAACCGATGAAGAAAGAATCCCATTGCCAAAGGTTTTTGAAAAACCCACTTTGGCGCGCGAGGACATGAGCGCAAGATTGCGTGAAGTTTCTGAAACTTATCCGTTGATTACAACAAACTGGAAAGGTGCCAAGTACGTCTTGGCAACAGCCAAAATTCAATTTAATCCCCGAACAAACCAGTTGGACTATAGCATCATAGAACCTGAACTCAATCAAAGATTACAGTCCGTTATTGACAAAACAATCGAGTTGCTGAAAGACAGGCTTGAAATTGATTTCTCAAAATTGAAGGCA
>Ga0315275_10007005_pt1 | contig 10859 bp, 8 predicted proteins | sample YL17G03_0_MG_FD_205557 | JGI IMG/M metagenome (GOLD analysis project Ga0315275, IMG submission 205557) | Sediment microbial communities from Yellowstone Lake, YNP, Wyoming, USA - YL17G03_0 | ecosystem: Environmental > Aquatic > Freshwater > Lake > Sediment | place: USA: Wyoming | collected...
CGGGCAGGATGGTATAAAACATTGTAACCGGTTCCTGCCGATAGCTTGGCCATGGCCCTGGCCATGAGGAAGCGCGGCATGACTACTATCGTCATCAGATGGATCAAAGCCGCGAGTGACAGGGTAGATATAATCCACCGGGCTGTCATCTTCATGGGCAGTTCTCCTTTATGATATGTGGCAACGGCGTTGATTCGGGATGCTCATAGACAGAGGGCTCTGGGTTGTAGAGCCTTATAGTTAACGTAAAGTGCCGGCCACCGGCAGAGGGAAGCCAGTTACCTTCTCTAAGTGTTGGCGATACATGGATTGAATACGTGCCATCCGGATTCCACCTGACATTTGTCATAGAGTAGGAGTACCGGTTGAGCCGGTTCGGTGTAAGGAAGTTGTCCTGACCATAGAGCGTGATGCTCCACCACCGTGCGGCAAGTGGGCGGCCTTCGATGATGTAGGAGCATTTGTCTCTCAACGGATGACCTTTGCCGTCGGTAAAGGCAGTAAAATACATTGTCTCAGACTTGCTCAGCGCCATCAAACCTCGTATTGAGACCAGTGCACGCGAGTAGATATTGCCGACGCTGGTGCCAGCCGTAAGATCCGTGCGCCACGGCCCATTCTTTATTTCACTGGCTGATCCAATCAGATTGATCAAGCCAAAGGCGGAGCCGATGCCCAAAACAATGGCGATCAGGATCGCCGCGGCGTACCGCATAAATACTTTCACAAACTCAAGCCCCTTGAATAGATGGACAACGCTTATTGCTGCTTATAGATAACTGCCGATTGCCTTGTTTAAACCAGAGGTGACCCTATTTCTTTTCTCCGTTGCCCCAAAGTGGTGTCCCCGACCGCTCTCAGCGGGTTACGGTCTCTGTTCTAATACTTCCAACAGTCAGCAGCAGATATCCTTGCCCGATTCGAACTGGATCCTCGGGTCCCAAGCTATCCCACCAATGACTCGCGGCCTCTCGGAATTTTGGGTCAATCATCTTCAAAAAGGAGAGTGATTGCTCAGGCCAGATATCCCATTCCCGTACATCCGAGAGTCCAGCGGCCTCAAAAACATGACGGAGGGTATACCGAGGAATCTCCCGGCCGTAGGGCCACGTCCCAGATCGCTCGGCATAGTCTTTGCCGAGTCTGTAGAAGAGGCTGCGGGCGTGAGGCACAAGTGAGATGACCTTTTTGCGGCTGATACGGACCATCTCAGAGACGATCGGAACGATTTCTTCATCGGTCCAGTGTTCGAGCACGCCACTCGACCAAATAACGTCCACTGTATGATCCGGCCAGGGCCACGGCGAGATGGTAAAGTCGCAGCACGTGAGACGGGGCTCAGGAAGACCCGAAATTCGAAAGACTTCTCCCGCTCGGTCTAGGATCTTGCGGCTGAAATCCGCCATTTCGATCCTGCGACCGACCTTTGCCAATGCCGCCGAGAGTTCGCCTGAGCCGCATCCGGCTTCCAATAACACATCCCCTTCGCACGTGAGATCGGCCACAGCACGGGCGACCGGATGGCATAACCCTTCTATGGGATGGGGAGGGGACGAATATTCCCGCTCCCAATCCTCACTTCTGTTAGGTCTTTCAATGCTGAATCTCGGCGTTTGGCGAATGGCTCCAACCAAACAATCCGGAACAAGGTTACGGATGAATGCCTTAAAACGACTCATGACCAGAAATTCCTCCCCATTCTGTCTTCTGAGGGCGCCTCTCTTCCTGCCCACGTTTCCCGGCGATCTTCGTCAGGTCTTGCCCGCCGTACATCGTTCCCAGGCAGGCAGGCCCGCACTATACACCCAAGGAAAGGTTGTCACTGTTTGGGGTACACCATTAATCAGGGGGTCTGGAAGGGGGTCAGGTCTTGCAATATCACTTTTTCACCCCAACCGCTTTTCCCTTACTGCATATCTAAAACCGTCGACTTCATGACGATAGTCTATCTTCACCAACAAATGAGGCATATTGCCGAAGTCTCAAATTTTACTTCTATGGATTATTGCGGCACAGAATATACGTTTCCGTATTCTCTGTCAAGTTTTACAGGTTCTTCCTGATATACTCCACCGCATTTCTGAACACCGCTAAACCCATACCTTCTTTGGGAAGTTTTTCCCGCGTCCAGCGCGGGTGGTTGGTATAGTGGAGGTAGGCCTCGGGATGGGGCATGAGACCGAAGAGCCTGCCCGTCTCATCACAGATTCCGGCAATGGCGTTGATTGCACCGTTCGGATTATGGGGATACTCCTGAGTGGGGATGAAGTCCGGACTCGCATATTGGAGTACTACATGCTTCTCCCGGTGAAGCCGCTGCAAAATATCGTCTCCAGCTGGGATGAATTTCCCCTCACCGTGCCTCACGGGCAGGTAGAGCTTTTCAACGCCTCTGGTGAAGACACAGGGCGTATTCTTTTCAACCCTGAGATACACCCAACGGTCCTCAAATCTCCCTGAGTCATTGAAGGTGAGGGTTACCTGCTGGGTCTGGTAGTCTCTCTCAAAGCCGGGGAGCAGGCCGAGCTTCACCATGAGCTGAAACCCGTTGCATACGCCGAGTATCAATTTCCCCTGATTGATAAAATTCAGAATCTGTTCGTATATGGTCTCTTCTGTCCCTTTCACCTTGATGTAGCGGAGGCGGTTGGCATTGGCCTTGGCTGAGCCTAAGTCATCTCCATCCAGGAATCCGCCTGGAAGATTGAGGAAATGGTAATTGTCCAGCTTCTTCTCGCCGTAAATCAGCTCGCTGATGTGGCAGATATCCACCACGTCAGAGCCGGCAAGCCTGCAGGCGTGGGCCATTTCCATCTCACAGTTAACCCCGTTGCCGGAGAGGACGATAGACTTGACTTTCTTCGCCATGTTCCTATATCTCCATAAGGATTCTGGGTTTCAAGTATTCGATGGTTGAAGTATTAAAATCCAAATGACAAAGCTCAAATGCCAAATGAATGTCAAAGTTCAAAGTCCAAATTTGACATTGGGATTTTGGATTTTATCATTTGACATTCTCACCTGACCCCTTGAACCCTTGGCCCCTTGACCCCTGTTTTTAAAACTTCAGCGGTTTCTGCCAGGCATCTTTTAAATCAACAATGCTGGTATCAATTACCATCTTCCCCTTAAGCCCGCTTATGAGAAACTTTTCATCCCTTCTTACCATTCCTACACGGGAAAAGGCATTCCCCTTCATGAGGGCTTCAAACTTCTTGCTCTTTTTCCTGCTCACCGTTACCACGAAACGGCTCTGGGATTCAGAGAAGAGGAGGTGGTCGTTGCGGGAGATCTTGTACCTGGGAACCTTCCTCAGGTCGATCTCCATCCCAAGACCGCCGGCAAAAGAGGATTCGGCGAGGGCTACGCCCAGACCCCCATCTGAGCTGTCGTGGCAGGACCTCACCAGGCCAGCCATGATCGCCCGGTTCAATGATTGGTACAACTTTTTTGCCCTCAGTGCATTCACCTTCGGACAGGCATTCCCGATAAAACCTTTTGAGGCATAGTACTCTGAGGCACCCAGTTCATCATAGGTTCTTCCCAGCACATAGACAACGTCTCCAGGCACCTTCACATCCATCGTCACTGCCTTCCTCACATCCCTGATCTTGCCAATCACCGAAAAGAGGACAGTCGGGGGAATGGATATCTTTGTGTTGCCTATCTGGTAGTCATTCTTCATGCTGTCTTTTCCCGAAATACAGGGAATGCCGAAGGCAACGGTATAGTGATACAGCGCCTGATTTGCCCTGACCAGTTGTGCGAGCTTGTATTCACCGTCAGATGTCTTTTCTGACTGGACAGGGTCACACCAGCAGAAGTTGTCCAGGCCGGCCATGTGGTCAGGATCACCCCCTACTGAGACATAGTTGCGGATTCCTTCATCAATGGCACATGCCATCATGTGATAGGTATCAATATCGCTGTAGCGGGGACAAATCCCGTGGCTCACCACCACACCCTCTGTGCTGTCCAAGAGGGGACGGATCACCCCGGCATCACTCGGGCCATTGTTCTCTTTTCCCACGAGGGGCTTTACGACACTGCCGCCCTGCACCTCATGATCGTACTGCCTCACCACCGACTCTTTGCTGCAGATATTCAATTGGGAGAGCATCTCTCCTAATGTTGAATTCAGATCATCTGGTTCAGGGAATGTGGGTTCCTCAAACTTTTTCGGCTTCCAGGAGGCCTTAAGCCTCATCCTGGGGACACCATCATGGAGGAATTCCATATCAAGACAGGAAACTGTCTTTCCATCATAGAGGCAGTGGAATTTTCCAGAATCATTAAACCTTCCCAGCACCGTAGCCTCAACCCCCATCTTTTCAGCGAGCTCCAGAAATTTACCAATGTGTTTTGGATCTACTGCCAGGGTCATCCTCTCCTGTGCCTCTGAAAGAAGGATCTCCCAGGGGTTCAGCCCGTGGTACTTCAGGGGCGCCTTATCGAGGTGAAGCTCACAGCCGCCGCTGAATTCCGCCATCTCCCCTACAGACGAGGAAAGCCCGCCCGCACCGTTATCCGTAATGCAGCGGTAGAGGCCGAGGTCTCTTGCCTTGAGCAGGAAATCAGTCATACGCTTCTGTACAATAGGATCGCCAATCTGGACAGCGGTGACCGGTGAACCTTCATGCAATTCTTCTGAAGAGAAGGTGGCACCGTGAATCCCGTCCTTTCCGATCCTTCCACCGGTCATCACGATAAGGTCACCGGGGAGCGCTGTCTTCATTTCAGAGGGTTCGCCCATGACCTCACGGGGCATGATTCCGGCAGTCCCGCAATAGACTAACGGTTTCCCGAGGAATCGGTCATCAAAAACAATGCTCCCGTTCACCGTGGGGATACCGCTCTTATTTCCTCCATGCTCAACGCCTTCCCTTACCCCTTCATAAACTCTCTTCGGATGCAGGATACGGGGCGGCAGGGGTTTGGAATAGAAGGGCGGGGCAAAGCAGAAGACATCGGTATTGAAGATCAGCTTCGCACCTTTCCCGGTGCCGAAGGGATCACGGTTCACTCCCACGATGCCGGTCAAGGCACCGCCGTAGGGGTCCAGTGCGGAAGGAGTATTATGGGTCTCCACCTTCATCACCAGATTGTACCCTCCATTAAAGCGGATTACGCCAGCATTATCCTTGAACACAGAAAGACAGAAATCTTTTTTTCCGAGTGACCTGCGGATCTTTCCCGTTGCCCTCCTGACAAAGGTGTTAAAGAGACTGTCTATTTTTTTCTTCTTTCCGTCCTCTTTATACTCAATCACTGCATTGAATATCTTGTGCTTGCAGTGTTCTGACCAAGTCTGGGCGAGGGCCTCAATCTCGCAATCGGTGAGTTTCGACCCGAGACCCGCCTTTCTCCTTTCACCTTTCACCATTTCATCTTTGATATACTTCTGTATTGCCTTCATCTCATCCAGGCTCAGGGCCAGAACCCTGTCCCGGCTGATCTGCATGAGTTCATCATCAGGAGCGTTCAGGTCAATTTCCTCCACCCTGATTTCCCGATCTTCTTTTACCCGGGGGATACTGACCACTGCTCCCTTTCCCTTATCCCAGGAAATCCGGGAGAAAATGCGGTAGGTCTGGATCAGTTCATTCGCAAGGAGACCGGTGGCAATTTCCCGCATCATCCTTTCATCCAGTTTTCCCTTCATAAGATACTGTCTCGAGGTATAAACCTTCTCTTCCGGCCTGAGCGTGCGGGAAAGCCTGAGTTCCACTGCCTCTCTGGAGGTCCTTCCGACATTATCTGTTACCCCCGGTCTGAATCCCACCTCAACCAGCCAGTCAAACCCCGATGCGAGGGGGCGGTCAATGGAGTAGTTCTGAATGATGGGATCGGAAAAGGGGCCTGCTGCGATGGCAGCCAGATCCGCAGGTGAGAGGGAGAAGTCCAGGGTGTAGACCTCTATAGTTCTTACCTCGGCAACCATGGATATATGGAGGTCATCGTAGATCCTCCTCTTGATCTTTTCCCCCAGGGCATCCCTTATTCCTGATTTAAATCCTACTTCAATCCGGTGGGCCATCTCTTACCCTCACTTTTCAGAACCGAATAAGAATGTCAAATGTCAAAGCTCAAATGTCAAATGCAACCCAAATAACCAAGCTCAAATGCCAGAAAGGACTTTTAGCATTCATTTGGAATTTGGATTTTGGCATTTGGATTTTCTACTGTATCCTCTTCCTGAATCTCAGCGCACTCATACCGAGAAGCGTTGCACCAAAGAGAAAAAGGACAAGGGCATGAGGCCAGAGGACATCAAGTCCGTTTCCTTTCAGGAAGATACCTCTCACAATCACCAGAAAATACCTGATGGGTATCAGGTAGGTTATATATTGAATCACCTGGGGCATATTTTCAATAGGGAACATGAAACCGGAGAGGATGATCGACGGGAAGGTGATGAAGAAATTCGTAAGCACAGCCTGCTGCTGGGTACGGGAGATGGTGGAAACAAAAATCCCCAGACCGAGGGTGCACATGATAAAAATGCCTGCGAGTGAGAAGAGGAGGAAGACATTTCCCCTGAGGGGAACCTTGAACCAGAAGATGGCAATAGAAGTAACGAGGGCAACGTCAAAAAAACCTATCACCACGAAGGGGATCAGCTTTCCGATGACCACCTCCCCGGGACGTACAGGCGTTACCATGAGTTGTTCCATGGTCCCGATTTCCTTTTCTTTCACTATCGAAAGCCCGGAGAAGATCATGGTCATGATGAGGAGGATCATCACGAGCACGCCGGGCACCATGAAGACCTGACTCTTCAGTTCCGGATTATACCACACCCGCAGCCGGTCCTCTACCGAAGGAGTAGTGAGCCTGCTCAGGAATCCGCCCTCGCTGAGCAGGAGATCAACTGAGTACTGCTGCGAGATGTTTCGTGCATAGTTTAAGGCAATGGTGGCCGTATTCGAATTTGTCCCGTCTATAATAAACTGCACCGGGCTCCTCTGCCCCTGCTTTATCCTCCTCTCGAACCCGATTGGAATAACCATGGCAAGCTTTACCCTGTTCCTGTTAATGAGGTCTATAACCTCGGCATACTCCTTGACGCGGTACTTGACATTGAAATACCTGGTGTATTGAAATCTCCCGATGTACTCCCTGCTGGCCGGTGTCTCGTCCTGGTCGTAGATGGCAGTTGGGAGATGTTCTACATCCAGGGTAGCGGCATATCCGAACATGAGAAGTTGGATAATCGGGGCAATAAAAACAATGGGAAACATCCCCTTGTCCCTCCGCATCTGGATTACCTCTTTCCAGGAGACAGCAATGATCCGTCTCCAGATTGTTCTCATATCAGCTGATCCTTTTCTTGAACCTGGCTACGCTCAGCCTCATCAGGATTAAGGCAAAGATTGAAAGTATCACAGTCTGGGGCAAGAGTTCCCGGAACCCTACCCCTTTCAGGATGATCCCCTGGAGGATTACCAGGTAATAGCGAACGGGCAGGAGTGCACAGACTGCCTGGAGAAAGAGGGGCATGCTCTCAATGGGAAAGGTAAAACCGGAGAGAAATATGGAAGGAAGGATGGAGGTCAGGATGCTCAGCTGCCAGGCTATCCGCTGTGAATTGGCGAGCGTGGAGATGAGGAGGCCGTGGCTCAAGGCACAGATGATGAAGATGAATGAGAGCGCAAAGAGGAGGAGGTAACTGCCCCGGAATGGTACATTGAAGAGAAAGATGCCGCAGATAATGACGAGCAAGAGGTCGCCGTAGGCGATGAACAGGTACGGAGTCAGCTTCCCCACGATAAACTCGAGGGGCGAAACCGGTGCTACCATAATTCCTTCAATCGTTCCCCTCTCCTTTTCTCTCACCACTGACATTGAGGTGAGCGGTACAAGGGTGATCATCATGATGAGTCCGATGAGACCGGGGACTAAAAAGTTGGTGCTCTTCAGGTCAGAGTTGAACCAGAACCGTATCTCCGGATCAACAGGAGGGATGGGATAGTTTTTCTGCACCCCCCTTCCCTTGATAACTGAAGAGAGCCTGTTGAGGGTAAACTTCTGAAAGATGGATTCGCAATAGCCAATAGTAATATTGGCAGTGTTGCTGTCAGCGCCATCCACGAGAATCTGGACAGGGGACGGTTTTCCTTCTTTCAGAAGCTGGGAAAAGTTATGGTTAATCTTCACTCCTACTTTCATCTTTCCCGACTGAATCAAGCGTGCAAGTTCCTCATCATCAGCAGGGGTTGCCTTGAGCTTAAAGTAACCCGAGCTTACCATCATGTCCCTGATTTCACGGGAATCCTGAGAATTGTCCAGATCCAGGAACCCGAGGGCTATATTCTTTACATCCATGGTAATGGCTGAACCCATGATGACGAGCATGAAGACGGGCAGGAAAAAAACCATAATCAAGGTCCAGAGGTCACGGTAGATATGGATGAACTCTTTGGAGATAAAGGGAAGGATTCTTTTCATTTTCCGTCATCCCGCGATAGGGCAACGAAGACATCTTCTATGGACGCCTCTATTCTCTCTATCTTTTCCACGGATACCCCCTTCTCCGTGAGGTACCGGGATATCTCTGGAATCAGCGGCTCGGCCCTGTCAACCACGACGTGGAGTTCATCTCCGTAGATGTTCACATCTATAATCCGAGGGTTGAGCTTGAGCAGATTGAATCCTTCCTGGAGGGGACGGCATCGAAGGGTTATGATTTCGTTTTTCATGAGGTCTTGCCGGATTGATGCAGGGGTTCCGTATGCCACCATCTTCCCCTTCCAGATAAAACCGATGTGATTGCACCGCTCAGCTTCTTCCATGTAGTGGGTGGTGACAAAGAGGGTAATCCCCGTGCTTGCCAGCTCATAGAGGATATCCCAGAGGGTTCTCCGGGAGACCGGGTCTATTCCGGCTGTCGGCTCATCAAGGAAGAGGATACTCGGCCTATGAACAATGGCACAAGCGAGGGCAAGCCTCTGCTTCCAGCCGCCAGAGAGATGGGCTGCAAGAAAATGGCGGTACCGTTCCAGCTCCACCACTTTAATCACCTCTTCTCTCATATTCCTTGCTTCTTTCCGGTCTGTCAGATAGAGACGGGAATAGAAATCAATATTTTCTTCTATGGTAAGGTCGCTGTAAAGACCAAACTGTTGGGACATGTACCCGATAACCTTCTTGATCTCCTCCGGTTCCTTTACAATGTCATATCTACCGACACTCCCTCCCCCAGAGGTAGGGGCAAGGAGGCCGCAGAGCATCCTGATCGTAGTGCTCTTTCCAGCGCCATTAGGACCTAAGAAACCGAAGATCTCACCCCTCTTTACGGTGAGATTCAGGTGGTCCACCGCAACCAGATCCCCAAATTTCTTGGTCAGATCTGCCACTTCAATAGTATTGTCTGTTCCCATTGTTCTCTAAGCTAATTTCAGATGAAGAATCACACTTGTCCAAAATAGGAATTGAGTAGGGAAGCCTCAGCAGGTAAAATTTTTGTTGTTGAAACGAAAACCCTGCATAAGGAGGCTTCCCATGAATAAATGTAGCAGCATTTTTGGACAGATTCTACAGATATTTTCAAAGAGAGAATTTTATCAGGCAGTTATGGAGACGGGTGCAGAGAGGAAGGCAAAAGGGTTCACGAGCTGGGAGCACTTTGTAGCCATGCTCTTCTGTCAGGTCGGTCAGGCACACTCCTTGAGGGAGATCTGTGGGGGATGAGTCCGCCTTAGGCGGATATGGGGAAGTTAAAGCACCTTGGGATAGAGAAAAGGCCGAATCGTTCCACGTTATCGTATGCCAACGAGCATAGGCCGTGGGAGTTGCACCAGAGGATTTTCTATCAACTTTTAGGGAAGTGTCAGGTTCTGGCTGCAGGGAAGAAGAAGTTTCGTTTTAAGAACAAGCTGTTTAGCCTGGATGCTACCGTGATAGAACTCTGCGCGAGTTTATTTGATTGGGCAAAGTTCAGGAGGACGAAAGGGGCGGTCAAGCTTCATCTCTTATTAGACCACGAGGGATACCTTCCGGTATTTGCCCACATTACAGAAGGGAGGGTACACGAAGTACGGATAGCAAAGTGGTTATCCTTTCCAAAGGGGTCTATTCTGGCTATAGACCGGGGGTATGTAGACTACGGACTGTTTTACACATGGACAGTCCAAGGAGTATACTTTGTAACGAGACAGAAGGAGAACGCAGACTATTCAATCGTAAAGAGTAATTCCCTCCCTGAAAATCGGAACGTCCTCAAGGATCAGGTTATCCAACTCCGTCAGAAATGTCCCTGTTTACTCAGACGGATAGAGGTATGGAATAAGGAGAATGAAGAGATTATCGTGCTCTTAACGAACCACTTTGAGTTTGGGGCAACGACCATAGCTGGTATCTTTAAAGACCGGTGGCAGATTGAGATATTCTTCAAGACCATCAAGCAGAATCTCAAGATAAAAACCTTTGTTGGGACAAGCCCGAATGCCCTTATGATCCAGATTTGGACAGCATTAATCGCAATCTTGCTCTTGAAGTATCTTAAGTTTCGTTCCTCTTTTGCCTGGTCATTATCAAACCTAGTAGCGATGTTACGGTACAACCTGTTTGCGTACCGGGATTTATGGGGGTGGATAGATAATCCGTATGAGCCACCTCCTGCTGTTTTTCAAGGTGAGCAGCTCTCTCTGGGGTTTTGTTAATTGGACAGCATAATGAAAAACAATGAACGTGGGTGGGGTAACCTGGTTTTGAAAAGGTGTATTTACTTGTCTAAAAGCCTTATTTTATAAGGGTGCTCTTGGAGATTTTAAAGTATTTTGGACAGCAGTGTGTCAACACAAAACAAATTGCAGCCTATGGAGCAAGCCAGTGAAAAATTCAGAAGATGATTGGTTTAT
>Ga0315275_10007006_pt1 | contig 10859 bp, 3 predicted proteins | sample YL17G03_0_MG_FD_205557 | JGI IMG/M metagenome (GOLD analysis project Ga0315275, IMG submission 205557) | Sediment microbial communities from Yellowstone Lake, YNP, Wyoming, USA - YL17G03_0 | ecosystem: Environmental > Aquatic > Freshwater > Lake > Sediment | place: USA: Wyoming | collected...
GTTGCCGTCCGTGGTCGAGCCCCGGCCGTCCGTGATCGAGTCACCGAGAATGGCGACAGCCCGGGCTGCGCTGTCGGCGACAACTTCGACACCGCTCAGAAAGTACCAGTGTTCGACGCGTACCGCCGCGGATAGGTCCGCGGCTGCCGTGGCATCACCTGCCTGCAGATAGGAGGTCGTGCGCGAGCCGGGGTGGCCGGTGACGTCGGCGGGAGCGCCGACGAGGCGCACGATCACCGCCAGGTCCGAGAGCGGGCGAAGATCGAAGTCGACGGGATCGGAGACTGCCAGCGCGCCCTCGGGAATCGTGACCGAAGGCCGGCCGCGGAACGTCAGCGCCCGGTCGGTGGCCGCGTCCGTGGCGCCGCCTCCGGCCGCCCGGGCGACGCGCACTGCCTGAAGGGTGAGCGGTGTCCGGCCGAAGGCGTTCGAGAATCTGACGCGTATCCTCTGGCCGCCAATCGAGACGTGGAGGACCTGACGGAGGGTCGCGTCCGCGAACCCCGGGGCCGGCGGCAGATTGGCGGGTTCGGTGAGCTGAGGTGCCGCCGCCCACGTCGCCACCCAGGTATCGCTGCCTCCGGCCGCACGCTGTCCTGCCGGCGCCGGCGCGATCGACACCAGCGCCGCGATGAACACGCAGACGAGGAACGCCGAGGGCTTCCGCATCATCGACCCTTGTTCAATCATCGGCACAGATCGGACAGCCGCGCCAGCATGTCATCTGGCGCTGGCGGAGTTTGGAGGCCCCTTATCGCTGCCACCTGGTCGAGCCATGTTGCTCCGGACGGGAATGGCCGGTCCACCTCCACGGCATACGCCGGGTCGCTGTGCGCCTCCTGCAACGTCACGAGTTCGAAACCGCGCTCCTCGAGCAACCCGAGCAGCCGCGGCAGCATGACGGTCTGCAGCGCGCCGAGGTGCAGCAGCATGACGTGGGCGATGTCGCGTCCGAAGACGCGCCTGGCCCGCTCGACGTCGGCGAAAAGGGAATCGAGCGCTCGACGAAGGTAGGCCTCCTTCATCCATTCGACCGCTTCGCCGTCATTTCTCGCCAGGCAGCGGGCGTAGGGGTCGTTGAAGGCCCAATCATCGAAGTTCAGCGTGACCTGTGCCACGCGGTACCCGCGGTCCCTCAGGAAGCGGGACACTTCGCGACGCTTCTCGACGGTCTCGCCCTCGTGGAGGTATGGGAACCGGAACCAGTGCCAGTCCTCATTCCCCATGTAGGTTCGCAGCGTCCCTTCGCCGGCGCTGACATCCTGCTCGAAGGCTTCCGTCGAGTTCGCGTGGAGGTCCATGTGCGAGTACGCGTGGTTTCCCAGGGGATGCCCCGCGGCGCGCCAGAGCTGCAGAACCTCGGCGTTGGCTGGTGCCTCCTCCAGGCCCTTGGCGTTGACGAACCCGAACGTGGGAGGTGCCTTTCGCAAGGTCAGCGCCGCCAGCACGCTTCGCGCGATGTCGCTTCGGCTCAGACCCGGGGGCAGGGCGCCATGCACCGGCAGGTCGTCAAAGGTCAGCGCCACCTTCTGACGGCTGGCCACGGGCGCGCGGGAGTCAGCGTGTTGAGCCTTGAGCGGCGGCGCCTTGATGTACCTGCCGGCGAACTCCAGGAACGTCGGCCAGTTCGGCCCGGCCGTATGGCCGCCGCGATGCTGACGGAAGGCGATGTCCCCCGAAATGAGCGCCGTCTCGATGGGGGGAAACTCCGTCGTCCCCAGGTCCTTCTTGCCGAGCAGCCGGTAAACGGGACCCGCACCCGCGGCGCCGAGGAACATGCCCCTCGCATCCACCCAGCCGCCTTCCACCTCGAACGAGCCGCTGCTGACGAACACCGGGCGCGGCGCGCAGAGCGCGACGAGTTCGTGCGAGTCCACGGGCAGATCGTTCGCCGTAAGCGGCCCGGCGTACTTGATGAAGTTGCCCGCCATCCAGTGGTACTCGCCGCTGCCCGCGACGTTCTCCACCAGCTCGCCGAAATTGCGCCGGTGCAGCTTGGCCCCGCCTTCGCCCGACGAAGCCACGAAGGCAATGGCGAAGCGCGGCTCGTACGCCATGGCGACGAGCGCGGCTTTGCCGTAGCGCGACAGACCCTCGATGCCCACTTGTATGGCGTTAACCGCGCGATCCGTTTCGAAGTAGTCCAGCGCGCGGCTCGCTCCCCAGGCCCACGCACGCAGAGCGCCCCAGTCGTCGACCTTCCGCGGCTGGCCCTTGTTTGCAAGCCCGATGATCCCCTTCGTGAGGCCGGCGCCGTTGTCCGCCTGGATTGTGTTGGGGTAGATCACCGCGTAACCCCATCCCTTCGAGACGAGCTGCTCCTGCCAACTCGGCCCTTCGGGCGGCGCGCCAGCGGGACGGGGCGGACGGGGCATGCCGGCCGGCATGCGAAACCCGAACTCCATCATCACGGGGACCGGCCCCGTGGCGTTTGCGGGCGTCGTCAGCGCCAATTCGATGTCAACGGTGAGCGCGGGGTACTTCGTGTTGTCAACGTGGCCCACCAGCGTCTTCGTGATCACCGGAACGCCGCCAACCGCCTCGTTCGCGACAGCCTTGACCTCCCACCTCACCGGCGGCATGTCCTTCGGCACTCGGCCGTAGACCTCCCGGTCGAAGTCCTCGACGATTTCGGGCCGGCGCCTCTCCCACCACGTCTTCGCGTTGGTCACCCTCTTCCCGTTCTTCAGGACCAGGGGATCTGGCAACGAGCGGTACGGGCTCGCCTTCGCCTCGTCATAGTTCACGGCGCTCGGCGCCTGCGGGTTGCGGGGATCGGCACCCGGGCGAACCGATGTGATGCCGAGCAGCCCCATGAGCCGCGCATGATCCTGCTCGGCCGTCAGCTCCACCGGCGGCGGTACTGGGCCGCCCGGCGGCATGGGTTTCATCGTGAACACGATCCGCCGATACGAGGTCAGGCTCGGCGTCCCGTTGTCTTCGACCGCCAGGATCACGTGGGCGATGCCGGCCACCTTCGGCACGACGGTCGCCCGCTGGGTGTTCGCGTTCTCGATCACGATCCTCGGCGCGGGCTCGGGAGGCCCGCTGGCCGGCGCCGGCGGAATCCCGCCCTGGCCCGGCGCAGGGGCAGCCTGGACCGGAGGACGCTGGCGCACCACTACCGGTCGTCCCGGGATTCCCGTTCCCGCTTCGGGGTAGAAGAACCAGGTGTAGGTCAGCGCGTGCTTGTCGGGGTCGGCGGTCCCCGCCGCATCCAGCATGACTGGCGTTCCCACCAACGCGTCGAGGAAGATCGGCTCGGTCCCCCGCCCGCCGTTCACCACGACTCGCGGAGGGTGGTTCGCCTCTGAAACATCCTTGACAGTCCAGTCCATGCGCGCCGCGAAGTCGTGCTGGAACGCCGTCCGCCACCGCCAGATCGTGGCCTGGTCGGACGTGTAGGACTTGCCGTCGATGCCCGTCACGGTGTCCCTGGAACTATCCCTCCCCGGGTATGAGTCGCCGCCCTGCGTCCAGAACGGGCGCGACTCGCCCGAAGGCTGCCGCCACACGTAACGTCCGCCCCAGCCGCCGAAAGCCGGACTCATGGCGCTCGCGAGGCCGTTGTCGACCAGCCAGAGGAACGACGGCGTGTCGCCCTCGTGGATGCAGCAGGGATATGGATACAGCCTGCCGAGCGGCCCCTTGCTCCTGATGTTCGCGTTCACCCAGTCGTCGGAAAACGTGGTGAAGTCAGCGCCCGGCGCGTTGCGATAGTACCGATCGCCGCTGATGCCCGTCCACGTGGCGAAGTAGTACTGCTGCCCGTCCTGGGTCGAAGGTGAGACGACGTAGCGCAGCGACGGGAACTCGCGGCGCAACCACGGGCCCGCATCGTCCTGGTCGGAGATCGCGTAGACCCACAGCCTGGATACGATGGCCTCCAACTGTGCCGGCGTCCGCGTGGACCGCGCAGACACGAGCGCCTGGGCGAGCGTGTTGGTGCCGCCCCACGCGAGCACCCACAGCGGCCGCCCGTCGTCCTTCTCGGCCGCATGCAAGATCAGGTCGGCCCCCGGCGAAGCCTTGCCTTCACCCACGGCCGCCATGCCGTAGCCGGATTGTCCCGCCGCGACCTTCTCGCGAAGCGCCGCAGCGGGGGGGAAGCCAGGCGCATGCTTGAGCAAGTTGGGCTGCACGGTCTCGTAGGCGTCGAGGACCGAGAGGATGACGTCGGGGCGGACCGTCGCCCTCATCCATGTCGAGGTGCTGGCCACCAGGCCTTCGACGTCGAACTGGTTGGAGTAGAGCAGGAACCGGACCAGCGACATCTGGTCGTCAGGCTCGTTCGCGATGTCCGTCATCACGACGACGCGGGGGTGCGCCGTGTAGGAGTCCACAAACGGCGCCGCGACATCCCGCGCGAGGCTCTTGCCGGGCTGGGGCGGGCCCTGCGCAGACATCACGGCCGCGCAGGCCGCCGCCAGGCCCAATGCCGTCACCGTCGTCCGCGGATCGGCGTAGAATCGCCCCATCATGCGCACATCCCTCATCGCCGTCCTCCTGCTCGCCTGCGCCGTCAGCCTGCCCGCGCGCGATGTCGCCTCACAAGCCGGCGCGGACACCTATCCGTTCCGGAACCCGAACCTGCCGGACGAAGAACGTATCACCGATCTCATCTCGCGCCTGACGCTGAACGAGAAGATCGATTGCATGGGTGCGCGCGCGGCGGTTCCCCGCCTGGGCGTGGTCGGATCGCCGCACATCGAGGGCTACCACGGCGTCGCGCAGGGCGGCCCCAGCAACTGGGGCCAGCGCAACCCCACGCCGACGACGCAGTTTCCACAGGCGTACGGCCTCGGCGAAACCTGGGACCCCGAGCTGATTCGGCGGGTGGCCGCGCAAGAGGCGCTCGAAGCGCGGTATCTGTTCCAGAGCGCCGCCTACAACCGGTCGGGCCTCATCGTCCGGGCTCCCAACGCGGACCTGGCGCGCGACCCCCGCTGGGGCCGCACGGAAGAGGTGTACGGCGAGGACCCGTTCCTGACAGGCACGCTCGCCGTGGCGTTCACGCGAGGGCTGCAAGGCGATGACCCGCGCTATTGGCAGGCCGCGTCGCTGCTCAAGCACTTCCTCGCGAACAGCAACGAGGACGGGCGCAACAGCTCCTCGTCGAACTTCGACGAGCGCCTGTGGCGGGAGTACTACGCGTGGCCGTTCGAGCGGGCCGTGCGTGCGGGCGGATCGCGGGCGCTGATGGCGGCCTACAACGCCGTCAACGGGACGCCTGCGCACGTGCACCCGATGCTGCGCCAGATCGTGATGCGCGAGTGGGGAGTTGACGGGATCATCTGCACCGACGGCGGGGGACTGCGCCTGCTCGTCACCGACCACAAGGCCTTCCCGGATCTGCCCAGCGCCGCCGCCGCATGCATCAAGGCCGGCGTCAACAACTTCCTCGACCGGCACACGGAGCCCGTCCTCGAGGCGGTGAAGCGGGGGTTGCTGACCGAGGCCGATCTCGACGCCGCAATGCGCGGGCTGTTCCGCGTGTCGCTGAAGCTGGGCCTGCTCGATCCTCCCGAGCGTGTGCCGTATTCGCGCATCGGAGCGCCCGGCGACCCGGAGCCGTGGGCCAAGCCCGAGACTCGCGCCTTCGTGCGCGAGGTCACGCGCAAGTCGATCGTGCTGCTCAAGAACTCGGCCGGCCTGCTGCCCCTCGATCGCCAGAAGGTGCGAAGCGTCGCTGTGGTCGGGCCGCTCGCCAACATGGTGCTGCTCGACTGGTACTCGGGAACGCCGCCCTACGCGATTTCGCCGCGCCGCGGGATCGAGCGCGTGGCGGGCGCGCCGCCCGCTGGTTCCAGGCCGGTCGGCGTCACCTGGGTCGGCGACATGAGCGAGGCCGCCGTCCGGGTCGCGCGCAGCCGGGACGCCGTGGTCGTCTGCGTCGGCAATCATCCCGAGGGCAATGGCGGCTGGGAGGTGGTGTCCTCGCCCAGCGACGGCAAGGAGGCGGTCGATCGCAAGGCCATCGTGCTGCAGCCGGACCAGGAGGATTTCATCCGCCGGCTCTACGAAGCGAATCCCAACACGATCGTGGTACTTATCTCGAACTTTCCGTACGCGATGCCCTGGGCGGCCGCGAATGCGTCCACGATCCTCCACCTGACCCACGCGAGCCAGGAGCAGGGTACGGCCCTGGCCGACGTGCTTTTCGGCGACTATAACCCCGCAGGCAAACTCACGCAGACCTGGCCTCGATCGCTCGAGCAACTCCCCGCCATGATGGACTACGACATCCGCCACGGGCGGACCTACATGTACTTCCGCGGCGATCCGCAGTTCCCGTTCGGTTACGGGCTCAGTTACACCACCTTCGCCTTCACCAGCCTCGCCGTGTCCCGCCCGTCGATCGGCCTGGCCGACACCGTGACGGTGAGCGTGGATGTCGCCAACACCGGCGCCCGGGACGGCGACGAGGTCGTGCAGGTATACGCGCGTTTCGTCGGCTCGCCGGTGGAACGCCCGGCGAAGAAGCTCGTCGGGTTCGCCCGCGTGACGATCCCGGCGGGCCAGAACCGCCGTGTGGACATTCCCATACGCGGCACGGACCTTGCCTACTGGGACGTGGGCCGTCACGCCTGGGCCCTCGAACGGGCGAAACTCGAATTCATGGTCGGCAACTCGTCATCCGATGCGGCACTCACGCTCCGGCGCGTGATCGAGATCACGCCCTGAGCGCGGCCGCATCAGTTCGTGGCCAGCACGTTGCGCGTCACAGCGGCGGGAGGGCTCTCCTGGCTTCCCGGTCCGGGTCGTTCTTCACCTCGCACACGTCGTCGAGGATCATCGTCTCGCCCCTGGCGGGCGTGTATCTCGCCCACGGCGTGAGACCCTTGGCGTTGGGATCGCCGGTCCTCATGAACTGCAGCAGGTGTCCAGCCATCCTGGCTGAGAGCGTCCTCGGCCTGGCGCCGCCGCCGGTGTGGCTCAGCATGAGGTCGGTGTTGTAGTACCAGAAGCAGATGTCCACGCAGTGGAAAGCGCGGATGCGGCCGTCGAACAGGGGCGGCTGCCAGCCGAACCAGGCCACGTAGACCGGAGACGGCTGCGCGGCCTTGGCATCGGCGAGCGCGACGACACTCTGGCGATTGCTGCTCGCCAGGGACCAGATCTCGATCGGCTTCTTCCCGGGGAACGCCCTCGCGTACGCCTCGACGACCTCACGCGCCTTCTCGCCGAATCCGGCGCCAAAGCCGGCACGCTGCTTCAGCCGCTCGACGACTTGGTCCATCGTGATGCTCTCGAGCGTTGAATCGGCCCAACTGGCCGACTGCTCGTGGAACGTCGAGCAGATGATCATCGGGATCGAAGCCGCTGTCGGCGCCGCGGCGGGGGAGTAGGGGTGCTGCGGCATGACCTCTCCGTCGACGAAGGGATTGTATCCGCGGCGCAGTCCGGCGCCCGGCCCGGCGGACTCGGCGGCCAGCTTCTGTTGCGCCTTCGTGGCGAGGGCGAGGTAGTCCTTCCACGGCATTTCCTGCAGTTTGCCGAGATCGGCGGGCGTCAGCCCCGCCTCCTTCAGCACGGATGAGCCCAGTTTCTCCGCGTAGTCCCTCTCGCCCATCTTGAGGGACGCGCCGCTCAGCACCACCGCCTTGTGGAAGAGCCCCTTGGCCGACGGCATCGCCGTGAGCGCGCAGACCTTTGCGCCTCCACCCGACTGCCCCATGATCGTGACGTTCGCGGGATCGCCGCCGAAGCGGGCGATGTTGTCGCGCACCCACTCGAGGGCGGCCACGATGTCGAGCATGCCCACGTTGCCCGAGGCTGCGAACTTCTCTCCGCCCACGCCGCCGAGGTTCGTGAAGCCGAGGGGCCCCAGCCGATGGTTGATCGAGCAGAAGACGACGTCGCCCAGTCTGGCGAAGCTCTCGCCGTTGTAGCCGTCCTGCTCGATCGCGTTGCCGCTGCTGAACCCGCCTCCGTGGATCCAGAACATCACGGCCCGCTTCCGGCCGTCGTTGATGGCGGGGGTGACGACGTTGATTCTCAGGCAGTCCTCACTGACGTCGTCGTAGTTCCAGCGGTCTCTGAACGAGGCGTACCTGTTGGCGTAGCGGTTCTCCATGTTCTGGGGAGCCGAGTTCCCCCACCAGAGCGCTGCGAACACGTCGGGCCACGGCTTGGGCTTTCGAGGAGGCATGAACCGGTTGGCACCTGAGGTGTCGGCGCCGTACGGCATCCCGAGGAAATGGTGGATGCCGCGCAGCACGTAGCCACGCACCTTCCCGTACGCCGTGTCCGCCACCGCGATGTTGTCGCCCACGAGCAGCACAGGGCCATCGCCGGCCGGCGCGGGTGCCGGTGCTGAGCCGAACGCGTCCGGCGCCTCGTATGCCGTGCCGATGGTGAGCCCAGCCGCCCCCACTCCGACCGTCCTGACGAACTCGCGTCTGTTCGCTCGCATGATGAAATGTCCTCCCTCCCTCGGACAGGTGTCACGGACATGTCTCCGCCGTCGCGCCGCCCGGCCGCTGCCGCGCTCGGCGCCCCGCGCCGTGCTACCTGACCATCACTCTGCCGCGCGCGCGGATGTCTCCGCTCGACGCGCCAATCTCGATGTCGTATTCGCCTGGGGCGGCGACGTAGACCTTCTGCCCTTCGTCATACGTGGCCAGGTCGCGTTCAGGCACGATCGTGAAGCGGACGCGCTTCTGCTGGCCCGCCGCGAGCCCGACCCGCTCGAAGCCGCGAAGCGTCCGGATGGCGGCAGGCTTGGCCGATCCTGCCCTCCGCACGTACAGCTGAACCACCTCGTCACCCGCGCGGGCACCGGCATTCTTCACGCCGACCGACACCTCGAGGCGGTCGGCGACACCGAGCGCCGACCTGGACAGCTGAATGCCCGAGTACTCGAAGCGCGTGTACGAGAGACCGAAGCCGAACGGGTAGACCGGCTCGCCTCTGAAGTAGCGGTACGTGCGGCCTTCCATGCCGTAGTCGGCGAACGGCGGCAGCTGGGCGGCGGACTCGTAGAACGTCACGGGGAGCCGGCCGGCAGGGTTCGCGTCGCCGAACAGCACATCGGCCACGGCGTTGCCGCCCTGCTGCCCGGGGTACCAGGCGAGGACGATGGCCGGAAGTGTTTCCTTCGCCCAGCGCAGCCCAAGCGCCGAGCCCGTCGTCAGCACCATGACCACGGGCTTCCCGGTGGCGTGCAGCGCCTCGATCATCTTCCGCTGGACGGCGGGCAGCTCGATGTCGGTGCGGTCTCCGCCGGCGAACCCGGGGTACGAAACCGGCATCTCCTCTCCCTCGATCTCGGCCGTCAGGCCCCCGACGAACACGACGGCGTCGGCAGACCGCGCGGCAGCCAGGGCCGCCTCGATGGGCGAGCCGGACCCGGGGAGTTTCCATCCCAGCCGGACCTCGGCATCGCGCTCACCCTCGTAGTACTCGAGCGTTACCGCATGCTCGCGTCCGGCCTCCAGTGCGACGCGGGCGCTGGTGGCGCGTGCGACGGTTGTGTCGGACCAGGCGTCGACGACGACGCGCCCGTCGACGAGCAGGCGCGCGCCATCGTTGGCGGTGACGACCAACTCGTACTCGCCCGACACCGGCGGCACGAGGACGCCCGACCACCGGACCGAGAACGCATCGCCCGCGAGGCCGCGATCGGCGAGCAGTTCGCCGCGCGCAACGGCCCCGTCGGTGGGCGAACCGCGGTACCACCGGAAGTCAACCCTGGGATCCACGTGCGTGTAGACCGGGTCGCCCTCGAAGTTCCGCCCGCGGTAGTAGGCGCCGGTCAGTCCGCGCTCGGACGAGCCGGGGGCCGGGCGCAGGTAGATCGTGTCGATCGCGCCCGTGGCGCGCGGGTCCCGCCGGCCCTCGACGAGATCCACCCCCCGTTCGTACAGGACCCGGGTCGTGGGCGAGACGGCGTTGCGAATGCCGGCGAGGATCGTGATTGGCTTCGACGGCGTGCCGTTGTAGTTGCCGAGCAGCGACATCAGGTCGTCGGCGGTGGGCCCCACGACCGCGATGGTCCCGAGGTCCTTGCGCAACGGCAACACGCCGGAGTTCTTCAGCAGCACGATCGAGGACTGGGCGACCCGACGGGCCAGGCGATCGTGCTCGGGAGCGTCATTGACGGAATAGGGGATTTGCGCCCAGCGCACGCGCTCGGGCGGATCGAACATGCCCAGCTTCACGCGCGCGACGACAAGGCGGTGAAGCGCGACGTCGAGGTCGGACTCCTTGATGAGACCCCGGCCGACCGCCTCGCGCAGGGCGCGGAACACGCCCCCGCACTCGAGGTCGCAGCCGCGCGACACGGAGAGCGCCGAGGCCTCCTCGGCCGTCGCGACGATCTTGTGGCGCCGGAAGATGTCGTCCACCGCCCCGCAGTCGGAGACGACGTAGCCCGAGAACCCCCACTGGGCCCTCAGGATGTCGGTGAGGAACCGCTGGCTGGCCGTGGCCGATTCACCGTTGATGCGGTTGTAGGCGCTCATCACCGACGCGACGTGCCCTTCCTGCACGAGGTCTCGGAACGCCGGGAGATACGTGTCCCACAGATCACGTTCGGTTGGGCGGGCGTCGAAGGTGTGCCGGTCGGGCTCGGGGCCGCTGTGCACGGCGAAGTGCTTCGCGGTGGCGATGACGCGGTAGTACCGCGGGTCGTCTCCCTGCAGCCCTTTCACGAATGCGACGCCGATCCGGCCGGTGAGGAATGGATCCTCACCGTAGGTTTCCTGGCCACGTCCCCACCGGGGATCGCGGAAGATGTTGATGTTGGGCGACCAGAAGGTGAGGCCCTGGTAGCGGCCGCGCCTGCCCTCGCGCACGAACTGGTGGTGCTTGGCGCGCGCCTCGTTGCCGATGACCTCTGCCATCTCCCCGATGAG
>Ga0315275_10007007_pt1 | contig 10859 bp, 8 predicted proteins | sample YL17G03_0_MG_FD_205557 | JGI IMG/M metagenome (GOLD analysis project Ga0315275, IMG submission 205557) | Sediment microbial communities from Yellowstone Lake, YNP, Wyoming, USA - YL17G03_0 | ecosystem: Environmental > Aquatic > Freshwater > Lake > Sediment | place: USA: Wyoming | collected...
GGGACGTATCCCGTAAAACCTCCCGGCATCGTGACCGATGGTCCTGCTCAACACGGCAATGGCACTTGGTATCTCAAATCGTGCCCCCACCTCCCACCGCAGACCTCCATAGTGTCTGAATTGCAGTCAAGATATATTTCTTGTTGAACTTGCAGGGAATTCTGAGTTACAATCCTTGAACCTCTATGCGCTTCCCTCTCTTTATTGGCATCGTCCAGTCGATCCTCTTTTTGGGCCACTGGTTTTTATATAGAACCCTGGTGCGCTTTCTGGAGGTCACCACTCCCGCGAGACTTCTGACGCTAAAGATTGGTGTGGGTCTTTTATCCGTCAGCCTGGTCCTGACCTCCCTCCTTGCATTCCGTTATTCCAGCCTTGGGGTGCGATGCCTTTACACGGCTGCGGCATCCTGGTTAGGGATTTTCTACCTTCTGATTCTTGCATCCATTCTCTGCTGGGTCTTCTATGGTCTGGCGAAATTATTTCACCTTCCCCTGAACCGAAGGTTATTGATTGAGATCTTCATTGGAATGGCCCTGATGGCAAGCCTCTACGGATTCATCAACGCGGGGGTGATTCGCACAACCCGGGTGAGCCTTCAACTGCGTGATTTACCGGAAAGGTGGAAAGGTAAGACCGCGGTCTGGGTGAGCGACACCCATCTGGGCCATGTTAGAAACTCCGGGTTTGCCCGACACATTGCGAGCCTGATACAGAATCTCCGTCCGGATATTGTCTTTATCGGGGGCGATCTCTTTGACGGCGGGGCAATCGACCTGGATAGGGCCATCGAGCCTTTCTCGAGAATCTCCGCTTCCTACGGCACCTTTTTTGTTACCGGAAACCATGAAGAATTTTATGATAACACCCCATACCTCAATGCCGTCCGTAGGGCGGGGATACGTGTCCTGTATAACGAAAAAATCGACCTGGATGGTTTGCAGATCATAGGGGTGGATTACCGGGATTCAAGAAGGGAGGAACAGTTTAAGGCCATTTTGCAGAAAATCGGAATTGACCGTTATAGGCCGAGCATTCTCTTGAAACATGCCCCTTTCGATCTGAAGGTTGCCGATGAAAACGGGATCTCGCTCCAGCTTTCCGGTCATACGCACCGGGGCCAGGTTTTCCTTTTCCGGTTCATCACCTCGCGAATCTATCAGGGATACGATTATGGGTTAAGAAAGTTTGGCGACCTTCTGGTTTATACCTCCAGCGGCGCCGGGACCTGGGGTCCTCCCATGCGCCTTGACACCGTGCCCGAGATCGTGGCGATCACGTTTCAGTAGCCAGACCGGATCGCAACGAAATCAAGGGTCTCACAGGTTGCTGAAAAACGTTAGCGATCCCAACGAACTCACCCCATTCTCTCTTCTCAACGATGTAGGCCCAGCCCTGTCACCCCATTGCCACCATCCTTTCGGGTCATTCGCCCAGGCATTAAGAATGGCATCTTAAATTTTTCCTTGACAATTCTCTGAGAACTATGTATTGTGTATGCACAAAGTATATTTAAAGATTTGGAGTGTCCTTTGAAGAAGGAGAAAAAGGGTTATCAGGCCCTGAACGTTTATCATGAGATCAAACGGAGGATCATTACGCTTGATCTCAAGCCCGGAGAGGTCCTGGAAGAGAAGCGTTTGGGGGAGGAGTTGGGTGTGGGGAGGACCCCTGTCCGGGAGGCGCTCCTCCTCCTCAAAAGCGAAAATCTCGTTGAGAGCCAGCCGAACAAAACAGCCTATGTCAAAGAGATGAACCTCAAGAATATCAAGGATCTCTTTGAATCCCTGATGGCGATCGAAAAATTGACGGCCTGTCTTGCAGCCCAGCGGATTACTCCAGAGGCTCTGAAGGAAATCGAAAAGACGGAAGAAGAGGTGAGCGAGGCGGTTAGAGGCAGGGATGTCTGGGAAATCGAATCCCAGAACCGTAGGTTCCATCAGCTTGTTGGGAAGGCTTCTGACAATGAGTGCCTCTTTTCCATTCACGAAAATCTAAGGGCTCAGGCCGAACGCCTTTCCTATTTAGCCATCAGCAAGGAATGGGAAAAGGGTCCAGCCCTGAATGAGCACCTCGAAAAGCTGAAGGAACATCACAAAGCCATCGTGCGGTGTCTTAAGGAGAAAAATGTGGACCGAATGGAGAAGTTGGCCATCGAGCACGTGAAACTCTTCCAAAACCGGATCATGCTCTACCTTCAGCATTATCTGACATAAGAGTTTCCCCCTTCATAATCTTCCAGAAGAGAGAATGGGAGAAAAGATAAGGAGTAACCCATGATCAAGCTTGGCGTTGATGTCGGCGGCACCTTTACCGATCTTGTTCTGATAGATGAAAAAACAAAACTGATTAACATCACCAAGGTTCCTTCCACACCCCGGTCTCCCGATCAAGGGGTTTTGAATGGGATTAAAAAGGTGTCATCCCTCTTTTCGGTGGATCCGTCGGAGATCGATTTCCTCATCCATGGAACAACCGTAGCCACAAACGCCCTGATCGAGAGAAAAGGGATTGAGACAGCCCTCATCGTCACCCAGGGATTTAGAGATGTCCTCCATATCGCCCGTCAGATCCGGCCCAAACTCTACAACTTTTTTGAACGACGTCCTGATCCCTTTATCCCGAGACACCTCCGCTTTGAGGTGCCAGAGAGAATCCTCTGCACCGGTGAGGTCAGAGAACCTCTGGATGAAGAGGCCGTCCGGTTCATCGCGGATCAGATTGCGGAACGTAAGATTGGTGTTGTCGCGGTGTGCCTCCTTCACTCCTATGCCAATCCCTCTCATGAACAGAGGGTGAGGGATATCCTTCTGGAGAGGGTTCCGGGTCTCAAGGTATCGCTATCAAGCGAGGTCCTGCCAGAGTTTAAGGAATATGAACGGATGAGTACGACCGTCATCAATGCCTATGTGATGCCCATCGTGGAGAGGTACTTGCACCAGATCCAGGAGAGCTTGAAACATCTCCATGTGAGGTCGGACCTGCACATCATGCAGTCGAACGGGGGAGTGATGACCTCTGAGACCGCCGGACAGAAGAGCGTTCATACCGTTCTTTCCGGGCCTGCAGCAGGTGTCCTCGGAGGAGTGACTCTGTCCAAAATGGTGGGTGAAGAGGACGTCATTACCATCGACATGGGGGGAACAAGTTTTGATGTCTCCCTTGCCTACAAGGGCCAGCCCACCTTTACCATGGAAAGCGACATTGGGGGACATATCATCAAAATTCCCATGATTGACATCAAGACGCTCGGAGCGGGGGGAGGAAGTATTGCCTGGGTCGATCAGGGTGGAGCCCTCCAGGTTGGTCCCCAGAGCGCCGGTGCCGATCCCGGCCCTGCCTGCTATGGCCAGGGTGGAAAAGAACCCACTGTTACCGATGCCAACATCGTCCTGGGATATTTAAACCCGGAATATTTCCTCGGCGGAGAGATGAAGTTAAATGTGGATCTGGCCAAACAGGCCATTATGGAAAAAGTGGCCAAGCCCATGGGACTCCCTCTGGAGCAGGCGGCTGAAGGAATCACCCGTGTGGTCAATTCAACCATGATGAGAGGGATCCGGATGGTCTCCGTAGAGCGAGGCTATGACCCACGCGATTTTACCCTGGTCTGTTTTGGGGGCGCTGGACCGGTCCACGCCGTGAAACTTGCTCAGGAGCTCAATATCCCAAAACTCATCGTTCCAGAAGGACCTGGAGTCAATTGTGCCCTGGGATTGCTCATGGCCGATTTTCGTCATGACTACTCCCAGACCTTTCTTCATCTCATGGGGACCCTTGATCCCGCCCGTCTGACTCAGGGATTTCGTGCCCTCGAAGAGAAGGCCATGGACCAGATGATCCATGAAGGGGTACCGGAAAAAGACGTGATCCTTCTGAGAAGCCTGGACTTGCGCTATTTGGGACAGGGGTATGAATTGGAGGTTCAGGCCCCTAATGTCAATTACGAGAAGAAGGATCTGGAGGCCCTTGCCCAAGAACTGAGCCGGGTTCACCATGAGAAATACGGTTACACAATGGCCGCCAATACCGTTGAGATTGTCAACCTCCGGCTGACCGCGATCGGAGGCCTGTCCAAGCCCGAGATTAAAGAGGAAGCCCCTGCCGGTAAAGATCCGGGTGGTGCCTTGAAGGAAAACCGAAGAATTTTTATGGATGGAAAATTTGTCAAGGCCGCCATCTATGAAAGAAAAAAGCTCAAATGTGGCAACGAAATGAAAGCGCCTGCCATCATTGAGCAACTCGATTCAACCACCGTGCTCTTTGAAGGATATAAGGCCACGGTGGACCGATATCGCAACTTGATCATTGAACGGGAAAGGGAGATCTGAGATGGCCGACCAAGAACGTGCTACTTCGAAAAAAAGAAATGTTGACATGATAACCCTTCAAGTTGTCATGAATGCCCTCCATTCCATTACCGATGAGATGAATATGGCCCTCATCCGGACGGCCTATTCGACCAATATCAAAGACCGACGGGATTGTTCCTGTGCGATCTATACCCCAAAAGGGGAAGTCATTTCCCAGACAGAACTGGGTTCCCCGGTTCACCTGGGGATCATGCCGTCTGCCTTAGACAATGTCTTCGCCCGCTTCAAGCTGGAAGAACTTGAAGATGGAGATCATATCATCGTCAATGTTCCTTATCCCACAGGCCCGGGCCACCTGAATGATATCACCATGGTCTCACCCGTTTATATCGATGGGAAGATTGCTTTCCTGGTTGCAAATATGGCCCATCATGTAGACATGGGAGGCTATGCACCAGGAAGCATGGCCCTGGGTTTGAGGGAGGTCTATCAGGAGGGGCTCCAGATTCCTCCGGTGAAGATTGTTAAAAAGGGTGTCGTTGACAAAGAACTGATGTCCTTTGTGAAACAGAATGTTCGGACAAGCATTGAGGTTGAAGGAGATATCCATGCCCAGATGGCGTGTAATAATGTGGGAAGGAAAAGGCTGGAAGAACTCGCCAGGCGCTATCAGGTCGATGTCCTGCATGGTTATATTCAGGAGCTTTTTGACTACTCGGAAAGACGCATTCGGGCAGGACTCAAATCCATTCCAAAAGGGACCTACACCTTCGAGGATTACATGGAGGGGACGCCCCTCACCCCTGAACTGATTAAAGTTAAAGTAACGATCAATGTCAACGAGAATGAAATCTTTTTCGACTTTACGGGGACCGACCCACAGGTGAATGACTCGATCAATAGTAACAAGGCCTGTGTGAACACGGCCTGCTATTATATCGTCAAGGTGCTGGTTGACCCCGGATTGCCTCCCAATGTCGGCTCTTATCGTCCCATCCGTATCCATGCCCCTTCGGGAAGCTGCATTAACGCCAAGCCTCCAGCAGCCATTGGAAATTCGACGATCATTACGGCCCCGAAGGTTGTGGACGTCCTTCTCGGGGCATTGGTCCATGCCGTGCCTGAACGGGCTGCAGCCGCCTCCAATGGAGTTACAAGTCTCTTCAATATCGGTGGTTTCAATCCCAGGACAGAGAAACTTTATAACTATATCGAGACGTATGCAGGCGGCCAGGGGGCCATGCACAATCAGGATGGCATGGATGCCGTTCAGTGCCATATGACCAACACCCGTAATGCCCCTGTAGAGGTAATCGAATCGACCTACCCATTAATGGTCAGAAGCTATGGACTGGTGTCAGACTCGGATGGCCCCGGACGTTTTAGAGGGGGGCTCGGGATGAGACGGGAGATTGAAATCCAGAGCCAGAAAACGACATTAACCGTTAGCACAGACCGATCAAAACTGAAGCCCTGGGGTGTCTTTGGAGGGATGTCAGGAGGTAATTCTGCCTGCTTTCTCGAACATGGGGATGGAAAAATTGAAAAGTTAGCCTATTCGAAGATGACGAGACCGATTGAGACTGGCGAGGTGGTCACAATTATAACCCCGGGGGCCGGGGGCTGGGGAGACCCTCTGACACGGGATCCCGAAAAGGCGCTCTGGGATGTGACAGAGGAATTCATTTCTCCTGAACGGGCCAAGGAGTTTTATGGGGTCGTCGTGGAGAAAAAAGGGTATCGGCGTTTTGAGATTAATTATCCAGAAACAGAAAAATTGAGGCAAAAGGCGCAAAGGCAGTAGGAGAAGCAGATGAACTTGAAAATGAATTTTACGATTCGTCCCAAGATGAATATTTTATCGAAGGAGCAGATTGATTTTCTCTATGGAGGCGCGCTGGAGGTATTGGAACGGGTCGGTGTCCGTGTACTCCATCCAGAAGCCCTGGAACTTCTGAGAGAGGCAGGATCTACGGTTCATCCGAATTCCTTGGTGAAAATCCGTTCCACTCTTGTGGAAAAAGCACTCCGTTCTGTTCCCAAGAGACTTACCATTTATGATCGTGAGGGAAAACCCGCGATGGAACTCGGAGGCGGAAACACGGGGGGGATGAACACCTATTATGGAACAGGGTCCGATTTAAAGAACACCTATGATCCCCACACGGGTGAGCTTCGATCCACAGTCTCCCAGGACATCGCCAACATGGCCAGGGTCTCAGACTCCCTCCCCAACATCGAATTTTTGATGTCCTATGGGATCCCATCGGATTGTGCCCTGGAGCGTGTCTATCGCACCGAGTTTATGGAGATGGTCAAGAACTCGACCAAACCCATCGTATTTACTTCCGACAACGGAAATGATAGCAAAAGGATTGTGGAAATGGCGGCCGTGATTGCCGGTGGAATGGATAAACTGAGGGAAAAGCCCTATGTGATCAATTACAGCCAACCGACCTCTCCTCTTCAGCACTCTCTGGATGCCCTCGGAAAGGTTTTTGCCTGCGCAGAGGCAGGAATTCCGGTAGTCTATCCCCCGGGAATGATTCCAGGGGCAACTGCGCCCACCACCATGGCGGGAGCCATCACCCAATCGATCGCCGAATCCCTGAGCGCCCTGGTCATCCATCAACTTAAAAAGGAAGGGGCCCCTATCATTCTCTGCGGCGCCCATGGCTGGCTTGACATGAGATCAGCCATCAATGTTTATGCGGCTCCGGGAAGGCTCATGACACAGGCAGCCCTCACCGCTTTTTACCAGCACTTTGAAATCCCCACCTGGGGATTCGGAGGATGCACCGATGCTCAGGTCTTCGACCAACAGGCCGGTATGGAATTCGCCATGCTCAACCTCTGGGCGGGCCTCTGTGGGGTCAACCTGGCTCATGACACGGCCTATATGGGAAGCGGGATGATTGGATGTTTAAGAAGTCTTGTGTATAATGACGAAATCATCGGCTACGTGAGACACATCCTCTGCCGGGGGATCATCGTCAATCAAGAGACGCAGGCCATTGATGTGTTAGAACGGGTTGGACCGGGTGGCCATTTTATGATGGACGAGCATACCCTGCGCCATTTCCGTGAGGAGTTCTGGAGGCCTTTCCTCGCAAACCAGGACAGATACGATTCCTGGAAAGGCAAGGGAGGAAAGACGGTTGGGGATAAGGCGGATGAAAAGGTGAGGGAGATCCTGGCAAGACATGTTCCCAAATCCCTTCCTCGAGATATCACGGATGAATTGGAAAAAATGCGAAATGCCTAATCTAAAAACAGACACGATGGTTTGTGTTAAGAGAAGGGGGGTGGGAGAACATTATTTGTGTATGACTCGTTGAACCGGTGGGTGGTATAAAAATGTATCTTTCAAAATGAAAGGAGAGAAGCATGAAAAAACTATTTTTTATTTTTGTTCCAATCGTAGCTGTCGTAGCCATGTTCATACTGCCCGTTCAGGCCAAGACCGTGCTCAAGGCAGGGCATATCTCACCCAAAACGAGCAACGAGGGGATGGCCGCGGATAAGTTCGCCGAATTGGTCGCTCAGAAGACCAACGGGGAAATGGTCATTGAAATGTTTCCAGCCGAGCAATTGGGTAAGGCCGTGGCCATGATCGACAGTACAGTGATGGGCAATCAGGACATTTATGTTGGCGGCAACGTGGAGTTTGAACGTTTTAGTCCGGGGTTGAAGGTTTTGGGACTCAATTACGCAGTCCGAGATCAGGAGCATTTTCGTAAGGTCCTTGCCAGCCCCATATGGAAAGAAGTCTTCATTGACCCTTTAGAAAAAGTGGGATTGAAGGTTCTCGATTCGGATTGGGAGCGTGGTCCTTTCCGGGTGCTGGTGTCGAAGAAGCCTGTCCGGTCTTGTGCTGACTTGGCGGGCCTCAAGTTACGAATTGCTCCTATTGATACTTGGCGCCGTTCATGGACCGCTCTGGGTTGTAACCCCGTTGTGTTAGCCTGGACGGATGTCTATCTTGGCTTACGGCAGGGGATGGTGGATGCCGTGACCGCTCCCTTTGATCTCCTGTATGCGATGAAGTTCACAGAAATTGCTAAATATGTTGCCCGGACCGATGAGTACTGGGGGCTTCTGACGGTTGAAATGAATAAAAAGAAATTCGACGGCCTCAAACCGGAGTTTCAAAAGGCACTGATCGATGCGGCGAACGAAGCAGGGAACTTTTATATGGATCTTGGAGCAAAATCGGTCAGCGTAGATCTTGAAAAGATGAAGAAGGAACACGGGATCGAATATATTGTCCTCGACACCAAACCTTGTGCTGAAAAGATGCAGCCCTTGATTCAACAACTGGAGAAGGAAGGGTTTATTCCTGCCGGGCTCTATGACCGGATCCAGGCCTTGAAGTAATTCATCAGTCTTATCTGCGGGAAGCCGGCCGTTGTTCGCCGGCTCCCCGTAGTTTTGAGATGGGGCGCCACCATGTATCAGAAGATACTTAACGGCTATAAATGGTTCCTTGACCTTCTTGATAAGGGGTTGATGTTTGTCTGTGCCCTCATTCTATCTTTCGTGATGATCATCTACACGATTGAAATCTTTACGCGGTATTGTCTAAACTATTCCTCTACTGTCACGGGCGAACTTGGCCTTATCCTCATGACCTGGCTCTATTTCTTAGGTTTTGTCATCATCTTCAAGCGGAGTGAGGATGTGATCATGGAATATTTCTTCCAGCGGTTTCCTCTCCGGATCAGAAATCTGATCGAATGGCTCACCTGCTGGGCCATATTCGGTTTCCTGTTCGTCCTCGTTTGGAAGTCCTTTCATTTTTACACCGTGGCCCGCATGATGGAACATCCTTTTCTTCCGATAAAATATAGCTATACCGTCCATCCCATTTTGGTCGGGTCTGTGTTGGCCCTCATCGTTTCAATCTATTTCGTCTGGGAAAAGACCGATGAGTTCCTGAAAGGTAAGACGGAAAAACCGGATCGGTGACCCAAGACAGGGTTGAAAGGGAATCTCTATGGCATCTCTGTTGTTAACCGTCTCCTTTATTAGTTTTATGATTTTGCGGGTCCCGGTTTCTTTTGCCATTGGTTTATCCACCCTTATTTCCATCCTGTACATCGGTAAGGATATGGTAGCCATTCCACAGTATATGATCCAGGGCGTAACAAGCGCTCCGCTTCTGGCTGTCCCCTTTTTCATCTTTGCCGGAAACCTTTTTGATTCTATGGGATTGAGCAGGCGCATCTGGGATTTTACCCAGCACCTGGTCGGACATTGGAGGGGTGGGTTGGGCCACGTGTTGACCGTGGCGGAGATGATCCTCTCCGGCATCTCGGGCTCTGCCCTGGCGGATGAGGCTGCCCTCGGTCTCATTGCGATTCCAACCATGGAAAGGCTGGGTTACCGAAGGCGGTTTGCCGCGGCCCTGACGCTCAGTGTTTCCGTCCTGGGTCCCATTATCCCGCCGAGCATCAATATGATTATTTACGGTGTCGTTGCAGAGGTTTCAATTGCACGGCTCTTCCTGGGTGGAATCATTCCCGGGATTGTCATCGGCGGCTGCATCATGGGGATGATTTATTACTTTGCGGTCAAGGGGATTGAACCCTGTCCGGTTCAGCCCAGAAAGACATTCCGGGAGATCCGCAGCAGTTTTTTCCGAAATTCCCTGACCCTGGTGGCGCCCTTGATCATTATCTTCGGGATGGTGGTTGGAATGGCCACACCCACAGAAGTAGGACTTCTGGCCTCGCTCTACGCCCTGTTCCTGGGTATTATTTACCGGGAAGCCTCCTTTAAGGGATTCGTGAGTTGCCTCAAGTCCTCTGTCAAATCGACTTCTCTCATCATGTATATCATTGCCGTATCAACGGTCGCCGGCTGGATTTACACGTATGAAGGAACCTCTCAGAAGATCGCCGAATTGATTCTCCAATTGACAACCAACAAGTACCTCGTCCTTTTTCTGATCAACATTTTTCTCCTTATCCTGGGATGCCTTTTGGAGCCCATTCCGGCCATGATCCTGACCACCCCCATCTTTCTGCCTGTGGTCAAACAGTTGGGGGTCGATCCGGTCCATTTCGGGCTGATCATTTGCTATAACCTTACTATTGGAATCATCACTCCTCCCATGGGGATTGGACTCTATGTAATGATTGGTATCGTCGATATCTCTTTCGAAGATCTTGTGAAAGGCTGTCTGCCATTTCTCATCCCGATCATCGGTTCACTCTTTCTTCTTACCTATGTTCCGGAACTGACGTTGTTCTTGCCGAATCTGTTAATGGGAAAACCTTGATTTTATTGGCGATTCAAGATTTTCCCCTGGCGATCTGACCTTTAACAATATCCATCTGTTCGGTCGCGCGAAGCCACAAATTCGAAGTATGGGTAGTAACGGGTTGGCCTCCAAGCAAGTCCTGAACCTCAGGGTTGGGAACCGAAAGGTTCACTCATGCTTCAAAAAAATCCTATGACCGAAAACGACGGTTGGATCTTGTAACGTGCTAATATGTATGAGTAAATTTTTTTCCATTTCGGTGAAAAATGGCTTAAAACCCA
>Ga0315275_10007010_pt1 | contig 10858 bp, 7 predicted proteins | sample YL17G03_0_MG_FD_205557 | JGI IMG/M metagenome (GOLD analysis project Ga0315275, IMG submission 205557) | Sediment microbial communities from Yellowstone Lake, YNP, Wyoming, USA - YL17G03_0 | ecosystem: Environmental > Aquatic > Freshwater > Lake > Sediment | place: USA: Wyoming | collected...
TCACCGATCTGGTCCGGCAGGGAAAAATCCTCTATATCGGCAGCACGACTTCGCCCGCGTGGAAAGTGCTGGAAGCCGTCTTAGTCAGCGAGATGAGGGGTTATGCCCGCTTTATCTCCGAGCAGCCCCCCTACAATCTGCTCGACCGCCGCATCGAGAACGAGCTCGTTCCGATGTGCCGGGAACATGGATTGGGCATCATTCCTTGGGCGACCATGGCCATGGGCGTCCTGGCCGGGCGGTATCCCGACGGCACGCGCTTTCCTGAAGATTCGCGGGCCGCCCTGCGCGGGGGAATCTATGCCGAAAGGGTCACGCCCGCCGGCGTGGCAATTGCCAGGAAATTCATGAACATCGCCGTTGCCAACAACTTTTCGCCGGCACAGCTGGCCCTTTTATGGGTCAAAGACCAACCCGGAATTACAGCCCCGATCATAGGGCCGCGGACGGTCGATCAGCTCAGGCACCTTTTGCCGGTCGTCGATATGACGCTCGAAGAATCCATCCGTGTCGCCTGTGACGCATTGGTTCCGCCCGGGAGCTGCGCGGCCGACTTTCACAACTCCGCGCCTTGGATGAAGATGAAAATTGTCTCACAAGGATAAGCCCTGAAAAGGGGAAAAATATCTCTCCGGCTCCGAAACCGGTATGCGTCCAGAGAAGATATCGGGACGCATTTTAAGACTCGATTGAAGTGATATTAATCCCTCCAACCTCCCTTGCGCAATCAAGGGAGGCCCCGAAACCGGTATGCGTCCCTCTAAAGGAACGGCTGGGATACGCGGTCGAGGTGGTCGAGTTCGTCTTTCATCAAGGTGAAAGACATTGACCGGGCATTGTCCACCGCCTGGCCCTCTTTGGTTGCCCCGGGGATGACAACGACCGTTTCTCCATGGAAACTGAAAAGCCAGTTCAAGGCGATTTGAGCCGGCGTAGCTTGATAGCGAACGCCGATTTCCTTGAGGATGTCAATGACCGGACGCGTTCGCTCAAGCGATTTTCGGCGATAGAAACCACGGTATTTCCGCGGGCCGGAGAGGCTTTTGACCAGGTCCGGATTATCGTGAAACCGTCCGCTGAGGACGCCCTGATCCAAAGGGGAGTAGGCGATGATGGAAATGCCGAGCTCGCGGGCGGTTTCCAGAACTCCGTTGGTTTCGATTTTCCGGTGGACAAGGCTGTAACGGACCTGATTGGAAACGAGATCGATTCCCAAATCGGCCAGGCTCCGCTGGGCCTTCCGCATTCTCTTCGCCCCGAAATTCGAGACGCCGATGGTCCGAATCCTGCCCTCTTTGGCAAGGACGGCCATGGCTTTCATGATGTTTTCCGTCGAAGAGAGAAAGAGGGGGCTGTGGACCTGGTAGAGGTCGATGCCGTATGGAGACAGACCATCGAGGCGAAGTTTTATGGTTTTCGGGATATTTCCCGCGGTCCGAAAAACGGGCGTCCATTTCGTGGCGATAATGACTTCACCGGGCCTCCGCCCTGTTTTTTGGAGAGTCCTGGCCAGGGCGCGCTCGGATGCTCCGCTGCCGTAGGCTTCGGCGGTGTCAAACCAGTTGACCCCTCCGTCGAGAGACGCGGCAACAATGCCTTCGATGGTTCTATCGGCGAGGACGGTCCAGTATTTATTAAATCCTTTTCCCTGGCTGAATTGCCAGCACCCCAAGCCGACCGGAGATACTCGTAGCTCGGATTTGCCCAAACGCCGCGAGGGAATAAGCATCGCTGAACTCCTCTGTGATTTTGGCTTTGAATTCGGCTTGCTCAAGCCGGAGATCAGCCGTCATTATCTTCGAAGCCGGAAAACAAAGTCAATCGGCCGAAGGATTTTCCGTCTCTTCTCGAGGAACGGAGCCGGACGGGCTGCCCGAACGGAAAATTGATTGTTGATTTCACGGCGTTTTATGCTAAAATATGCCTTACTCGTAAAGGCAATATTTTCTTGCCAGAATCTCTAAACCGCATAGATGAGTTACTTAATTTTCGCCAGGAAGTACAGGCCTAAAACCTTCGAGGAAATGGTCGGCCAGAAGGCGGTCGTCCAGACTCTCCAGAACGCGATTAAAAACAACAGGGTCGCCCAAGCCTATCTTTTTTCGGGCATGAGAGGCGTGGGGAAAACGACCGCCGCCCGGATTCTGGCCAAAGCCCTCAACTGCAAGCACGGTCCCACGCCGACGCCATGCGGCGCCTGCGACTCCTGCCTGGAAATCGGCGAAGACCGGTCAATCGACGTTCTAGAAATAGACGGCGCGTCAAACCGGGGAATCGATGACATTCGCGCTCTGCGGGAAACGGTCAAATATAAAGCCATGCACGACCGCTTCAAGATCATCATCATCGACGAGGTCCATCAAGTGACCGGCCCGGCCTTCAATGCCCTCCTCAAAACGCTCGAAGAGCCTCCTCCGGACACGATTTTCATCTTCGCCACGACCGAATTCCACAAAGTCCCGGCGACGATTGTCTCCCGCTGCCAGCACTTTGAGTTTAAAAAGGTTTCGCATAAAGATATCATCAACCACCTCATGGCCATCGCCGCCAAGGAACAGCTGACGATCACCCCCTACGGCCTGGGTTTAATCGCCGAAGCCTCGGAAGGAAGCATCCGCGACTCCCAGAGCCTCCTCGATCAGGCCGTGGCCTTCTGCGGCGAAAATGTCGGCGACGCCGAGCTCAAGGAAATCCTGGGCGCGGTCAACCGCGATTTTCTTTTCGATTTTTCATCGGCGGTCCTTGAGGAGCAGCCCGATCGTATTTTTTTCCTGGTCGAAAAGGTCGTTGAGTCGGGCTACGACCTTCGTTTTTTCTATAAAGAGCTCGTCCAACACTTTCGAAACCTGCTTGTCGTCAATTCCGTTGCGAGGGCGGAAGATCTGCTGCTCTTTGGACCGGAAGACCTCGCCCGACTCAAGGCAGAGGCGAAAAAAGGGTCGAATGAAGATTTCCTCCGCTATCTCCAGGCGCTCCAAAACGCTGAGTCCGGGCTGAAATTTTCCTCCCACCCTCAAATCTATTTTGAAACGGCCTTGATCAAGCTCTGTCACTTCAAGAAGCTCGTTGAGCTGAAGGACCTTATCCGGGACATCGGGGAATCCAAGAGGGGAGGAACGCCGGTCTCGGAAACGCGGCCGCGGCCGCCGACGCCGGCCGTGTCGCATCAAGCGCCCTCAACGAAATATGTCCCGAAAGCGGAGCCCTCGTCATCGCCTCGGCCCGCTGGTGCTCCGCCCGCGGATCCGAAAGATGAATTCACCCGGGGTAAGGACAAAGACATGGAGACCGCCCTGAAGGATCCCGGGGTGCGGCTGTTCATGGACAGGATGAAGGCGCGGGCCCTCTCCGTTGAACCGCCCAAGGGAAAAGCGGAGAACGAGGAGCATTAAGATGAAAGGCTTCGGGGATATGCAGCGCATGTTGAAATCAGCCAAAGAAATGCAGGAACGCCTCCACAAGGAAATGGCCGAGATCAGGATCGAAGGATCGAGCGGCGGGGGGATGGTCACGGTCACCCTCGACGGCCAAAAGGCGTTGATTTCCATCAAGCTCGATCCCGAGGTCGTCAACGCCAGGGAAGTCGACATGCTTCAAGATTTGATCATGGCCGCATTCAACGACGCGGCGGCCAAGGTGGATGCCGAGCTTTCTCAAAAATTGGGAAGCCTGGGGGCCGGCCTTAAGATTCCCGGGTTGTTCTGATGTTCGAGTTCGCCCAACCGCTCAACCGTCTGATCGAGGAATTGAGAAAGATTCCTTCGATCGGAGCCAAGACCGCCCAGCGCATCGCCTTCTATATTCTCGGCCGCTCTCAAGAGGAAGCCGAGAGCCTGGCCGAGGCGATCAAAGAGGTCAAGAAGAATCTCTTCTATTGTTCCATCTGCAACAATATCACCCACGTCGATCCCTGCCGGTATTGCACAGAATCAGACCGAAGCGACGAGGTTTTGTGCGTCGTCGAAGAACCGTATAATATTTCGTCCATCGAAAAGACCGGAATCTACCACGGACGTTATCATGTTTTGCTCGGGACCCTGGCCCCCCTCAAGGGGATGGGACCGGAAAGCCTGAACCTGGAAAAGCTCGTCGCCCGCCTCGGCAACGGCCGGCTCAAGGAAATCATCATCGCCACGAACCCCACCTCCGAGGGCGAAGCGACGGCCCATTTCCTGGTCAGGACGTTGGTCGACTATCATCTCAAATTATCGCGACTAGCCATGGGCTTACCCGTCGGCTCGGACATGGATTTCGCCGATCAAGTCACCGTCAGGAAAGCCCTGGAAGGGAGAACGGAACTCAAGGAATAATCTTTATCATCATAGGTTTTCCATTATTCAGTTCCCGCCTCCTATATATTATCCGAAGGAGGATATCATGAAGCCATCATTCGCATCCATCGATGGAAACACCGCGGCGACGCACGTCGCTTATGCCTATTCCGAGGTCGCGGCGATTTATCCCATCACCCCCTCATCGACGATGGGCGAGAGAGCCGACGAATGGTCCGCCCAGGGCCGGAAGAATATTTTCGGCCAGACGGTCGACGTCATAGAAATGCAGTCCGAAGGCGGGGCCGCGGGTGCGGTCCATGGCGCCCTTACCGCCGGCGCCCTGACCACGACTTTCACCGCGTCTCAAGGGCTGATGCTCATGCTTCCGAACATGCACAAGATCGCGGGCGAAATGCTTCCCACGGTTTTTTACGTCTCAGCCCGTTCACTGGCCTGTCAGAGCCTGTCGATCTTCGGCGATCATTCCGACGTCATGTCCGCCCGGAATACGGGCTTCGCCATGACCGCGGCCGGATCGGTCCAGGAGGTTCAGGACCTGGCTATTGTCGCCCACCTGGCTTCGCTCCGGAGCCAGATCCCGTTTCTTCATTTCTTCGACGGCTTCCGGACCTCGAGCGAAGTCCAGAAGGTCGACCTTGTTTCCACCGAGACTTTGGCTCAGCTCTTCGAACAGGAACACCTCGAAGAATTCCGGAAGCGCGCCCTCAATCCGGAAAGGCCGATGATGAAAGTCGGTCAGCAGAACCCGGACGTCTATTTTCAGGGCCGCGAGACGATCAATCGGTTTTATGCCGAGTGCCCGGCTATCGTCCAGCATTATATGGACAAGGTGGCCGGAGTCATCGGCCGTTCGTACCATCTCTTCGACTATGTCGGCGCTCCCGACGCCGATAAAATCATCATCCTCATGGGCTCCGGAGCCGAGACGGCCGAGGAGACGATCCGTTATCTCAACGCGCTCGGGGCCAAGCTCGGGCTGGTGAAAGTCCGGCTCTACCGTCCCTTCGACGCAGCCGCCCTCGATGCGGCGATTCCCCCCTCGGTCAAGAAAGTCGCCGTCCTCGACCGGACCAAAGAGCCGGGTTCTCTCGGCGAACCGCTCTACCTCGACGCGGCGGTCGCCCTCTCCGGACGGCCGGTCAAGGTCATCGGCGGGCGCTATGGGCTGTCTTCGAAGGAATTCACGCCGAACATGGTCAAAGCGGTCTATGACCATCTCGATGGCAAGTGCACTCACGGCTTCACGGTCGGTATCGTCGACGACGTCGGCGGCACATCTCTGCCGCTCGGCCCGCCGATCGACACCGAGCCGAAGGGGACGGTCCGCTGCAAATTCTGGGGCTACGGCTCGGACGGCACGGTCGGAGCCAACCATAACTCGATCACGATCATCGCCGACAATACCGACCTCTACGGCCAGGGCTACTTCCAGTATGACTCCAAGAAGTCCGGCGGGGTCACGATTTCCCACCTTCGTTTCGGCAAAAGCCCGATCCAGTCCCAGTACTTCCTCAACATTGTCGATTTCGTCGCCCTCCACAAAGCCGCCTATATCGGCCGGTATGACATCCTCGAAGGCCTCCGCGAAAACGGCACCTTCCTCATCAATTCCAACTGGAAAAAAGACGAGGTATTCGGGAACATGACGGAGGATATGCAAAGGACCATCATCGATAAGAAGATCAAGGTCTTCAACATCGACGCCCTGAAAATCGCGGGAGAGCTCGGGCTGGGCGGGCGGATTAACTCCATCATGCAGGCCTGCTTCTTCAAGATCTCCGGCGTTCTTCCGGAAGCTGAAGCGATCGCCCTCATCAAGAAGGCCATCCAAAAAACCTACGGGAAGAAGGGCGAGAATGTGGTCAAGATGAACTGGGATGCCGTGGACCGCGCCGCCGAGGGGCTCGAAGAGGTTCCCATTCCGGCTCGGATCACGAAGTCGGCGCCGGTGCCGAAGCTCATTCCCGATGATGCCGGCGATTTCGCCAAGACCGTCATCAACACGATCATGCATTTCAAAGGCGATACCATTCCCGTTTCGATGATGCCCTATGACGGGCGGATCCCGACGGCTACGGCGCGTTTGGAAAAACGCGGCATCGCTTCCGATGTCCCGCGGTGGATTCCGGAGAACTGCACTCAATGTAACCAGTGCTCTTATGTCTGCCCGCACGCAACCATCAGGCCCAAGCAGATCGCCCCAGCCGATCTCAGCGGCGCTCCGGGCGGCTTTGTCACGGTGAAATCGAACACCAAGAACGAGCGTGGACTCCAGTATCGCCTCCAGGTCTATATCGAGGACTGCGTAGGCTGCGGCAGCTGCGCCCAGACCTGTCCGGCCAAGAATAAAGCCCTGGTCATGACTCTGATCGAAGAGCAGCGCGCCGCCGGAGAAGCGGCGAAAGCCGTCTTTTTCGACGGCCTGCCGGACAACGTTCTTGACGGAATCAAGAGCGAGACGCTCAAAGGCAGCCAGTTCCTGCGGCCGCTCTTCGAATTCAGCGGAGCCTGCGCGGGGTGCGGCGAAACGCCCTACGTCAAGCTCGCCTCGCAGCTTTTCGGCGAGAGGATGCTGATCGCCAATGCCACGGGCTGCTCGTCGATCTACGGCGGTACGTTCCCGACCTCGCCCTATTGCGTCAACCGCGAAGGGCAAGGCCCGGCCTGGGCAAATTCTCTTTTTGAGGACAACGCCGAGTACGGATTCGGGATGCGGCTGGCCGTTGACGCAAACCGGAAGTTGCTCGCGGCTTCAATCGAAGGCGCTCTCGCCGCGGGAACGACTCCCGAATTGGCCGCTGCATTAATCAGGATGAAGGAGCTCTGGACGAGGACGGATGACCAGGCCAAGGCGGCGGCCAAGGCCGTGAAGGCCTTGATTCCCGCGGCCCGGGCCAAGGCGACCGGGGCGAAACCGTATCTGGCGAAGATCGCCGAGCTCCAGGATTTTCTGATCGAAAAAAGCATCTGGTCCATCGGCGGAGACGGCTGGGCCTACGACATCGGTTACGGCGGACTGGACCATGTCGTGGCGATGAAACGGAACGTGAATCTCTTGGTCTTGGACACGGAAGTCTATTCGAACACCGGGGGCCAGGCCTCGAAGTCGACACCGACGGGGTCGGTGGCCAAGTTCGCCGCGTCAGGCAAGAAAACGGCCAAGAAAGACCTCGGCCGGATGGTGATGAGCTACGGATATGTCTATGTTGCCTCGGTGGCCATGGGGGCCAACATGAACCAATGCCTCAAGGCGTTCCTCGAGGCTGAAGCCTATGACGGACCCGCGATGATCATCGCCTACTCGCCGTGTATCAACCACGGCATCGATATGAGCAAGCCTCAAGCCGAAGAGAAGCTGGCCGTGGACACGGGCTACTGGATCCTCTATCGCTTCAACCCGCTGCTGGGCGGAGAAGGCAAAAACCCGCTCCAGCTCGATTCCAAAGAGCCCAAGCTCGAGTACCAGACCTTCCTCAACAACGAGATTCGCTACCGGACTCTCGAACAGCAGTATCCCGACATCGCCAAGCCGCTCTTTGCCCAGGCGGCCGAAGAAGCCAGGAAGCGCTGGGAGACCTACAAGAAACTCGCGGAATAGAGGTCAAGAGGGCCGGGCTTTTTATCGGCTGATGGACTTCGGCCCGACGAGGATCAGGGCGGCTTTATCCGGATTCAAGAACTCGCGGACGTACAAATTGACTTCGTCCAGGGTCAGGGCATTCAATTCATCGAAGAATTTCTGAAAAAATTCATAGCCGAGTCCGCAGCCTTCGAAGAGACCCAAGGTCTCGGCCCGGCGCGCTTTAGTCTCGTTGGAGCGGAGGAAATCAGCCCGGACAAACGTCTTCACTTCCGCGAGCTCATCGGCGGCGATGCCTTTTTCCCATGTCTCGCGGATAACCGTCTTCAGGGCGTCCCGGGCCGCGTCTTTTTTTGTCGCGTCCGTTTCCATATAAGCTTCAAAAACGCCGCCTTCCCGCAGGAATGTCGCCCTGGCATTGACGTTATACGCAAGCCTTTTTTCCGTTCGAATCGGCCACAGCCTGGAACCCGGGCCCTTGCCGATGAGGGCTTCCAGGAGAGTGGCCGCGACGTAGTTTTTCGCTGAAATCCCGGGAAGGGCAAAACCGAGGGAAACGAGCGATTGGGTGGTCTCTCGTTCGATCACGGTTTCCCCGCCCCCGGAGGCCGAGGAGGAAGGAGGTCCTGTTTGGGTTTCGGAGGAAGCGGCCTTCTTTTCCGCGGAAGGGAAGGAGCCGAAATGCTTGAGCAAAATTGCGTTGAGTTTCTCGGTCTCGAGATCCGAAATGGCGATAAGAGACATATTCCCGGGGATGACGTGTGAACCGTAAAAGGATTGGATGTCGCGCCCTTTGATTTTTTCCAGGGAGGCCGTTTCTCCATAGATCGATCCGCCGTAGCCCAGATGGTCGAGGAATGTACGGAGGTGAGCGAGTTGCCCAATATTCAGATTGTCATCGCTTTCGATTTTCCGCTGGCTGTTCATGTAACCTTTAACCCGGTCGATCCTCATGTTTGAAAAAAGGGGGTCTCTCAGGATCGAGACAAAAACTCCGAGCGTGTCATCCAAGTAGTCCGAGAGACATTCGATGTGGATGACGGAGTAGTCGCCTTTGGATGTCATCATGTAGCGCGCCGCCTGTTCCATGAGCGCCTGGGCCTTGGCCTGGTCCGGGATTTCGAGGGCAAGTCGCGTCGTCAGGTAGGATAAGCCTTTAAGGCCTGCCGGCTCGCCTTGAGTTCCGCCGCCGATCAGGATTTCGAGGACGGTGATGGACGAAGCATCGTCCATTTGGGTGACGACAGTCAATCCGTTGCCGAACAAATTTTTTCGCGGAAAATTATTCTTCTGAGGCGAAAGAGAAACGGCCGCGATGAGGAGAACCGGGAGGAAGGCGGCCGGCGCGCGCCACCCGGCTTTAGAGCGATGTCTCGGATCGATGCGGGCGGATGACGAATACATGGTTTATTTCTTCCTCGGAACGATCGTGATGAGAACGTATTCGCTCCGGCTGAAATATTTCCCGGCGGCTTTTCTCAAGTCGCTGGAGGAGACACCCTTGATTTTATCAAGGAAGTCCGGCGGATTATCGCTCTCGATGAGGAGAAGCGACATCGCGAGAGAGGTCGCGAGAGACAGGCCGTTCTCCTGGGCTTGCTGGAGGCCGAACGTGATCCGGTTCTTGGCGCTCTCCAGGAAATCGAAAGCGCCCTGGCTCTCCGGGCCGTAGATGTCGCTCCTCGCATAATTCTCGTTCCGGGCGCGCTGTTTCAAGTATTGGAGAGCCTGGTTTTTAGCCGCCGCCAGGCGCCGCGGATCGAGCGTGAGCAGGATTTCGAACGCCCCCCCGTATTTGAGCGCAATATAGGCCATATTCACGGTGTTGACAAGATCCCGCTCGCTTTTCAAGGGCTGATAGAGAATGGGGCTGATCCCGCGGCCGAGGATCTCGGTCAGGAGATCCGCGGCGTATTGGTCGGAACTGTTGACGTCGGGAGCCAGGGTGCCTATGACGAGGTACGCTTCCTTGACATCCCGTTCGACCTCAATGTCCACTTTTTTCGGAGGCGGAGATACCGGAGGAAATTTCGCCGGGATAAAGCTTCGCCCCGGGACGGTTCCGAAACAGGCTCGGATTTTCTCTTCCATATCCTTGAGGGTGAAATCGCCGACAACGGCCAGGGCCGTGTTGCCCGGGACGAAATAAGCCTGATAAAACTGTCGAAGCTGGTCGGCGCTCAAGGATCGAATAACCTCGGGGTGTCCGATCACCGGTCGTCCGTAGGGATGGCCGGAGAACAGATTCTGATAGAAAAGGATCGAAGCGTAGGCAAAAGGGTCGTCTTTGATTTGGCTCGCCTCTTCAAGAATGACCTCTTTCTCCGCCGCTATTTCGGCGGGATCGAATTCCAGATTGAAAAGGATCTCCTTCTGATTGTTCAGGCCGAAATCGGAGAACTCGGAAGGGAGAACGATCTCGAAAATGGCCAGGTCCTGGCCGGTATGGGCGTTGAAATATCCGACGTGGCGCCGGACGTCCCGGGCGACCTCCGACCCGCTCCGAAGCTCCGTTCCGCGGAAGATAATGTAATGTTCGAGAAGATGGGCGAGGCCGTTTGTTTCGTCCGTTTCATCTTTGGAACCGGCGTTGACCGCGGCGACGATGTTGACCAGAGGCAGATTGTGCCGTTCATAGAGAAAGACCTTCAATCCGTTGTCGAGAGTGAACTGTTTTTCGGTCTTGTTGTCCTCGCCAAAACCGGATGACCAGGAAAGAGCCAAAAGAAGAACTGTGGATCCGAGGACAATACCAGCTCGGACAAAAAGGGGAAACGGAAGTTTTTTCAACTTGGGCAACGAATTCATTCTATCCATTCGCTCTCTTCAAAAGCAAATTCTATGCCAATATATGCATATAAAGGTTGATACGTTCGACGGCGCCAAACCCCGATTTTTAAATCGGGGTAAAAAGCGCCGCTCAGTATTAACCCTGAGCATACCCCGGGCTTCAGCCCGGGGAGTCAAATGGGTTGATTCGAAA
>Ga0315275_10007011_pt1 | contig 10857 bp, 15 predicted proteins | sample YL17G03_0_MG_FD_205557 | JGI IMG/M metagenome (GOLD analysis project Ga0315275, IMG submission 205557) | Sediment microbial communities from Yellowstone Lake, YNP, Wyoming, USA - YL17G03_0 | ecosystem: Environmental > Aquatic > Freshwater > Lake > Sediment | place: USA: Wyoming | collected...
AAGCAGATGGATGTTTTTCAACAGCCTATTAAATCTATTTTTAGTTTGACGGCAACCGGGTTTTGCATTATGGTGCTTTAAAACAGACTGCTTGAACTTTGGTAGAAAGTCTTCTATGGCACAGGGAAAAAAGAAGATTTTTGTCCTTGACACCAATGTGATACTCCATGACAGCTCCTGCATCTATCAGTTCCAGGAGCATGACGTTGTGGTGCCCATTACGGTGATTGAGGAGCTTGACCAGTTTAAAAAGGGCAACGAGACGCTCAACTATCATGCCCGCGAATTTGTCAGATCACTTGACTCTCTCAGCGGTGACAAGCTGTTTAATGGTGGCGTGAAGATCGGGCCGAACCGGGGAAGAATTTCCATAAAGCTCGAGCAGCAGTTTCATGAAAAAGTGGCATTTAATTATGCCTGCAACAAACCGGACCATCACATCCTGAATACCACGTATCACCTTGCCGTAGATAATTCCGCCCGGCACGTAATCCTGGTAACAAAAGACGTTAACCTGCGCATGAAGGCAAAGTCCATTGGCCTGATGGCGCAGGACTATACCACAGACCATGTGAAAGATATCTCTGCGCTGTATGCCGGTCGGCGCATTGAGGAGAATATCACTGAAGAATCCATCGACCACATGTATGCGGAGCCATACCAGATTGATGTGTCAGAGCTGCCGCTCGCCAAACCCCTGCTGCCCAATGAATATCTCATCATGCGCAATGAAAAAAAATCTGCCCTTGCCACCTTTGATCCCTTCACCCGGAGCATCAGGCGCGTTGATAAGCTTGCAGCGTACGGCATCACACCGCGCAATGCCGAGCAGACCTTTGCCCTGAATGCCCTGATGAACCCGGACATCCAGCTGGTGACCGTCTCCGGGAAAGCCGGTACCGGGAAAACATTGCTCGCACTGGCTGCGGCACTTGAAAAACGAAAATTCTACCGGCAGATATATATTGCCCGGCCTATTGTGCCCTTGAGCAACAAGGATATGGGTTTCCTGCCCGGGGATATTCAGGCAAAGCTCGATCCCTATATCCAGCCCTTATTTGACAACCTGGGGGTCATACAGAACCAGTTTCACGAGACCGAGGCCAATTACCGGCGCATTAAGGAACTGCATGAAGAGGGGAAGCTGGTCATTGCCCCCTTATCCTACATCCGCGGGCGCAGTCTGGTGAAAATCTATTTTATTGTTGATGAGGCGCAAAACCTTACCCCCCATGAGGTGAAAACAATTATTACCCGTGCCGGCGAAGGCACCAAAGTAGTGCTGACCGGAGATATTTTCCAGATTGACCACCCGTACCTGGACAGCTATTCAAACGGGCTGAGCTATCTCATTGACAAGATGCAGGGGCAGAAGATTTATGCCCACATCAACCTGGAAAAAGGCGAGCGCTCTGAACTGGCTGAGCTGGCGAGCAACCTGCTGTGATACCCGCAGCCTCCACCATTCCACCCGAATCTCGTTCCCCGGCAAAAAAAACCGCGGGATGGCCAAAGCGTATCAACATGGTCATCCTTTTTTTTACCTGCAACCTCATCTGTTACATGGACCGGATCAACATATCGGTGACAGCTCCGGTGATGATGAAGGAGCAGGGGTGGGATGCTGCAGCGCTGGGCATTATTCTTTCATCGTTCTTCTGGGGATATACGGTGCTGCAGATTCCGGGCGGCTTGCTTGCTGACCGCTATGGAGGCAAGCGGGTGCTTGGCATTGGCGTGCTCTGGTGGTCTCTTTTCACCATGATAACACCGGCAGCAAAAACGGTCGGGGCAATGGCTGCGTTTCGCACCCTGATGGGTATTGGTGAAGGCGTTAACTTCCCGTCAATACAGAGCCTTACTTCCCGATGGATCCCGGCGGGAGAGCGCTCCCGCGTCATGGGCTTTATACTCTCAGGAATTTCCGTCGGTAATATACTGGCGTTCCCTCTTGCAACCTGGATCATGGCTGCCTTCGGGTGGAGAGCTGTTTTCTACAGCTTCGGAGTTCTGGGTTTTATCTGGTTCATATTCTGGCACTACCTTGCAGAAAACCGGCCTGAGGAACACGCCACCATCCATCCGCAGGAGCTTGACTATATCAGAAACAACAGGCCGGAAATCGCGCCGGTTGCTGCCATGCCATGGAGGGCGCTTTTTGCAAAACGTCAGGTCTGGGCGCTGGTTATCAATCATTTCTGTGTGAGCTGGGGCTTCTTCATGTTTTTAACCTGGCTCCCCACCTATCTGATTAAGGCCCATGGATTTTCTCTAAAAGAAATGGGCTTCTATTCCATGCTTCCCTATCTGGCGATGGTGATAGGAAGTAACGCTACTGGCTGGATAGCAGATTATTGTATCCGGCGGACCGGAAAGGTTACCCTCATCAGGAAGAGCTTGCATACCATCAGCCTGGTAAGCGCCAGCGTATTCCTCATGCTGCTGGCGCAGGCGCAGACAAAAGGGCTGGTTATAATCCTGGTGACTCTGGCGCTTGGCATGCTGTCCATGACCGGCAGCACCACCGGCCCAAATGCCATGGATATTGGTCCCCGCTATGCCGGTATTATCATGGGCATGCAGACAACGGCGGGAAATATTGCTGGAATTATAGTGCCGGTGGTGGTAGGCTTTGTGGTGTCGTACTACAGTCGCTGGGATCTCATTTTCTATATAGCCTCCGCAGTATTGATAATTGGAGTGATCATATGGGACTTGTTTGCTACCGGCAGGCAGGTGCTTGACTAAAAATTAAAATCTGGAACTCAACAATACAGGAATATTTTGTGTGAGCTCCTGAATTTAAAACTCAACTTTTAATCCTGTAAACAGAAAGGAGATTCTCATGAAGAGGGCGGTTTATCGTATTATCTGTGTATATGCTATAGCCATGCTTGCGGTGCTGCTTAAATCATCTTATGCAGGAGATGTCCCCCGTATTACAAAGGAAGAGCTAAAAAAGAAGCTCTGCTCCTCTGAGCTCATCATCCTTGATGTGCGTACTGCCAGGAGCTGGGATAAAAGCACCCAGAAAATCAAGTGCTCAAAAAGGGTTGACCCGAATAATATCTCATCCTGGGCCGGCGCCCTGCCAAAGGACAAGGAGATTGTCCTTTATTGTACCTGAACAAACGAGCACACCAGCGCCCGGGTGGCGCAGGAGCTGATGGGAAAGGGCTTCACCAAAGTAAAGGCGCTCAAGGGGGGCTGGAACGAGTGGGTTGAGAGCAAATATCCGGTGGAAAATAAGTAATGATTAAAGGCTGCGGTGAATTTTTTATATTAAAGGAAGCGGGATGGAAGAAAAAACGGTCGCGATACGGTTCAATGAAATTTTGCGAGAAGAAATGGGCAAATCGTTTGCATTAAAGGCGCTGCCTCTTGACCCTGACTTTGCTTTGAAGTACGCAAACTCGGAAGAAAAAAGTGTCTATATCAAAAATGAGTTCTTCGCTTGCCCCAAGACCGGCGGCATCCGCATGGGGGCAATGGATTTTGCCGGATCCATGATGGTGCACTTTGGCAGCATACAGCCCGGGGCTGACTATGATTTTCCGGTGTTTGGTTTTACATTTGCCTGTGCAAGCAAGTTTTTGATTACGGTCCTTGACCTGCATCCTGTTGCACAGGACAAAGAATACACAGAGAAATACCTTGCGTCACTCCCGGCTGTTTCACAAAAGTACGCATGGATACCAAAGACAGAGGGCGGTCGCTCGGAGGTGCATGACTGGGCAAAAAAATATGATTCAGGATATGCGCTGTATCGCTGGTGCGATCCGCAGTATCTCCCGCAGAGTGAAGATGCTTTCAGAGATTACCTGCAGGTATTTTGCACGTGCATAAACAAAGCAGCGCCGCTCACAGACCCAGCACTGCGCGCGCGCCGCGAGCAGTACCTGAAACAATACCGGGATGATTATATTACCTATGACCCTGGCAGCGCCCCGCTGCAGCACCATTTTGGCGAGGAATGGGGTGAGCGATATTTAAGAGAGTTTTTGTTCGGAGCATAAAAAGGACGTTCGGTAGATTTGCCTCTTCGCACGTCCTTTTACACTATTCGAATAAGGTTTTACTGCCAGCCGATGGATTCATACCCTTTTTCATGCAGGCAGCGGTTGACGAAATTTTGATACACCGGGCTCGGTTCTTTTGACTCGAAAATACCGCTGGTTACTGTAGAAACAACGCCCCCCGCAGCGCCAGCAGCAGCGCCGCGTCCTGCCCCGCCATATTCTGCCCCGCTATATACTGCCCCTACCGCAGCTCCGGTCGCTGCGCCAATAGTCCCCGCTTTGGCGGCATCTTTTGCAATCTTTTTGCCGGGCTCGGACTTAATATATGCATCAGCCCGTCTGCAGCAGTCCTCTATATCCAGTTGGGCCTGCGCCTGCCCAACCTTTTGCAGGTGCACATTGGGATAAAGGACTGGCTTTTTAACGCTGCAGCCCGCCAGAACCAACAACGCTGTAATTAATAAAACTTTTTTCATACATCTTTCTCCTGTTGTTAACTCAGAACATTCTTATGATGTCCCGTACCTACCGCTTTATCGTTCTTATTTCAATGCCCGTGGCATCGTAATAAACATCAAAATAATAGCTATCACCATACTTAACGTATATATCCCGGGCTTTTTCCTCCAGCTGGTGCTTTAATGTTTTTCTATTCAACTTCTTTCCTGAATTTTTCTCTGTATATTCTGCAAACCGGGTGACAACCAAATCAATTTCTTTTACTACATCCTCCGGCAAAGCAAGGGGCTGTTGCACCCTTTGGGGTGCTTTTACAAAGAAATGTCTGCTGGGCTTTTTCCGCCCTTCTTCAATATCTCTCAGCAACCGCTCCCATTTGTTGCGGTAGGCTGCAAATCGTTGAAAAAAACTGCTGGCAAGAAATTGACTGCTCACCGATGAGGACTTTTCATTTTGCAGCATATTCACCCGCTGCTTCAGCCTCGCGAATTCTTTTGCGGGAGGCGTTTTTTCTTCTCCTAAGAAGTAAAGGTGAAACTTATTATCAACCAGGGCGATCTCTTCATTGAGTGCTGAAATTTTTATTTTGAGGTTCATAGGGATAAGCAGCAGATGATTAGCGCTTTTTTTTGCTGGCTAATCCCAGCATGATGAGAAAATACAGTATCCACACCTGTGCAAAGCCCAGCAGGAAAAATGTTCCCATGAAGAGGACAACTCTGGTCTTGGTTACAACATCCATAATCCCGATGGCTTCTTTTTCTTTATTCAACAGTTCCCGGGAAATATCAGTCGCTGAGTTCTTTTCTGATGCTGCTTTATCAACATAGCCGGAGTTTTCAGCAAAGTCTTTGTTTGTTTTTCCTATGACTATCTCCCGTGCCAAGGTATCTCTAAAAAGAATGTATCGATCCCCGGCATCATGTAACATTAATGCAAAACCAGCTACAAATGAAACCACCAGGGTTGCTCTGAATAATAGTTTTCTTGCTTTCACAAGACTGCTCCTCCTTCTTTTACCGGCTAAAAACAAAAAGACTCCTACCAGGCATTTATTTGATAGGAGTTTTTATGAATAATTTTACCTGAAAGCTGCTTTTTATCTTACCCTTCGTGACCATAGCTCATAACATAACGTATAACAGCGCAGCATCGCTCCATCGAGATTAGAAAAATCTCGACTGCAAATTCTACACATTATGCTGCACGATAATTATGGTCAAAATATTACTTTAGAGCGGTAATTGCAAGAACTTTTTTAAATTTTTTAAAATAGTTTAAGATTTTAAAAGATATTAAACATAAATAAACATAAATAAATCTTGACTAAAATAAAAAATACGAAAATAATGTCAATAGTTCAATACAATTAAACAAATGCCGGGAACGTGCTGAATATCCTCTCAGCTCAGCTCCTGGCATCTCCTTCTTTTTATGAATCCTTTAGATATCGCCATCTTTATTGTCTGTATAATTTTTTCGTTATCTGGTTTGAGCCGGGGGCTGATCAGAGGCGTTTTTTCTCTTGGTGCACTCTGCTTAGGATTTTATGGCGCTTTTACGTTTCATGACGAACTTAGCAACGAGCTTCCGGCATTCATCAAATATGAACAGTTAAAAACTGCGGTCAGTTTTGCTGCTCTTTTTTTTGTAATCTATACCCCTCTTATTTTAGCTGGCAAAGTAGTTAGAAGACTCATCAGGAACATTAAGCTTGGATGGCTCGATAAAATATTAGGGCTTGCCTTCGGCGGATTGAAGGGCCTGGCTATATGCTGCATTGGCGTATTTATGCTTCTTTCGTTCCTTCCCCCGAAAAACAAACTGATTGCTCAATCAAAACTTGCCCCTCAGCTCATTTCAATCTCCAAAAAATGTATGCTAAAGGGACAGGACTATTTTGAAAATTCATTTGACATAAAAAAGCTTGATGAGCTGGAGCAGATGTTGCAAAATCGTGACAGTGGAAATGGTAAAGGGTTCAAACACATCTCAGTCCCTCAGCCACCGGTGAAACAAAAGACTTGATTGTCTTATGCATACGTTCCCTGCTTGCCTCCCGCATCCCCACCCCAAAGACCCGGGCGTATTGTCAAGATATAACCACAGAGCACACAGAGAAACTATTATATTTCATGAGATTAACAGAGTTTCTGCTGCCTCCCCTCTGTGCCCTCTAAATTATTATTCTCATTTATACTACCTGTTACTCAAAAACAATAAAGCTACAAACTCCCAAAACAAAGATATATTTGAAACCAAGGAACTCAACGATGGAAAGTTCCTGAGTCCAAGGGCTACAAATGCATCATTACTTCTTTTTAGAGACCACAGAGTATCTCTCTGGGCTCTCTGTGGTTTCATATTGTTCTCCTATTTTTCATGGAAGTTTTGACAGTACCAACCCGGGCAAAAACTCATGACACGCACCAGCAACAGAAGATTTTCAATAATAGTATTCTTATTCTTTTGTGGGACCTGTTTTTTCATTCTGGTCACTGAATGCAGGACGGAAGATAAAAAGGAGGAAATAAGAAGAACCTGTTATGCAAGCGAGAAAATAAAGACTGAAGCACACTATGTAAACGACAAACTTGATGGTGTTTCCAAACGGTACTATGAAAATGGCACCTTATGGTCCGAGGCGAATTACAAGAATGGCAAACGGGAAGGTGTGGCTAAAGAATATTATTTGAACGGCAAAATAAAAGCAGACCTTATCTATGAAGGCGGCAGACTGAAAAGCGGTACATTATATAATATGAAGGGAAAAGAAATAATGGGGGATATGACGAAAACCAAATAGAAATCGCCCCTGTAAAGCTCAACTTAAGTTAAATGTAAAAACTTAGATTTGAACTGACAGTTTTCAAACAAGGTTTGTTACGTATAGTATGTTAAAGTCTGCACTGGGATACCTTGAATGACTACTCTATCTACTGGCTGACTTCTGCTGTAAGTCGCAAGACCACTTCTGCTCAAGCCATTGTATACTTTAAGAAAGCATCACTATTGTAAGATTGTAATCTTGGGAAGGGTTGCAAAGAATTATTCCCCTTTTTTGTGATTCAGCGCACAGCATCAAAATTACGCTATGAGATAATAGATTCAACTTCAATGTCCCCCTCTCTGTCTCCGGGAGCGATTTGTTTCGCTCCCTTTTTTAAATAAATATTACCCTTAATAAGGAGTAATACTCATTATGGAAATAAAGAACTCTGAAACAGAATCTGAAAAATCCAAAATTACAGCATACACAGAGGAAGAAATCCTTGCCCTCATAGATTTCGCATGCACTGTCAGCACCCCGATTTCAATAATGGAGCACATTTTGGGTTCGAAAGAACCGATTATATATATGCTATAATGTATAAACCTGTAATATAAACTTAATAAAAAGGAGGCGTGTATGAAGCATTACGAAAAACTGTTCAGCTGTTTAATGATAGTAGCATTATGCGTCAGCGGTATGATGATGGGGGCATGCAATCAGACTAAAGAGCATCGAACCGACGTCACCACAGACGCTGCGGTCAATGTGATGATGATGACAAATCCGATGGGATCACTCTACGGAAAAACTTCTCTAAATGACGCTGAATCTACAAGTCCCCAGATAGCACCTGCATACATTTCCGGCATTGGTTGCCCAGCTATTGATATAGCGCTTTCGGTAACTTTTACGCCAACGCTTAATTTTAGCGGATCAATCGATCTTGCCTACAATGATAACTGTATTGTCCATGAGCTTGCATTGTCGGGTGAAGTGCTCAGCAGTTGGTCTCTCGCGGGCGACTTGCTACAGGGATTAGAGCTTGAGAGCACGATAACTTTTGATAATTTGACCATGGAAGGCATGCATACGGACGGCACAATTTATCAACGGCTTTATGTCGAAGAACTTATACCGTCTTTATTAATTACCGGCGACCTTACCACCACCCATGCCGACGGCAGAACCCGCAGCATGGAGTATGACAATCTTACGGCAACGGTTGATCTGGGCAATTATACTCAATTCAAGACAATTTTCCCGGATGTGACGGTCGTTGATAATAATACGGCAGCCCTAGTCATCAATGGTAGTGCAGCCTATACTGATGAAGACGGAATGACTTCTGCCGTGACATTTGACAACGTCAAACAACCGTTCGGCTGCATAATTCCTGCTTCCGGCACGCTGCATCTTGTCAATAATCTCAAGAACTATGATGCTACTGTCGACTATGGGGACGGCACCTGCGACACGCTTATTACGGTTACCCTGAAAGGCCAAGAGCCCGAGGTAATTGATGTGGTTGAGTGGATAAAAACTCATTAAGGTATAGAATCCATACATCAGTATTGTACAAAAGCCGCCTTCGGGCGGCTTTTGTATTTTCCGGATTGAATTTTTTGTGTGTATGCGGTGCTAACATCGGGGTGCGGAGGTTGCAGCGGCATTGCATGTGAGCAGCAGTGCTAAAGTAGATTAAAAGTGACAAAAATATATATAAGGTAGGGTCAGCAAAGAGCCCTGCCTTTATTTTATCCATATATAGTGGTGCCCTTTTTAAGAGCAAGAGTGTAGACTTCTTCTGTGAAGCACCAGATGAGTGCTTCGTAAGCCATGCAACACTTTATTAAGTAGTCATCACTATTGGCAGATTGAATTAACACTACACTTCGACTGTTGTCATATTCAATCTCAACCATTACAAGAAAAAGCGGCAAAATTCCCCAATAGATAATTTCCCGATTCCAAATGAGCCTCTATCAGTCTGTGTGCTGGTGGGGCTTTTGTTTTCAATCTCAACATAACAACAGGAGGCGCTGCTCCCTAAAAGAAGGAGAGGTTTGTGGAATCGTTGAGAAAATTAGAGGAATAAGCCGCTTACAATTTAATCAGGAATTGGCGCCGGTCTTCTTTTACGGTTGTGCTATTAACCACCTCGAGGGTTCTGTTTTTCATTGCCGGGTTGGTCAGAGCATCAACACAAACGCGGGCAATCTGCTCACGGGTTATGCGACCGGTAATTTTACCGCCTTCGCCAAAAGCAATTTCATCAGGAAGCGGATTTGAAGTATATCCGCCGGGGCGGATGATAGTATAATTAATGCCGCATGAACGGATAAAATTCTCTGATTTCTCTTTTGCATTAAGCACCGGCCCCATCGCTACCCGGTACAGCCACATTACAGCATTGCGGCTGTTACCAACACCAATTGATGATATAACTACCACGTGCTTGAGGCCTTTAGCTTGTGCTGCGCGAACCAGATTCTGGTTTCCTATATTATCAACCTTGTCATTCTCCCTGCTGCTGAACGGCTTCTTTGATCCGATTGCGCTGATCATATAATCTGCACCCTCCATCACCTTCTCCAGGGATGCAACAGATATTAGGAACAAAAGCTTGATTTAAGCCACCGAATTACACAGAAACACACGGAACTGTTTAAAATCTTTCAGTGTTTTTCAGTGCTTATCTGTGGCCATCTTACATAATTTCCTATACAGCAAAAATATAGGAAGATGGTTATGGGGTGTCAACAGATTTGTGGATTATCGCTGCATAGTAGCGTAGTATGTATTTGCTGATCTATAATAAACAGAGCGCACATGACCGTCTTCAAGCTTCCCGAAGAGTTAGTGTTTCCCTCCCCTGAATATGCTGACGCAGATGGGCTCCTTGCCGTAGGCGGAGACTTGAGTGTTAAACGGCTTCTGCTTGCCTATCAAATGGGAATTTTCCCGTGGTACAGCAAAGAGATGCCGATTTTGTGGTGGTCTCCGGACCCGCGCCTCATCCTTAAGCCAGAAGACCTCAAAATTCCTAAACGTCTCATGCGGTTGATAAAAAAAGGCTCCTTTAAAATTACCCTGGATCAGGCATTTGAGGATGTGATAAGGGAATGTGCCAGCGTCAAAAGGCCGAATCAAAATGATACCTGGATTACCGATGATATGATTGAAGCCTATTGCCGACTGCACCATGAAGGCTTTGCTCACTCGATTGAGAGCTGGCAGGAGGGTGAACTGGTTGGCGGGCTTTATGGTATTTCTCTGGGGGGAGCCTTTTTTGGCGAGTCCATGTTTTCCAGGGTGAGCAATGCATCAAAGGTCGCTTTTGTGCACCTGGTCTGGTTCTTAGCGTCAAGGAGCTTTTCCCTGGTTGACTGCCAGCTCACTACAAAACATCTGCTCGGCTTCGGAGCCCGGGAAATTCCTCGCACAGAGTTTCTGCGCATGCTCGGGGAAGCTTTACAGTATAAGACCCGAAGGGGGAAGTGGAAATTGCCGGAAGGCAGATAACAAATGTACAGACAACAGAGAACAGACATTCAGAGAACAGACGAAAAAACAATCTGCCGGTCTGGCATCTGGGGTCTGGATTCA
>Ga0315275_10007015_pt1 | contig 10855 bp, 13 predicted proteins | sample YL17G03_0_MG_FD_205557 | JGI IMG/M metagenome (GOLD analysis project Ga0315275, IMG submission 205557) | Sediment microbial communities from Yellowstone Lake, YNP, Wyoming, USA - YL17G03_0 | ecosystem: Environmental > Aquatic > Freshwater > Lake > Sediment | place: USA: Wyoming | collected...
GGACGTCGCGCAGCTCCGCCAACGTGTCGAAGATCATGTCGATGGCGCGAGGCTCAAGCCCGATCGAAGGCTCATCGACGAGGAGCGTTTCAGGATTCATGATCAAAGCCCGCGCGATCTCGAGGAGCCGCCGCTCGCCGCCTGAGAGCACACTGGCCTTCTGTAGCGCTCGCGCCTTTAGCCGCGGCTAAAGATCCAGAACCTTCGTGGCCGCATCTTTCGCATCGGCTTGACGCGGTAGGCAATAGGCGTCCAATGCGGTAAATGGGCGAAGCTCGATTTGCTGCTCGCGCGATGTGCGGACCGTTTTCCGGACTTGGGCCATAACCGCAGATGGTTCCGCCTATAATTGGTGTGTGTTGAACGTGTCGCAATCTTCGAGTTTGCCGCTCTGATAACCGCGGGTGAACCAGCGCACGCGCTGTTCGGACGATCCATGCGTGAAGGAATCGCGTACCACATAACCTTGCGTCTGTTTTTGGATCTTGTCGTCGCCAATCGCAGCTGCGGCCGCCATTGCTTGCTCGATGTCACCGGGCTCGATGATGTTGCGCATCTCTTGGGCGTGGTTCGCCCAGACGCCGGCGAAGCAATCGGCTTGCAGTTCGACGCGGACCTGCAAGGCATTGGCTTCTTTCTCGCCCATGCGCTGCCGGACCGCTTCAACCTGATCCATGATGCCGAGCAATTTCTGCACGTGGTGGCCGATCTCATGCGCAATCACGTAGGCTTGGGCGAAATCGCCGGGCGCGCGGAAGCGGTTCTTCAGCTCCTCGTAGAAGGACAGGTCGATATAGACCTTCTCGTCGTTCGGACAATAAAACGGTCCCATCGCCGCCATACCGGTGCCGCAGGCGGAACGCACGCCGCCGCTGAACAGCACGAGCGTCGGGTCGCTGTAGCGCTGACCGTATTGCTGAAAGAGGCTGTTCCAGACGTCTTCGGTGTCGGCAAGCACGACCGAGATGAATTGCTTGAGGTTGTCCTCGCTGGCGGATTGGGGGTGTTGGACTTGCGGTCCTTGTTGCCGTGGCGTGGGCAAGCCGGTTGCGTCCGGTCGCGGCTGTGGCAGCTGGATATTGGGAATGCCCTGGCCGTCCGGTCCGCCTTGCAGGATCACGGAGGGATCGACGCCGAAGAAGAACATAAGGCCGAGGATGATCAGCAGGCCGACAATACCGATGCCGCCTCCCCCGCCTCCGCTGCCGCCACCGCTCGGGAAACGGACGCCGCCCCCCGGGAAGCCGAAGCCACCTCCCTCGTCCCGCCGGTCCTCGACATTGTCGCTCTGTCTTTCGCCGCGCCACCGCATTTGTCTACCTCAGAGCTAGCCTTTCGAGGCCATACTGCATGCGCCGTTAAAGAGCACAAGACGTGCAGACGGCGAGCATTTCGCGTCTGACGCAACTTCGCCAAGATTGGACGAAGCCGCCCTTGCAAATGCTTGTTGCCAAAGGGGCAGTCGACAAGGATTTGTCAAAATACTGCCATACGCACGGATCATGCTCCCCCTGCCCAGTTGTACCGAGTCTGGGTGTTTAGTGCGTTCTGTGTATTGCGTACGAGCCCTGGCAATACCCGCGCCGGGGCTCTTCTTTTTTGGGGCACCGTTTGACAGGTGCCGCGCCCCGAGGGGCGATACAAGCCGAAAACCGCTCGTGACCGCCCCTGCCGATCCGTCTAATCGGGCTCGCCTTCAGGCCCTTCGGCCGGAGCGGCATCTGGGGCTGGAGCAGCCTCGGGTGCCGGTGCGGCCTCAGGTGCGGGCGCCGGTTCGGGAGCAGGCGCTGCTTCAGGTGCTGGTGCGGGTTCAGGGGCCGGTGCTGCTTCGGGAGCCGGTGCTGGTGCTGGTTCAGGCGCTGGAGTAGGTGCTGCTTCTGGCGCTGGCGCTGGTTCCTCGGCGGCAGGCGGTGCCTGGACCTCGGTGCCACCCTTCTGCCCATAAAGCAGATAGGCCGCAATGATGAGGGCAAGCACGATGCCGCCCAATACGATCGCAAGAAAAGTCCTGCTGCCGCCCTGATCGCCGTTCGCCATGAAAATCTCCCACTCGCGAATCGCCTAACCTAAAAGATGCGAAATGCTAACGAGGAAAGAGAGCTCGGTCGAGAGTGCTCTTCCCGTCTTCGACATGTCATTTCACGGGTTTGGTCGCGGTTCCGCGGGCCAGCGCGCCGAACACGGGGCTCAGGGCGAAGACAACAACCAGGTTCAGCACGACGGAATAGAGCGCCGCATAACCTGGCAAGGTGACGCCGAAAATTGCCAGCGGATAGACCGAGGTCGCGAAACCTTGCGTGGCGGCCATATAGGTGCCCACCGCAGTGCCGATCGCCCAGCCCGCAAGCAGCGAAGGCGCGTTGAACGCTTTCGTATAAAGACCGAGAAGCACGGCCGGCAAAAGCTGGATGATCCAGATGCCGCCGAGAAGCTGAAGCTGGATGGCGTAGGCTTGCGGCAGTGCAAGAATAAAGACCACGGCGCCTAGTTTCACAACCAGCGAAACGATCTTGGCCATGCGCGCCTCATCCGCGTCGGAGCAGCCGGGTCGGATGAAGGTCTTATAGAGATTGCGCGTGAAGAGATTGGCGCAAGCGATCGACATGATCGCCGCCGGCACGAGCGCGCCAATAGCGATCGCGGCAAAGGCGACGCCGACGAACCAGGACGAGAATTGATCGAGGAAGAGCGCCGGCACGGCGTAGTTGGGGCCGTACTGCGCGAAGCCGCCAGCATGGGCCGGGTTCTTTTCGACTCCGCTCGCGAGCGCCATGTAGCCCAAGAGCGCGATCAATCCGAGGACGAAGGAATAGGCCGAGAGCATCGCCGCGTTTCGTTTGACGACGGCGCCGCTCGATGAGCTCAAAATTCCCGTCATCGAATGCGGGTAAAGAAAGAGAGCGAGCGCCGAACCAAGCGCCAGCGTCGCATAGGCGCTATAGGCGCCGAGACTGTCGCCTGAGGGCGGCGTCAGCGTAAGTTTCTCCGGCGGCACGCTGGCGAAGATCGCGCCATAGCCGCCGAGCTTCGCCGGAATAACGATGATGGCGGCGATGATGGTGATAAAAATCAGCGCGTCCTTGACGACGGCGATCAAAGCCGGTGCCCGCAAGCCGCTGGTGTAGGTGAAGGCGGCGAGGATGATGAAGGCGAGGATCAGCGGCACATGTCCGGCAAAGCCTTGCGTCGGAAAACCGAGCGCGCCGATGACGACTTCCATGCCGACGAGCTGCAGCGCGATATAGGGCATGGTCGCGACAATGCCGGTCACGGCGACCGCGAGAGTGAGATAGCGGCTGCCGAAACGATCGCCGACGAAATCCGCCGCCGTCACGTGGCCCTTCTCATGCGCGATCGCCCAAAGCTTCGGGAACACGAGATAAAGAATGGGATAGATGAGGATCGTATAGGGCACCGCGAAGAAGCCCATGGCGCCCTTGCCGTAGACGAGCGCCGGCACGGCAATGAAGGTATAGGCCGTATACAGATCGCCGCCGAGCAAGAACCAAGTGACCACGGTACCGAATCTGCGTCCGCCCAATCCCCATTCATTTAAGATATTGAGATCGGCTTTGCGCCAATGCGCGGCGACGAAGCCGAGCCAGGTCACGAAAAGAAAGAGCGCGACGAAGACGATCGTTGCGGTCACGTTCAAGGTCACAGGATGTCTCCCGGTGTGCCGTTCGCGTCCAATTGCGCTCGCGCTGTCTCCGCGACGCGCGTGACCTTGGTCTCGATCACATACACGATGAACACGATGGCCGCGCCGATCAGAATCCACGCGAGCTGATACCAGTAGAAAAAGGGTACGCCCCCCAGCGCGGGCTCGATCCTGTTGTAGGAGGGCACCCAAAGCGCGGCGATGAAGGGGATCGCGAGCAGTGCGCGCGGCCAATGCTGCAACCAATTGGCTTTCGATGCCGGCTTCGCCATGGCTCCCCCCTCGCCGTCAGCGCTTTACCGCGCTCTTGTTTGGCGCGAGAGCTTACTGAATGCGGGGCTCACGCGCGATCCTGAAATTTTGCTGGGTGGGCGCCTGGGTCGTGCCTCCGCGTCATTCCGGCGAAAGCTGGAATCCAGGACAAGTTCACGGACCTTTCCCCTGCTGATGGCGCGGTTGTTTTTTTGCTGGATACCGGCTTTCGCCGGTATGACAAGCTGAGAGCAGCCGGTCTTGTATTGACCTCGGCTTGCGCACGCCCATATGGTCCGGCCTGAGGAGCCCGTAGCTCAGCCGGTAGAGCACTTGACTTTTAATCAAGGGGTCCCGGGTTCGAATCCCGGCGGGCTCACCAAGATCCGGACACGCCTGTTGAAGCGTGTTAGAAGCGGGCTCCAAATAGTTGAGGGGGATTTGCGATGACGCTTCGCCGCGCAGTTCTGTCCATTGTCGCCTTTGTTCTCATCCTTGGCTGCGTCGCCTCGGCGCCCACGATGGTCTTCGCGCAAGCGGGGACCATCAGCAAGGACATCCAGAACTATTGCGTCAATGACTACAAGAAATTCTGCGGCGATTACGGGCTGCAAACCGCCGCTCTCAATCTCTGCATGAAGAAGGCGGGCCCGAGCCTGTCGCCTGCCTGCGTGCAGGCGCTGGTGGCAGCCGGAAAGGTCTCACAGGCCGACGTGGACAAGGTCAAAGCACAGATGAAAGGCGGAAAATAGAGCGACCTGAATCGGCCATCGCGCCGAACGGGATGTTCTCCCCTGCCGTTACCACTCCGATAGGAACAAGGAATCCTTGATCATGAAAAGACTTCTCTGCCTTAGCGTGTTCGTGGCTCTGACGCTAACGGGCAGCGCCACCTTCGCCGCAGATGAGTGCACCAAGATCACGGCGACGGGCCATCCGCAATATCCGGTGATCGCCTACAGGGACGGCGACAACATCGTCGGCGTGGCGCCGTCGCTCGTCGAAGCGATCGGAAAGGAGATCAACGTTCCGGTCGAGTCGAAATATATGGGGACATGGGAGGATGCCCAGGCCGCGGCGCGTGACGGCAAGGCCGACATGATTTTCGGCATCTACTACAACGACGAGCGGGCCACCTATCTTGATTTTGTCCAGCCCGCCTTCACCTATGACGACGTGGCCGTGTTCGTGGTCAAAGGCAAGGAGTTCCCGTTTACCGACAAGGACAATCTGATCGGCAAGAAGGGCGTCACCAACCAGGGCGAGAGCTATGGTACCGAATTCGATGCCTTCATGAAGGACAAGCTCGACGTGGCGCGCGCCGGCGGCATCGACGCCGCATTCCAAGACCTGCTCGCGGGAAAGGCCGACTATCTAATTGCCGGCTATTATCCGGGTCTTGCCGAAGCGGCCAAAGACGGGATCAAGGGCAAGGTCGTGCCGCTAGACCAGGCGCTCCTCTCCCAGGAGATGTTTGTCGCCTTTTCCAAGAAATCGCCCTGTCGTTCCTTGGCGGACAAGTTCGGGCAACAGATCACCGTAATGACGACCGACGGCAGCTACGACAAGATGATCACCGAAGCCACCAAGGCTTGGGACGCGGCGCAGCCGAAGCAGTGATGACTTCCAAGACCGCCGCGTGCCGGATGGACGACACCATATGTCGCCGAGGATCAAGCCGACGACAACAGGCTCGACGAAGCGTGGAAGGATGCCGTCGGCGACCAAGAAAACATTCTGACCGAGAAGCAATTCGCGATGCTCAACAACCTGGCCTTTCAGGCGGCGGTGTCCAAGGTCTGCGATGGTTTCGAGCTCGATCAAGCGAAGTTCGCCAAGGCGATAACGGATGCCACCACGCCGCTACCGAATCCGGATATGTCGGAAGATGACATCAAGATTTGGGAGACGGCGGTGATCATGCGACTCGGCGCCACCTATGGTGTCCTTCTTGCCGAAGGCAACACCAGGTCCTAGCAGTTTTGCGCCAGCGCCAAGGAGCTTAAGGCCGATCCGGATGTGCCAAATGTTTGGCAATAATGTCGCGATGCGGCTCAAAAGATGCGTTTGGCCGCCGGTCGCGGCCTGGTAAAATGGGGCGGATAGATCAAGGTTCAGCCTTGACGCCGGCCCCTAGTGTTTCCTATGCCCTCGTCTAGTCTACGGGGGACAAACCGGAGGGTGATGGAATGCGGTTAATTCTGATCTTGCTTGTTTTGATTGCTGCCTTTGTGGTCGTTCAGAACCAACGGCATGGTTGTAGCTTCGGCCAAGAAGGCTGGATGGGCTGCGTGATGGGCAAGTCCACCGAGGCCACGCCGGCCGCCAGCGAAGCGCCAGCGGCGCCTGCGCCCGCCGCCGAGCCTGCGCCCGCTCCGGCCGAGCCCGCTCCGGCTCCCGCACCGCAGTAGTCGAAGGGCGACCGCGTCCGTTCGATCTGTTTACGCGGGTTTGACGGTTGGCTGGTAGCTTGATTGGCTGTCCCGGACGCTCTGTCGAGCGCCCGGGCGGCTTTTCGTGTTTGTGAGGGGATCGCGGTTGGCGGGGCCTGGTCTGGCCATCGCGCCGAGGGCGTGATTAAATATGCGCGTGGGTGCGTTCGATTACATGGCTCCGGCGGAGCTCTTTACTAGTAAAGCGGCAAAGCGGCCAATCCGCTATGTTCGCTTTACCAGTGCTGCGAAAGCCATCCAATACGCCATCGAACAACTCCCGAAAGAACTGCTGGTCGCCACCACCCTTGAGGTCAATGAAGAGCGGTTCGACGGGTTCGGTATTAGGCGGCTTTACGAGAATTCGAAATATCCTTACCGGCGCAAGCACGCTTAACTTGGCCGCTATGACTTGACAGGGCCTCTTTCAACCTCCATGTTCCAGTTACATTAGTTGCTCGCGATCGCGCGAAGCCGCCGCCCTCAAACTTGCGGCGTTTCATCCCGAGACAATTCCCGATTTTCATCTGGCCCCAGTTAGCGCGTGGGACGCCGGGCCAAACGCCGAAAACCCCTGCTCTATGATTGAGCGGGCCCTTGGCGCATAAGGATATTCCAATTGACTATGACTTCTTTTGACGGACTCGGCCTGGCCGAGCCCTTACAGCGTGCGTTGAAAAGCGAAAACTACACCAAGCCGACGCCGATCCAGGCGGAAGCCATCCCCCTCCTCATCGAGGGTCGCGATCTCTTGGGCATTGCCCAGACCGGCACGGGTAAGACGGCAGCCTTCGCGCTGCCACTGTTGCACCGGCTCGCTGCCACGAGGCCCGCGCGCGTGCCGCGCAGCCCTCGTGCCCTGATTCTCGCCCCTACCCGGGAACTGGCGCGCCAGATCGATGAGCGCGCCCGCGCCTACGGTCGGGCGCTGTCGATCCGCACCGCCGTGATTTTCGGCGGCGTCGGCCAAGGCCTACAGGTGAAGGCGCTCCGCGAAGGCGTCGATATCTTGATCGCGACGCCGGGACGCCTGATCGACCTTCTCAACCAGAACCACGTGCGGCTGGACAAGGTCGAGATTCTTGTGCTCGACGAGGCCGACCGCATGCTTGACATGGGATTCATCCGCGATGTGCGGAAGATCGTTGCCAAGTGTCCGAAAGAGCGACAAACGCTGCTTTTCTCAGCAACGATGCCCCGCGATATCGCCAAGCTCGCGGGCGACATCTTACACAATCCCGCTCGGGTCGAAGTCACGCCGGAGACGATTGCCGTCGATCGCATCGAGCAGGGCGTCTATTTCGTCCCGGCTCAGCAGAAGCGGACACTCCTCACCCAATTGCTCAAAGATCCCGCCATGGATCGCGTCCTGGTCTTTACCAGAACTAAACACGGCGCGGACAAGGTCTGCCGGTATCTTTCGCAGGCGGGAGAATCCGTCGAGGCGCTGCATGGCAACAAGGCGCAAAACGCGCGTGTGCGCGCGCTCGACGCCTTCAAGAGCGGTCGCGCCCGCATCCTCGTCGCCACCGACATCGCCGCGCGCGGTATCGATGTGCAGAACATCTCTCACGTCATCAATTACGAGATGCCGAACGAACCGGAGAGTTACGTGCATCGCATCGGGCGCACGGCGCGCGCGGGCAAAGGTGGCGCGGCGCTGTCCTTCTGCGACGGCAGCGAGCGGGCTTATCTCCGCTCAATCGAGCGATTGATTCGGCGCGAGATCGAAGTCCTGGCGCATGATCTGCCGAAGGTCGAGCCGGAGGCCGAGCAGGCACCGGCGAACGGACATTCGCGAAATGGCGCGCCAAAACGCGGCCGGCCATCACGCGGGCGGCCGGGTCAAGCCAATCATAGGGCCAATGGTAGCCGGCCTCATGCGCAGGGTCAGAAATCCACGCACCGGAACGCGTCGCGGAGCGGCGCGCAACACTAAGAGTTAAGGGGGGAGCGCTCATCCGGGCCTCCCCCCACGAGTCGAACCAGAAGACAGGCGGTACGCCATGGGCCGAAGAAAGCCACAAGTGCAGAACGGTTTCGTGCTGTTCGATGTCGTCTACGAAGACGGCTCGCAACGCTCAAATCGCAAAGTGCCTGCCGTCGAACTCGGCGGCCTCGATGGCGACGAGCCCGCACGCACCCACATCGAGATGCAGGATCGCAAGATTAGCGAGATGTCGGGCACGCCTCCAGCGCGCATCAAGACGATCGTCCGCGCGCGCAAGAGCGCCGATACCGGATCGCAAAAAGCGATCATGATCCGCAAGGCGAACTAGTTCGCCAAAGCCAACCCTATTCGGCGGCGGCGAGCTTCAGGCCGCTATGCTCGACCGGCTCGGGCTTTGACTCGAGCTTCGTTGCCTTCTCGGCTGGCTTCGCTGCATTGGCGTGGATCGAAAAGACGCCGCCTGCAAGCACCGCGCCCTTCTCAACCTGAACGTCGCCGCAGCTCACATTGCCTTCGATCCGGCCAGTCGCGCGCACGAGAAGGAACTCTCTCACCTCGACCTTGTCGGACAGCGAGCCGTGCACATCGGCGTCTTCCGACGTCACATTGCCCTTGATCACCCCGCTCACGCCGACGCGGATCGACCGCGCGGTGACGTCGCCCTCGATGGTGCCATCGACCACGATGACGTCCGGCGCATTGATCTCGCCTTTGATCGTGACGCCCTTTCCGATATAGGCAACGTTCGGCTCGGCAAGCCGCAACTCATTCGTCGTCATTGGACCTCACTTCCCGCAAGTTTCGACGGTTAGAACCGTGTTGCATTCGTCAGCCCACCTAGGCTGAACCAAGCGGTGAAGGTTGCAAGACGCCGCTGGAATTATCCCCGATATGCACAAAATTGTGCACAGGCTGTGCGCCGCCGCTCGGCGGCTAAGATCGTCGCTGCGCCCGGGGATTGGGGGGCTGATTTCGAGTCGATCCTGAGCTTAGATGGGTTCCGGAGGCCGCCCGGCGTAACCCGTGAATGTCACTCAAGTCTTCCCACCCGCCACGAGCCACGCCGGATCGAACCAGGTGTCGGCCTCGCCGTCATAAGGCAGGCGCGTGATGTCCCAATGGTCGACGAAGGGCGCATAGGCCGTCCAGACCGGAGGGCCGCCGCCGATATAGACGACGCGATCTGGAAATTGCTCGAGCACGGTCTTCGGGTCCATGTGCGAGCGGATCTCGACGATGGTGCGATGGCGGTAGGCGAGTGGCGGGATCGAGGCAACCGTTCGCTGACCCGCGATCAGCACATGACCCCTTGTGAGATCGAAGAAGCGCGCGACGTCGGCCTGGAACTCCCAGCCCTTGTTGCCTTCCCAGGGAAGCCGGCCGTTCAGCCCGAGCTGGCCCTTCAGGCCGATGGCGCACATGGAGCGAACTTCAACCGCCATTTGGGTTTCCTCATGCGAGCGGGCAAGCCGGTCATCCGAGCATGATCTTATCGGAATACCGATTCCCACTTTTCCGGATCATGCTCCAACAGCTTATCGGCCGGTGGCGTTTTGGCCAAGACTCATGCACATGAGGGCATGAAGCGGCGCCCTTCCCCCACCGTCGACAAAAACGAGCGGCTCCGAGCCATCTGGCTGATGATTCTCGCCACGGTCTGCTTCGCCGCGCTCGACACCACGGCGAAATATCTCGTGGCCACGAAGCATATTCCCGTGGCCGAAGCCACCTGGCTCCGCTTCGTCGGCCATGTCGTGTTCAGCGCCGCGGTGCTTTGGCCTTGGTTCGATTTCAAGCCATCGCTCCGCTCGAAGAAGCCGGTCTTGCAAGTATTCCGATCGGTGCTGATGATCGTGACCACCGGATTCAACTTTTTCGCGCTGCAATATCTGCAGCTCGATCAGACCATCACCATCTTCTTCCTAACGCCGCTGATCGTCGCCGCCCTTGCAGGGCCGCTGCTCCATGAATGGGTGGGCTGGCACCGCATGCTGGCGATCGTCGCCGGATTTCTCGGCGTACTTTTGGTGATGCATCCCGGCCTCGGCACGGTGCACTGGGCCATGCTGCTGGTGCTGATCGCGACGGTGGGATATGCGCTGTATAATCTCGCTACGCGTTATCTCGCTGGGTTCGACCCAGCCGAGGTGACGCAGACCTATACGCCGCTTGCCGGCGTGGTACTTCTGGCGCCGTTCGCGCTGCACGAATGGCAGTGGCCGGCGGAAACATGGTTGTGGGTGCTGTTCGCGTCGCTCGGATTTTGGGGCGGCCTCGGGCATTGGCTCTTGATCCTCGCGCACCGGCATGCGCCCGCCTCGGTGCTCGCGCCCTTCATCTATTTCGGGCTGATCTGGATGTCGGCTGGTGGCTATCTGGTGTTCGGCGATGTGCCGACGCTGTGGACGCTTTCAGGCGCGGCGGTGGTCATCGTCTCGGGGCTTTATCTCCTGGCGCGAGAGCGGCAGAAAGTCGGCCCGTGCGGCGTGGGTCCCGCCTCCGATATCGCCACTCAATGAGAATGTCGCGAAATAACCTCTGAGCTTGTCATGCCCGGCT
>Ga0315275_10007016_pt1 | contig 10854 bp, 8 predicted proteins | sample YL17G03_0_MG_FD_205557 | JGI IMG/M metagenome (GOLD analysis project Ga0315275, IMG submission 205557) | Sediment microbial communities from Yellowstone Lake, YNP, Wyoming, USA - YL17G03_0 | ecosystem: Environmental > Aquatic > Freshwater > Lake > Sediment | place: USA: Wyoming | collected...
TGCCGAAGTTCACATAGATGGCCGGCTCGGTGATCTTCGCGTCATCGACTGAGGCGAGCACCTGTTTGCCTTCGTCTGCTTTGCCCTGTTCGAGCAACAGGCTGCCGAGCAGGAGCTTGACTTCCTGCGCATTCGGATCGCGGGCGACGACGGTCCGCAGCCGCTCGATCGCCTTCTCGGGCTGTCCCTCGAGGTAGTACGCCCGCGCAATGGACTGCTCGATGCGGTAGGCTGTCGGGTACTTCAGCAGCAGCGCCTCATAGATCTGACGCGCCTCGCCATACTGCTTCTGCGCCATCCGGTCGGCGGCGCGCTTCATCTCCGATGCGATGACCTCGTTTGGATCTTCGGCCTTCTTGAGGGTGATTTCGATCGGAGGCATCCGGGTCATGTCGGCAGCCGGCGCGCTGATGTTCCGTGTTTCGTACCCGGCCTTGATGAAGTCGATCTGCCACTCGCCGCGGCCGAGCCCGCCGACGGCCCATTCACCCTTCGCGTTGGTCTTGGTTTCGAACGCGCCACGCTCGGACGGCATGGCCAACTCGACCGCGACACCCTCGATGGGTTTTCCGGCCTCGTCCGTGACCTTGCCAGCCAAGCGCCCCTGGCCTCTCCACGCCTGTGCCGATGCATTGGCCGCCATCAGTAGGAAAATGAATGCAATCTGGATTGCGTGCTTCATGATGCTCCCCTCGATACGTTCCACGCCTCTTGCGAGGACAACCGGGCGGAACGCCGTATGACCCGAAATCAGTCTAGCCCATCTCCGCAGGCATAATCCTACCCCTGAATTCGGTCGATGGTTTAGAGTGGAGGGAAGGTTCGCTGAACTATGCTCGTAGGAAACCTGTCGCGACTCGTAGCGGTGGCCGTGGCGGCGCTGGCCATCGTCTCTCTCGCCGGTTGCGGCGGTGGCGGGGGGGCCTCCACCACGCCGACCACGCCGACCACGCCAACGTCGCCAACCGGCTCGACACCGGCGACGGGCAACGCGTGCAGCGCGGTCACCGGCTTCTTCGACGTGCCCTACGGCATTGTCAACGGCGTCCAGTGCACGGATCAGCAGGCCAACCGCTCGAGTGTCGTCTGGCTGCAGTTGCTGGGCAGCAACGGCCTCGCTGTCGCCTTCTGCTCCGGAACCGTCATCGACACCCAGGCCGTGCTGACCGCGGCGCACTGCCTGACTGACACCACGAAAGGGGTGGCTGCCTACATGGGCACAGGCAAGGTGCCCATCACGACGACGGAGTTCTACGCGAGCCCCGGCTACACCGGAGTCGGGCCGTCGTCGCTGGACGTCGGTGTAGTCATCTTCAAGGAGCCTCTGAACCAGTCGGTCGTTCCGCTGCTGACGAGCCGCGCCGCCACGCCAGGCGAGTCGGGGGTGATTGCCGGCTGGGGCAGCGACGGCATCCTCGGCGGAGGCCAGACCCTGCGCGCCGGAACGCTGACTGTCGCGCGCGTGACCGACACCTACATCGAGGCGAACTACAGCACGACGTCGAGCAGCATCTGCGCTGGCGATTCCGGCGGACCGCTTCTCATTTCCGTCGGCGGGGTGTGGGCCGTGGCCGGGGTGACCTCCTCCACGACCACTGGGTGCCTGAGCGGGACCAGCAGCTACGCAAAGGTGTCCAATGGCAGCATCAGGAGCTTCATCATCAAGTACGTCCCAGCCGCCGGCGAGCGGTGAGGGATCGAAAGACGCAGCACCCCGGGGTCTATGAACCTGGCGTGTCAGCGGTACTTGAGGTACTTCGACCGCAACAGCCGCCACTGCGACTCGGCGCGAACCCAGCCCGTGGCAATGGCGGCGGGGTCCTCGCCGGCGCGGATGCGCCGGACGGTGTCGGCCCCGAACAGCCGGCCGACCTTGTCGACCTCGAAGGTCGTTGGAAACAGCCGGTAGAGGGCTGACGCTACCTCGAGACCCACGCGAACCGGGCGCAAGCGATCCCGGTCGGTGACGATCATGAAGACGCCGTGGCAGAGTTCGTTGGCGAATTTGCTGGAGGCCGGCGTGAAGCTGATCGGGTAGAACCGCACGCCGGGGAGGTTACGGCGATTCAGCTCGGCGGCAAGGCGCGGCCCGTCAATCCACGGCGCGCCAAGCAGCTCGAATGGCGAGTCGGTCCCGCGCCCGACCGACACGTTCGACGCCTCGATGGCGCCAATCCCCGTGTACAGGCTGGCCGCCACCATGTTGCGCATGTTGGGCGAGGGGTTCACCCATGTCAGGCCGGTGGCGTCGAACCAGGCATCGCGGCTCCAGTACTTCATCTCGACGACGGTGAGGTCCGCGCCGATCTTGTTCTCGGCATTGAACAGCAGCGCCAGTTCACCGAGCGTCATCCCGTGACGGATCGGCATCGGGAAGTACGCGGTGAAACCCAGTTCGCTCTGATCGACGGTCGGGCCCTCAATCGAGACGCCGGTGACGGGATTTGGCCGGTCGAGCACGACCACCCCGATCTTGCGTTTCGCCGCCTCTTCCATGACGTACGCCATCGTTGTCGTGTAGGTGTAGAAACGCGCGCCGATGTCCTGCAGGTCGACCACGAGCGTGTCGATGCCCTGCAGCATGTCGGCCGTCGGCCTGGTGGTGGCGCCGTAGAGCGAGTAGATGGGCAGGCCCGTCTTCTCGTCCCGTGACGACTCCACCTTTTCGTCGAGGATGCCGCGAATGCCGTGCTCGGGGCTGAAGAGCGCCACGAGGGCCACGTCTTTCGCCGCGGCGATGAGGTCAATCGTCGCTTCGCCGGTGCGGGCGCGGCCCGTATGATTCGTAATCAGACCAACGCGCTTGCCTTTGAGGGTCTTGAAGCCGTCGGCTCTCAGCACGTCGATGCCGTTCAGCGTGCGGCCGTCCGTGTCGTCCAATCGGCGCGGGACGCTGCCTGCCGCGCCGAAGTCGGTCCCCGTCCAGCGCTCGGCGCGCAGCGCGGACTCGTCAGGCAGTTGGCGGAGCGCCGATGCCACGATGGTGGCGACGCGCGCGCGCAGGGGCGTCGCGTCGCCCTTGCCATCGGGATGCACGCGGTTCGACAGGAGGATGACGTAGGTCCTGGTGACGGGGTCGAGCCACAGCGACGTGCCCGTGAATCCCGTGTGGCCGAAGGACCCGACCGGGAACAACTCGCCGCGGTTCGACGAATAGCTGCTGTCGAGATCCCACCCCAGGCCGCGCACGCTGGCCATGCCCGCCGGGGTGGCTGGCGAGCTCATCTTCAGGACGGTCAGCGGCGACATGACGCGGACGCCGCCGAGCGCGCCGCTGCCGAGGACCATGCGGCAGAAACGCGACAGGTCCGCGGCGGTGCTGAACAGGCCCGCGTGGCCGGCGACGCCGCCCATGCGCCGCGCCGTGGGGTCGTGCACGATGCCGCGCAGCATCACCTGGTTCGGGCCCTCGCACGGCCATCCGTACGGCGTGCACATTTCGGTTGGCGCGATGCGAGTCCAAAGAGACGAGGGCGGGTTGAACATCGTGTCGGCCATTCCGAGCGGCCGGGCGACGCGCTCCTGCACGAACCGGTCGAAGGGCATGCCGGCGACCCGGGCTACGACCTCGGCGAGCAGGAAGAAGTTGATATCGCTGTAGACGAAGCGCTCGCCGGGCGCCGACGCGGGCACTTCCTCGCACGCGCGTCGGATGGCTTCGTCGTAACTCCGCCACGAGTCGTCGCTGAGGTCGAGATCCGGGCGCAAACCGGACACGTGCGTCAGCAGGTGCCGGATCGTGATGTCCCCCTTGCCGTACCGTCCGAAGTCGGGAATGAAGGTGGCGACGCGGTCGTTCAGCCGGATGCGCCCCTCCTCGACGAGGATCATCACGCTTGTCGTCGTCGCCACGACCTTTGTCAACGATGCCATGTCGAAGATCGTGTCTAGCGTCATCGGCTCGGCATGGGGAACGAGCGCCCGCATGCCGTACGCCTTCTGGTAGAGGATGTCGGAACCGCGGCCCACCAGCAGCACGGCCCCGGGTATCTGTTTGTCGGCAATGGCTTTCTGGATGACGGCGTCAACCGTCGCGAGGCGCGCCGGGTCTGCGCTCGCGGCGCGCGGCGGTCCTTCCGAACCGGACGTCCGGCCTGCGGGCCTGGCGGGTGCTTGCCCCAACGCGACCGTGGTGGAAACGACCGCCAGGATGATTGATGGAAGATAGCGGCGCACGTAAGCCTCCCAGGGGGTCTGCCGTGGGTGGTAAGCTAGCACAGACACCGAGAGGAGTTCGAGTGAACAGAATCCCCCACCCCGTTCTGGCGTGCGCCGCCGCTTGGTCTTTCGTCGTCATCCTGGCACTGCCATCCGTCGCGCAGCAACCGGTCGGCCGCATTATGGGCACCGTCAAGGACATCAGCGGGCAGGCGATCAAGGGCGCCACAATCCGCGCGGTCAACCCCGGCGCGATCCCGAACGAGTTCACGGCGACGGGCGACCAGAAAGGCCAGTGGGCCATCCTCGGCCTGCGGGCAGGAGTGTGGGAGGTCTCGGCCAGCGCGCCGGGCTTCGAGTCGTCGACGATCGCCGTTCGCGTGGCGGTGCTGCCGGCGAACCCCTCCGTCCAGTTCGTCCTCGTCGGCGCGCCCATCCCGGGCGCCCTCGAAGGCGTGGACACGAAACGCCTGCAGACGGCGCTCAGTTCGGCGGAGTCGCTGATGGCCCAGGAGCGCTGGGATGATGCGATCGCGGAGTACAGGGCCATCCTCGCGATGGCGCCCCCGCTGGACACCGTGAACCTGGCCATCGGCCGCGCACTTCGCATGAAGAAGGACTACGCCGGAGCGGCGGCCGCCTACGGCGAGATCCTCAAGCGCGACGCCAGGAACCAGAAGGCGCTCCTGGAACTGGGCCGCACGCAACACGAGCAGGGCGATCGGGCAGCCGCCCTCTCGACCTTGGAGAAACTCGTCGCTATTGACGGCACCACCGATGAAGCGACCGACGCGCGCGCACTGATCGAGCAGATTCGCAGGTAGCCGCGCGCGGCGCCGTCCTGCGCCTGAGTTCCGCGTCCCGCCTGCCCCGCCGAAGCCGGCCGACAGGCCGTTCGGCGAAGGCGGGAGTCCCGAATCCCGAATCCCGAGTCCCGAATCCCGAATCCCGGCCCGTGTGGTACGATCCCCGCGGTGCCATTCATGCGAACGGTTTCCAGCCCCGGCTGCGTGTCCGTCGCGGCCATTCTGGCCGCGATCTTCGTCCTGTCGCCAGGGGTTCATACCATGCCGAACACCGACGCCGGCGGCGTCACGTCGATCGCGGGAATCAAGGTCGGCCACCACACGCTCGCCGCCCGGCCGACAGGGTGCACGGTGGTCCTTGCGGAGGCCGGCGCGGTCGCCGGTGTGGACGTGCGCGGATCCGCGCCCGGCACGCGTGAGACGGACCTCCTCAACCCGCTCAACCTGGTGGACAAGGTGCACGCGATCGTACTCGCGGGAGGCAGCGCCTTCGGCCTCGACGCCGCGTCGGGCGTGATGCGCTACCTGGACGAGCGTGGCATCGGGTTCCCCACCTCCTACGGCGTGGTGCCCATCGTCCCGGCGGCCATCCTGTTCGATCTCGGTGTCGGCGATCCGAAGGTGCGTCCCGGGGCTGATTGCGGGTACGCGGCGGCTTCGTCTGCCTCGTCTGGGCCGGTTGCCGAAGGAAGCGTGGGCGCGGGCGCCGGTGCGACGGTCGGCAAACTGCACGGCATGGAGCGCGCGATGAAGGGCGGCGTCGGCACGTCGGCGCTGACGCTGCCGAACGGGCTGACGGTTGCCGCGCTCGTCGCGGTGAATGCCTTCGGCGATGTGATCGATCCGGCCACGGGCCGGGTCGTGGCCGGCGTGCGCACCGCCGACGGCCGCGGTCTGGCCGACGCGCGGGTGCTCCTGCGCGCCGGCGCGTCCCAGAGGAATCCCATCGGCGAGAATTCCACCATCGGCGTCGTGGTCACCAACGCACGGCTGACGAAGACGCAGGCGACGAAGGTGGCGCAGATGGCGCACGACGGCCTTGCGCGCGCCATTACGCCAATCCATACACAGTCGGACGGCGATGCCCTGTTTGCCCTCGCCACCGGCGCACTCACCATCGACGCGGACGTCAGCGTGGTCGGTGCGCTGGCCGCCGAGGTGGTGGCCGACGCCGTGTTGCGCGCCGTGCGAGAGGCGAAGGGTCTGCCTGGCCTGCCTGCAGTCCGCGACCTCCAGGCTCCGCCGCGCTGACATGAGCCCGCACCTCCTGCTGCTCGTCTGCTACTCGGCGGGCCTCCTGCTCCTGGGCCTGAACGTCAGCCGCCGCGTGACGAGCGTGTCGGGCTTCTTCGTCGCGAACCGCCAGTTGAGCGCCGCCCTGATCTTTTCTACCGTCCTTGCCGCCAACATCGGCGCGGGCTCCACCGTCGGCGCCACCGGGATCGGCTACCGCGACGGGTTGAGCGCGTGGTGGTGGAACGGATCCGCCGCGATCGGCTCGCTGCTGCTCGCCTTCTGGATTGGCCCGCGCGTGTGGCGCCAGGCATCCGCCCACGGCTTTCTCACCGTCGGCGACTTGCTCGAGCATCACTTCGGGCGGCGCGTGCGGGGCCTCGTGGCGGCGATGCTGTGGGTTGCCACCCTGTCGATCCTCGCCGGCCAGCTCATCGGCATCGCATGGATCCTGAACGTCGTCGCCGGGCTGCCCAAGTGGGCCGGCTGCCTGATTGGCGGCGGGCTGCTGACCACCTACTTCGCCGCCGGGGGCCTGCTCGGGTCGGCGTGGGTGAACATGGTCCAGCTGGTGGTGCTGCTGTTCGGCTTCGCCAGCATCTTGCCGGCAGCGATCGCGCACGCCGGCGGGTTTGCCGCCGTCGTCCGGTCCGTGCCGCACGAGGGGTTCGGAGCCTTCTGGAACGGTTCGACATCCGCGTCGTTCCTGGTGCTGCTCGTGCCGGCGTTCATGACGTCGCCGGGTCTGCTCCAGAAGGCCTTTGGCGCCGAGAGCGAGCTGGCCGTGCGGCGCGGCATCGGGTGGACCGCGACCGTGCTGTTCGCGTTCGCCTGCGTGCCTCCATTGCTTGGCATTGCGGCGCGCGTTCACCGCGCGGGCATGCCGCAGGAGCTGGCGCTGCCCACGCTGCTCACAGGCGACCTGCCGATCGGCCTCGGCAGCATCCTGCTCGCGGCGATCTTTTCGGCAGAAGTCAGCACTGCCGACGCGGTGCTCTTCATGCTGGCGACGTCGCTTTCGCAGGACCTCTATCACCGCTTCGTCAACCCGGCGGCGTCCGACGGCCAGGTGCTGCGCGTCGCACGCTGGGCCGCGGTTGCGGGAGGCGCGCTCGGAATCCTCGTCGCCCTGGTCACGCCCACCATCGTCGGCGCCCTGAGCGTCTTCTACGCCATGCTGGGTGCGATTCTCTTCGTGCCCATCCTGGTCGCGCTGCACGCGCACGTCGACAGACGCCGTGAGGTCACGCTGTCGATTGTGGCAGGCGCGGTCGCCGTGCTGGCGATGCAGTTCTCAGTGGGCAACCGGCCCGGGAGCCTCTGGACGCCGGCGACGATCGGCCTGATCAGCGCGGCAGCGGCCTACGGGGTGGGGGTGTGGTGGCGGGCAGTCAGCGGCAGACGGGTATCGGCAGCTTGAGGCGCAGAATTACCTCGTAACGGACGATTCAGATTTCATGCCCGGCCAGTCCTTGGCGTGAGCCGTTGTTACACTCTCTATTATACTCTTAAGCGTGTATTACGCGCTTCACACCCTGAGGGTTCTCCGCCACTGGGCGCCCGGCCCCCTGCGCAGACATTCAACGCCTCCGGCCTTCTGCAGGTCCCAGAGTACGCGCCGGATCATGTCCCTGCTCACGCCAGGGCAGAGTCTCTCGAGGTCGGTCAGCGAGAAGGTGTCGGCTTGCCGGTCGATGACCCCCAGTACCGACGCTCGCTTGGCTCCCCTCTGTCCCTTCATCTGGCCGACACGTTCTTCGAACTCACGGTAGGCGCGACGAATCACGCTGAGGAAGTAGTCCAGCCAGGGCTCGAAGTCGTGTTTCCCGTCGTGCCATCCGGCGGAGCTTCGCCTCAACGCCTCGTAGTAGTCCTCCCGGGAGTCTTCGATGATCCTCTCGAGACTTATGTGCCGGCCGACTTCGTACCCGTGCTGGTAGGTCCCCAGGAGCGTGATGAGGCGGGAGACGCGACCATTCCCGTCGCGGAAAGGGTGAATACAGAGGAAATCCAGTACAAGTGCCGCCAGCGTGATGAGCGCGGGCGCAACGGCGCGCTCGACGGCTCGAAGGTAGGACGCGCAGAGCTCCTCCGCGGCGGCGGGAGTCGCGCTCGCCGCAACAGGACTGAATCGGACTTCCGGAGGCAGGCCTGGCCGAATCACGACGATTTCGTTGTTGTGTCGCTTCCACGCTCCGGCGTCGCCAGACGTCGGCTGGATGGTCGCGTGCAAGTGCCGAAACAACTCCGGCGCCATCTTCATCGAGACCGCGTGCGTGTGAATGTCGTTGAGAGCCTCGCGGTAGCCGTGGATCTCGGATTCAGCGCGGTCCGCTGGCGTCGCGCGGCCAAGAACAAGAGGTCGAAGGCGGTCCGGTGCAACCGTCACGCCCTCGATGCGGTTCGACGATTCGACGCTTTGCACGAGCGCCGCGTCTCGAAGTGCTTTCAGCACTTGCGGCATTTGCCTCGTGTAGAGTTGCTGCCGCCCCTTGTGTTCCCCGATGTCGCTCAGCAGCCACGCCGACGCGGGCGGCACCGCGAGTCGCGCGAGCCTGTCATCGCGGAAGGTCATCATGAGTGCCTCTCGGGTCGCGTGGCAGCCGGCGTGCACAGGCCCGCCGCTCTGCGGCTAGGATACCGCGCCGCCGAGCCCTCGGACAGGGAAAACCGGGGGAATACCGGGGGAAACGCTGCCACGCCGCGCCCGCCCCGACGCTGGATCTGGCGCGGCACCCTCCTCGCGGTACACTGGTAGCCGTGGCTTTCGACATTCAGGGCCCCGCCGGGCGGCTTGAAGCGCTGATTTACGATCCCGCCTTCAACTGCCATATCGGGCCGGTTCGCCGCGAGGACGCCACCCGTGTCAGCCTCGACGCGTATCTCGACGAGCCGCCCCGGGTGGCCGTCGTGCTGGCGCACCCGCTACCCGCCGGCGGCGGTACGATGCACAACAAGGTGGTGTACCAGATCGCGAAGGGATTCTGCCGAACGGGCGCGGTGGTGCTGCGCTTCAACTTCCGCGGCGTCGGCACCAGTCAGGGAGCCTTCGAGGATGGCCCCGGCGAGATGGCTGACTATCGGGTTGCCCTCGACTTCATGGCCAGCCGCTATCCGGGCGTCGAGATCTGGGCCGCGGGTTTCTCGTTCGGAGCCTGGGTGGCCATGACGGTGGGCGCGATGGATGACCGTGTCACTGCGTTGATCGGTGTCGCCCCGCCGGTCGATCATTACGATTTCTCCACTGTACTCGAGAGCCCCAAACCGAAGTTCTTCATCCAGGGCGATCGCGACGATCTGTGTCCGTATCAGTCGATGCGCGAGTTTTACGCGCGCGTCCCGGGTCCGAAGGAACTGGTCACCATCGACGGCGCCGATCACCTGTTCGACGGCAAGACGTCGGAGGTGGCGGAGGCGGTGGAAGAGTTGTTGGGCGGGTTCTCGGCAAGAGAACGGGATTCGGGACTCGGGACTCGGAAAGACGCCGGCGGTGACGATTGAACCCGGCGCACGCCATCGCCAACAAGAACTCGAGAAACGCCACGTTGAGCCTGACGCATTCGCTTCCTGTTGTGGGAATCCTGTTCGGAGTCCTGGGAGTCGCGGCTTGTACCAGCACGCCTGCCGATCCTGGTGCCGCCTACGTCGCGACGCTCCAGCAGGAGCGCGCGGCGAAAGACGAGGCGTTCCGCCGGCAGGCGGACGAGCCGATTTCGGCGGCCCGGCGGCAGACATTCCTCCCGCTGAAGTACTTCCCCGCCGACCCGGCGTACGCCGTGACAGCCTCGTTCACGCCGGCGCCGGCGCGCACCCCGGTGCAGATGCCCACATCGACCGGCAAGATCCGCGACATGGAAGTCGTGGGTATCCTGGAATTCACCTTGAAGGGGCGCCAGTTGGCCCTCGGCGCTTTCGTCGAAGCCGGTCAACAGGTCGACCGGCTCTTCGTTCCGTTCACGGACCTGACCAGCGGGACCGAGACGTATCCGGCCGGGCGGTATCTCGAACTCAGTCGCAACGCGACGGGCATCTACGTCATCGACTTCAATCGCGCCTTTCATCCGTACTGCTACTACAACGACAAGTACGACTGTCCCTATCCACCCCCGACGAACCGTCTGCCCATCCCGGTCCGCGCGGGTGAGAAACTCGCGCAATCGAACATCCCCTCCGCCGGTCGAGACTAGCGCACGTCAGTGGGGTCAGACTCGACTTGCCGAGGCTGGGTAAGTCGAGTCTGACCCCACTGACGATTCGAGTCCCGAATCCCCAATCCCGAATCCCTCGCCCCGTCGTATAATCCCCGCCATTCGACGGTTACACCTGCCATTGTGGCCGTCTTCCATCTTCTGGCATTGAAGGAGTGTCCATGCGCCAGCGCATCCGTTCAGTCCGGGGCTTTGTCCTTGTGGTGTGTCTGCTCGTCGTTTCGGTGGGGCTGTCGGCGCAGACGCCCGCGAAGCGGCCCATCTCGTATGACGCCTACGATGGATGGAAGTCCATCCAGGGCGCCAAGTTGTCCCGCGACGGCGCGTGGCTTGTCTACGCCCTCGCCCTGCAGGATGGCGACGGCGAACTGGTCGTCAGGAACCTGAAGACCGGCGCGGAAACGCGACAGGCTCGCGGCAAGGAGGCGGTCATCACGGCTGACGACAAG
>Ga0315275_10007017_pt1 | contig 10853 bp, 10 predicted proteins | sample YL17G03_0_MG_FD_205557 | JGI IMG/M metagenome (GOLD analysis project Ga0315275, IMG submission 205557) | Sediment microbial communities from Yellowstone Lake, YNP, Wyoming, USA - YL17G03_0 | ecosystem: Environmental > Aquatic > Freshwater > Lake > Sediment | place: USA: Wyoming | collected...
CCCTCCGCGTGGAGCATCGTCTCGACCACGAACCCTTCGATGCCGTACACGTGCGAGGGGAGGAGCATTGCGGTACGGGAACTGTTCTCAGCACCCGCACCCTTGGGGAGGACGGTGACGGTGAACGTATCCCCGGGTCTCACATGAATGGCCGGGATCCCGTCAGCGGTATTGTCCTTCGTGTTGTGCCGGCTCAGGGGATCCACGACATTGGGGCGGAGCGGGACTTCCTTTGTTGCCCGCCGGACACCCGTGGCAATGGCATCGTACAGGGACTGCGTGAGCGGGACATCGGGGGGGATGGTAAGGTAGACGACCGGGATGCCCGTGTCCTGGCAGAGGGGTACCCCAAGCTTGTCAGCCACCTCGATATTTTTCAGGATATTTTCAAACTCTCCGCGGGCCACGGGGCTGGTCTCTGCTTCAGCTGCTCTCCTGATGACTTTCAGCACATCCGGAGGGAGGCGGATGACGGCTTCCCGGTATGCCCGGAAGGTGGCATCGGCGAGCGAGGCATGGATCGCGATATCATCCGGAGTCTTCATTCATGTACACTGAGAAGAGCGGGATAATATAGGGATCGGGAGGGGGGCAGAATAATGAGAGGACGGGCTCTCTCCCGTCCTGCGAGAAAGATGAATAGTCACACTTAGATCCCATGGGAATCGCAGAACTCGTTAAGTTCGCGGGTCTTTTTACTGCGTTTATCGGCCAGGCCCTCTTCAATTGCCAGAAGGGTATCTTCTGTGATGACCTGTGGATCTGGCTGGGATTCCATGAGCCGGGTGATCACTTTATCATAGGTTTCCCGCGGGTGCATCCGGAACTTCATGAGCGATTCCCTGGTCTCTTTCCGGATCCGTATGGGGATGCTCTTCATGTCTAATAGTGGTCCTGAGTCCCATATCAGGTTACCAGTGTATGCATTTGGTGCGACACACAACAAGAAGGTTCGTGGAATCCGGATTGGGATTGCGCTACCAGAGATCTGTATGCCGGGGTCCCCCAAGATGTATTACCTTTTTTCAAAGTAAGACAAACCGCTCCTTCAAAATAATCGAACACCCGTTTATCCGGGAAGCTCTGAATGAAGAACGACGTGATCCTGTCATAACGGCAGGCAATCAGTTCTCCTGGAGGTATCATCTAAAAAAGACCGGATCCGGAACACCCAAAGTAACACCCATTACAGCCATTCCCTTCCCCGCGACCGTGCTATCTATCCAGCCATCCCTTGTTTTGCCTCCCAATAGCGTACATTAGCGTTTTACAGCTCGAAGGATCTTGCCCCGTTTGTCATGAATCTCACGTATATGGCGTATCTGGAAAAAATGTGCCGGAATACACCCATTTCTGCAAGTAATGGTCCAAAAGATCCTCCCGGGAGGGTAATCGGAGCCTGTATAGAGCCCGGATTTCATAGTCTGATATACAGTCCTAAAGGATAAACAAAAAAGGGGGGTTAACCGTCGTTCTCCGCCGTAGAACCCGTTTCCCCATCCGGGGGAGATGCTTGACCGGAAGGTCCCGGGATGATCGCAGGAATTACGGCCTGGGGGGTATAGGTGCCATCAGCCCGGATCTCGATAATGGAGTCGTGGCGGATCAAAAAGAACTGCCATGTCCCGTTGGGATGCCGGACCCAGAACTCCCGTGCCGTAACCACGGTCAGCGGGACCCGGTGTATGTGCGCAATCTCGCGCTGGTACTGGTGAAGGACCTCAAGCGGCCAGGTAAACGTAGTCAGCGACCGCTTCATCCTGACAAAGATTGTCCGGTGCTCCTCAAAGATAATAAGATCGAACGCATCTCCCCGCTTGCCGGGAACAAGCCGGACTTCCCCGCGCCGGCCGGCGATTACTTCTGCTTCAGCCAGTGCAGTATTCGGAGACCTGCCCCGGGTCATTTCCCGCCCCCTTCAAGGGTCCGGTTCTCTTCGAGATCCTCGACCCGGTAAGCGAGATCATTGAGCTTGTAGAAGATCTCTTCGTTCATCCGGTCCTGTCGTTCCATCAGGGAGCAGACAAGGTCGCGGGCAGCCGCCTCCAGTTTCACGTACGGCACCTCGGCATCCCTGCCGTAGATGTCCGTTTGGGTCTGGCGACGGAGCGTGCTCTTTGGTTTCTTAGGGGATGCAATACCCTGTCCCCTCAGGGCTGTTACCCGCTCGACAAGGGGCGGGCTGGTTCTTGTGCGTTTCGCTGTCCGGGCATCTCCCGGATCCGTGGAGTTCTGTCCGGTTCCCTGTTCACCGGATCCTGCCAGGCCCGGTTCCTGGTTCTCACCATTGTTTTCAGATTGTTCGTTCATGCTTCATTCCTCTTCGTTCTCTTTTTGTTCATGTTCTCCAATTCTTCGTTGTCGCCGGGGCCCCTTTGACATACCAGCATGAAATGGGATAGGATATGTGCTTTTATTATGAAACCAAATATTACGGAAAAGGAAGGCAATACAGGGATATTCAGGCTAACCGGACGATTTTATTGATTTCTGGAAGGTACATAAAATGTTCCTTACTAAGAGTTAGTGACAAAAATTGCTACTGGCAGGGAGCACCTGAAAAAATGTATGCGGTCCGGGTCCGCTGGATAAAAAGAAATCACTGAAATATACTTCAAATATCTTTAACGGTAGTAAGATCAACACCATGTCAATGGCAGTACCCGAAACGATCCAGCCCCTTGTTGACAAGTACACATTCCATCGCGATGCCTATATTCGCGGGCAGGAGAAATACAACGAAGCCCAGCTCCGGCAGGATTTCACCGATCCGTTCTTCCATGCATTGGGCTGGGATGTCAACAACAACAAGGGTCACTCGGAAGCTTATCGGGAAGTGATGCATGGAGAACCGATACGGATTCGCGGGACAACCTTCTTTTTTGATTACACATTCCGCATCGGGGGCGTCCGGAAGTTCATTGTCGAGACCAAGAAGCCGTCCGTGCGGATCAAAGACGATGGCGATTCCGCACTCCAGTTGCGCCGGTATGCATGGAACGCGAAACTCCCACTCTCCATCCTGACAAACTTTGAGGAGTTTGCAATCTATGATTGCACGATCAAACCGGAGCATGGGGATACTGCGGCCAAAGGACGAATCGAGTATTTCACCTACAACGAGATTCCTGCGAAATGGGAGTACCTCGTCTCGGTCTTCTCGCAGGATAGCATCCTGAAAGGATCGTTTGACAAGTATGTCGGGTCCCAGAAGGGCAAGAAAGGGACGGCAACGGTGGATGACGATATCCTAACCGAGATCGAATCGTGGCGTGATGCGCTCGCAAAGAACATCGCCATCCGTAATCCCACCCTCTCGGTGGATGAACTGAATACGGTAGTTCAGAGAACGATCGACCGGCTCCTCTTCCTGCGGATCTGCGAGGACCGGGGGATTGAAGAGTACGCAACACTCCACAAGCTGCTGGAAGGCGAGCACGTCTACACCCGGCTCTGTAAGCATTTCTTACAGGCCGATGCGAAGTACAATTCCGGGCTCTTCCATTTTGAAAAAGAAGTGGACTGGGATGAGATGCCCGACACGCTCTCGCTCTCGCTTGCGGTTGACGACAAGGTGCTCAAAGGAATCATAAAACGGCTCTACTATCCGGAGACGCCGTACCTCTTCTCGGTCATCCCGCCGGCAATTCTCGGCCATGTCTATGAACAGTTCCTCGGCAAGGTAATCCGGCTTACTCCAACCCACCGAGCGGAAGTTGATTATAAGCCAGCTGTGAAGAAAGCCGGGGGCGTTTTTTACACGCCACAGTATATCGTGGAATACATTGTGAAGCACACCGTGGGCGAACTGGTGAAGGATAAGACCCCCCGCGACGTGGCAAAGTTCCACCTTCTCGATCCTGCGTGCGGCTCCGGCTCTTTCCTAATCGGGGCATACCAGTTCCTCCTCGACTGGCACCGCGACTGGTACATCGAGAATCTCGTCCCGGTCTTCATCGATAAGAAATCCGTGACCGACCCGGCCGTCCTTGCCCTCCTGCCTGAAGCCATACCACGTGGCAAGAAGAAATTCGCGCAGATCGAACTCCCCATCTACAAGGCCGGCACGAGCGGCGACACCGCCCGGACCCGGAGCGACTGGCGGCTCACGACTGTCGAAAAGAAACGTATCCTCTTGAACAACATCTTCGGCGTGGACATCGACCAGCAGGCTGTCGAAGTGACGAAACTCTCGCTGCTCCTAAAAGTGCTCGAAGAGGAGAACGAGGAGAACATCGACAAGCAGCTCAAACTTTTTGCGGAACGGGCGCTGCCCTCGCTGCACCAGAACATCAAGTGCGGAAACTCTTTAATTGGCACAGATATTCTGACACCGGAGATACCAGGCGAGGTCGTGAAGCGGATCAATCCGTTCGACTGGGAACGGGAGTTTGCCGATGTGATGAAGGCGGGCGGATTCGATGCGGTTATTGGGAATCCACCTTACATCCGTATCCAGACCATGAAAGAGTGGGCGCCTCAGGAAGTGGAATTCTATAAGAAAAAATTCGTTTCCGCAAGCAAAGGCAACTACGACATCTATGTTGTATTTGTCGAGAAGGGACTGTTACTCCTCAACAAGAATGGGTTGCTTGGGTACATTCTGCCGCACAAATTCTTCAATGCTCAGTACGGAGAGCCGTTACGCTCGGTGATTGCGAAAGGAAAACATCTGAAAGAGATTGTGCACTTTGGAGATCTACAAATTTTCAATAATGCAACAACATACACCTGTTTACTTTTCCTATCGAGACAATCGAAAAATGATTTTATTTTTTCCAAGATCGAAAAAATTGAAATTTGGAAATCCTTGGGGGAATCTGAATCGCAATCACTATCTCAAGATAACATTTCAAATGAAAATTGGAATTTCGTTTCTGGAGATTTTGAAAAAATTTTCAACAAAATGAAGAATCAAAGCAAATTGCTCAGTGAACTTGCTAATATTTTTGTTGGAACTCAAACAAGCGCTGACGATATTTTTGTTTTAGAACGGTGCAAAATCAAAGGAAAAACCATCACCGGATATTCAGTCTCGCTCGATAAGGAAGTGACTATTGAAGAGGAAATTACTAAAAAATTCCTTCGGGGTAAACAAATTCGTGGTTATTTAAAGCCACAGACTAATGCTCGATTAATTTGTCCATATCAAATCAATGAAAATGACAGTCATTTGTTATCAACAACAGAATTATCGAATACTTTTCCTTTAGCTTTCGAATATCTCAAAGAAAACCAAAAGCAATTAGCCGAACGAGAAAAAGGACGGTTTAAAAATAATTGGTTTGCATTTGGCTATCCAAAAAGTATGACTCAATTTCAAAAGCACAAAATTATAGTACCAGATTATAACAACGTAGCCTCATTTACTTACGATGTAGATGAGCATTTTTTCAAGACAGGATATGGAGTATTAACAAAAAGCCAAGAAATAGTGCCATTTTTCTTACTAGGACTCCTTAATTCGAAATTACTATTCTGGTACCTAAAACAAATTGGGATTTCTTTACGTGGGGGATATATTCGTTTTTGGACGCAATACCTCGAACAACTCCCCATCCGCACCATCAACTTCTCCGACCCGGCAGACAAAGCCCGCCACGATCGCATGGTTGCGCTCGTCACGCAGATGCTCGATTTGAACAAGAAAGTACAGGACGCCACACTCGATCACGATAAGGAGCTACTGGCCCGGCAGGTTGAGGCGACGGATGCGGCGATCGATAAGCTGGTGTACGAGCTCTACGGGCTGACGGAAGAGGAGATTGCGATTGTGGAAGGAAATGCAAACTAAGAAAGATCAAATCACTGACCGGTGAGAAAATGGGCCATCAATATCTTGTTCGATATATCCTAAAATCGAATTTTAAAATGAATGAAGGGAATAAATTTGATTTTCCGGGCAAAACGGTCATTGTCCATAATTCTCAAAAAAATCCTGAGGAAAAGTGTAAATGGCCTAATATTTGTTTTTTCGATGTACTAACATTCGCTGAAAATATTGACTTGGCTATCAAAGATGCATTTTCTTTAGTTGATGGTGTGATCGGACTAATTTCGCTTCACATGGCAATCTCTTCAGATATACCAATTTTGGAGAAAGCGGTAGAATGGGATGATGGAATTCATGACAGATGTTTTGTTCAAAATACCATAATCCCGTATAATGTCGGAAATGCACGGGAATTTAATCCAGAAAAATTTGGCATTTTATTCCCTTATCTAATTCGTGAAGATCTTTCCTATAGAAATATGCATCCTGGTCGAATGGAGCGTGCATTAAGGTGGTATAGAAAAGGATTAGCGGAATATGATGATTTCTCAAAACATACGTGTTTATGGGTTGGTTTGGAAATTCTCAACCCGATTATTAAAGATAAATATCTGGAAAATATAACAACCCACCCACTTCGATATTACCATAAAAAAGAAAATTCAGATGAATTACTCTCTCTTGCCGGAATCAAATTCCTCTTACTTGAACGATGTCATTATTCATATGATGCGTGGAAGTCAATTATCAATACTCGTCATTTGATTATCCATGGTTCCAAATCACTCGAATCGATAAAAAAAGAAGTAACTGAAAATCTACCATTGTTAGAGAAAGCTCTGCAAATAGGAATTTTTGAATCAATCGATATTCCTGAAGAAAAAACTCGAGAATTAATTCGTCTTCCATATCCCCCTTTTTCGAAAACAGAACAACTCTATTATCTCATGCTTATTGAATCTGATAAGAAAATCCTTGTTATACATGGATTACCAGATCTTACTGTTGAAAAGATTGACTTCAACCTTTCAGGTAATACAAACCAACCTAATCATACTATTTCGACATCCCATAAAATTAAAAATTATACCGGATCCTATCGGCCAATTGAATTGGGTCTCAAAGGATCTGTTGATCCGGAATTGAAGAATCGGGAATTTAAAGTAATTGAAGATTCCGTGAAAAAAGAGAGTTATTTTTTTAGATTTAAGCGATTATTAAAAGAATTAATACACTGACATCTGTTTTCTAACAAACCGATGAAAAATTGCGGTTGTCGAAAATGGAAATGGATGAAATCGGATTGTACAGGCTGATGGAGGAGGAAATTAAGATAGTTGAGGGAAAGTGAGAACAAGAAAGATTAAGCAATGAGAGGAATAATCGAACAACAATTATTTTATTCGAGATGAATTACGATTCAAATCCGTTGACAGGACAGGAAGTGGTCGAATGGGGGATATCAAACTCTATAGAACAACCGGCAAAACCGTTTCTTTACTAATGGGATCATCGATCGCAATCGAGAAATCACTCCAGGCATTCATCGAATCTCACCTTAATGACCTATTGGGAGTCCGGTTTTTAGAAACAGAATACTCAACCGGTAAAACACATGGAGGTCGAATTGATACCCTCGGAATTGACGAGAATGGGTGCCCTGTAATTCTTGAATATAAGCGGTCGATGAACGAGAATGTCATGAATCAGGGCCTCTATTATCTGGATTGGCTCCTTGATCATAAAGGCGAATACGAGCTTTTAGTTTTGAAGAAATATGGAAAAGAAACCGCTGATAAGATCGAATGGGGTAATCCACGCATATTATGTATTGCCGGTGATTTTACCAAATTTGATATTCATGCGGTACAACAGATTAGCTCCTCTATCGAACTTATTAGATACCGAAACTATCCGCCGGATCTATTCCTGTTGGAACTTGTTAATGTAACCTCTTCCGATTCACAGCAAGTGCCTATAAGTTCTGATGGTGAAAAGAAAGGGTATGTATACAAAACCGTGTATCAGTATCTCAATTCTTGTGATTCTGATCTCCAAGATCGGTACGAAGCTCTGAAGGCTTTTGCAGAAGCACTTGGTGATGATGTCCAAGTCAAGATTTTGAAATATTACATTGCTTTTAAGAGAATCAACAATTTTATGTGTATAGAATTCGCCCCTCAAAAAAAAGAAATCAGAGTCTTTCTAAAGATTGATCCCTCATCAATAAAACTTGAAAATGGATTTTCACGGGATGTTAGTAATATTGGACATTATGCTCCTGGCGATTTGGAATTGATAATAATAACGGATGATGATCTTGAAAAAGCAAAACCATTGATAGCCCAAAGTTACGACAAAACGTAACAAAAAAATTAAAGGTACTAATGGCCAAAATCCACGGAATCTCAGGCAGCACCCGACACCTTCTAAAAGGAACAAAATCCATCCATGGAAAAAATCTGGCGTCACTCGAAGAGATCACGCATTTTCATAGTAATTTCGAGCAAATCCTTTCCGAGACTGAAATAACAGTAACAAGGCAACAGAATGAGATCATTCTGTCATTATCTCATGATGAGGTAAGGCTTGAGAGCCGGTTAAAAGAGGGGATTACCCAGCGTACCGTGGAAGTTGATACAGAAATCCATGAGATGGAAATGAATCTGAAAAATGCAGCTGGTTTTTTCCCCAGACTCCGTTGCAAGGTACATCATTGGATTGCAATAAGATTGAGATCGCACAAAATAAACAGCCCTTTATCTGGTCTACGTAGGGAATTACACAATGTCCAGTCGCTCAAGACCAGTCATATAACGTCCAAACCTCAGGTTGTCAGGAATGCATGCAGGAATATCACTGATACACAAAAATTCCTGATAGAAAATATGTCGTTCCTTGTCGGTGCGAAGGGAGAGGAGCATGTCATTAGAGTCCTTTCGCAGTTACCAGATGAATACCACATTCTGAATGATGTGAACCTTTACTTCCCAAAGTACATTTACTGGCGGGAGAGAAATGAGCACATCCAGACCTGCCAGATTGATCACATTGTCATAGGTCCGACCGGAATTTTCTTATTGGAAACTAAAAACTGGAAAACTTCAGATATCGAAAAAAAATCTGACGATCTGAAACACCAAGTACGAAGGGCTGGCTATGCACTCTGGTATTACCTGAAAGATGATTACTGGTCGGGAATGCCAAAAATTAGAAGCGTGGTCGTATCTATGCATGGTTCCCAGTCCGGTCAGAGATTTGACAAATATATCGATGTAGTCTCTCCTCACTGGTTATGTGAATACATCATAAGGAGACAAAGGATCTTACCGGAAGATGCCATTCATAAACTGATTCGCTTGATTCCCTGCCGGGCAGAGAGTTAATTCACAAGGTCCAATTAATCCCCTCTTTTTCTTGTCACCCATAAAAATCCCAAACTCCATTAAAAAAATCCTAATAATATGGGGGTAGTTCCCCTCCTCCCAAACCCCACAAGACGGCAACCCAATCATACAGGTACCACCCCCCCTTTCCCGTTCCTTTATACTCAATGCAGGTTAACGTACCTGAGAAATACAGGAGGCACCGTTTGGCATCCATCGATCCCATGAAATCAATGATCACATCGTACCTTGCATCACCGCCGGGACAGAAAATGATCCAGGATTATCTCTCATCACCCGAGGGCAAGAGAGGAATCTGTGAGTTCGTCGCAACGCCGAAAGGCCGGGAAACCATGAAACTAGGTTCTCCCGAGTATCCTCAGTTGTTTGTGCCTGCCAGCGGATCTCCGGTCAGCGGTCAGCCAAAAACTCAAAGAAATTCCTTAGTAAAACTACATTATGAGAATGTCCATCTCTTCTACCGTGCCGGAGTTTTCCCGGGATGAAAAGTTCAAAAAACACTAATCCACTATTTAAAACCACAAAAAGCTATTTTGATTTTTTTTAAATGATAGTTTATATGCAATAATCACTAGGGGAGGTAGGGTAGGAAGTATCTGAAGAAACTGAACATATTTCACATATAATCCAAAATTAAGGGCAATTTTATTATTTTATTGAGTGATATAATGAATCTGAAGATTAACGTCATAGGATACTGCTTGGTGGTGACGCGCCAAAAGGTCATACTGATGAGAGACTTTTAGGAGATAAAACAAATCGCTCCATTTTATTTGAAAAATTTATTAAGTCTGGATTTTTAATGAAAAAAAGGGGCCAAAATTTTGAGAACAATAGAAGATCGGGAAGAGGCCTTAAAAACTGTTTACGAGTTAAGCAAAGGCAGTACTACAACTCCAGTTGGCTTTACTCAAATAAAACGAAAATTAGGTTGGCCGGATGTGAACGATGTCGCTGATGTTCTAAAATATTATCAACAGAAAGGGTTCCTTAACGTTAAAGGATTTTATTATACATTCACCAGTAAAGGGATCGATTATTTTGAAAAGGAAATGTCAGAAGAAAAAATATTACAAACAGGAAAATATTCAATTTTTATTTCAAGGATTGAGAAACACAAAGACATTGCTGATAAATTGAAACAATTTTTAGAAGATAAATTTCCAAAAAATTTAGATGTATTTGTTGCAAATGATCCTGACAATATTCCATTCGGCGATGATTGGTTTGACGATATAAAAGAAGGAATAAAAAAATGTGATAGCATGATAGTCCTTTGCACCCCGGATTCTGTTAAACGGCCTTGGATTAATTTTGAGGCTGGTGCTGCCACAATTCTTGGTAAAAAAATCGGGTTTATTTGTTTTGGAGGTCAAAGTCCAAGCAGTTTACCATCACCTTTTATTAACATCCGTGTTCAGGCAATTGATTGTTCAGACGATACAAATTTTCAAAAACATTTCAATAAACTTATTGAAATAATTGCGAATCAAATTGGAATCTCTGTGCCAGATGTTGATGTACTTAACTCAAAATTCCATCAAGTAATTATAGTCAAGAACCTAAAGTTTGATACCAAACTTACTCCCAAGGAATTTAGCAATCCATGCTTTGGCGAAACTCAATGAACATCCATATTTTTTGAAACCATCGAGGATAATCTCTTTTAAGTG
>Ga0315275_10007020_pt1 | contig 10848 bp, 9 predicted proteins | sample YL17G03_0_MG_FD_205557 | JGI IMG/M metagenome (GOLD analysis project Ga0315275, IMG submission 205557) | Sediment microbial communities from Yellowstone Lake, YNP, Wyoming, USA - YL17G03_0 | ecosystem: Environmental > Aquatic > Freshwater > Lake > Sediment | place: USA: Wyoming | collected...
CTGCCACCAGGTGCCATACCTGGCCAGCAGCAGCACCCGGTACTTGGCGTAGTAGTAGACCGGGATCGCGGGTTGGGCCTCGAGGCTGTGCCCCTCGTTGTGGACGACCCTGGCGTCGAGTTGGACACCGAGGCCCCACCCACGCTCCCGCGCCACACAGGAGAGCGCTACGTCCTCCTGGCCGAAGAAGAACTCCTCGTCCAGCAGGCCGGCCTCCCGCAGAAAGCTGGCGCGGAAGAGCGCGCAGCACGCCGAAACGTGGCCGGTGACCCTCGAGCCGGACCAGCGAGGGCCATCGGGCTCGGACCGACCGAGGTGCACGGCTCGGGCCTGCCAGAGCCTGAGGGCCCCACCCGCGTAGAGGATGCGTCCCGGGCTTGCCCGCTGGAGGACCTTCGGCGCGACGCCAGCCCAGTCCGGGTGCTCCTCCAGGCAGCTCACAAGTGTGCCAAGCGCGTCACGCTCGACCACCACGTCGTTGTTCAGAAGCAGTACGTACCGAAAGCCCCGAGCGAGTGCGTAGCGCAACGCCACATTGTTGCCGGCCGAGAACCCGAGGTTTGCCCCGGCCTCAACCAGGACCAGACGACGGTCCGCCGGCACCGACTGCAGCTCGTCCTCCTGCCTTTCGATGCCGCCACGCTCGGCCTCACTTCGGGTGTACACGGCGCAGTCCACCGGCTTGCCTGCGCGGTCGTATGGCACGAGGGCGGAGGCGACGGGAAGCTCCCCACGTGCCCACTGGCGAATACGCGCCACGGAGGCATCCGTGGAGCCATTGTCGAGGACGATGGTCTGGTAGTCGAGATAGTCAAGCTGCTGAAGCGCCTCGAGGCACTCCACGGTGTCGCTCCAGCCGTTCCAGTTCAGGACGACAATCGCGACGCGAGGTCGCGTGGCTGGCAGGCGAGCGGTTTCGCTCATCCGGGGGTCACTTCGGGAGGCGCGCTCATACCCTTTTCCCGGCTGCGGACTCGAGGATGCCGAGGATTTCCTGCCCGTACCGGGGTCCGAGAAAGCGAGACTCGGCCCATCCCCTGGCGTTCGCACCGAGTCGCATGCGCTCGCCTGGGTTTTCGGCAAGAAACCTGATGCAGCGCGCCAGGTCGTTGCAGTCCCCAGACTCGTACAGGAGTCCGTTGAAACCGTCCTGCACGAGTTCGCTGTTGCCACCGCCGCGGGCCGCGACGACGGGCTTGCCGGCCAGCATCGCCTCGACTGTGGCCCGTCCGAACGCCTCCACCGGCGAGCAGCTCAGGACGAGGTCGGCCGCCCGTTGCAGGGATAGCGGGTCCTCATGAAAGCCAAGGAACCGCACCTCCGTTCCCACGTTCTCTGATGCCGCCAGACTGCGCAGTTGCTGCGTGTACGGGCCAGTGTCGTCGCCGACCAGCCACAGCTCCGCGCTGACACCCTGCTGCTTGAGGAGCGCCACGGCGCGAACTGCGTCCTCCTGGCGCTTGAGAGGGAGAATGGAGGCGACGACGAGACAGACTGTCGCGGCTTGCTCGAGCCTCGTGACCAGCGCCTCGCGTCCCGTGGTCGGCTCCCGCAGCGTCACCGACTGGTAGGCCACGCGGAGCTTATCCGGCCTGACGGCGCCGGCAAGGCGGTCAGCCACCGTCCGGGAGTTGGCGATGCAGACGTGCGAGAGACGGTCGACGAGGCGCAGGGAGAGCCTCTCACCGAGGTCGAACTCGAAACCGGTCTCGCCGCCCCACAGCTCGTGGAAGTGCCAGACGTGGGGCAAGCCGAGAAGCTTTGCGGCCAGCGCCCCAACAGCCACGGCCAGGGTGTTGGAGTAGACAACCTCGCAACGCGAGCGGCGGATTACCGCTGCGACAGGCAGAACCATCGCCGCATTCCACGCCGTGCGCACCACCTTCTTCCACGCCGGCGTGCCGCGGTCCATCCACCACCGGTACGGGACAACACCTACGGCGGCGCCCACGCCGCGCAGGTCGTGAGCGAGCGGACCGGCCATCGGCAAGAGCACGTACCCCTCCACTCCGCACTCGCGCAGTCCGGCGAGCAGCTCGACGGCGGCCTGGCCCGCACCATCGCGCTTGGCAGAGTGGAGCAGGAATGCGACTCGCATGCCCGGCAGCATCCTAGCCAGCGCCGGGCCTAGGCCGGCGGACGAGGCTGGTGAAGACCCGCTTCGCCGACGCATACGCGCCGGGCCAGCGGCCTGCTAAGCCTTCCTTCAGGTGGCGTAGGAGCATCGGTGAAAAGAATCTTCCACCGTGCTTCCGGCTCACCCCTCGTACCTCGCGCCAGAACTCGTCAAGCCGGGCGCCGCTCTTGGAACTCGCAGTGATCCTGAATGTGGCGAGCGTCCGTGGCAGGTAGGCGAACTTCCGACTCGCCCTCGCGAGGCGAATCCAGAGGTCGTAATCCATCGCGAACCGTAGCCCTTCGTCGAGGGTGGTGCCCACGAGGGCGGCGCGCCGGATGAAGGTGGCAGGCTGGTGGATGAAGCAGCCGATGTCGAGGAGGACACCGAGGTCGAAAGGCCGCGCCCGGACGAGCCGCGACTCCTCGGGCTCGGCGTCCTGGTAGAGGAAGATACAGTCGCCGTACACGACGTCCACCTCCGGGTGGCCGGCGAGGAACGAGACCGCAGCGTGCACGGCGTCGGGCTCGTAGAAGTCATCGGCGTTGAGCCAGCCCAGGATCTCCCCGGTTGCGCGAGCCAACCCCTTGTTCACCGCGTCAGCCTGCCCCGCGTCCGATTCCGAGCTCCAACGGACTCTGCCGCCTTGTCTGCCGAGCACCTCGAGCGTGCCATCGGTGGAGCCCCCATCAACCACTACGTGCTCCAAGCGGGGGTAGCCCTGGTTGGCCACGCTCGCGAGCGCGTCCTCGATGTATTCAACCTTGTTGAGTGACGGTGTGACGATGCCGACGGTCGGCCACGGTGAGCCATTCGGCATCGCGGCCGGGACCTCGGCTCGCCTGGCTTGTCGCGGCCAACTAGATCGGTCTCGTGAGAGCGGGACCGGTTCACCAAGGAGCGGAAATCGCAAAGAGTGGCTTTCCAAAGCCGGGGAGATTAGAAACTCTCCTCAAGCAGCGACCGCGTGACCACCTCGAGTGTCCGCGACTGGCGAGTTTCCCACGCGCTGTAGTCCGCGACTGAGACGAGCGGGGTCGTCGCTCTGGCGGCGGCCATCTTGGCGTACCAGGACTCGTACGTGTCCGCTGCAACCTCGATCCCCGGTGGGGTGTCCAGGGCGGCGAGCGGGTGCTTTGACACGATCATGGGCACACCCGCACAGGCGAATTCGGGAAGGCGCGTGAGCGCTCCAAACCCTGACCGCTGGGGGACTAGGACAGCGCGGCAAGTCGTCAGAAGCTGAACCAACTCGCCCTGTTCCACCCAGCCCCGAACCTGTATTGACGGATGTGACACGGAGGCCGTGAGCTCCTCAGTCCCGAGGCCACACACCACTACCTGCGCACCAGGCGGCAATCCGTTCCTGCGCACGCCGTCAAGCAACCACCGCATGGATTCTTCCGTTGTTCGGTGCGTTGCGGTGCCCAGTACGAGGAATACACCCTCCGCAGCGCCTCTGGCTTCCCTCGCCTCGCGTATGGACTCAAGCGCCCCTCGGATTTCCCCTACCGGCCGGTAAGGGTAGTAGTGAGATGGGGCCCCGAGGCCGCGCATGAGCGCTGCCTCGACCCTCGAAATGTACAGTTGCTCGCGACACCGGCTCAGAGCACGAAGCTCATTGGCAAAGTCGACCCCAGCCGCCAGTGCCGTGCGTCGTCCCGGAGAGAAGAAGTTTGCTGTGTCGAGGGTTTCAAGGTTCTGCACACAGGCCACAGTGGGAATCCCCAGAGCCTGGTTCACCTGCACAAGGTCCACAAGCCCGGCGTGCTCGACAACGCAGACCCTGGGGGTCTCCGCGGCGCTAACGATCTCCTTGTAGGCCGACAACCATTCGGGGTGTGAGAAGCACTTTGCGGAAAAGGTATTGCGAGCGACGAGCGTTAGGGGATTTTCGAGGACCAGAGCAACCCTTCTGGCGACCCTACGCGTGAAGCTGAGCCGAGGCCGCAGGTGTCGTCCTGCGTAAACGAGCTCCTGCCCCCTCCCCACTTCTATGACGGCAACCCCGCCTTCTCCGACAATCAGCTCGAGGTCCTTCACGATCTGGTACGTGCGGTGATCGCCTCCGTGGCCTATCGCGGAGGGACGGAATGGGGTGACGACGATCGCAGATGGCATGGCTTAGCGGGACTTCCTACCTAGATCCTTCCTTGAACCTCAGGTGAAGTGCCTCGAGATAGCCTTTCCCGTCCCGCTGGTCAGGTTCGAGGTGGTTCCCTTCGGCCCACTCGTTCCAGGACTTGACGAACACGATCCTACGCTGCGGAGGCAAAGAGCGAACGCGTCGGATCGCCTCCTCGACATGGTTCGAGAAGAGGTCGGGCGACGAGCGATGAAGAACCAGACCGTCAGGCCCGCTGCGCGGCGTGTTGTCCCAGTTAGGAATCAAACAGGGATAGTACTCGAAAGGGAGCTGTTGCCGAATCACGAAGTCCTTCACCGCATCCTCATAAAAATACACATGTACGGGCCGGCCGAGGATCGCCTTCCAGGCCCTGGCGAAGGCGGTCTGCCGCAGCAGCCTGGCTTTGAGGCGCGCCGGGATGCGAGACGCCCTGACCGTGCCGAGGCGCGACATCGTGAGTGCGTCCAGACCATAGTCGGCAGGGTCGTACATCTCGCCAGCATGGGCAACGCCAACCAGGTGCAGGCCCGGGAAACCTGCTCGATGGGCCAACTCGCGCCACAGATCGGTGACCTGCGTCGAGTCCGGGAGCTCCTTTGGATGGTAGATGACGAAAACAGGCTTCCCTTCCACCTTGAGATACCTGTCATCGGCAAAGGCCGTGGCAAGAAAGGTAAAATGTGTCGAATGGTCTCTTGCGCCGGGATAGGTCTGCTGCTTAAGCACCCGGCCGGGAGCCCCGTGCCAAACTCCTGTCCAGCTGTCATTGGCCCAAGCGAGGCAGAACGGGAAGTGAGGCTCGCCCGACCTCAGCACCTCGTCGAAGGGCCGTCCGAGGAGGCGCTCGCCCGCAAACCAGTAGTGCCAGTAGCAGAACGCCTCGATACCGTAGTTTCGGGCCATCTCCGCCTGCGCAACTCTCGTTTCAGGCACGCGGAGGTCATAGAACCCGAGGTCAGCAGGGAGGTGGGGTTGGTAATGGTCGGGAAACAGTGGCTTCGCCCGCACCACATTAGTCCATTCGGTGAACCCGGGGCCCCACCATGTGTTGTTCTCTGGTATAGGGTGGAACTGGGGAAGGTAAAAGGCCACCAGCCGGGCCGCCTTGGCCGTGGCCATCTGTCTATCGGAAGAAGAACCTTGCACCTCGTTGCTCATGTGCGAGTGCGGCCCGCGAGTGCCCTGGCGGTGGCCTCGAGGTACTGGCGACCCCACCGCTGATCGGGCTCGAGGTGGTTTCCCTCAGCCCATTCGTTCCAGGCGTTGATGAACACGAGTTGCTCGTCACCCTCGAACCGAGCCGCAGCACGGTTCACCGACCAGCGCAACCAATGCCCAAAAAGCTTGGGAGTGCTGCCCACGAAGATGTGAGCCCCCGCCCTACGTCTGGGTGTGTTGTCCCAGGCCGGTGTGATTCCCGGGAAGACCTTGTACCCGGGTTCTGGGCGGCCCATTACGTACTGGGCCAGCAGCGGGTAGGAACGGACGTAGTTGGTAAGGAAAGGATCGTTGTTGAAGAGCAGGTGTCGCAAGCGCCGCCACCAAGGGGTGAGGCGATCGTTAAGTACCCACGTCGGTTGAAAGTCGACTGCTGCGTCGAACCCGTAGTCCGCTGCGTCGCGGTCCAGAGAAGGGAGGCTGATCGTTGTGCACAGGTATAGCCCCGGGAGCCCGGCGGCTTTTGCCTCTCGCCTCCAGGTTTCAGCTGTTCGCCGTGGATCTGGAAGCGAGTTGATGCGGATGACGAGAAAGAGAGGTCGCCCATCTATGGTGATGTACCTGCGATCGGAGAAGACATCAAGCAACCAGCGGATATGTGCGACGTCATCGTCTTCGCTGTACCGTTGCTCAACCAAGAGCTCCTGGTCCTGTCCATCCCACCGCCGCGTCCAATTGTGGTTTGCCCAGCAGAGACAGAAGGGAAACTCGGGGCGGCCAGAGGACAGCACCTCGTCGAAGGGCCTATTCAAGAGGCGCCGGCCGTGAAGCCAATAGTGGTAGTGACAAAACCCGCCGAGCCCGTACTCTCGTGCCAGGTTTGCCTGGGTTTCCCGCGTTTCAGAAAGGCGAAGGTCGTAGAAACCCAGATCGGCCGGGACGTGGGGCTGATAGTGTCCTCGGAACAAAGGTCTCGCTTTTGCGACGTTCGTCCACTCAGTGAACCCCTTTCCCCACCACTCGTCGTTCTCGGGAATTGGGTAGAACTGGGGCAAATAGAAGGCGATTGTGCGGACCCCAACAGGACGACGCACCTACCCGTCCATCTCGCGGAAAGCGAACAGGTTGAGCTGCAGATCGTAAAGCCAGCGAGCTCGCCTTTCGGACGACACCAGCGGGTGCTCCACCGGATTCGCTTCCTTGAGGTGGTAGCGAAAGCCGGCCCGGTGGACCAACGCCAGGAGCTCATGGATCTCCTGCACCTGACCTTGCCGTCCGTGCATCTCACAGACCAGCGCATCGACGTTCTGCAAGCGATCCTCGCAGTCACGCAGAACCGCGAACTCGGCGCCCTCGATGTCCATCTTGAGAAGGTCGACATGTCGGTCGAGGATGTCCCGCAAGCGTTCAGCGTTCACAGTGAACCCTTCGGCCTTGGCATCGGGGTCCACCAGGTGGCCTCCAACGCTGCCGTCGGGCACGAAATGCACCTGGGTGTTGGCACTCCACACGGCGCTCTGGTGGACTGTGACGTCAGTCAGTTTGAACGCAGCCAGATTCGCACCCATGACTTCGCACAGGTCTGGGTCAGGCTCAAAGGCCGAAACGGAGGCGTTTGGGTAGAGAAGCTTGAAGTAGAGAACGCTCAGGCCGATGTTGGCGCCACAGTCGATGATGAGCGGTCGGTCGGTAGCCGCCTCGAAGAGGTAGGTCTCGGCTTCGAATATCTCCTGGAGCGAGTGCAGGTGCCAAAACGGATCAGTGATGTCCACGCGGTGCCCACCCAGCGCCACAGACAGACGGCGGAAACGCGGCGCGCGACGCAACCGCCACCGGTCCCATGCCGACAACCTTGGGATTCCTACGGTGTGCCGCAGGCCGCTGCGCTTGCTCAACCCCAGGATCTCAGCCATGTCGTGGCACCTCAATCTACCCTCTGCTTGGGAACGCGGAGCCATCGACCTTCAGTGAGGGAGAACGTCGCGACGACGTTCGCCGGTGTCCCCGCGACCATTGAGTAGTCCGGAAAAGACCTGGTTACGACAGAGTTGGCCCCGACGACACAGTGAGTACCAAGGGCAACGCCGGGGAGTATGCATGCCTGGTAGCCGACAAAGCTGTGTGCGCCAATGCTCACCTCTCCCTTGCTAACAAGGGGCTGCTGGGCGATGAGGCCACGCATTGGATCGAAACCGTGGCTATGGTCGGAGACGTACACAAACTCGCTGAGGACGCAACCGTCTCCAATGGTGACACGCTGGATTGCCGTAATGGTGGCAAACCCTCCAATGTAAACATCGCTGCCGATGCGCAACTCGGCCTGAAACGTCCGTCCGGCGTAGCTAGGGTATGCCGCGAGCCACGCCCCAGCGCGGATCAGCGTCCTGTCACCAATATGAATGTTCTCAGCGCCACTAAGGTCCCGGGGCTGACCAACGGTACAGCTCTTTCCCACCTTCATGCCGTATGAGGCGGCTGGCTCGGGGCGTCGAGTAAGCCGGAGTCGGAGCCGGCGAAGCCAACCGAGGACCGGTTGGGCAAGAGAGGAAACCTTCATTGAGCCCATCCCCTTCCCCTCGGCCGCCCTCGCGATGGGAGCGAGGACCGGTCGGGAGCACTGAGGGCCGCTGGCGCCGAAGATCCGCTTCCGGTCGTTTCGCGACGCCAGCTTGCACAACACGTGTCAGCGGCAGGGAGCGCACAGCGCCATGGGGTCAGAGCTTCTCCACATGCCAGGCGAGGAGGGGGCGAACGACACCGGGCCACTCAGACCCAGCGTAGGCACCGCGTGCGCCATCTCCCTCGGATCGGTCGACGACCTGGAACGAGACAGCGTCACGCTCGATGGCGTGAAGCACGTTTGGGTTGTATGAACCGACGGCGGCGAGTACGAAGATCTGACCCTCGGCGAGAAAGTTCCCCGGGATCCGGCATATGGCGCGCATGAGCCCGGGTATGGGCGGGGAGTCCCACCAAGCGCGGTCGTTCCAGTCGTTGGTCGCAAAAAGCGTTATGCCTTCCTCGTTGACGAAGTGGATGATCGCGGTCGGTTTGACGGTGCTCTGCAGGTTCCAGTAATCGACCTCAACGACAAGTGGCTCCCTGACGTCGATGGTAAGGATGGGTTGACCCTTCTCACTTTTGACGCGCACCGATCGCAGCCGAGCGACGGAATCGCCGGGCGCCTTGTCGGGGTCAGGCCAAACCCTCTCCGAGGGAGGGAGGCTGCCGGCTCGCATGTAGTGTCTCGTAATCTCATGGGAGGGTCCATCTGCTACCAGCCGGCCTTCATCCAGCAGAATCACCCGCGGGCAGAGCCGCTGAATCGTAGGCATGCTGTGGGAGACGAAGACCACGGTGTGGCCCTCGGCCCCGACTTCCTGCATCTTGCGGAGACATTTGTTCTGAAACGTGGCGTCGCCAACGGCCAGAACCTCGTCCACGAATAGGATCTCGGTTTCGAGGTGGGCAGCCACCGCGAAGGCGAGCCGGAGGTACATTCCAGAGGAGTAGTGCTTCACCGGTGTATCGATGAACCTCTCTACCTCGGCAAAGGCGACGATCTCGTCGAACTTATGCGCGATCTCGGCACGCTTCATGCCGAGGATGGCGCCGTTGAGGTAGATGTTGTCCCTGCCGGTGAGTTCCGGGTGGAAGCCTGTGCCGACCTCGAGCAGCGAGCCCACTCGCCCCGTGATCTCCGCCGAACCCGTCGTCGGCCTGGTGATGCGTGAAAGGACCTTGAGCAGCGTGCTCTTACCGGAGCCGTTACGGCCGATGATGCCAACCACCTCGCCGCGCGCGACCTCGAACGTGACATCCTTCAGCGCCCAAATGGTGTCGTCGGCCTGGGCCCTCCGAGGGCGAGCCCGGACCAGCCGGTACGCCGTGCGCAGAGTCGCGGCGAGGCCCTCGGACACTGCATCCCGAAGCGTTCGGTAGCCACGGCGCGCGACCCCGATCCGGTATCGTTTGCTTAGCGCCTGGGCGCGGATAGCGGGGTCTGCCATGGCTTCTAGACCACGTCCGCGAAGGAATCTTCGAGGCGCCGGAAGTAGAAAAGGGCTGCGACCAGAAGGACCACCACCGCCGTCACGGAAATCCAGGTGAGGGGATCCGGCGCCGCCTTGCCAAAGAGCGCCCAGCGGAAACCCTGGATGACACCGGTCATGGGGTTGAGGTTGTAGAGCACGCGCCAGATCCCGGAGGGGACCAAGCTGGCCGAGTAGGCCACGGGCGACGCCAGAAACCAAATTTGAATAAGGAATGGTATGGCCTGCTGAACGTCACGGTACCTTACGTTGAGCGCCGCCAGCAAGATCCCGATCGCCAGCGCGGCGAGCACCGCGACCAGCACCAATAGGGGTAGGGTCAGCACCGCCCAACTGGGCGTGACACGATACCAGCCCATCATGCCCGCCAGGATCACGAGGAAAACCGTGAGATCCACGAGACCCGACAGTACAGCCGCAAGCGGAACCAGCAGACGGGGGAAGTACACTTTCGTGACCAGGTTCGCGTTACTGACCAGGCTCACTGCAGCACGGGAGATCGCACCGGAGAACAATTGCCATGGCAACAGCGCGGCGAAGATGAACACCGGGTACGGCACGCCTTCCGAGGGCAGCCCGGCCAACCGGCCGAAGATGACCGCGAAGATGGCTGTGGTAACCAGCGGCTGAAGGACGACCCACGCCACACCAATCGCCGTCTGCCTGTAGCGCACCTTGAGGTCCCGCCAGATCAGGAAGTAGAGCAGCTCGCGGTATTCCCAAAGCTCGGCGAGGTTAAGCGCGAGCCAGCCTGAGGCTGGCCTGATCGTGATGGTGGTCGCTGCAGCGGCGTCCTGCGCCTGTGCGCTCATCGGGTCCCTACCCACTCTCGCTCCGCTGCCGCGGCCAGCACCGGGGCAGCGCGAACTCACGTTGGCTGGCAAACCTCCGGTGGGCCCTCAGCCTATCCTTCACACTACCGTCCTTGGTTTGCTGTGCAAGCCTCGACGGGCGAATATGTTAACGATCGTCATCAGCATTCTAAGGCGGCGCCCGTGCCGTCGTCCTCGGGCTTTCCGGCCTTTGCGGTCCGCAAAAACCTTAGCCGTGCTGAATTGTACCCGAGCGGGGACCGACAGACGCTTGATCACCAGATCCGTCATGCTCCTCGGGCGTCACCTCACGGCCGGTGAGCGCCCCGTTGATGTGTCCCGCCGTGGGAACCTGTAGGCCCGCCGTCATCTAATGGACGCGCTTGACGCTGATGCGGCCGTTGAGATAGAGTACCCGTCCCGGTTTGTCCGGGCTTGTGTTCTTTGGCAGTGATTCCTGGGACGAGGGCGGGCCCCAAGAGCCCGTGGGGAAAGGTGTCTCCCCGGGACGCCCGCCGGCAGCCCGCGGAGCAGGCGCGTAGCTCAGTTTGGTTAGAGCGCTACCTTGACACGGTAGAGGTC
>Ga0315275_10007021_pt1 | contig 10848 bp, 6 predicted proteins | sample YL17G03_0_MG_FD_205557 | JGI IMG/M metagenome (GOLD analysis project Ga0315275, IMG submission 205557) | Sediment microbial communities from Yellowstone Lake, YNP, Wyoming, USA - YL17G03_0 | ecosystem: Environmental > Aquatic > Freshwater > Lake > Sediment | place: USA: Wyoming | collected...
GATCCAGTGCGGCACGCCCACCGGCATCCCGCCTGGACCCACCGGCTTCGTGCGCCACGTCTCCGGTCCGCAGCTGCCGTGGCGCTTCTGGCTCGGCTGCCCGGACCCGGTGAGCGGCTTCCCCGGCGTGGACGGCGAACTCGACGGCAAGAGCAACGACAACGGCGGCATCGCCAGCCTGTGCAGTCCCAACCAGCCCGTCGACTGCGTGGAGCCGCTCTGGCTCCCGTTCGGGCAGGACGAGTGCACGGGCGACCTCGACGCCGGCGTCACGCTCGCCTACCGCTTCCCGCAGTGCACCCTGCAGCAGGTGCAGTTCCGGGCCTACGACTGCGGGCCGCCGATCGAGGCGTTCCTCAACGTTTTGGTGGACTGGAACCAGGACGGCGACTGGAACGACAACATCCTCTGCCCGTACACCAACTTCTGCGCGCCGGAGTGGGCGGTGGTGAACGCGCCGGTCATCCTGCAGCCGGGCTGCGCCGCCTACGTCACGCCCCCGTTCCGGGTGGGGCCAAACCGCGGGCCGGGGTGGATGCGCATCACCCTGAGCCAGCATCCGGCGCCCGGGGACTTCCCCTGGAACGGCACGGGCAGCCTCCCCGGCCAGCAGTTCGAGGGCGGCGAGACCGAGGACTACCCGGTCGAGATCGTCGATTCGCCGATCAGCGCGACCGACCAGCCGCTGAACCTGGCGCTGGCGCCGGCCGTGCCGAACCCGGCGCGCGGGACCACGACCCTGCGCTTCTCGGTGCCGGTGGAGCAGGAGGTGACGCTGGCGGCGTACGACATCCACGGCCGGCAGGTGCGCGCGCTGCGCAGCGGCACGCACTCGGCCGGGGCGTACACTGTGGCCTGGGACTTCACCAGCGACGGCGGCAGCCGGTTGCCGGCGGGCGTCTACCTGGTGAAGCTGACAGCGGACGACCAGGTCTTCACGCAGCGGGTGATCCGCGTGCGGTAGGCCGGTCGGCGGTATTGGCTAGGCGGCATCTGAGGTCGCGAGATCCAGGGCCGCTCGGCCACGGTGGCGGGCGCGGGGCTTCGGTCTCGCGCCCGTACCGCGTTCCGGCGGCCCACCGCGGCCTAACCGGTTGACCTGCGCGGCCCCGGGAGTAGACTCCGGGCCGCCCGGGACGGCCGCACGGAGCGGCGCGCCCGCATCCGACCAGCGAGGGTCCCATGAAAGCCACGACGCCCTTCCCGCCGGTGTTTTGGGTCGCCAACGGGATCGAGGTCCTCGAGCGCTTCGCCTACTACGGCATCTACTTCGGGTTCGGCATCTACATGACGCAGCTCGGCTACAGCCGCGACCAGCTGGGCGTCGTGCAGAGTCTGTTCCTGCTCCTGTCGTACACGATCCCGGTGGTCTCGGGGACGTTCGCCGACCGCTTCGGCTTCAAGAAGGTGCTGATCGTCGCCTACCTGGCTTACCTGCCGAGCATCCTGCTGCTCATCCTCACCAAGAGCTTCTCGGGGATCGCGCTGACCATGCTCAGCATCGGCCTGGCGGCCGGCATCTTCAAGCCGCTCATCGCCGGCACGGTGCGCGCCGTCACCGACCAGACCAACAAGACGATGGGCTTCGGCATCTTCTACGCCATGGTCAACGTCGGCGGCTCGTTCGGGCCGATCGTGGCGGGCAAGCTGCGGGCCATCTCCTGGAGCTACGCCTTCTACGCGGCGGCGGCGGCCATCGCGCTCATGCTGCTGATCACCATCTTCTTCTACAAGGAGCCGCCGCGCGAGCTGGAGAAGGCGACCCTCGGGCAGCGCTTCCGCGAGATCGGCGTGGCGCTGGCCGACGTCAAGTTCACCGTCTTCCTGATCCTGCTCGGCGTCTTCTTCTGGCTGCCGTTCTGGGCGTTCTTCAACCTCTGCGCGCTCTACGTGGACAGCAACGTGGACACCGCGGCGCTCTACCGCGGCCTGCGCGGCATCTTCGGCGCCGGCTTCGCGAACTTCCTCTCGCACGCCGGCGCCGACGGGCAGCGCCGCGTGCTCGGCGAGACCATCTCGCACACCGGCTGGATCATCATGATCCTGCAGCTCTTCGTCTCGAAGGCGGTGGAGAAGTACCGCGCCATGCCGTCGTTCATGTTCGGCCTGTTCATGGCGGCGGTGGGGTTCGTGGTGCTGGGGATGGCCAACGTCGGCGCGGCGGGCCTCGTGTTTCTCGGCATCTTCCTGTTCGCCATCGGCGAGATGATCGCCTCGCCGCGCATCCAGGAGTACATCACCTGGATGGCGCCCAAGGACAAGGCCGGCCTCTACATGGGCGCCAACTTCCTGTCGGTGGCCATCGGGGCGTTCGCCAGCGGCGTGACCTACACGAGCCTCTACGGCAAGGTGGAGAAGGCCGGGCACCCCGAGTACGTCTGGTTCGTGCTGGCGGGGCACTTGCTGGTGGGGATCGTGGCGCTGTTCGTGTTCATGAAGACGGCGGGGGAGTTCCAGGAGCAGGAGCAGTAGCCGCCGGCCCCACGGCGGGCGGGGAAGCAGCGCACCCCGGGAGGACGGGCCTCGCGGGGTGCGTCGTCTCGTAGCCGCTGGCGCGCCGCCGCTACTTCTTCTTGGCGGGCGCGGCCTTCTTGGCGGGCGCGGCCTTCGCCGCGGCCGGCTTCTCCACCGAGATCGCCGTCGTCAGCGTGCTCGTGAAGACCACCAGGTCGCCGACCTTGACCTTCTTGAGGTTGTCGGGGACGAGTGGCGTGAGCGTGAAGGGCTCGTTGTTCATGGCTGCGAGCGTGACCGTGCCCTTCTCCAGGTCGATCGCCGAGATCGTGGCCTTGACCTCGGTCTTCTCGGTGCGGCTGGCGGAGGGCTTCGCCCCGAGGGGCGCCCGGCCGGAGACCGTCTCCGTGGTGGCCTCGGCGGCGCCGGTCGTGTCGACGCGGACGGTGAAGGTCTGCTTGTAGGTCATCACCACGAGGTCCTTCACGCGCAGCTGGGCGAAGTTGCGGACTTCCTCGCCGCACACGATCGCGATCGTGTCGCCCTCGGCGTCCTTGAGCGTCACCACCCGGTTCGGCGTGTCGAGGCGGACGATGGTCATGGTGTCGATGGCCTCGTCGTAGGCCTCGAAGTAGGGGGCGTCGGCGGCCAGCGCCAGCGCGGGAAGGGCGGCGGCCAGCGCCAGGCCCAGGATGAGCATCCGCTTCATGGAATCTCCTCCTTGATCGGGAACTGCGGGTGGGACCTCGTTCGGTCGTGCGTCAGGACGTCAGAAGCTACAGGACCCGGGCCCCCCCGGCAAGGGCGCCCGGGGCGCCCCCGGCCGCCCGGCAGGGGGGAATCGGGGCCGGGAACCCCGGTGCCGGCCCCCCCCATCCGTGCTATCCGGCACCCCGCCGCCGGGTATAGAATCGTTCTGCTGCGGACGGGCCGCGGTCGGCCCCACAGCGCAACGAGCCTACGCCGGAGCCGCCCGGCCTCCGCCCTCGCGCAGGGAGGAAGCACCCATGAGACGCGCTCTCCCGTTCCTTCTCGTGCTGTTCATCGGGCTGGTGCTCGCGGCCGCCGCGCCGCCGGCCGGCGCCCAGAGCGAGCCGCCGTCGCCGGGCGACTCCACCGGGGTCATCCCCGACTCCACCGTCTTCGCCGGCATCCACTGGCGCACCGCGCCGCCGATCCCGTGCGCGGCCAAGCCGCTGAACCTCGCCTTCGAGTACTGTAGCTGCAACATCACGATCCTGGGGGGCGGGCAGGATCCGTCCGGGCTGGTGCGGCTGCACGCGCGCATCGATAACCGCATCGACTGCATCCGCTGCGCCCCCGAGACCTTCTTCGTGCCGCTCGGCCAGTACACCGCCGGCTATTACATGGTGATGGTCGAGATCACCGCCGACTTCGTCGACGCCGACAGCGTCGTCCACACCGAGGTCGTCACGCGGCCGTTCTATTTCATCGTGAGCCCGGACTGCACGCTGCCACCCGGGCCGCTGCCGTACGTGACCCGCATCCAGATCGGGCAGCCCAGCCCGTGCATCGAGTGCCCGCCGATCGCCTGCCCGAACGACAGCATCCTGGTGATCGTCGAGGGGGAGTTCCCCGACGACTGCGTCTGGTTCAAGGGACTCGAGCTGCTGCCCTCGCCGATCATGGGGCCGCTGCCGGAGCCGCCGGTCCTGCGCATCGTTTACGAGCACAACCCCTGCCTGGACCGGCCCTGCTTCCACACGCCGTATCCCTGGCGGGCGACGGTGATGCTGCCGCCGCTGCCGGTGCGCGATTACCGGCTGATGGCCGAGGCGATCCTGGCCAACGCCTGCGCTCCCGCCGTCCCGGAGCTGATCGGGCAGACCTCGCTACCCTTCACGGTGGTGGACTCCTGCGGCCCGCCGACGCCGCAGACGTGCTTCCTCACGCGCTTCGCGGGCGCCTCGATCGGCGGCGATTGCGACGTCTTCGTCGGGCCGCAGCGCCCCGCCGAGCTGACGCTCACGATCGCCACGGACGTGGCCCTCGCCGGCCTGCAGGGCGAGTTCAACATGTACCCGCCGGGGCTGCGCATCACCGGCCTCGAGGCGATCGGTCCCGCCCAGGGCATGCGGTTGACTTGGAAGCCGACCGAGATGGGGGCCAGCTTCGTGCTCTTCGCCGACAGCGGCGCGCCGATCCCGGGCGACGTCCGCTGCCGGCTGTCCCTGAACCGCTGCTTCGCGCCCATCCTGCGCCTCACGGCGGAGATGCCGGCGGGCGGCATCGCGCCCGACCGCACCGAGATCTACACCGGCGCCTTCCTCGGCTCCGACTCGACCGGCCAGGCGGTCTACCCGTGCCCGACGATCACGCTCGACCAGAGCCTGGTCATCGACGGGGCGACCATCTGCCGCGCCATGCCGTGCGACGTCAACGGCGACGGCGTCTCCGACATCCGCGACCTCGTGGTCATGGTGCACTGCGTGCTGGGCGCCGGGTACTGCCCCGATCCCATGCCGCCGAACCTCGACTGCGACCGCGACGGCGGGCACGACATCGACGACGTGCTGTGCTGCGCCCGCTCGATGCTGGGCGGCGACGCGCCGCCCGACACCGGCGTGTCGCGGCCGGCGCCGGAGGTGGCCGTGACCTTTGGCGAGCCGGTGCGCACCGCGGCCGGCGTCGACGTGCCGCTGCGGCTGGCGGGGGCCGACGGCGTCGGCGCGGCGCGCCTCGAGCTGGCCTATCCGGACACGCGCTACGACGTGGCCGGCGTGGAGCTGACCGGCGCGGCGACGAACTGGCTCGCGCTGCACCAGGTGCAGGACGGCCGGTTGGTCGTGGCGCTCATCGACGCGGCGGGGGCGGAGCGCGGCGGCGTGACCGCCCTCGACCTCCTCGTGCGCCTGGCGCTCAAGCCGGAGCACCAGCCCGGCGGCAGCGTGTCGCTGGCGGGCGGGAGCTTCTCCGGCACCGACGGCGTGGCGCTCGCGGTCGAGCTGGGCAGCCCGTCGGCGACGCTGGCCGTGCCGGTCCGTCTCGATCTCTCGGCCGCCCGGCCGAACCCGTTCGTCGGCCAGACGCGCTTCACCGTGACGCTGTCGGCGCCGGCGACGCTGGAGGTCGGCGTCTACGACCTGCAGGGCCGCCTGGTGGCGAGCCTGCACCGCGGGCCGGCCGCCGCCGGCGAGCTGGAGTTCACCTGGGACCGGCGGCGCGACGCCGGCGGCCTCGCGCCGAGCGGCGTGTACTTCTACCGCGCCGCGGCCGACGGCGACCCGGTCACCCGCAAGCTGGTGGTGATGGGCAGGGAGTAGCGGCGGGGCGGCGCCGGCGCGCCGCGTCCGCCCGTCCGGAAGCCCCGGGGCCGGGAGGTCCCGGGGCTTTTCGCCGGCGGGGCGCCCCGATATCCTCCGCCGAAACCTCCGGGCGGGGCCGCGGCATCTCAGGGTCCGGCCTCGACCGCCGGCGCGGCCGCCGCCCGGCCTGACACGCACTGGACAGGAGCCGAACGGATGACCGAGAGCGTAGGCTCGCCGCTGCTCTGGGGGAGCTTCACCGCCTTCATCCTCGCCATGCTGGCGCTCGACCTGGGCGTCTTCCACCGTAAGGCGCACGAGGTGCGCTTCAAGGAAGCGGTGGGCTGGAGCATCTTCTGGATCGGCCTGGCGCTGGCGTTCAACGCCTGGGTGGCGTACGCCTTCGGGCCGCAGAAGGGGATGGAGTTCCTCACCGGCTACCTGATCGAGAAGGCCCTCTCGGTCGACAACGTCTTCGTCTTCCTCGTGGTGTTCACGACCTTCTCGGTGCCGGCGGTCTACCAGCACCGCGTGCTCTTCTGGGGCGTGGTCGGCGCGCTCGTCATGCGCGCCGTCTTCATCGCCGCCGGAGCGGCGGTGCTCGAGGCGTTCCACGGCATCATCTACTTCTTCGGCGCGCTCCTGCTCTTCACGGGCATCAAGCTGCTCGTGCAGCGCAACCACGAGGAGCACCCGGAGCGCAATCCCGTCTTCCGGCTGCTGCAGCGGTTCATCCCGTCCACGCCCGAGTACCACGGGCAGCGCTTCTGGGTGCGGGTGGACGGCCGCCGCCTGGCCACGCCGCTGTTCACGGTGCTGCTGCTCATCGAGTTCACCGACGTGGTCTTCGCGGTGGACTCCATCCCGGCCATCTTCGCGGTCACCCGCGACCCCTTCATCGTCTTCACCTCGAACATCTTCGCCATCCTCGGGCTGCGGGCGCTCTACTTCTGCCTGGCGGGTTTCGTGAGCCGGCTGCGCTACCTCAAGGTGGGCCTGGCGCTGGTGCTCATCTTCGTGGCGATCAAGATGATGCTGACCGACTTCTACAAGATCCCCATCCACCTCTCGCTGCTGGTGGTCACCCTGCTGCTGGGCGGGGCGGTGGTGGCGTCGCTGCTGCGGCGCGAGGGGAACGGGGGCCGCGGCGGGGGCCCGGCCGCCCGCTAGAATGCCACCCGCAGCTCGGCCAGCAGGCTGCGGGTCGCCGCCGGGAGGTAGTGCGGCACGTAGGCGCCGGCGGCGTCGTAGTCCATGTAGCCGCTGGCCTCGTAGCGCTCGTCGAAGAGGTTGAAGACGCGCAGCGCCAGGGTGGCCGCCGCGCCGCCCGCGCGCGGCAGGCGCCACTCGCCGGTCAGGTTCACCACCGCGCGCGGGTCGATGCTGGCCGCGCGGCTCTCGGTGTTGTCCACGTAGATGCGGCCGGCGTACTGCGCCTCGGCACCCACCGTCAGGTCCCGCCAGGAGAGGCGCGCCGAGAGGTTCCCCAGGACCGCCGGGAAGAGGCTGAGCTGGTTACCGTCGTAGCTCACCGTGTCGCCCGGGGCCGTCCCGTAGACCTCCTGATACTCGATGAAGTGATTGTCGCTGAAGGTCCCATTGCCGGCCAGCGTCAGCCGCGTGCGCGGCGCCAGCTCGCGCTCCCACTGCGCGGCGAGCTCGAGGCCCTGGTGCACCGACTGGGCGGCGTTGCCGAGGATGGGGAAGCCGAGGTCGGTGTTGAACTGCCCTGCGTAGACCAGCTCGTCGCGGAAGTCCATGCGGAACAGGTGCAGGGTGGCCGAGGCGTCGGCCGCGCGCCACGCGCCGCCCAGCTCGAAGTCGCTGACCTTCTCCGGGGTGATGAGGGGGTCCTCGTAGACGCCGTTGGCGACGTCGATGGTGCCGTAGAGCGGCAGGCTGCCGGCGCCCTCGGCGTCGTAGAGGTCGCGGAAGGCCGGCTCGCGGCTCGAGTAGGACCACGAGGCGAAGGCGTTCCAGCGCGGGCCCGGCGTGAAGGTCACCCCCAGGCGCGGGATGAGGAAGTCGTAGGACTGGTCGAACTCGACGCCGTCGAACTGATCCTCGCGCATGTAGTAGCCCTGGTGGCGCCAGCCGAGGTCGGCGGTGACCAGCCACGGGTCGCTCAGGCGGTACTCCTCGCGCGCGAAGAGCCCGGCCGACAGCGTGCGCGGGTGGTAGTCGTAGTAGGTGTGGTTGGGTGGCGTGCCCGGCGGCAATCCGTCGCCCGAGAGCACCTCACCCCAGTGGTGGCCGTCGTGCCGGCGGATCTCGCCGCCCACGGTGAGCGCTCCGCGCGCGTGCTCGATGCGCAGGCGCGGCACCCAGCCGTAGTGGCGATTGGCGACGTCGCGGCGGCGCACCAGGTCGGCGCGCTCGACGGTGAAGCGGCCCTCGGGGTCCTGGACGAGCGAGCCGTCCGCGTTCTGCGCGTAGTGGTCGCGGGGGTAGAGGGTGGAGTCAGCCGTCTGCCACGGGCTCAGGCGGTAGTCCGCGAGCGAGCGGCCGAAGCGCTGCTCGTCGTAGTAGCCGTCGCCGTCGAAGTAGAAGAAGGTCTGGGTCAGCGCCAGGCGCGGGCTCGGCGACCAACTGTGGATGAGCTCGTAGTGCGGCTCGAAGAAGTGGTCGCGCTCGTTGGCGAAGGTGATGGGATTGTAGCGGCGGTCGCGGTCGGCGTCGCCGCTGACCTCCCCGTCGAGATACGGCCGCGGCACGCCCAGGTAGGCCAGGTGCGTCTCCTCGGGGCCGCCGTAGAGGTTGGCGCGCAGCGAGTGCGCCCCCGTCTGCTTGCGCACGGAGAAGTAGTACGACCACAGCCGCGACCACGACTGGTCCCGATAGCCCGAGGTGCGGATGCGCGAGTAGCGGCCGTAGAGGTTCCAGCCGGCCTCCAGGCGGCCGGAGTCGAACTCGAGCATCAGCCGCTGGGTGTCGAACGAGCCGTAGGAGAAGAGGCCGGCGATGCGCCGGCTCTCCCCGAACGGCGAGGTCTCGAGGTTGACGCTGCCGCCGACGGAGGCGCCGCCGTAGAGCGCCGAGCCGACGCCGCGCTGCACCTGCACCTCGCTGGTCGAGGCCAGCAGGTCGGGGTGGTCGATCCAGAAGACCTCGTTGGACTCGGGGTCGTTGAGCGGCACGCCGTTGACCAGCACGCTGATGCGCCGTTGCGGGAAGCCGCGGATCGACAGGTACGAGTAGCCGATGCCGTTGCCGGCGTCTGAGTAGGCGTAGGTGCCCGGCACGGCCAGGAGCGCCATGGGCGTGTCCTGGCCCCAGTTGACGCGCTCGACGTCCTCGCGCGCCAGCACGGTGCGCGTCACCGGCGTGCGCTCGCTGGCCCGCGCGGTGCTGACCTCGACGACGGGCAGCGGGACGATGTGCTTGAGGGTGTCTTCGGCGGCGGGCTCTGCCGGCGCGGCGGCGGGCCGCGGCGCGGCGAGCCCGACGGCGAAGGCGGCGGCGCAAAGGACGAAGGCTGCGTGCCTCATGACGGCGACTCCCTGCGGAAGGCCCAGCCCGCCACGTACACGGCGAGTGAGGTGGCGAGGCCGGCGTAGATCGGTTGCAGCGACCAGGGATAGGCGGCCGGGCGGCCCGGCAGCGCGACGGTGCCGGCGAGCACCCAGAACAGGCTCACGGCGAAGGCCAGGATCATGGCGGTCAGCGTCCAGCGCGCTCCGATGCGGCCGCGGCCGAGGACCGCGGTGCCGGCGGGCAGCAGCAGCGCCGGGGTGATCACCGAGCCGATGTTCCGCCACAGCTCGATGACGCTCTGCTGCAGCAGGGCCAGGGCGCAGGCGAAGGCGGTGGCGATCCACAGCCCGGCGCGCGAGTAGTCGGGCACGCGCTCCTCGGAGACCTCGCGGCGCAAGCGCCAGACGAAGTCGCGGCCGATGGTGGTGGCGGCGATGAACCCGTACGAATCGACGGTGCTCATCACCGTGGCGATCATGGCCAGATAGAAGAGTCCGAGGGCGAATGGCGGCAGCGTGACGCGCGCCAGCTCGGGGAAGGCGTAGACGGGGTTCTGCAGGTGCGGCAGCAGGGCCCGCGCGTACATCCCCGTGGTGGTGGTGAGGAAATCGAAGAGCGCCCAGAAGACGATCGAGATGAGCACGCCGTTGCGCGCCACGCCGGGGTCGCGCGCCGCGTAGGCGCGCTGCCAGAAGCCGGGGTCCACCAGCGTCGAGAGCGCGATGAAGTACCAGACGATGACCGCCTGGGCGCCGTTGCCGCCGTGCCAGGTGAAGTGCGTGGCCGGCAGGTTCGCCGCCAGGAACGGCAGCCCGCCGTGGCGCGCCACCAGGAAAACCAGCATCAGCGCGAAGCCCAGGTACATGAGCACGAACTGCACCTGGTCGGTGAAGACCACGCTGCGCAGGCCGCCGCGCTGGATGTAGAAGACGGAGAAGACGCCGGCGGCCAGCACGCAGGGCACGAGCGGCTGCGCGAACATGGCGGAGAACAGCGTGCCCAGCATGAGCACGTAGGCGGCCGGGGCCGAGGTGATGAACACCGCCACCGCGCCGGCCAGCGCCGGGCCGCGGCCGTAGTGACGGTCGAGCAGGTCGGGGATGGTGTAGAACCCGGTGCGCCGGGCGCGCGCCGCGAAACCGAAGGCGAAGAGCCCCGCCCCGATGTAGTACGGCACGCCGAAGACCAGCCAGTTGGAGAGCCCGTAGCGGTAGGAGTACTCGCCGACGCCGAGGATGCCGCCGTACCAGGTGGCGACGAGCGTGGCGACGAACGCCGGCAGCGTCACGCGGCGGCCCGCGACGAGGTAGTCGAGGGCGCTCGGCCGGAGCTTGCGGGCGCGCAGCCACACGACGGCGAGGAAGAGGAAGTACGCCGCGATCAGGCCCCAGTCGAGCGGGCTCTGACTGAACATCGACCTTCCCTGCGGGGGAGTTCCCGCCGCGCGGTCCGCCGCGCCGGAGTGTTCCGGCAGCGACGCGGCCGGCCAACGAAAACGCCGCCCGCGAAGGGACGGCGTGAGGCAACCGGAGAGCTCGCTTGCTTCGCCGTTTCCCTACGCTGGCATGACCCAGTTCAGGTTCAGAGGGTGTGCTCTCAGGCCGGCGATTTCAGGCCGCCGACCACCCCTAACGACGCGCCCGCGGTGAGGCGG
>Ga0315275_10007024_pt1 | contig 10846 bp, 9 predicted proteins | sample YL17G03_0_MG_FD_205557 | JGI IMG/M metagenome (GOLD analysis project Ga0315275, IMG submission 205557) | Sediment microbial communities from Yellowstone Lake, YNP, Wyoming, USA - YL17G03_0 | ecosystem: Environmental > Aquatic > Freshwater > Lake > Sediment | place: USA: Wyoming | collected...
CTCGTTGCGGCCGCGCTCGTTGCGGCCGCCGCCGGCGCGCCCGCTTCCGCCGGCGTTCCCGCTGCCCCCGGAGCAGTCTCCGCGCCGGCGAGGGAGACCCGGTAGAGGCCCAGGTTGACCCGACGCTCGGCCGCGGTGCGGTCGACGTCGTTCCATACCACGCGCAGGTCGGCCCGCGAATCGCCGTCGAGGTCGATGAGGCGTTCCTTGCCGATGCCAAGCTCGACCGTGCCGCCCGGCACGGTGAGGATGAGGGTATCGCCGATCCCGCTCACCACGAGCCGGTAGCTTCGGTCCGCGGCGGGCACAACAATGGCGTCGCCGCGCGTGAACCAGCGCGTGCGCACCTGGTCCTGGAACACGAACTCCTCCGCCGTTCCGCGGGGGGCAAGCGGCGTGCGGGTGCCGCCCGTGCGCGGGGCCAGGACCCGCCACAGGATGAGGCCGACGATCGCGAGCACCACCACCGCGGCACCGCCGCCGAGGTACAGCAGCCGGGGCGGGATGTGCCGCCGCGTGTCCAGGAGCTCGTTCATCGGAAGCGGCTGCTCCTGGATCTGCAGGTTGCGGAACAGCCCGATCAGCTCGTCGGCGTCGAGGCCGAGGTATTCGGCGTAGGTGCGGAGGAACCCCATGGCGTACGTCTCGCCGGGGAAGGCGGAGAAATCCTCGTCCTCGAGGGCCTGGAGGAAGCGGCGCGCCACGTTCGTGTCACGCGCGACCTGGTCCAGGGTGTAGGTGTGCTGCTCGCGCGCGAGCCTCAGCTTCTCTCCGATCGATTCCATGCCGCGCTCACTCTTCCGGATCGAACAGGAAGTCGGGGATGATGTTGGCGTCGGGCGGCGTGTCGATGCGGAAGCGCTGGTCGGGCAGGTTCTGGTTGATCCTCACGGAGAGGTAGTCCAGGGCCTGCCGCTCGCCGCCGGCGCGCACGCCCTCGAGCCGCCGGAACACCCGGTCGCGGGTGACCGACAGGGTCAGGCTGCGGAATCCGGTCGATGCCACGCGCGGCGAGAGCTTCAGCTTGTAGACCATCTCGGGCGACCCGCTGTCGAGCGGCACCGGGTCGGGTCCCGTCTCCCAGGCGACGGAGAAGTTGCGGGTCAGCATCCCGAGACCCTTCGCGGTGACCATCTCGGTGAGCTGCCCCGACGAGCGCTTCTTCAGCGCCTGCACCATCACCACGTTCAGGCTGGGCACGTAGATCACCAGCTGCTCGGCGTCGATGGCGATGAACTGACCCTTCGGGTTGGTGAAGTCGATGCGAAGGTACAGCGGCGTGCGGTAGGACAGGGTGCCCCGCCAGGCGCCGTTGCCGCCCGTCGTGAAGGCGATGTCCGCCTCCATGTCGGTGATCGAGCCGAACTGCCTGCTGACCGCGTCGAGGAACTTCTCGGCGGACACGATCTCCTGCGCGACGGCCTCGCCGGCTGCGAGGACGAGGATGGTGGCGATGATCGACAGGGTTCGTGCGCTCAAGGGTGGGTCCAGTGTAGCCGGGGAGTGAGGTTTGTCAACGGTCCGCGATGCGCGTGAACAGCCAGCGCAGCGCGTCGTCGGACAGCTTCAGCCGGCCGCCGCAGGCCGCGCAGGTGAGCCGGCCTTCGATCACGTGCGCCTCGGCGCACGCCACGCAGTAGAGCTTCCCGCATTGGGGGCACCGGCCGGCGGGCGCGTCGCCCGGGGGCTCTCCGCGCGCCTGGAACCCCGGCTGCGGCGGCAGCTCGCGGGGCACCCACCACGTGCGGCCGCAGCCGTCGCAGGCGAGCCGCTGCTCGTGCGCGGCCTTGATGCGCTCGTCGAGGCGGAGGGCGTGCGCGTGGCCGGGCGCGCGGGCGAGCGCCTCGTCGACCAGCTCCCGGGCGCGCTGCCAGCTGCCCCGGTCCAGGTGCATCGCCGCGAGGTTGGCCCGGATGTCGACGTTGCCCGGCTCGAGGGAGAGGCCCGCGGCCCACGCGATCTCCGCGCGCTGGCGCTCGCCCCGCAGGCCCGCCACATTGCCGAGCAGGTTGTACACCGACGCGGTCGGCTGCTCGCGGGCGAGGCCCGCCAGCAGCTCCTCCGCGCGGCTCACCTGGTCGACCTCGAGGCACGCCGCGGCGCAGTTCTCGCGGTAAGCGCGGTTTGCCGGGTCGGCGCGGATCGCCGCCTCGTAGTCGTGCACGGCCGCGTCGAAACGGCCGGCCCGGGTGTGCAGGGTCCCGCGCTGGTTGAGGATCCGCGGATCGTCCCGGCCCTCCAGCGCAGCCATCGCCTCGTCGGCCCGTCCCGCGCGGGAGAGGGCTTCCGAGAGGTTGAGGAGGATGTCGACCTCGCCCGGCGCGGATGCGAGCGCTTCGGCGAACCGCCCGGCGGCGGAGGCGGCATCGCCCGCGGCGAGGTGGCGCAGCCCCTCGAGGTTCGCGAGCCACGGGTCGTCGGGCGCGAGGGAGCGTGCGCGCTCCATGGCCGGGGAGGGGTCGCGGCCCAGCAGGTGCAGCGTCTCGGCGAGGCGCGCCTGGTAGGCCGCGACGTCGGGCGCGAGGGCCGCCGCGCGCTCGAACCGCGGCAGGGCGCCGGGCCGGTCGCCCGCCTCGAGCGCGGCCAGGCCGAGGAGGTGGTGCACCTCGGGGTCGGTCGAGCCCTCCGCATCCAGCGCCTCGAGCCGGTGCCGGGCCTCATCGTGCCGGCCCTCCCGCCAGGCCGCGCGGGCGGCGAGCTCGCGGACCTCCCGGTTCGACGGCTCGAGGGCCTGCACGCGCGAGGTGACGAGCGTGAGCTCATCGAACGCGTCCTCCCGCTCGAAGCCGCGCGCGGCCTCGAGATAGAGGCGCAGCGCCTCGGACCGGTCGCCCGCGAGCTCCAGGGCCCGGGCGGCATTGCGAAGGAGCAGCGGCATGCCGGGCGCCAGGGCGACGGCCCGCAGGTAGGCGTCCGCGGCCCGGCGCCAGTTGCCGAGCGCGTACTCCGCGTTGCCGAGCAGGTTCCACGCGGCGGGACCGGCACCCTCGCCGGGTTCGGCGAGCAGTGCCGCCGCGCGGTCGCGCGCCTCGAGGAACCGGTTCGCGAGGTAGAGCACGCTCGCCTGCTCGAGGCGCGCCTCGCGGTGGTCCGGCACGACGGCGAGCACACGGTCCAGCTCCTCGAGCGCGAGGGGGAAAGCGCCCAGCCGGGTGTAGCACTCGGCGAGGAGGAACCGCTCGTTCGGGGTGCCCTCGCGGTCGCGAAGCCCCTTGCGCAGCTGCACCGCAGCGGCTCCGTGCCCGCCCTGCGCGAAGAGCGTCTCCGCGAGGGCGAGCCGGGCTGCGGGCTGGACGGGGAAGTAGTACGAAAGGCGCAGGTGCTCGCGCTCGACCTCGAGCGGCCGGGCGTCGACCGCGATGCGATGCAGGCGGAAGACCGCGGTGGGACGCCCGCCGTAGTTCTGCGCCGCGAAGCAGACCGCGCCCGAGCCGAGGGTCTCGTCCTCGATCTCCCCGACCCATTCCCCGTCGATGGCCACGGTGAACCGGGTCCCGTGGGCCACGACGCGCAGGACCCGGGACGGACCCGCGGCCTCGGGCATCGGGGTCCAGCCGACGAGGGGCATCTGGTGGTTGTTGAACACGAGGTCGAGCCGCCACGTGCCCCGGCTGCCGGCGAGCAGGCAGTAGTAGTTCTCGTCGCTCGCCCGGCGGAAGAGCAGCCCCGCCGCCGAATCCCCGTTCCCGGGGTCCGCCTCCACCTCCGCTTCGATGACGGCGTCCTCGAAGGACCGGCCGTTGTCGAGTGGCTCCCAGGCGAAGTAGCCCGGGCGGCGCAGCTCGAGCCGGTAGGCGCCGCGCTCGTAGCCGGCAGCGTACGCGGGGCCGTCGGCGGAGGCGAGGGGTTTCCCCGAGAACGGTCCGAAGCCGGTTGCGATGCGGCGGGGCGGGCGGCGCGCCCCGAAGAAGGGCAGGCGGAGCATGCGGAGCGGCGCGCCCTAGCGGCGGAGGATGACGGCCATGAGCTCGAGCGGCTCGCTGCCCCGGTTCTCGAGGGCGTGCCCCGCCCCGCCGCCCGTGAGCACCGCGTCGCCGGGACCCACGCCGGTCGCGACGCCGTCCTCGGTGACGAGGCCCCGGCCCGAGAGGATGTAGAAAACCTCCTCCTCAGCGTCGTGCACGTGGTGCCCGATCGAAGCGCCCGGGGGGAGGCGTAGGCGGGCGAAGAGGCGCGCGGCGCCGCCGAGCTCGTCCTGCCGGAACACGTGGAGGATCTCCACGGATCCCGTGCCGCCGCGCATGCGCTCGCGGACCTCGCGCTCCATGACCGTAGCGGGTTTCACCATTGCCTTGGACTCCCGCGCGAGGATAGCAGGAAGGGGGAACGGCGCCAAGGGCGGCGCCGCGTCCTCACGAATCGCTGAACCCGCCCGTCTCGACCCCGGACTCAGCGTCGGCCGAGAGGTCGCGGATGCGGTCGCGCAGCGACGCGGCGCGCTCGAAGTCCTCCTCGTCCACGGCCGCAGCGAGCTCGGCCTTCAGTCCCTCGACCGGCGACGACTCCTTGTCGTGGATCTGCTTCAGCGTGGCCTTGAGGTAGTTCAGCGACCGCATGCGCTCGAACTGGAACGCCGGGGTGTCGATCTCCTCCATGCCCTCGATGGCGCTGATCGCCCCCGCGAGGATCTCCTCCGCGGCGGCCTTCATCTCCTTGTGCAGCGAGATCATCGCCCGGGAGATCGCGTTCATCCTGAGGATGTAGGGCCGGTGCTGCAGCAGCTCCTTGCGGTCATCCTCGCTTTCCCCGTAGCGCTCGACAAGGTCGCAGAGGGCCAGGTTGTGCCCCGTGTCGCGGCTCGTGCGCACGAAGTCGCCGATCTGGAACAGCACGAGGTAGCGGAAGTAGAAGAGCAGGCCCTCGCTCTGCAGGGCGGTGAAGTCATCGTGGCTGATGGAGAAGCCCTCGTCGGAGCCGTTGGCGCTCCGGTGGCTTTCGAGGCGCGCTCGGATCTCGTCGAGCATGGTGGGGTGGCCGAAAGGCTCCCGGCCGTCCGGCCGTCCGTCGAGCTCGTACTGCTCGATGCCGAGGGGCTGGCGGACCTGGAGCACCTGGCGGCCGTCGTCGGCCTGGATGATGCGGATCTGGTTGTCCGAATCGAACTCCCATTCCCTGAGGATGTCGGTGATGTCGCCGTTCACGGGCGTCCCCTCCACGCACAATGTAGCGCCGGGGACGGCCGGCGACAAGCCGCGGTACGGGCGCTCAGCTCACCGCGTTGACGGCGTTGATCACCTCGCCCTTCACGAGATACGCGCCGATCTGCCGGGCGATCATCACCGAGACGTTCACCTGGGCCTCGCCGGTGGCGGCCCCGAGGTGCGGCGTGGCGATCACCCTCGGGTGCTTCGCGAGCGTCCAGTCCACCGGCGGCTCCTTGTCGAAGACGTCGATGCCCGCGCCCCGTACCTTCCCCGCCTCGAGGGCGGTCACGAGGTCCTTCTCCACGACGATCCCGCCGCGCGCGCAGTTCACGACGAACACCCCGGTCTTCATCCGCGCGAAGGCCTTCGCGTCGAGCAGGCCCTTCGTCTCGTCGGTCCGCGGGGCGTGCACCGAGATGAAATCCGAGGAAGCGAGCACCTCGTCGAGCGCCGCCAGTCGCACGCCGAGGGCGGCGGCGTTGTCGGGCTTCGCGTACGGGTCGAAGGCGACCACGGTCATGCCGAGGCCCCGGGCCATGCGCGCGACCGCTCCGCCGACATTGCCGATGCCGACGAGGCCGAGGGTCTTGCCGAGCAGTTCCGAGCCGCTGAAGCCCTTCTTCTCCCAGGTGCCGGACTTCATCGCGGCGTCCGCGCGGGGAATCTCGCGGGCGAGCGCGAACATCAGGCCGACGGCGAGCTCGGCCGCCGCCTCGGCATTGCCCCCGGGCGTGTTCAGCACGAGGATGCGCCGCTGCGTGGCGGCCTCGACGTCGATGTTGTCGACGCCGGCGCCGGCCCGGCCGATCACCTTCAGGGCCTTCCCCGCCTCGATCACCTGCCGGCTCGCCTGCGTCGCCGAGCGGACTACCAGCGCCGCCGCGTCCCCCAGCGCAGCCGTGAGGTCCGCGGGTGCGAGCCCCGTTTTCACCACGAGTTCGAGCTCGGGGAACCGGCCGAACTCGGCGATACCTTCCTTCGCGACCGAATCCGCCACGAACACCTTCATCTTCGCCATGGGCCGGGGTATAGCCCCCCGTGTATATCTATGCAAGCCGTGCGATCGTGCGTGCGATCGTGCGTGCGGTCGCGCGCCGCGCGAGTCTGGCCCGGCGCGGGCGATCGGGCTATAGTGCCCGCATGGCGGACGCAACGGTCATCTCGCTCGGCGGGTCGCTCATCGCCCCGGAGGCGGTGGACACCGCGTTCCTGGCATCGTTCAACCGGCTGGTGCTCGGACACCTCGATGCCGACCGGCGGAGGAAACTGATCGTGATCTGCGGCGGTGGCGGCCTCGCCCGACGCTACCAGGCGGCGTGCCGAGAGCTCGCCCCGTCGGCCCCGAACGACGACCTCGACTGGATCGGCATCGCGGCGACGCGCCTCAATGCCGAGCTCGTGCGCCGCATGTTCGCCGACCGGTGCAAAGGCGGCGTGGTGACCGACCCGACCGCCGTGCGGCGGTTCGCGGGCAGGGTCATGGTAGCCGCGGGCTGGAAACCCGGGTTCTCGACGGACAATGACGCGGTCATCCTCGCGCGGCGCTTCGGTGCCGAGACCCTGGTCAACCTGTCGAACATCGCGAAGGTCTACACCGCCGACCCGAGGAAGGACGCGTCGGCCCGGCCGCTCGATGCGGTGACGTGGCGCGAGTTCCGGAAGATCGTGGGTGATGAATGGTCGCCGGGCAGGAACACCCCCTTCGACCCCGCGGCGACGAAGGCAGCGGCCGCGGCGCACCTGAGGGTGATCTTCGCGGACGGGCGGGACCTCGCGAACCTCTCTGCCATCCTCGAGGGCCGGCCGTTCGTCGGCACCACCATCGGCCCGGGCTGAAGGAAGCTCGGACACCCCCGGCCCGCGACGCGGCCCGGCGCCGCGCTGGTTGGCGCCGACTCAGCCGCTCGGAGCCCCATCACGCGCGTGCCAGACCATCCGCGACAGCTCGGCTGAGAACGGCCGCTCGCGCGCGAAGTCGGGCAGCCACTCGGTGCCCGGCACGAGCTCCTGCACATACCCGTCCTCGATACCCAGGTCCTCGAGCGCCGCGAGCGCCTCGTCCCACTCCTCCCGCGAAAGTGCCCGGTCGAACGGTGGCTCCACGGGCTGGCCGGGAATCGGGGTGTACTGGGACATCAGCGACAGCAGGGCCCGGCCGGCGAGGTGCTCCGAGAACCACGCGAGCGCCTGCCGGGTGGCACTGATGCGGCCCGGCAGCACGAGGTGCCGCACGATCACGCCGCTGGTCGGCAGGCCATCCGGTCCGCGCTCGAGCGGCCGGGCGTCCACCATGGCCCGGATCGCCTCCGCAGCGGTCCGCGGGTAGTCCGCGGCCTTGAACCAGAAGGCCGCGAGTGACGGGTCGAGGGTCTTCAGGTCGGGCAGGAAGAACGAAACGTGCGGCGCGAGCGTCCGCACGGCGTCGACGGTCTCGTAGCCCGACGAGTTCCACACGAGCGGGATGGCGAGGCCCCGCGCCCGGGCCGCCTTCCAGGCCGCGATGATGCCCGGCAGGAAGTGGGTACCCGTGACCGCGTTCACGTTGCCCGCCCCTGCCCCCTGCAGGGCGAGGAAGATGCCCGCCAGTCTATCCACCGAAAGTTCGACCCCGAGGCCCTGCTGGCTCGCCTGGCAGTTCTGGCACGCCCGGCAGCGCAGCGTGCAGCCGGTGAAGAACACGGTGCCCGAGCCGCCCGGACCGGTCACGGGCGGCTCCTCCCCGAAGTGCAGGCAGGCGCACGCGGCGCGGATGGCGGCGGTCTCTCCGCAGAACCCGGTATCGCCGAGGGTCCGGTCGACTGCGCACGCGCGGGGACACAGGAGGCAGGGTGCGTAGGGATCGGAGATCATGCGGGACGGGTCAGGAGGATTCGAGCTCGCGGATGCGGTCGCGGAGGCGCGCCGCCTCCTCGTAGTTCTCCTCCTCGAGGGCTCCCTCGAGCTTCTTCTTCAGGGCGGCGAGCTCCGCGTCGTGCAGGAGGTGCGGCGCCCCGGGAGCCTGGGGAGGGGCCGTCGACGGTGCAGCCTCCACGCCCGGGGCCGCGGACTCCTCCTGGCGGATTTCGCCGCGCCGCTCCTCCACCATCTTGACGGAGATCCCCGCCTCGTCGACGACCGATTCGTCGATGTAGATCGGGCACTTCACACGGACGGCGAGCGCGAGGCAGTCGGACGGGCGGGCGTCGATGGCGATCTCCGACCCCGAGGCGTCGAGCACCAGCTTGGCGAAGAAGGTGCCCTCCTTCAGCGAGATGATCTCCACCCGGTTGATCGAAGCCTCGAGGCTCTCGAGCACGGAGAGGAAGAGGTCGTGGGTCAGAGGCCGGGGCATCTTGACGTTGCCGAGGCCGATCAGAATCGACTGGGCTTCCAGCGGTGCGATGAAGATGGGCACGGCGACTTCCAGCCCCAGGGGACGCACGAGCACGGCGTTCCCCTGCTGTTCGGCCTTCGCCACCGTCCAGACTTCAGCGGGGACCAGCATTAGCCCGAGGATAGAACAAAGCCCGGGGCATGACAAGGACCGGCGGACCGTGATATACCACGCCCATGAAGGGGACCTTGACGGAGCGGCTCATCCGCGCGCACCTCGTCGAGGGCGAACCCGGGCCGGGCCGGGAGATCGCCCTGCGCATCGACCAGACCCTCACGCAGGACGCAACCGGGACCATGGCCTTCCTCGAGTTCGAGTCGATGGGCATCCCCCGGGTGCGCACCGGCCTGAGCGTGAGCTACGTGGACCACAACATCATCCAGACCGACTTCCGCAACGCGGACGACCACCGGTTCCTCCAGTCCGCGGCCGCGCGCTTCGGCGTGGTCTTCTCGCCGCCGGGCAACGGCATCTCCCACCACGTCCACCGCGAGCGCTTCGGCCGTCCCGGGCTCACGCTGCTGGGGTCGGACAGCCACACCACCACGGGCGGCTCGCTGGGCATGCTCGCGATGGGTGCGGGCGGCCTCGAGATCGCGATGGCCATGGCCGGCGAGCCATATCGGATCCTGACTCCGCTGGTCTGGGGCATCCGGCTTACCGGCCGGCTGCCGGCGTGGGTGTCGGGGAAGGACCTGATCCTGGAGCTGCTGCGCCGGTTCTCCGCGAAGGGCGCCACGGGCAGGGTGCTCGAGTTCTTCGGGCCCGGAGTCGCGGCGCTCGACCTGCCGTCGCGGGCGACGATCTCGAACATGAGCGTCGACATGGGCGCCACCGCGTGCGTGTTCCCCTCCGATCGGGTCACCCGGGACTGGCTCGGCCTGAACGGGCGGCGCGGCGACTGGGCCGAGCTCGCGGCGGAGGACGGCGCGCGGTATGACGCGGTGACGGAGATCGAGCTCGGCTCGCTGGTGCCGCTGGTCGCCTGCCCGTCGAACCCCGACAACGTGCGCACGGCCGAGGAGCTCGCAGACGTGCCCGTGCACCAGGTGGTGATCGGCTCCTCGACGAACGGCGACTACCGTGACCTGATGATCGCCTCGCTCGCGGTCGCGGGACGGATGCGGCACCCCGAGGTCAGCCTCGAGATCAACCCCGGCAGCCGGCAGACCCTGCGCGCCGTCACCGAGATGGGCGGCCTCGCGGCGCTCGTCGAAGCCGGGGCCCGGATCCACGAGGCGGGCTGCCTCGGCTGCATCGGCATGGGACAGGCCCCCGCCACGGGCGCCAATTCGCTCAGGACGTTCCCGCGCAACTACAAGGGCCGCAGCGGCACCGCGGATGACGCGGTGTACCTGTGCTCGCCTGAGACGGCGGCCGCCTCCGCGCTGCGCGGCCGGATCACCGACCCCCGCACCCTGGGAAAAGCGCCGGCGGTGCCGTGGCCGAAGCGCTTCGGGTGGAAGCCGGAGTGGTTCATACAGCCGCCCGCGGACGGAACGCCCGTGGAGATCCGGCGCGGGCCGAACATCCAGCCGTTCCCGTCCTTCCCCGCCCTGGACGACGACCTGGAGCTCGAGGTGCTGCTCGTCGTCGGCGACAACATCAGCACGGACCACATCATGCCCGCGGGCAACCGCGTGCTGCCGTACCGCAGCAACATCCCGGCCATCAGCGCCTTCGTCTTCGACCAGGTGGACCCGGACTTCCCGCGGCGGGCGAGGGAGCGCGGCGGCGGCATGATCGTCGGCGGTGAGAACTACGGGCAGGGGTCGAGCCGCGAGCACGCGGCCATCGCCCCGCGCTTCCTCGGCGTGCGGCTGAAGCTGGTGAAGGGGTTCGCCCGGATCCACAAGGCCAACCTGGTCAACTTCGGCATCGTGCCTCTGGTGTTCGCCGATCCCGCGGACTGGGCGACACTGAAGACGGGCGACGTCGTGCGCTTCAAGGGTATCCGCCGCGCCGTCCTGGACGGCGCGGCGGAGATCGCCGGAGAGTCGAACGGCCGGCGGATCATGACACGGCTCGATGCCTCGCCGCGCGACCGGACCATCCTCGCCGCGGGCGGGCTGCTGAACGCGCACAGTGCGGGGTGACGCCTACCGCCAGCCGGTGGCCCGGGCGAGCAGCCCGACGTAGCGCACGAAATCCCTCCACGACACGTCGGCCGGCACGCCGTGATCGCAGCCCGGGATGTACCCGCCCGAGTCGATGACCGGCCGCACCCGGGCGATCTCGTCCTCGATCGCCGTCCCGCCCTTCGCGATCGCGCGCTTGTCGATGCCGCCCCGGTAGGCCATGCGCCGGCCGAACCGGGCCCGGAAGGCCG
>Ga0315275_10007028_pt1 | contig 10843 bp, 8 predicted proteins | sample YL17G03_0_MG_FD_205557 | JGI IMG/M metagenome (GOLD analysis project Ga0315275, IMG submission 205557) | Sediment microbial communities from Yellowstone Lake, YNP, Wyoming, USA - YL17G03_0 | ecosystem: Environmental > Aquatic > Freshwater > Lake > Sediment | place: USA: Wyoming | collected...
CGGAGCCGTGCTGGTAGTAGACCGCGAGGTCGTGTGGCCAGAGCGTCTTCTCGACGTAGCGCCAGTAGGAGACCAGCGCGTTGAAGACGCGCCGCGCGAGCGCGAGCTTCTCGACCGGGACCACGGCGCCGCCATGGCGCTGGACGAAGAACGTGACGGCCGCGGACAGCGCGGCCAGCACGAGCAGCGGCCATTTCTCCCCGACCAGCCCGGGCAGCGTGCGCACCGGTGCCCGGGTCGCCGGATTGCGCGGCAGCCCTCGGAGCCGCCCCAGCGGCCACGCGTCGAGCAGCACGAGCACGAAGGGCAGGGTGACGAGCATCGGCTTGGACACCAGCCCCAGGGCGAACACCGCGATCAGGGCGGCGTAGCGGGCGCGGACCGGGTGCGCCGTCCAGCCGCGGTAGGCCTCGATCGCGAGCAGGAAGAAGAGACCGCTCAGCACGTCCTTGCGCTCGGAGATCCAGGCCACCGACTCGACCCGCAAGGGGTGGAGCGCGAACAGCGCCCCGACCAGCAGGCTCCGCCACCAGGCGCCCGTCATGCGGTGCAGGACGAGCACGAGCAGCACCGCGTTCAGCGCGTGCAGCAGGACGTTGACCGCGTGGTGGCCGGCCGGCGCCAGGCCGAACAACTGCACGTCCAGCATGTGCGAGCAGGACGTCAGCGGATGCCAGTTCGCGCCGTGGGCGTGGCCCAGGAACCACGCCAGCCCGTCGAGCCGCAGGCCGCGATTGACATACGGGTTCTCGTAGACGTATTCGGGGTCGTCGAAGGAGACCCAGCCGTTGCGCAGCGCGCCCGCGAAGACGGCACACGTCACCGCGGCGAGCAGCGCCAGGAGCGCCCGGCGGCGGATGGAAAGGCGCGGCGCCCGATCACGGCGTGCCGCGCCCCGCGCGAGCGCCTCCGGCTGCGTCACGACGATCATCATGGCCGTGTCTCCCGTCGAGCCTCCCCGGCTTCCGGGCCCGCGCCGTTGCCCGCGTCCGCACTCGCGCCCGCCATTGCCGCCGCGACTCGCGCGAGGAAGGCGCTGACCGCGGCCTCGGCCGCCCGCGCATCGGGCGTGTCCCGCACGATGCGGATGAGCGCCGATCCGATGATCACCCCGTCGGCGCCCGAGCAGACGACCGCGGCCGCCTGTTCGGGCGTCGAAACGCCGAAGCCCACGTAGAGCGGCAGGTCACTTGCCCGGCGCGCGCGCGCGACGAAGTCCTCCAGCCCGGCGGCGAGGCCTTCGCGCGCGCCGGTGACGCCGGTGAGCGAGACCAGGTAGAGGAAGCCGTCGGCCTGCCGGGCGATGGCCGCCACGCGGTCCTCGCCCGAGGTGGGCGCGACGAGGTAGACCAGCGTGATCCCGGCGCGCGCCAGTTCGCCGCGCAGCTCGACCGATTCCTCGAGCGGCACGTCCGGCAGGATCACGCCGCAGACGCCCGCCCGGGCGGCCCGCTCGGCGAAGCGCGCGACGCCCATCTGCAGGATCGGGTTCAGGTAGCTCATGACGACATAGCCGGCGGGCGCCTCGGCCGAGGCGCGGGCGACGAGTTCGAGGGCGTGCGCGAGCGTCATGCCATGGGCGAGCGCCTGCTCGGAGGCGGCCTGGATCACCGGGCCGTCGGCCATCGGATCGGAGAAGGGGATGCCCACCTCCACGACCCGGCACCCGCTGCGCACCGCGGCGACCAGCAGGCGCAGGGAGGTTTCCTTGTCGGGATAGCCCGCGGTGAGGAACGGCACGAGCGCCTTGTGTCCGCGGGCCCGTGTCTCCTCGGTCAGTTCTCGCAACCTGGATGTCATCGGCAACCTCGCCAGTCGACTGCTCTCACCCTCGGCGCCCCGGCCTGCGGCGCGTGTCGTCCGTCCAACGCCCCACCTGCGCCCCGGCTCACGGCCGGAGCAACGGTTCGATCGTCTCGATGTCCTTGTCACCGCGCCCGGACAGGTTGATCACGACCAGATCAGCCGCCTCGCGCGCGTCCGCGGCGAGCCGGCACGCGAAGGCGACCGCGTGGCTCGGTTCGAGCGCGGGCAGGATGCCCTCGAGACGCGCCAGATCGCGGAAGGCGGCCAGGGCCTCCTCGTCGGTCACCTGGTGATAGGTGACGCGCCCGGTGTCCTTCAGGTGGCTGTGCTCGGGTCCGACGCCGGGATAGTCCAGACCGGGCGCGAGCGAGTGGGCCAGGCGGACCTGGCCGTGCTCGTCCTGCAGCAGATAGCTGTAGGAGCCGTGGAGGACGCCCGGCCTGCCGGCGCACAGCGCGGCCGCGTGCCCCGCCACCGATCCGCCCGCTTCCACGCCGCGCAACTGGACCTGGGCGTCCTCCAGGAATGCCGAGAAGATGCCGAGCGCATTCGACCCGCCGCCCACGCAGGCCACGACGTGCGACGGCAGGCGCCCCTCGCCCGCCAGGATCTGCTCGCGCGCCTCGCGGCCGATCACGGTCTGGAGTTCGCGCACGATCGTCGGGTAGGGGTGCGGCCCCGCGGTCGAGCCCAGGATGTAGTGCGTGTCGCCCACGTTCGTCACCCAGTCGCGGATCGCCTCGTTCATCGCGTCCTTGAGCGTGCCGCTGCCTGCCGCCACGCCGCGCACCTCGGCGCCGAGCAGCCTCATGCGCAGCACGTTGGGCCGCTGGCGGCGCATGTCAACCTCGCCCATGTAGACCGTGCAACTCAAGCCCGCGCGCGCGGCGACCGTCGCCGTGGCGACGCCGTGCTGGCCCGCGCCCGTCTCGGCCACGATGCGCCGCTTGCCCATGCGCTGGGCGAGCAGCACCTGACCGAGGCAGTTGTTGATCTTGTGGGCGCCGGTGTGGTTGAGGTCCTCGCGCTTCAGGTAGATCCGCGCGCGTCCGCCGCAGTGCCGCTCGAGTCCCTCGGCGCGGTAGAGCGGCGTGGGCCGGCCCGCGTAGTCGGTGAGCAGCCGCTGGAACTCGGCATGAAAGGCCGGATCGGCCTGGGCTGCGGCCCAGGTCGCCTCCAGCTCGAGCAGGCACGGCATCAGCGTCTCGGGTACGTACTGGCCGCCGTAGACGCCGAAGCGTCCCTTGGCACCGGCCGGGCGCAGCTCAGGCACGGCGAACCTCCTCCAGGAACCGGACCACGAGATCGCGGTCCTTGACGCCCGGCGCGCGCTCGACCCCGCGGGCGACATCCACGCAGTGCGGGCGCACGCGCCGCACCGCCCCGGCGACATTGGCGGGATCTAGCGCCCCGGCCAGGAACACGCGGTGGCCCCGCTCGCGCGCCTCGGCCGCGCACGACCAGAGCTCCTCCAGCGCCTCGCGCTCCCGCGAAACGCCCTTGTCGAGATCGAACAGCAGGCCGTGCAGTCCGCGGTAAGCCTCCAGCTCGCCGGAGGCGCCGTTCCCGGGCCGCACCGCCTTGATCACCGGCAGTCCGGCGCCACGCGCCGCCGCGTGGCAGTAGGCGAGGTCCTCGTGACCGTGGAGCTGGAGCACGTCCAGACCGCACTCGCGGGCCAGCTCGACCAGGGCGTCGAGGGGTTCATCGACGCAGACGCCGACCAGACGCGCTCCGGGCACGGCCGCGCGAATTGACCGCGCCTGCGCGATCGTGACGCGCCTGGGGCCGGGGGCGAAGACAAGCCCCAGCAGGTCGACGCCCAGATCGTGGCAGAACACGGCGTCATCCGGCTGCGTGATGCCGCAGGTCTTGACCAGCGTCTCACCCATGCTCCGGTTCCTCCGCGGTCTCGGCCCCGAGCAGCTCCCGCAGCTTGCGCCCGGGCTCATCGCTGTCCAGGAGCGCGCCCCCCACCAGAAACGCGTCGGCCCCCCGCCGGGCCAGCTCCACCACGTCCGCCCGGCGCCGGATGCCGCTCTCGGCCACGCGCAGCACGCCCGCCGGGATGATCGGCAGTAGCCGCTCGCAGGTGCCCAGGGTCGTCGTCAGGGTCGCCAGATCGCGGTTGTTCACGCCGATGATCCGAGCTCCGGCGGTCACCGACCGCTCGACGTCGGCCTCGTCGTGACACTCGACCAGCGCCTCCATGCCCAGCGCGCGCACGCGGCCGAGCAGGCGGGCCAGCGACGAGGGCTCCAGGATCCGCGCGATCAGGAGCACCGCATCCGCCCCGGCGGCGCGCGCCTCGAGCACCTGGTAGTCGTCGATGACGAAGTCCTTGACGAGCACCGGCAGCTCGACCGCCGAACGGACGGCCGCCACATCGGCGAGGCTCGTGCCGAAGTTTGGCGTGTCGGTCACGATCGAGATCGCCGCGGCCCCGCCGTCGCGGAAGATCCGCGCCAGCGCCACGGGATCCCCGCCATGCCGGAAGGCCGGCACGCTCGGCGACCGCCGCTTGATCTCGGCGATCATGCGCCCGCCGGGCGCCAGCGCGGCGCGGAAATCGCGCACGGGCTGCGCCGCCGCCTGCCGCTCCAGCACGGTGGCCGGGCGCTCCGCGAGCTTGACCGCGATCTCGGCCTCCTTCTCGCGCACCACCCGGTCCAGGAATCGCTCCATGTTCTCCTTCGGTTTCCCGTTTGATGATCCCGGCGGGGCGAGTCGCGCTCCGCCGGGCGCACGCCCTACGCGTGCGCCAGCTCCTGTGACACGCTGCGCAGGCGCTCGAGCAGCTCTGCCGCGTCGCCGCCCGTGATCACCCGGCGGGCCAGTTCCACGCCCTCGGCCGGACTCGCGGCGCGGCCCGCGGCCATGGCCACGAAGCCCGCGTTCAGCGCGACGGCATCCGCGAGCGGCCCCTCCTCGCCGGCGAAGATCGCGCGCAGGCGGGTGGCGTTCGCGGCCGCGTCACCGCCCGCGATCGCCCCCGGGGCTGCGCGCCCGAGGCCCGCCTCCTCCGGCGCGAAGCTGTACGTGCGCACTTCGCCGCCCGCGAGCTCGCTCACGCGGGTCTCGGCGGCGATCGACACCTCGTCGGTGCCGTCCAGGCCGTGGACGACGAAGGCCCGCTCGGCGCCCAGCCGGGCGAGCACGGCGCAGATCACATCGGTCAACTCGGGCCGGTAGACCCCCACGAGCTGGCGCTTCACGCCGGCGGGATTGGTGAGCGGCCCCAGTAGGTTGAAGACCGTGCGCACGCCGAGCTGACGGCGCACGGGGGCGGCGTGCTTCATCGCCGGATGGTGCAGCGGCGCGAAGAGGAACCCGATCCCCACCCGGTCGATCGACTCCGCCACCGCGGCGGGAGGCAGCGCGATGTTGACCCCCAACGCCTCGAGCACGTCGGCGCTGCCCGAGCGCGAGGAGATCGCGCGATTGCCGTGCTTGGCGATGCCGATCCCCATCGCCGCCGCGACGAGCGCGGCCGCGGTCGAGATATTGAAGGTGTGCTTGCCGTCCCCGCCGGTGCCGCACGTGTCGGCCAGGCCGCCGCGCCGCGGCCGCACGGGCACGGCCCGTTCGCGCATTGCCGCGGCGAAGCCGGCGATCTCGTCGATCGTCTCGCCCTTGATGCGCAGCGCCGTCAGCACCGCGGCCAGCGGGGCCTCCCCGACCGCTCCGTCCATGATGGCGCCCATCAGGTCCCGCGCCTCGTCCTGGCCCAGGTCCCTGCCGTGGATCAGATGTTCCAGCAGTTGCGTGATCATAACCGTCTCCGCGGTTGCCTGCCTGCGTTCCCGGCGCGCCGCCGTTGCACTCCGCTTCTCACCGCCACACCCCGTTCACTTGCCGCTCCCGCCGGCCACACGCAGGAAGTTCGCCAGCAGCCGCTGGCCCTCCGGCGTCAGGATCGACTCCGGATGGAACTGCACGCCCTCCACCGGCCGGTCCTTCAGCCGCACGCCCATGATCTCGCCGTCGGAGGTGTAGGCCGACACCTCGAGCGCGTCGGGCAGCTTCTCCTTGCTGGCGATGAGCGAGTGGTAGCGCGTGGCGGTGAAGGGGTTCGACAGGCCGTCGTAGATGGTGCGGCCGTCATGATGGATGCTCGAGACCTTGCCGTGCATCAGATGCGTGGCGCGCTCGATCACGCCGCCGAAGGCCTGCACGATGCACTGGTGGCCCAGGCACACACCCAGGATGGGAACGCGCCCGGCGAAATGGCGGATGAGCGTGATGGACACGCCGGCATCGTCGGGCGTGCCGGGCCCGGGCGAGACGATCAGCGAGGCCGGCCGCAGCGCCTCGGCCGCGGCGACATCGACACGATCGTTGCGTCGCACCTCGACCGTGGCGCCAAGCTGGCCGAGGCCCTGGACGATGTTGTAGGTGAACGAGTCGTAGTTGTCGATCAGCAGGTGCATGGCTAGAAGTCCCCCTCCGCGATCGCGATCGCCCGGATGAGCGCCTGGATCTTGCTCAGCGTCTCCTGGTGCTCGCCGGCGGGGTCGGAGTCGGCCACGATGCCCGCGCCCGCCTGGGCGAAGTACTCGTCGCCCCGCAGGATCAGCGTGCGGATCGTGATGCACATGTCCATGTCGCCCTGGCGGCCGAAGTAGCCGACCGCGCCGGCATAGGGCCCGCGGCGCTCGTCCTCGAGGTCGTGGATGATCTCCATCGCGCGGATCTTGGGCGCGCCCGAGACCGTCCCGGCCGGGAAGGCCGCGCGCAGGAGGTCGAACATGTCGGCATCGGCGCGCAGCGTGCCGGTGATGCGCGAGACGATGTGCATCACGTGGGAGTAGCGCTCGATGTGCATCAGGGACTCGGGCCGCACGCTGCCCAGCTCGCACACGCGCCCGAGGTCGTTGCGCCCGAGGTCGACCAGCATGACGTGCTCGGCCCGCTCCTTCTCGCTGGCCAGGAGCTCGCGCTCGAGTTCATCGTCGGCCAGCGGCGTGGTGCCGCGCGGGCGCGTGCCGGCGATGGGACACAGCGTGGCCCGGCGCCCCTCTAGCTTGACCAGCATCTCCGGCGATGAGCCGACGAGCTGGAAGTCGCCGCAGTCCAGGAAGAACATGTAGGGCGAGGGATTGAGGATCCGCAGCGTGCGGTAGACCTGGAAGGGCGTCACATCGGTCTGCCCGCGCAGCCGCTGCGAGAGCACGATCTGGAAGGCGTCCCCCGCCAGGATGTGTTCCTTGGCGCGGACGACCTTCTGCAGGAACGCCTCGCGGGTCATGTTGGCTTCCGGCGCGCTCCGCCGCGCACCGGTGCGCCGGCGTTCGATCGGCGGCAGCGGCGCGGTCAGGGCGGCGAGCAGCGCCTCGATCTGCGCGACCGCCGCGGCGTGACCGTGGGCGGCATCCCCCTCGGGCGGCAGGGCCAGCAGCTCGATCTCGCATTTGACGTGATCGAAGACCGCCAGCGTCTCGGGGAAGATGAACTGGTAGTCGGGCAGGTCGAGGCCGGTGGGGTGCGGCTGCGGCGTGCGCTCGAAGTAGCGCACGACGTCGTAGCCGATGTAGCCCACCGCGCCGCCGAACGGTCCCGGGAGGCCGTCGCCCGCCCAGCCGCACGACGAGGCCAGCTCGCGGCGAACGGGCGCGAACGGATCGGCGGGATCGACCGGTTCGGTCCGGCGGTCGCCATTGCGGCGCACCTCCACCTGTTCATGGTGCAGGCGGATGCCACCCGCGGTCGACAGGCCGATAAAGGAGTAGCGCCCCATCTGGATCCCTCGCTCGACGCTCTCCAGGAGGAAGACCGCCCCGAGAGGCTTGAGCTTCAGGAAGGCCGATACGGGGGTCTCCAGGTCAGCCGGGATGCGGTGGCGGATCGGCACGCGCCGGCCCTGACCGGTGATCTGCCGGTACTCCTCGAGCGTGGGCGTGTACATGTCAGCACCTCTCCTTCGCCGGCCGGTGGCCTGGCATGAAGCGGCTGGCCCCGCCATCCTTCCGGACAGCGGGGCCTGTGTTGGTATCGTCCTTGCGCGTCTAGCGGGAACCACGCAGGCGGACAGGCACAGCCATCCGGGCGGAGATGCACCACCATCGCCAGCCCCAAGAGCGCCGCCCTGCGGCACACATTGTCTGTCCGGGTGTGTGGAACAAGGTTCCTCGTGAAGAAAGAAGATGGGACCTCATGTATGTGCGACCCCCAGTCTACGCCCATCCAGGGCCCCGCGCCAGCATCTTCTTTGCCCACAGCTCTTCTGCCCGGGTCCCATTCTACACCCCACCAGAACAAGCCTGTCACCGGCCGGACAGGAAGCAGGCGATGCGCTTTCACCTGGCAACGGCCACGCACTTGCTTCTGGCCGAAGGCTCGGTGCCGCGTCTACCCATCTTGCGAAGCGCAAGACCTGCGGCCTTCGTCAAAGGAACCCTGCTCAAGAAAGGTCCGAGCGGGAACCCGCACCACCCAGAACCCGCCTGAGACAGAAACTGTCTTGGCTTGAACCCGCCGTGGCTCTTGAAATCTTCTGCCGCCGAATCGTGCTCCGTCTTGCACGGAGCCAGCGACGAGCTCACGCCGCTCGCATCGAACGGGGTGGCACCCAATGGAACGCAGGCAAGCAACAGGAGCTTCTGGTCGTCGTTCATCTGCGAGAGCCGCAGGTGTGCTCGGCCGCCGCTGTCCCCCTCGCGCCGGCGTGCTTCTGGAACAACGCGCAGCGCCAGCAGGCGAGACCGCCGGCACACCCCGCGTGCCTACTTCAACCATGCCGTGTCCTCGGCGTCTTCCGCGGTGTTCTTGATGCGGGGCGCGCGGCGAGTCTGAGCCTGATTGCGCGAACGTCGGGTCTGCCCGGCCCCTTAGTTCAATTTCCAGCGAATCCCGGCGTCCCTTGCGATCCGTTTCGAAACGCTCCTGCCCGTCATCAATCCCGCGGGCAATCCTCCGCCCGGCGAGATCCACTGGCCGACCATATAGAAGTTCCCGAGTCCCGGGAGCACACACGGGAGCTGCTTGATGCCCGTGGCCGGCGTGTAGAGCCAGCCCTCCATACTGCCCCTCCAGTTGCCCGTGTAGCGGACGATGGTCGCGGGCGTCGCCACGTCCACGACCTCGACCTTGCCCCGCGCTTTCGGAAAACGGCTCTCGAACAGGGCTGTGACCGCGGCGGCCAGACGCTTCTTCTCGGTCTCGTAGCGGACGGCGTCCTTCTCGCGCAAACCGCACCAGTACTCGTGGTCATACGTCGCCAGGATGCATGTGACTGCGGTCTTGCCCGCCGGGGCGAGGGTCGGATCGAAGCTGAAGACACGGAACGTCATGGCGTTCTTGGTCGTCTCGGGATCAGCCTGGATGTCCCTGTCAAGGAGAAGCACGACGGCCCCCGGCTCGCCGCGGAGGTCCGCGTTGACGCCGAGAGAGACCTGGATATAGGACGGGAAAGGCTTGTAGGCTTCATAGATCTTCCGGATCCTGTCGTCGGCGAACTTGCCTTCGAGCATGTCGAAGATCGTAGCGTGGCCGTCGGCCGCTGAGACGACGATGTCCGCCCGCAATTCTTCGCCGCCTTGGAGAGCGACGCCGACGGCCCGCCCATTCTCGACCCGGATGCGCTCAACCCTGGCCTTGAACCGGATGCGGCCGCCGAGCTTCCTGTAATTGTCCTCGATGAGGCCAATCATGCGTAACGACCCGCCGATCGGGTAGCCGGCGTTCCCCTGGGCCATCCAAGCCAAGGAGAAGACGATGGCCAGAAACGAAAGCTCGCTAATCCCGGCGGAGAAGAACTCCCGCAGGATGGGGTTCGTGAATCTCCTTGAATAGTCCGCCATGCTGAGCTTGCCGTACTTGGACAGCGCCGGGAGGCAGGGGACGAGGCCCAGGTAGGCGCCGATGTTCTGGAGGAAGGTGTCGCCCTCGGGCATGCGGAGCCTGGCGATTCTCCGGATGAGTCCGACGAACTCCCTGACGGCCGCGGCGTCCTCTGGCGCTTTGGCTAGAAGCTGGGCCTCCAGGCGGTCGGGTTCGCGGTAGATCGTGATCCGGTCCGACCCGCGCTCGAGCACCTCGAACACCGGGTCCTCGAAGAATTCGAGCCGGCCGATGTCGAAGACCTCTTTCCAGGCGGCGTTCATCTGACCGCCGTCCTTCGACCCGACGAGCCAGTGAATGCAGTTCTCGAAGGTGAAGCCGCCCTTCTTCCAGGCCGTGGCCAGGCCGCCAGAGATCGTGTGCATCTCCAGGATCTCAGTGTCGAACCCGAGCCGCCGCAGGTAGACGCCGGTACACAGCCCGGCGATCCCTCCGCCGACAATGAGAACCTTCTTGTCTACCATTCCGGTCTCCCTTGATCTATGGGCATTTCCTTGCGCAGGCCGTGCCAGCTTCATCCTGTTGTTGGACCGCGCCTCCTTGCGCGCCCGCCCTTCAAAGGCCTGGCCCGCAGTTCGTCGTCGAGCCCAAAGGCATCGCTGAGGAACAGGGCATGGTCTGTGGCGCCATCTGCCCGCTTGATGGCGAATCGATCCTCTCCAGCCGTGACGCGACCGCGATTTCCGCCACCCCGCGTGGCCAGGTGAGAGTCGCAGTTCGGGCATAGGAACCTCAACTTCTCGGGTCGGTTGTCCCGGCAGTTCCCGACAACATGGTCAAGGACGAGCTTGAGCGGCCTTCCGTTCCACGCCAGCGGGTCAACGTGAAACGTGCACTCCGGATGGTCACACCGAAGCGGCACTCCCCGCGCCTTGTGCCACTTCTGATATTGACGCCGAACGGTAGCGGTCACCCGCGGGGTCGGCCGCGCTCGCCGGCGCAGGTTGCCCAGTGACCTGAGCGGCCGGCCCCGCGGGGTGCACCGCGATGTTAGATCAGATCGCATCGGTCTCGCGTTCATCCCCAGAAGATCCCGGATCGGTCAGCATCCACCTCCCGCAACAGGCTCGCAAGGTTCTTCGTGGGGCGGCGGTCATACGGATGCCACCGCTGGTGTCGGTCGCAACAGAGGAGGCTCCACGTCGCGGTCACGGGATCGTAGCGAAACTGGGCCACAGAACTCTCAGTCCATTCTCCC
>Ga0315275_10007029_pt1 | contig 10842 bp, 9 predicted proteins | sample YL17G03_0_MG_FD_205557 | JGI IMG/M metagenome (GOLD analysis project Ga0315275, IMG submission 205557) | Sediment microbial communities from Yellowstone Lake, YNP, Wyoming, USA - YL17G03_0 | ecosystem: Environmental > Aquatic > Freshwater > Lake > Sediment | place: USA: Wyoming | collected...
AGGGGCACGACCCGGTTCACCAGCCCGAACGCCAGTGCCTCGTCGGCCTTGACGCGGCGCCCGGTCGTGATCAGCTCGATCGCGCGCCCGAGCCCCACCAGGCGCGGCAGCCGCTGGGTGCCGCCAAAACCCGGCGTCAGGCCGAGCTTGACCTCGGGCTGGCCCAGCTTCGCGTTCTCCGAGGCGTATCGGAAGGTGCAGGACATGGCGAGCTCCAGGCCGCCCCCAAGCGCGAAGCCGTTGACTGCCGCAATCACCGGCTTGCCCAGCTTGTCGATCAAGAGCATGGTCCTCCACCCGAGCCTGCCGTATTCCCTGGCGTCATCCGGCGTGAAGCTCAAGAACTCGGAGATGTCTGCGCCCGCCACGAAGGCTTTCTCGCCGGCACCGGTGAGAATCACGGCGGCGACACCCTTGTCGTCCCGCAGACCCTCAAACGCCTCGGCAAGCTCCAGGAAGGTCTTGGTGCTGAGAGCGTTCAAGACCTTAGGTCGATTGATGGTGACGATGGCGATCGTGTCCTTCTTCTCCACCAGGATATTCTCGTACGGCATTTCCACCTCCGGGCCCGTCAAAGCGGCATTGGTTCGACAGATTCAGGATAAGTCTTAGGCTTCTCTATTCCACGCAGAACCCGCAGGCAACCCAAGAGCAGCGCCCGCAGCTCGTCCTCGCCGGGATATATGTGCACGTCGGCTATGAACTTCACTCGTTCCTTGATCCAGTCGGTGAGCATCTTGCTCCCCGAGACTCCACCAGTCAGGATTATGGCGTCAACCTCGCCTTTGAGGACGGTCGCCATCGCGCCGATCTCCTTGGCAATCTGGTAGGCCATCGCTTCGTAAACCAGTCTCGCGTGCTCGTTGCCCTCGGCAATCATGGCTTCAACGGCCTGGGCGGAGTTGACGCCGAGGTAGGACACCAGCCCGCCCCTGCTGACGAGCTCGCGCTTGATCTCGGCCTTCGGAAGATCGTTGTCAAAGACGTAATCGATCAGTCCCATGGTGGGCACCGACCCGGCGCGCTCGGGCGAGAACGGTCCGCCGCTATTGCCGTCGTTGGCATCGATCATGCGGCCCTTCCTCAAGGGAGAAACCGAGATGCCACCGCCTATGTGGGCCACTACGAGGTTGAGGTCCTCGAGCCGCTTGCCCATCTTCTCAGCCGCCATCCTGGCGGTCGCCTTGATGTTCAGGGCATGCACCAAGCTCAAGCGCGGGATGTCCTTGTGGCCTGAGAACCTGGCAAGAGGCTCGAACTCATCGACGCTCGGGGGATCGACCATGTAGGCCGGAATCCCGAGGTCCCAGCTTATGCCGAAGGCCAGGACCGGCCCCACGTTGGCGACGTGCTCGCCCTGATAGCCGATCCTGCCGTCATCAATCATGAGCTTGTTGACCTGGTAGGTGCCGCTCACCACGGGGCGCAGGAGCCCGCCGCGGGCCACAACCGCCGAGAGCGACCCGAGCTCGACCGAATGCTGCCGGAGCGCCTCGACGATGGTGCGTTTCCGGAACTCGTACTGGTCCCAGGTCTTGTCGAAAGCGCCTAGATCGACCTCGGAATGCCGGATCACTTCCTCAAAGACAACTTCTTCGTCATCGAAGACGCCTATCTTCGTAGATGTCGATCCGGGGTTGATCGCAAGCACCCTGAACTTTTGAGTCATCTTGCTCCCACGGTTCGGCTCCAAACCAACCGGGGCCGCTTAGAACCAGCCTAGAGCCCGAGGTCCGGCGGCCTGCAGAGAATGGTCTTGACCTGGCCGATGCTCTCTATCCGCTCCAACGCGATCTTGCGAGCGGCCCTCAAGGGCGCCACCTGCTCCCTCCTCGCCCGCTCAAAGACCCTGAGGAGCACGTCGAAGATCTCCCCGGCCCGCTCGAAGGCCTCCTTCTCGGTAGCAGCCCGCATCTTGTCGGCGCTCTGGAAGATCTCCCCTGCGCTTATCACAAAGTCCGGAGCGTAAAGTATGCCCCTGGCGTGAAGCCTGTCGCCGATCTCATCCGACTCCAGGACGTCATAGGCCGCTCCCGCCACGATCTTGCACTTGAGCTTGTCGACGTTGGCCCGGTTTATGACTCCGCCCAGGGCACACGGTGAGAAGATGTCGCAATCACAATCGAAGATCTCCTCGGGACGCACTATCTCAACGCCCGGGACCTCGTCCTGGACCCGTTTCATGGCGTCAAAAACCACATCGGTGATAGTTACGGCGGCCCCCTCCTGGCTCAGATAGCGCGCCAGCTGCCGGCCGACCTCGCCCACGCCCTGGACCACCACGCGCTTGTCTCTTACGGAGGAGTCCCCGAAAACCATCTTCGCGCAGGCACGCATCCCGCACAGCACCCCGTAGGCCGTGACCCGCGCCCCGTCGGTACCGGCCGTCGCCGTTGCCACGAAGGGTGCCACGTAGTCGGTCTCACGCCTGATGTACCTCAGGTCGCGGTCATTGGTCCCCAGATCGGCGTAGGTGACGAACCGGCCCTTCAAGCCCTCCACGAACCTGCCGAAGGCGCGGAAATAAGCCTCGCTCTTGTCTCGCAGGGGATCACCCCAGAGCACGGCCTTGCCGCCGCCGGTGTCGCAGTCGGCCACCGACGCCTGATAGGTCATGCTCCGCGAGAGCCTCAGGGCGTCCACCACGGCATCGGCCTCGGTCTTGTAGTTCCACATCCTGGCGCCCCCCAGGGCACGTCCCAGGGTGGTGTCGTGAATGGCTATGATCGCGCGCAGGCCGGTCGTCGAGTTGTAGCAGAACATGACCTCTTCGTGCTCATGCGCATCCATCAGATCGAAGATTCCCATCTTGCCTCCGGAGATACTGCAGATGAGACAGATAACACAGCCCGGGGGTCTTGTCAAACTTTTCCCCCTGCTCCCCCACCCTGCCTGAGCCCGCCTCGGCCAACGATTTGGTTTGATAAAAGACCGCCGGTGATATATACTTACCTAAGGTCATGCGGTGTGGCAATCCGCACTGAATGAGGAACCCTAAACCGGAAGCGGAGGTACAGAATGAAGCGCCGTCTGATACTGATATGCATGCTAGCCGTGATCGCACTTGGAGCCTATGTAGCATACGCCTATGTCCAGGGTGCAGCGCCCTTCGAGAAGCCCCAGAAGGCCGCCGGTGATATGATCGCGACAGCAACGAGCGCGCCGGGCGCATGCCAGCACAACTGCAATCCTGCGGACTGCCAGAAGTGCCCCAACATGCAGGGCGGCCAGTGCGCAATGGCTCAGGGCCAGGCCTGCCCCGGAATGACTGCTGGCAAGTGCCAGGGAGTGTCCGGTGCAGCGTGCGCTGGCATGAAGAGCGCGTCTTGCCCAGGCATGACAGCAGCGGGCTGCCCTGGCGCAGCTGCCGTAGGCTGTGCTGCCCAGGCAAGCGCCGGCTCGCAGACTCAGACAGCTACCGGCTGCCAGGCAGCCAAGTCAGCGGGCATGTGCGCCAGCAAGTCGGCCTGCGGCAGCTCCTGCCCCATGACCAAGTAGGGCCAGCGCGAACCTAAGAGCGCCGCCGGCAAGTTCGAGGCGGGCGAGTGGATATGAGTCAAGCTTCATACGGAGCAGTGGTGTACCGGCGGGAGGGCTCGGCCTGGGCAGCCCGCGCTGTGGCAGCCGCAATCCTCTCTGCCGTTCTTGTCTCCTGCCTCGGCTGCGGCCAGAAGACCGTGGTTGAGGAAGCCAAGCAGCGTTGGGTCAAGATTAGGCACACCCCTCTTCGAGAGGCCAAGGCTGGCAAGGAAACTGTCCTGCAGGCCGAGATCACATCAGGCGCAGCAGGAAGCGACCTGAGGGCGCTCATCTTCTATCGATCCCAGGGCCGGCCCTACCAGGCCGCCGAGATGACACGTCTCGAACCCGGCAAGTACTTCGGTTACTTGCCGCCTCAAGCCCGGGGCACCAGACTCGAGTATTACATCGAAGCCAAGGCCGGAGACAACATCGTCGCCCGGGTGCCGGCCAAGGAGAAGGCCGAAGCCTTCATCGTTGTCGTCAAAGGCACACCCAACCGCTATCTCCTCGTAAGCCACATCGTGATCATCTTTATCGGGCTCTTCTTCTTCATGTTCTCAGGCTATCTGGGCTACAAGGCACTAAGGGACAGGCGGACTCTGCTTTACCTCCCACGCGTTGCCTTCCTGGGCACCGTCACGTTCTTCATCGCTAGCATTCCTTTGGGCATGGTCGTGGCCTACCAGACCTTCGGCCAAGCCTGGACGGGCTTTCCGATGGGCAGAGACCTCACGGACAACAAGTCGCTGGCCATCTTAATCTACTGGGCGGTTTGCGGCTTCCTCTACCGCGGCTCCCTCTTCAGGAAAGACCCAAGCCGGGACCTGCTTTCGATGGGCACGATGCCTTACGTTCATATCGCCGGCGCGGTGATCACCGCGGCCCTGTTCGCGATTCCGCATTAGGTGTCTCCCCAACCGGGAAAATGGTTAACCTTGGGCCCTCCATGCGCCGATACTATACCCTGGGCGGAAGTTTGCCGCCCGACGGAGCCGTAAAGCATGCCAATGGATGTGAAGACCTCGCCCAGAACCACGCGTGAGACCGACGTCACAGGCATCCTCAGGCTGATGACCGGGACGCTCAAGAACATGAGGACCTATCAAGGGGACAATCCGGTCCTCAAGAAATCCTTCTCGCTGCTCTTCGAGAGCCTCAGATCATTCCTGGAGCGGAACGAGTCGCTGACCCTGCTGGTCCGTGAAGACGAGCTGATGTTCGGCCACCACATGGTCTACTCCTGCGCGGAAAGACTCGAGAGCCTGGCGTTCTCCCTCTACAAAGACGGCATCAGGCTGATCTGCTTCCGGCACGGTCTCACCAAGCCGGAATTGCGGGACTTCCTGACTGCGATCCATGAGGCGAGGGAGGCCGACCCGTATCAGGCCGACGTCGTCACCATTCTCTGGGAGAAGGACCTTGCCAACATAAGCTACCGGGCGGTCGATGCCTACCTCGAAAGCGACGAGCAACGAAGCATCGAGCAGCTCGCAAAGAAATCCGACCGCCAGGCGATGGGGCCGGAGCGCGACGCGATTCTGCCGGGTTCGGAGTTCTTCATAAAGGAACTCGGACTCTCGCCCGGGGACAAGGCTCTCGCCGGACCCAAGGAGAAGTTGCAGGCAAGCGAAAGCGAGTCCCGAAACATCGTCCGCGAGATCCTCGAAGAGGATGACAAGAGCATTCTCAGGCGGTGCAGCGACGTCTGCCTGGAAGTCATCAAGTGCACGCCCCGGGACGACACCTTCAACCGCGTCGTGGACTTCCTCGGCCGCATCTGCGATTGGCTTGTCTCCTCGGGCGACTTTCTCTCGGCCTGTTCCATTCTCTCCGACCTTCGGTCGCTTTCCGCCCAGGAGGACCTTCCCCAGGCCCGGAAGGCCAGCATCATGGATACCATCAACAAACGCAGCGAGCGCAAGAAGATCCAGCAGATAGAGGCGCACCTTTACAGCCAATCCGATCTCCAGATAGAGGAGATCTTCGCCTATCTCGCCCTGATGTCGCCTACGGCGGTCGCGCCCTTGTGCGAGATGTTGGCCGAGTCCGAGGTAAGAAAGGTACGGTACCTCCTGTGCCGTGCAATCTCGATCCTGGGCAGGACCGAACTTGAGCGCCTGCGCCTGTACGTTCAGGACGAGAGATGGTTCTTCGTAAGGAACATCGTGATGATCCTGGGCATGATGTCGAGCCCCCAGGCGGTGCCCATCCTCAAGTCGGTCGTTTCTCATCCCGAGCCCCGCGTCAGGCGAGAGGCAGCCCGATCCCTGGGCAGGATTCGCGACTCAAGCGGGCTGGAGATCCTGAGGGTGCTGCTGGCGGATGCGAACAAGATGGTCAGGATCGCCGCCATGGCCGCAACCAAGGATGTTGGCGGCACCGCGGCAAGGCAGATGCTCGAGGAATTGATAAGCGACAAGAATTTCAACAAGAAGGCGACCGACGAGAAGACCGAAGCCATGAAAGCCTACGGAAGCCTTGGCAGCGATTCCCTACGCCTCCTGGCGGCCATCGCAGGAGGTGAAGTGAAGGGCATGGACGAGAAGACACGGGCCAGCGCCGTCTACGGGCTGGCCATGATAAACGATGGGAAAGCAATGGATGCTCTCAGGCAACTCCTGGACGAAAGCGCGGGCCCCGTCAGGTATGCGGCCTCCGAGGCGCTCGGGATGCGAGATGCTAGAGACGCCATGGGTAGGATCGATGGGAACTGAAACCGAAAGGCTGTCAACCGAACTCAGTGAGTCCGAAGAAGGCCGTATCGTAGAGGATCTCCTGAGCAAGCTCTACGTGCTGATCAGAACTGCGCGGTCGCACGAGAGGGCTAACTCGGCCATGGGCGACAGTGCACAAGCCCTGCATGCGGTCATATACGGGATCCTCGACGAGCACGAGGTACTCCAACTGGATGTGGCCAGCGACTGCGTCTTCTTCAATCGCATGAGGCTGCGTCCAAGAGTGGCGGGCTTCAACACCATCAAGTACTTCGTGTACGAGACCAAGCGCCGGGAAATCGGGTCGATCAGCTTTGACGAGACGGTGGAGGTTGATGACCTGCTGAGCTTCGCTATGGTCTTCGCCCGGACCGAGACCGCAGCCCCCAATCCCTTCCAGGAGTTCGCGCGCCAGATGCAGCTTGAGGGGATCGCCGGGATAGGGGTCAAGCCGATAGGTCAGGTAGCCGATGAGGCGCTTCACGAACCCCAGCCCGTGCCCACCAAGGAGGAGGCGAAGCGTTCGTTCTTCTCGGCGCTTCACATTGTCAAGGAAGCGGTCCAGGAAGGCGTCGCCAAGGGCAAGGTCAACCCGAGAAAGGTCAAGCGCGTGGTCGAGTCCGTGGTTGACAGCATCCTCTCGGACGAAGAATCGATGATGGCCTTGACCGCAATCCGGGATTATGACGAGTATACCTACCACCATTCATTCAACGTGTGCATATACTCCATCGCCCTCGGCAACAGGCTCGGCCTCCCGAAACAGGCCCTGTGCGAGATAGGGATTGCCGCGCTCTTCCATGACGTGGGCAAGACCGACGTGCCCCACGAGATTCTCAACAAGATGGAGAACCTGACCGAGGCCGACTGGGGAACCATTCAGGAACACACCATGTCGGGAGTCAAGGTGCTGACTTACTTGAGGAAGATGGACCGGGCGATCTTGAGGTCCATAATTGTGGCCTTCTGCCACCACCTTAACACCGACCGGTCGGGCTACCCGCAGACCAAGACACCGGTCAAGCCGGACGCCTTCAGCAGGATCGTTAGAATAGCCGACGTCTATGACGCGCTGACCTCCGGGCGGTCATATCGCATGCGGCCCTTCTCGCGAAGCGATGCCCTGGCCATCATCACGGACAAAGCCGGCAAGGAATTGGATCCGACCATGTGCGCCATTTTCGCCGATGTCATCGGGGAAATGCCCGAAGGCGCTCCCCCACCGAGCTGCCTGAGCGATCTGGCAGGACCTCGTCCGGGCGTGGCAGTTACATGCGAGGGCGAGGGCGAGCAGGGTCAGAAGCACGAGACCTGGGACTTCGTGAGCGATGACCCGATCATCGACAATGACACGGAAGAAGACGCCGGCGACAAGTTCCAAATCGGCAAGCCTGGTGCCACCAAGTCGAGCCCCCTGGACGCCTGCATCGAAGGGGAATCCCACCACTCCTAGCAGGTACCGTACACTGGCTCGCGGGCCAACAGCCGCAGCCCATTTTCCCTTGACCATCCCCAGGACCGTTGCTATTATCACTCGTTGACTCTTCAGGTAAATAACTACGTTACATCGATCCCTTGCCGCGGGTGCGGTTTGTCAGAAGGAGGACCATGATGGAGTTCGATCTTAAAGAGCACCAGCAGATGATAAAGGAGACAGCGCGCGATTTTGCCGAGAAGGAACTCAAGCCTGTCGCAAGCAAGCTGGACGAGGAAGCCTCCTTCCCTACCGAGAACGTCAAGAAGCTTGGCGAGCTGGGCTTCATGGGCATGATGGTACCCGAGGAGTTCGGCGGCGCGGGCCTGGACAGCGTCAGCTACGCCATAGCCGTTGAGGAAATATCGCGAGGTTGCGCGTCAACGGGCGTCATAATGTCGGTCAACAATTCCCTGGTGTGTCAGCCGATCCTCGAATGGGGCACACCCGAACAGAAGCAGAAATTCTTGCCTGATCTCGCCAAGGGCAAGAAGTTGGGCGCGTTCTCGCTCACCGAACCCGAAGCGGGCTCCGACGCGGGCAACATCCAGACAACCGCGGTCCTCGCCGGTGACAACTACGTGATAAACGGCACCAAGATCTTCGTCACGAGCGGCGCCAAGGCCGACGTGGTACTGCTCTTCGCCTCAACCGACAAGACCCTCAAGGCCAAGGGCCTCACGGCCTTCCTCGTCGAGAAGGGCATGCCCGGCTTCAAGATAGGCAAGAAGGAAAACAAGATGGGCATCCGCGCATCGGACACCTCGGAGCTAATCTTCGAGGACTGCAAGGTGCCCAAGGCCAACATGCTGGGCCAGCCGGGGCAGGGATTCAAGATAGCCATGAGGACCCTGGACGGTGGCCGCATCGGCATCGCCGCGCAGGCTGTGGGCATCGCTCAGGCCTGCCTTGAGGCTGCCGTGAAGTACTCCAAGGAGCGCAAGCAGTTCGGCAAGCCGATTTGTGAGTTTCAGGCCATCCAGTGGATGCTCGCCGACATGGCGGTCGAGGTGGATGCGGCAAGGTTCTTGACACTCCGGGCAGCTTACACCAAGGACAAGGGCGTGAGTTACAGCAAGGAAGCCGCGATGGCCAAGCTCTTCGCTTCCGGGACTGCGGTGAAGTCCGCCATAAATGCCGTGCAGGTCCACGGCGGCTACGGTTACATGAAGGAATACGATGTCGAGCGCTACTTCCGCGACGCCAAGATCACGGAGATCTACGAGGGGACGTCGGAGGTCCAGCGGTTGGTGATCGCGGCGAGTCTGCTTAAGGCCTAAGGTCCGGGGGGTAGTCATGAATTTGGTTGTGTGCGTCAAGCATGTGCCTGACACGGAGTCCAGAATAAGGGTCAAGGGCGACGGCACGGGAATCGTGACCGAGGGTCTCAATTTCGTCGTCAATCCCTACGATGAGTTTGCCGTGGAAGAAGCCATAAGGATCAAGGAGCGGATTCCGGGCAGCAAGGTGATCGTAGTCACTATCGGACCTGAGGATGCGACCAAGTCCATAAGGACCTGTCTTGCGATGGGGGCCGACGACGCTGTCCACGTAGTCGATGGCGATTTCCAGCGCTTTGACGGTGTCGCGACCGCAGCCATGCTGGCGGCGGTCATAAAGGACCTCCAGTTTGACCTCATTATCTGCGGGAAGCAGGCCGTGGATGACGACTGCGCCCAGGTGGGCCCCGCGCTTGCCGAGTTCCTCGGCATCCCCGATGTGTCCGTCGTGACCAAGCTTGATGTGGCCGCGGATGCCAAGAAGATCACGGCGGTGCGTGAGACCGAGGCCGCCAGGGAAACCGTGGAGTGCTCACTGCCGGCCCTGGTGACCGCGCAGAAGGGCCTCAACGAGCCGCGCTATCCGTCGCTGCCCGCCATCATGAAGGCCAAGAAGACGGCCATCAAGACCGTGCCGGCCGCGGAGCTCGGCCTTGGACCGGATGGTGCTCCCAGGGTCGAGGTCTTGAAATTCGCCGAGCCCCCCGCACGCAAGGCAGGCAGGGTGCTGGAGGGTGAACCCAGGCAAGTCGTGAAACAGGTCGTGACGCTGCTGGTGGAAGAAGCCAGAGTCCTATAGATAGAAGGAGAACCGCAATGGCCCGAGGCATACTTGTAGTCTGCGAACAACGAGAGGGCGAGATAAAGCGCGCAACCCACGAGGCCTTGAGCGAAGCGTCACGGCTGGCCGCGGCCCTGGGTGGCGAAGTGGCGGCTCTCTTGATCGGCGACAAGGTGAAGGCCAAGGCTGCGTCCCTGGCTGCCTTCGGCGCCAAGAAGGTCTTCGTGGCCGATGACGCCCGGCTTGGCGGATATGCGGTTGAGGCGTACACCAACGTCGCCAAGAAGGTCTGCGATGACTTTAGGCCCGACTTCATACTGCTCCCCGCGACCGCGCTCGGCAAGGACCTGGCGCCGCGCCTCGCTGCGAGACTGGGCGCCGGCCTCGCCAGCGATGTCATCCGGACCGAAGTCACCGATGGAAGTCTGGTTCTCACGAGACCCATCTTTGCGGGCAAGGCCCTCTTGAGCCTGAAGGTGACCTCCCAACCCCAGGTGATAACTCTGAGGCCCAAGGTGATGGCGCTTGCTGAACCGGATGCTGCCTTGACCGCTGACGTCCAGGACGTGGCGCTCGCCGGTCTCTTGGACACCATCCGGACCACGATCACCAAGACTGAGAAGGCCACAACCGGCCGGCCCGATGTTTCCGAGGCCGACATCATCATTTCCGGCGGGCGCGGCATCAAGGCCCCCGAGAATTTCAAGATCCTGGAGGAGCTGGCGGACCTCTTGGGAGCCGCCGTGGGCGCTTCGCGGGCGGCGGTCGATGCCGGCTGGCGCGATCACCAGGACCAGGTCGGCCAGACCGGGAAGACCGTAACGCCCAATCTCTACATCGCGTGCGGCATATCGGGTGCCATTCAGCACCTGGCCGGGATGCTTTCATCCAAGTGCATAGTTGCCATAAACAAGGACTCCGAAGCCCCCATCTTCCAAGTTTGCGATTACGGTATCGTGGGAGACCTCTTCGAGATCCTGCCGCTCTTTACCGAGGAATACCGAACAGTCAAATCACGCGGCTGACAAGGACCGTCCTTTTAAGGAGGTGACACGTGGAAGCCACCGTAAA
>Ga0315275_10007030_pt1 | contig 10842 bp, 9 predicted proteins | sample YL17G03_0_MG_FD_205557 | JGI IMG/M metagenome (GOLD analysis project Ga0315275, IMG submission 205557) | Sediment microbial communities from Yellowstone Lake, YNP, Wyoming, USA - YL17G03_0 | ecosystem: Environmental > Aquatic > Freshwater > Lake > Sediment | place: USA: Wyoming | collected...
ATTTCAGCTTTCTGCCCACCTGCATCGAAATCTCGCCCAGTAGCGCAGGCGTCAGCGACCGGTGTGCAATCTCCGCCGGCGTAATCGTTTCCCTGCGGCTCTTGACGCAATTGAGGAAGTTTTGGTGATGGTCAATACTCACTTCCAGATGAATCTCATTTGGCCCGATTTTCTCATTAAAAATCTCCGGCCTGTTCGTATACACCGGCTGGTCGCGCGTAACATGAATCCAGCCCTTTTCGCCATACCAGCAGACCCCCATCCCGTGCGGCTGTTGCTGGTCGTTGGCGATGGTCATCTCCAGTCCGTTTGCGTATTTGGTAGTCACTTTATACGTCGTTGGAACGTTAAATATACCGTCTTTCGGGATGTTACCGTGCCCCTCGACCTCAACGGGACCGGTGCGGTCCAGGCCCAGCCCCCAGTGCGCGATATCTATATGATGGCCCGCCCAGTCGGTCAATTGCCCGCCTGAATAATCCATTATCCAGCGCCAGTCCCAGTGCAGAATCCCCCTGAAAGGAACCCACGGTGCAGGCCCAAGCCAGAAGTCCCAGTCCACTCCCGACGGCACCGGCTGTATGGGATTATTTCTCGCGGTGCTGCCGGTCGGAAGACCAACCTCAACCCTCGATACCTTGCCTATCCGCCCGTTTATGACCAGCTCGCTGGCCTGGCGGAAATTGTCTTTTGACCTCTGCCAGCTCCCCGTCTGCCATATCACCCCATAACGTTTTACAGCGTCGCATATCGCCCGGCCTTCTTTAATAGTCCGCGCCAGCGGTTTTTGCCCGTGAATGTCCTTGCCAGCCGCCGCCGCCATAATCGCAGGTATCGAATGCCAGTGGTCCGGTATCGCCGTCGCGATTATATCTATATCGCTGCGCGATATCACATCGCAGAAATCCAAATACGTCTTGCAGTCGTTGTTGCCGTATTTCTGGTCAACCTCGAACTTGGCCGTCTTTAGACGTTTCTGGTCGATATCGCAAACAGCCACAACCAGCGACTCATCGGCGTTTAAAAAGCCCCGCATATCCCACGTCCCCTGGCTGCCCACCCCAATCATCCCAACGTGAAGCTTATTGCTCGGCGCAACCGCCCCGTCGGCCCCGAATACCGAAGATGGCACAATATAAGGAATCGCCATTGCCCCAGCCGCCGCACCTGCCGCCGTCCTCAAAAACCCCCGACGATTGACTTTATTGTCTCGTAACATTTTATACCCTTTCCATAACGATTATTGCAGACACTGCTAAAATCGCATCGACCGCCACGCCGGCATTGTGATTTGACCGCTTGCCGCAATACTTCCCTTTGCACCGAGAACATCTGCGGAAATGAAACAACCTAAGGCAATATCATACACGGCGACGCCGGCTGCCTGCCCGAAAAACTGCCGCCGATTCATACCTTTATTTCTCGACATCAACAACCTGCCAATACAAAGGGAAAAAGGGGTCAGGAACCTTTTTCCCCAAATCTTCAGTGTGGCCTCTTATTTGTCAAACTGCGCGTCAAACGCCAATTGCGACGGCTTGAAGTCCGCCCTCTTGATATATTCACACGCCTCTTTCGCCCCGTGCTCGCGGTCCATCCGGCTGTCTTCCCATTCAACTGAAAGCGGCCCCTGATAACCGATATCGTTCAACGCGACGATTATCTCTTCAAAATTGATATCGCCGTGCCCAATCGACCGGAAATCCCAGAATCGCCTCGGGTCCGCAAACTCCGTATGACCCCCGAATACCCCGACCGTCCCGTCCCCGTGCCCCCACCACGCGTCTTTCATATGCGAGTGGAATATCCGCCCCGGGAACGTCCTGATGAACTTCACGTAATCAACCCCCTGATACCCGAAATGGCTCGGGTCATAATTGAACCCGAACGCCGGGTGATTCTTCACCGCCTCCAACGCCCTCTGCGCCGACGCGATATCAAACGCTATCTCCGTCGGATGAACCTCCAGCGCGAACTTCACCCCCTGGCTCTTGAAAACATTCAGTATCGGCGTAAACCGTTTCGCAAAATCCTTATACCCCGCCTTTATCATATCCGCCGAAACCGGGGGGAAGGAATAGACATAGGCCCAAATCGAGCTGCCGGTAAAGCCGTTGACGACCTTGACGCCGAGTTTTTTCGCTGCCTTGGCGGTATCCATCAGCTTCTTTGCGGCCCTCTGCCGAACGCCCTCCGGGTCGCCGTCGCCCCAGACGTCCGGGGGCAGTATCGATTTGTGACGGCCGTCGATATTATCGCAAACCGCCTGGCCTACCAGGTGCGTCGATATCGCGTAAACCTCAAGCCCGTGCTTTTTCAGCAATTTGCGCTTCGATTCACAATAATTTTCGTCCGCCAGCGCCTGGTCAACGTCAAAGTGGTCGCCCCAGCAGGCCAACTCCAGCCCGTCGTATCCCCATCCTGCCGCCTTCTCCGCCAAAACCTCAAGAGGAAGGTCCGCCCATTGTCCCGTGAATAACGTTACCGGTCTTGCCATTTTTTACTCCTTTCAGTAGTAAATTACGAATTGAGAACTTAGAATTGAGAAACGTTTCGGTTTCCGTGTTCGTTAATTTTTCTAAATTCTAAATTCTTCATTCTAAATTCTAAACTCTAAATTATTTTTTCATCGGCGTCCATTTTTTAGAGCTTTTTGCGCTTGTGACAACCGTTTCGATAAACAATATGCCGCGAACGCCCTCGTTGACGCCCGGAAAATCCTTCTCAAGGTCACTGGGCTTGTCGCCCGCAATCGCGCACTTGACCGTCTCCGCGAAGTTGCGATAATTGTTCGCGAAGGCCTCGAAAAACGCCTCCGGATGCCCGAATGGCAGTCGCGTCCCGCGACCAGCCGCTGCGCTGTATTCGCCGACGTAGCCATTGCCGCGTTTCCAGACCTGCTCAGGAGCGTTCATCGCCCTGGTGTGCAGATAATTGGGATGCTCCTGATGCCATTCCAAGCTGCCCTTTTCGCCGTGTACCCAGATAGCGAGGTTATTCTCTTCGCCAATCGAAATCTGGCTTGCGTGCAAAACGCCCTTTGCCCCGTTATCGAACTTGAGCAGACAGTTGACGTCGTCATCGAGCTTTCGGCCTTCGACAAACGTCGTCAGCTCCGCGCAGATATGAGTGATTTTCAATCCGGTAATGTATTCAGCTAAGTTGGCAGCGTGAGTTCCGATATCGCCGACGCAGCCGCCCGCGCCGCTTTGCTTGGGGTCTGTTCGCCAGCCCGCCTGCATACTGCCTGTCCGTTCCAAAGCCGTCGCCAGCCACCCCTGCGGATACTGCACAACGACCTTGCGTATGCCGCCCATATCGCCCTTCTTGACCATATCCTTTGCTAATTTCACCATCGGGTAGCCGGTGTAATTGTGCATCAGGCCGAAAACCTTGCCCGTCTTTTTGACAAGTGCCTGCAATTGCTTTGCCTCAGCGGACGTAATCGTCATCGGCTTCTCGCACATAACGTGGAATCCCGCCTTGAGGAAATCCCTCGCTATCGGAAAATGCCAGTTATTCGGCGTCGTTATCGACACGAAATCAATCTGCTCGCTCTCAGGCAGCTTCGATTCCGCTTTTATCATCTCGGTATAAGTGCCGTAAACCCTCGCCTGGTCGAGCGCAAGTTCTCTGCCCATTTGCTCGGATTTTTCAGGATTGATATCGAATGCCCCCGCTACAAGCTTGATTTCCCCGTCCAGCCGTGATGCCTTGCGATGCACATCTCCAATAAACGCCCCAAGCCCGCCCCCTATCATTCCCATCCTCAACTTCCGGTCGAGTTTCATATCTTTTCCTTTCAAAAATCGACCATCACTTATCGTTCGTATAAACGGTTTACTATACGAGTCCGCCCTGCAACTGTCAATATGCCGTGTAAACTTTTACATTGGGCGTTGGACATTCAATATTGGACATTTTTCCATCTTCTGCCTTCTAACTTCTCCCTTCTCCCTTACGTCTGCGGTCTTGCGTCTTTGGTCTCTGCGAAGTTCAGTCGGGCGAACTCCCCATGGTATTTCCTCGCCGCGGCGTCATACGCCTTCGCCGCCTCAATCTCGTTCGTGTATCTGCCGAAAAACACATATTTCCCTTCGAGTACAACCTGCACATTCCAATACTTCCTCTTTCTGTCAAACGATACCCCGCGATACTGCGAGCTGCATCCTGCCCTTTTGTTTTGTTTATTGCAGGTGTTTTGGCTGTGTGTCGCCAATCGCAGGTTTGAACTTCTGTTGTCTAATGTGTCGTGGTTCCTGTGGTCAACAAGTATTCCCTTTGGTGCGTTCATAATGTCTCTGTGCATACTCTTCATCCTTGTCAGCCCAGGCCCCACAACCATATTCCTGAAGGCGTAAAATTTAACCCCGTTTCCATTGACGTACCACTTGAATCCGCCCAGCCGATAGTAATCCTCTTGGTCCAGAATCACCCATTTCCCCTCACCCAAATAAATCCGCCGATATGTATAGCCGAATTTCCACCACCGATAAAACATCACCGGCCACACAAAAATCCCGTCCAACCATTCCGGCATCCCAATTGTCAAATTAACCTTCATAATCCCCTCCCTTGTCCTCGACTCAAGCTCCGTTAGGAACCGCAGTCGGGGATCCATAAATTGAAAATAGTAAATCTGTTGGGGTTACTTCCCCGAAGTGACCCACAAGGTCCCTCTACCCTATGGCGCGAACTTGCGCGCTTTTGACGAAAATTCCGATTTTTGGGACACCTCGAAATGCACTTAACTCCTTGTGGGAAAAGGAATAGAAAAAAATTTAAGAATTCTGGATTTGGCCAAAAAACACTTGCGCGCTTTTGGCGAACAAATGTATAAAACATTTGTATCAAACAACTGTATTAAACAACCGTTTGGGTCCAGATTTTAAGTCGTTTCGAGGAAAGAGGTTACAGCAATAATGGCCACAAAAAAAGAGTGGTTTTTAAGCCGCGAAAAGGCACAAAAAATGCACAAAAAACGACCCCTCCTTATGGGGACATAAATCCGTAACTGCTTATATTAACTGGCTTTACGGCAGTTTTTAATGTACCTATAATTACGTTTTTTAATGTCGAAAATTTAGTCCTGAGTGAACAAATTTGGCCACAGATTACACAGATGACACGGTTTTATTTTAGTTTGTAGGGCGGGGTTTACCCCGCCAATGTTTAGCCCGGCAACTTTATTGCCGGGTCATAAAAATTGTAAAACCAATTTTGTCGCGACCTGTCCGGCGTAGCGCAAGCGAAGTCGGAAGCAAGGGGCGGGAAAAAACGGCAGCCGTGGGGCTGTCCCCATTATTTCTGAACCTCGCCAGGCCTTGGCACAGATTCATAGGTCGATATGGCTGCAAGATGGTCCGTCGAACCATCGGAAAGCATCATCAATCCTTTCTGGATCGTATCACGCACCGCACGCATAACCGACTGCTTCTGGGCTACACCGGCAAATGCTTGTGATGCACCGTGCCCCTTGACGTAATCGCAGACGAGTACACAGCCATCCTTAACCCGCGTTAATCGCCAGACAGAGGTCACATCGAACATGAAGCACTCCCCGAATACATTAAGACTGGGGGCAGCCTGCTCTATCCACACATCGAGAGCATAGTCCGCGTTTGTGGGTACGATCCGCAGAAACAGGCCTTTCTGAGCAACAGATTTCTCTATAGCAGTCTTAACCTTCTCACTGTCGATCCAGTAGGACAGTGGAACATAGAACATCGGGCTTGCTATTTCCGGAACCACGGCCTGCACATTGACAGACCCGCCAAACTGCTTTGAGCTGCTATCGCCTGTGACAACCGAGGGAATAATATCGTCCGCTGTCAAAGACGCCGGCTGGCATCCTGCTATCGTCACAAAAGAAGCCATGAGCATGGCGAATTGCAGAAACGTTCGCATCGGGTAAGTGGTTCTTTGACACATCGCTGTAGCATCCTTTAAAAAACAACGAAAAAACCAATGCTCTCCTGTTTCCCTTTTGCCTAATCAATAAAAGGTCCGGAACCATTTTTCTATGGCGGGTACAATATTAATTTTCATTACAACAAAATTCTCCCCGGCCTCCGCAATTAAATCAAAAATCTGCAATCCAAAATCGGAAATTTGGTTAAACTTTCTCGCCCTAAGTTATTCCCCTCTGCCGGAGAAGCTTGAAAGCTTTTTGGGCATCCTCCTCAAGGACGATAACCTTAACTCCGCCGGGCGCATCCGCACGAAATGCGGATGACAATTCACCGAGGAGTTGGGCTCGAATACCAGCGTTCTTTAACAGACCGACGATTAAAGCCGCCTCGGGCTCAGTTGGAACCGTTGTCACAATGACTGTTCGCTGATTTTTTCTCTCAACCATACGCGATTTAAAAATATAAAGGCATCTGCTGGAGGGTTATGCCGCCCAAAACATCGATTAAATTTCTATTCCTTCTTCTGACTTTTTACCACTTCAAAGACAATAGCTCCCCCAATCACTATGGCTACGACACCTACGGCAATGGCGACTATATTGCCCTGCGAACCCAGTAACATAGATAGCCCAGCAATCACAATAAGCACTCCGAATAGACCTAAGAAGCTGATAAAAATTCCGCCACGATTTCTCTGTGACATATATGCCTCGAAAAAATTAATTGGCATTTCCCGTAACAAACATTTGGCTACATATAAAGCTATAAAGTTGTCTGCCGTCCGGCAAAGTTAACAGGCAAAGGTGCGTTTCTCACATGCCCTTTTTTCAAGATACATCCCGGCGGTTTACATCGCGATTATACGGTCCATACGTTTAGCGACCTCGGCCAGGTATGCTTCATCGCCGCCGTCAAGTTCGGCGGTCATAAACCCGGCGTAACCGATTTCATCCAGTGCGCGACGGACCTGCCGCCAGTTGACATCGCCGTCAAGCAGCTTGGTCCAGCTGTATCCGTCCCGTTTGAAATCCTTAACGTCGAGTTTTACGATTCGCTTTCCCAGCGTCCTTATCCAGTCCTGTGAGTAGCCGTTGATAATGACGTTACCGACGTCAAAATATGCCCGAACGCTGGGACTCTCAAATTCGTCTATGTATCGCGCGAACTCAAGCGGACTGAGCAGAAATTTGTTCCATACGTTTTCCACGGCGATAATGACGTTCAGCTCCCGTGCGGCGGGAAGCAGTTTCCGGATATTGTCCTGCGAACGCTTGTATGCATCGGCGTATCCGACCTCTTCGGTTACAATCCCGGGCACAAGAAGGATAGTGCTTGCCCCGATTGCGTTTGCGCAGCGCATCGCGTTTTCCATACCGGCAATACCCTTTGCGATTACTTTTGCGTTTGAAGATGAAAAAGGCGTGTCCCACCCGCCGAAGACCAGCCCGTGAATGGGAACCCCCGCCTCTTTAGCCAAAGCTCCCTGTTCACGCATCGCCTCCAGCGAGCCGAGCGGTTCGGCGTCTACGCCATCGAATCCGCACCTCCCGGCGAGTTTGAATTTGTCGGCATCGGACAAATGTCCGGGCAGCATACCGATTTTTAACGCCTTGTAGAATCTGGCTCCCTTTTGGTTTTCGGCGCTCAGTCCGGTCTTATTAGTCAGAACCGTGCCAAATCCAACGGCAAGTTTGAGAAAGCTTCGACGACAGAGTTGTTCGTTATCCATAACTTTTATCCCAATGTGCCAATAGGACAGCTTAGATTAGTTTGGTTTTTCCAGGCATAGCAACCACAGGCATCGGCAATTCTCCAAACTCATAGCTCGCAGGCGTCAAATCCAGTTTGGAGGCATTCATAACCCAGTCCCATTTCAAGGCCCGGCCCGTATATGCGCTCATCCGCCCCATTATCGCAGTCAACGTGCTTTCCGCGACACGCCGGCCCTCGTTTAGCGGCTTTCCTTCTCGAATCGCGGCTATGTGGTCGGCGTGCTGCCTTATCTCCGGATTCGGTGATTCACCCTCGTTTTTCCAGGGGTTTTGCCCTTTTATCACTGCCACGCCAAAGTCAAGATAGGCCGTCCCCTTTGTTCCGCTCAGCCACTGGTCGTTGCGGTCGCTGCATCCGTCTATCTGCTCGCCCATATATTGAATCCGCACGCCATCGGGATATTCGTATTCTATCGCAAAGTGGTCATAAACGTCGCCATATTCCGGCGCCGTGCGGACCTGTCTGCCGCCGCTGCCGAAACACTGGACGGGATGCGATTTGAGCGCCCAATTAATTATGTCGAGGTTGTGGATGTGCTGTTCGGCTATGAAATCGCCCGACAGCCACGTCATAAAAAGCCACCGCCGAAGCTGCCATTCCATATCCGACCATTCCGCTTTGCGCTCCCTGACCCCCCAGTCCATCAGTCCGTCGCCGTGTCGGATGCAGTGCCCACCCACAATGTCGCCGATTTGACCGTTATGGATGCGCTCGATTCCCGCAACAAGATGGGCAATCCTGCGCATCTGTGTTCCCGCTACAATCTTCAGCCCCTTGCTATCAGCAATATCCGACGAACCAATAACCGACCGAACCCCCGCAGGGTCAACCGCTACGGGTTTCTCCATAAAGACGTGCTTTCCTGCTTCGACCGCCGCCTTGAAGTGTGCGGGACGAAAATGGGGTATTTCCGTCAGCATTACCATATCGATATCGCAATTGAGGACTTTTTTGTATGCGTCAAAACCGACAAAGCACGTATCGGGCGTAACCTTGATTTTGTCGGGAAATTCTTTGGAAATTTCGGTGACTGCTCCGTCTAACTGGTCTTTGAAAAGGTCGCCCATCGCGGTTATCTCAACGTTTTCACTGGCTCTGAGACAATTTTTCGAGTCATGCCTGCCTCGCTGGCCGCATCCTATCAGTCCTATGCGTAGTTTGTCGGTACCCCCCGCGTAAATCCGCGGCGAAACCGCTGCCAGTGTTGCCAGACCGACGGCAGTTGATGATTTGAGAAAATCCCTTCTACTGAATCCATCCCCGCCGATGGCTGATTTTGTTCTCATGGTCAATCCTTTCAAGAAAACAACTTTGCTCTGTAATGATACCCTCTGTGGTAGCGTAAAACAATGGCGGTTGGTACTCAAAGTTAAGGGATTTTTGGCAATTTTATCTGCTCGAATTCACAAGGTGTTTGGATATCATCTATTGACGGATGTTCTTTGTGGCTAAAGATTCTCTGCGTTCTCCGCGTCAAGAGATGACGTTTGGAATTTAGTGTTTTGGCAATTTGAATTTCCGAAGCGGGCTCTGCGCTTCGCTACGTGTGTTTAGAATTTAGGGTTTAGAATTTAGGGTTTAGAATTTAGGATTTAGACCTGTCCTACTGAGGCGCTCCGCTTGTAAATCCCGCCAGCGCGTAAACCAAAGCCCCCTGCCAGTTGATGCAAATCTCATTGGTGCGGGCGTCTTTTTCAATATCCTGCCAGCCCGTCGCGGAATGCCCACCTCCGACAATATAGCCGGGCCACGGGTCGCGAACCCTGTCGCCGCCCGAACGCCTGTCGTGCGGATTCATCGGCGGCTTGTAACCCAGCCCCGTAACATACGACCGGCCATAATAATTCCTCCCGAACAAATGGCTTATCGCGTCAAGCGCCGTCTCGATATATGCCGGGTTCGGCGAAGCCCTGTTGGCTAATTGCAGGGTCAGCACTTCTCTTGCGACCGTGCCGTTGCTGCCCCAGCGGTATTCTTCGCCGAGGCATCTGCCGTAAATATCCTTATTGCGTTCGACGACAATCGAGTCGGCTGTTCTTACCAGGTCGCGCCTTACGTCTTCGACAAGGTCATCTCTTTTGCCTTCCCTTTTGCTGAAAAGATACGTGAACATCGCCAGGTTTTTGACGTTGCCCCAGTCCCAGTAGAACTCGATTTTATCCTCGTAGGCCATAGACGCCCGCTCGAAGGCACGCAGGTAATTCGGCTCGCCGGTCGTCTCCCAAAGCTCAACTGCCGCCCACATCCGGTCATCATTATCAAGTGTCGCGTAAGGCCCCGTCCTGAATGCCTGCATATCAGGCATCTTATTGTCCCGGTTTTTCGACAAAAACTCGTAACTATTGGCCGCTGCCTCAAGGCAGGTCTGCGCGTAATTCGCATCGTATGGCTTGAAGCACCTTGCCGACATCGCCATAAGCGCCACGAAATCCGCCGTCGCCCCCGAGCTCCAGCCCACAAAGTATCTCTTTTCCGTTTCCTTCTCCGGCAAAATAAACCCCCCGAATCGCAGCGTGCTGATTTTATGCGCTACCTTTCCAGACCCGTCCGGATACTGCATTTTCAAAAGCCAGTCCGTCTCCCATTTTAGCTCCTTGAGGTAATCCGGGTATCCCGGCGCCGTATCGGGTATGTCGAGTTTGATATTTTTGAGCTTGTCGCCGAACTGTTCCCACGCTAAGAACATCAGCCCAAGCGTGACGTTGGCGTTGACGACATATTTATTGTAGTCACCAGCATCGTGCCAGCCGGCGGTGGCGTCGCGGCGGGAGTTTGAGCCTTTGGCGTTGGGGTCGCTGGAGGTTGAGTCGAGGGAGTTGGGGGCGATGGAATTGAGATACTGGGAATTGAGGTCGGAGAGATAATTCTGCCAGGCATCGTCGGTATGGCAGGCGGCGTGGTAAAAACGGCTGCCGTTGTATATGGCGTTGATCTCGGTTCCGCAACGCCAGAGATAAAATGCCCGCATACTGGTATAAAAAGCGAAATCGTAAACCTTATCGCCTATCTCAAAATCGATTGAGCGGCCGAGGCCGGGCACTTCGAGGTAATACTTTCCGGGCTTGTTAAGTTTGGAGAAATCGGCAATCCAGGCGATCTGGTTGACGTCCTTCTGGCTGAATGGGCCAGTAACTTTGCCGGAATATACCGCCTTACC
>Ga0315275_10007031_pt1 | contig 10842 bp, 5 predicted proteins | sample YL17G03_0_MG_FD_205557 | JGI IMG/M metagenome (GOLD analysis project Ga0315275, IMG submission 205557) | Sediment microbial communities from Yellowstone Lake, YNP, Wyoming, USA - YL17G03_0 | ecosystem: Environmental > Aquatic > Freshwater > Lake > Sediment | place: USA: Wyoming | collected...
GCCCCCTCGGAATGGGCGGAGGTATTCGGAGATGCGCTGCTGGCCTCAGCCGCCCTCGACCGGCTCACCCATCATGCCCGGGTGACCGTGATCACCGGCGAAAGCTATCGCCAACGCCATCGCAGACTCGTCCGCCAGCCGTCAGGCGGAAAGGAGGTGAAGCCAGCCACGAAAACGACGTCGAAACAGTGATCGTCGATCACTGCCCGCAACGACCCGCAATCACGAAAAGGTGGTACCCATCAGGCGGCGGCCGGTGGTACACATGGGGCGGCTATTGACACTGAGGAAGCGGCCGGGGGCTTCGCGGTAGACGCGCGCCCGGAGCCAGTGGTCGTTGGTGTCAGGCTGGCGATAGTAGCCCAGCTGCCCCACCCAGCGGAATGGATTGGTGGTGCTGCCGCTGCTGGCATTGGCGAGGCCGAAGGCCTTGTAGTCCGCGGTGTCAGTGGCGGTCTGGGCGGCGTTGGTGAGGGCGCGGGTGGAGCCCAGCGCATCGAAGTGATGGAAGGCGCTCGCGCCGCCTCGCCTCTGACTCACGATCTCCCCATATGTGCGTGGGGCCATGGTGTAGCGAGCGACAGTCGAGCCACCGGAATCTGTTTCCGCGAGGATGTTCTCCCGGTCCCAGACGATGTTGCGCAGGCCGGCCGAGTCCTCCGTGCGGCGGCGCCGGCCGTCGCCGTCATAGCTCATCGCGGCCGCAACCTGTGCAGTCACGGCTCCCACCTGACCCAATCCGCCTCCGGCTCCTTGGCCCAGGAGCCGTCAGGAAGCTTCTTGCGGGGGAGCATGCGAACCCCCTGCGCGTCAAGCAGCGCTGTCGCGTAGTTCTCACCTCGCTGCCGACCATAGGCATCGCGCCAGGAGTGCCGGGGCATGCCGGGCAGCGCCTCGGGGCCTCCCTTGGCATTCCATCCTCGGTCGCTCTCGAAGAGCACTATCGTGTCTTTGAGGTTCCACAGGGCCCCTCTCCGTTGCTCCGATAGACGGGCGTTGAAGGCGTATCCGGATTTCAGGTCGGGCGCGCTTGGGCAGTCCAGGAAAGCGTGTGGGGCGACGTGCCCGGCAAGATATGGCATGACATCGTCGCACCATGTCGCGGCCGGAGGAAAGCGGTCGTCCCAGTCCCCGAGGTACATCCTGATCGCACTGCTCAGTTGACCCAGGTTGTTCATGCAGAGCCTGTAGTCTGTTCGCTGCTCTTCAGACCGCTTGACAGACATCACTGCTGCGACAGTCACTGCCCACAGCACGGAGGGTAGCAGGAGCCGCGCGAAGACCGCCTTGATGCCACGTACGCTGCCGGGCCTGGGGCGTGACCTCACGAAGTAGACGACCCAGGCAAGTGCAACAACAAGAGCCGGAAAGGCAGCGATGGCTGTTAGCTGTAGTTCCCATTGCCCTACGCCGCGCATGGCGACCCACCGGACAAGCAGAACGAGCCCTGCGAGAATGGCGGCGAGCACTCCCGCCACTCCGGCTGGGGCACGCAACACGCGCATCAGTACTTCCCCATGGGGGCCACCCCGTAGCCAGTCAGCCGCCCCCGCCATGCGTAGCCGCAGTTGGCGCATGCAGGCAGTTGGGACGCCGGCGCCGGTGCCCGAGCTCCGACATAGCCCGCCCTCGCCCATGCCTGCGCCGCGCGAATGTCAGCCAGGGCGTAGTCCGGGAAGACAGACATAACCAACTTGAAGAGTTCGACGCGCCGCACCACGTCTGCCAGGGAGATCCCGCATAGCGCCCCGAGGCGGCCGAACAGGGCGTAGTTCACCGCCCATGCCTTGTAGCATCCGTGCTCGATCCACACCGTCTGTTGGCATCGCTCCCCTTTCAGGCAGTTGTGAGCTTTCCCGTCAGCGCCGATCGTCGCATCGTACGTCCCGGTCGCGGACGTGCTCAGTTCCTCGATGTCGAAGGAACCGATCGAAGCCACGATATCGTCGAGATAGGACCAGTTGGTGAGCGGAATCAACGTGGGGAAGACTATGTCGCAGTACTGCCATTGATCCGACTGACTCAGGCTGTAGAGCTTCTGGTTGGCCCGGACCAACACATCATGCAGGGCGTCAGTGACATCCGGCCCGCACTTGTCCTCGCCGGGGACGCAGTGACCCCACTTGCAGCTGATGCCCTCGTTGGGCCCGTGCTTGTGGACTACCAGGCAGCAGGAGTCCTTCTTGTGCACCCAGGTAATGCCGGTGCAGTCCACCTCTGATGGAACGTCCCAGTCGGGCGGGACGCACACCAGGCATTTGTACCCCTCGGTGGCATGGGTGAAGGTGTGCCCCTGGTGTGTGATCGGGCAGGGGTACGGCGACCCGGCCGGCCCGTTCCATACATCAGGGCATACATCCCTCGGATCCTCCCCGGGCTCGGGACAATTCCACAGGCCGGTCCCCGTCTGCGTCAGCGCCCGCGCCACGGTGCTGCTCCCCGTCACCCTAACGCCCGTCGCCGTCCTGCGTGTGCTAGGCGCGCCACAGCCTTGCATGCCGGATGGGTCCACGATCATCACGGGCGAGTTGCCGGGGAAGGCGTAGAGGTTGACCTGTCTGATGGGGTCGCGGCTGAGGAAGCGGCCGGGGCCTTCGCGATAGACTCTGCCTCTCAGCCAGTGGTCCTCGGTATCGGGCTGTCGATAGTAACCGTACCGCCCCACCCAACGGAACGGGTTGGTGGTGCTGCCGCTGCTGGCGTTGGTGAGCCCGAAGGCCTTGTAGTCCGCGGTGTCGGTCGGCGTCTGCGCCGCGTTCGTCAGCGCCCGTGTGCTCCCCAGCGCGTCGAAGTGATGGAAGGAGGTGGCGCCGCTGCGGCGCTGAGAGATGAGGCTCCCGTAGAGCTGCGGCGCCATGGTGTAGCGCGCCACAGTGCTGCCACCGGAGTCGGCCTCGATCAAGATGTTCTCGCCGTCCCAGAGGATGCTTCTGAGGCCCCCGCTGTCATGGTACGAGCGCCGGTTGCCCTGCCCATCATAGGTGGCGGTGGTCCTGCCCCCCGCCGGCAACTGCGCCACCGTCAGATGGTTCTCGATGTCCCAGGCATAGGTGGTTAGAGACCCGGCGGCGTTGGTCACCTGGGTGTTGCCGTTCGCGTCGTAGGCGTACGTGGTCCGCGCGCTCGGCGTGACCTCGACATTGAGCTGGTTGGCCGCGTCGTAGGAGTAGGTCGTGGTGGTCCCGCCCTCCAGCTTGCTGAGCCGGTTGCCCACCGCATCATACGAATAGGTGATGTCGTACGCGTTCGCGCCCGAGCGCTGCTCGCGGGTGAGCTGGTAGATCTCGTCGTACGACCACGTCACCCGATCGCCATTCGCCTCCGCCACCGCGGTTCGGTTGCCGGCATTGTCGTAGGAGTAGGTGAAGATCGAGAGCACCGAGCGATCGGCCTTCAGGTTCCGGAGTGCGGCGGTGCGGCCCGCGCTGTCGAAATCCGTCTCCGCAATCGCGCCGTTCCCATAGGTCATCGTCGTCACCCGGCCGATGGCATCGTAGACCCAAGTGCTGCGTTCCGCATTGGGATTGAGCAGCCAGCTGAGCAGATTCCGGCTGTCGTAGGAGTAGGTCGTGATGCCCCCATCCGGGTCAGTCAGCACTTGGCGGTTCCCCACCGCGTCATAAGCGTAAGTCACGGTCTTCGGCCCAGGATAGGTGACGGCCTTTGGGCGGTTCAGCTCGTCGTAACTGAAGGCCGTGATCCCTCCCGCGTCCTGCATCGCGGTGCGGCTGTTGACCTCGTTGTAGCTCAGCGTCACCCGCTTGCCGTCCGAGTACTGGGTCCTGGGCATGAGCGACCTCGTGCCCTCATCTGCCCGGCCGTCGTCCCGGTGTCCCGACCAACCGCTTGAACTCGGGATCCGACCGGAGGGGGCGGAATCTGTTGTCCGTTCGCGCAGCTTCGCGAAGCTTGCCATCAAGCTCCACTGCTCTCTCCAAGTCGCTGAGTGACTGCTTGGTGCGGCCGAGGACCGCGTACGTACACGCCCTGTTGTAGTGTGCGTAGGCGTCGTCCGGCTTCAGCTCGATTGCGCGGTCGTAGGCCGCGACGGCATCTTCGTTCCTGCCGAGTTCCGCGAGCTCGTAGCCCTTGCCGAAATGCGCCCGCTCGTCGTCAGGCTGTAACTGCGTGATCCGGCTGAACTCCGCCAGCGCCTCCCTGTGTCGGCCCATCCTGCCCAGAGCCAGTGCGCGGCTGTACCGCGCATAGACGCAATCGGGATCCAACTCCACCGCGCGGCGGTATGCCGCTAGCGCCTCACGGGGCCTGCCAAGCGCCGCCAGCGACCGGCCCTTGTCGGCGTAGGGTATCGGGGCCCTCGGGTCCAGGCGGATCGCCCGCTCAAACTCCTTCAGCGCATCCTCATGTCTCCCCAAGTTCGCCAGCACCCATCCCCTGTTGTCGCGTGTGTTCGGGTCGTCGGGCCTCAACTGAATCGCCCGGTCATAGGCCTGCAACGCCTCTCCATACCTTCCGAGCTCGGACAGCAGCCATCCCCTGCTGAGGTGGGGCGACGGGTCGTCAGGCTTGAGTTCGATCACCCGGTTGTAGGCCGCGAGGGCCTCGTCGTAGCTTCCCAGCTCTGCCAACACCCAGGCTCTGCTGGAGTGCATCTTCGGGTCGCTCGGACGCAGGCTGATAGCCCGGGCGGCCGCCGCCAGCGCCTCGCGACGCCTACCATGCCTAGCCAGTAGTACCGCCATGTTGGAGTACGCGCTTGCATCTTGGGGGTCCAGCTCAGCCGCTCGCCTGAGTGCCGTCATTGCTTCGCCATCTCTGTGTAGAAGCGCCAGCAGCGCTCCCCTGCTGCTGTGGGCATTTGCGTCATCCGGCTGCGAACGGATGACCCAGTCATAGGCTCTCAAAGCTTCCTCATGCTGGCCCGCATGCTCCAGCAATGGCCCCGCCCGAGGGGCTTCGCGGAACATCGCCTGCCGATGGGCGACAAGGGTCGCCGCCAACAGAGCCAACACTCCAAGGGCCACGAGGCCGATCCTGACCAATGCAGAGCGAAGTCGCGGCGCGCCGGTGAACCTGGACGCAGTGACAGCGGCCGAGGCTGGAGAGATCACATCGGCTGCTAGCAGGCGCGCCTCGGGGCCTGCGCTGGCAGCACACTGGTCAGACTCCAACTGGCTGGCAACCACGTTCAGCAGATACCGGTCCTTTGCCGCCGCGAATGACAGTACCGCTAGCGTTACGAGCGCTGTACCGAGTGCGAGAAGCGCAACGAATGCCTCCAGAGAGCCATCGAACGCGTGGTCCCACTCCGACGGGAAGAGCACAAAGAGCGGCGTCGGCAGTAGGCACAGCACGCCTGATATGTATAGGTAGACTGGTGCGCGGGGCGAAGCATCGGCGTGCTGAGGTGGGAGTTCCCTCGCGACCCGCCCGAGCAGACGAAGTGCTCGGATGGCTGCGAACGACAGGGACGACAGCGCCACGAGCCCGAGCACCAGCGCCCCTGCCCACATCAGAGCGACGAGATCCCAGGAAGGGTAGGCCAGATAAGCGCGCGTTGAGGCCACCACGTTGTAGGGGGTTATGGGGGCTAGTAGCAGGCATAGCACGCCCACGGCCTGAAGCCAGTCCCGTATGCCGCGGGTGGCGCCCTGCGTCAGTGAGCCGTTCTGGGCCTCGTCCCCTCCGGGCATGCTGCGCGCGTTTTGCTCGGCCGGCTGGTCTAGGACTAGCAGTTGTGCGGCCAGTCTCGCACGCAGACGGAGGCTCTTCGCAGCCGCGAGGCATAGGGCGGCGCTCGTTAGCAGGGCAATCGCGATCGCGCCCAACGCGTAAGTGAAGGCTATATCGAGAGATGATGCTTCGAAGCCCATGTACAGCACGAATGGCAGGGCTGCGAGCACGCACAAGACGCCCAGCGTCCAAAGCCAGTCCCGCAGGGCCCCGGCGCTAACAGATCCGGGTGACGTATCCTCACCTTCGCGTCGATGCGGCGCGGCGCCTTGCGATGCGAAACATGCCCTCACTCGGTCGAGCAGGCGCAGGTTGCTCGCGCTTCCGAATCCGAGACAGGAGAGGGTGAAGAGGCCGAGCGCCGCTGCCCCGGTGGTCGCCAGCATCAGCCAGTACCGGAGGGTGTCGTCAGGGTACATCGGGGACAAATGGTAGGCGACCCTCGGCGCCGCGGCTGCCAGCGGCAGCGCAACTAGCATACACAGGGCGGCTATCGCGCGAAGCCCGATCGTCACGTATCCCTGCTGTATCCTACGGATGCCCGCGACCGTTCTGGCAATTGAGTCCCAGGGGCGGACCAGTCGCTCCGGTCGCTATGCTGTCCTCCGGTGCCCCGTCGCACCTTAGGGGCCATGTCCCAGGACGGGCCCCGCGAGGGGCCGGGAGTGCACCGAACCGCGGGAGCGCCGACGTCCGCGCACGCCGATCGTCATGTTGGCTGCCAATCAGAGCGAGGCCGGAGCGGACCGCCTGCTATGGGAAACACTCTGCCCATTCCCCGGTGTGTCTGCATCGGCCCTGCCGCTTCTTGTCCATCACGGTGTCTGAAGAGACTTCGGCCCCCCTGGAAACATCGGTCACTGTGATCACCATCACCATCCTCACAGAACACCGGTCACCCCCGCCATAGGGATGGCCACACTGACACTGCACACGATCAACTTCGACACGCTTCGTGATCCGCCACCATCGCCCCTTACTGTAGACGAGCAAGCTCTCTGGCATCCCGAACGCGGAAGGCGTACAGCACATATACGGGTCATCGCCGCCGCAGTGGACACACACCTCCCATGGCCCGCCCGATTCGGACTGGAAGCCCCCCCAGTAGTGCTTCGTCCAGTCTGCAGGCTTCTGCTGCTCGCTCTCACCGAGCGTGACGATAGGTGTCCCCTCCGTCTGGGACTGCCCAGGGCGGCACTCCCTCGCATTGATCCCGACCGGCCTCTGATTCGGCGCGTTCCCATACCCAGGGGCAGGTTGTCCGTCCGGAGTCGTGGGCACGTTCCGCATGTCCCAGACCCCGGATGGAAGGCTCCTTCGGCCATTCCTACCAGTTGGATCAGCTATGACCACGGGCGAGTTACCGGGCCAGAGATACAGGTTAGCCTGTCTCACTGGGTCTCTACTCACAAACCTCCCCACCGTTGGCCGATACACCCGCGCCCGCAGCCAGTAGTCCGCGCTGTCGGCCTGACGGTAGTAGCCAAGCCGGCCGACCCAGGTGAGCGGGTTGGCATGGGAGCCGGAGAGGGTGGTCTGCTCGCCGAAGGCGCGGTAGAGGTAGGAGATCAGGGCGGCCTGGAAGGAGTCCGTCAGCCGCTCGGTGGAGCCAAGCGCGTCGAAGTGATGGTAAGAGGTCGCGTTGCCGCGGCGCTGGCTTACTAAGAGGCCGTAGCGCTCCGGCGCGTGGGTGTACTGGGCCACCAGGCTCGCACCATCTTGCTCGCGCAGCACGTTCTCCCCATCCCACAGCAGATCGCGGGCCGAGGCCGACTCCTCCATCCGCCGTCGTCTGCCATCTCCGTCATAGCTGAAGGTGTTCCTGCTGCCGGCTGGCAGCTGCACCCCCGTGATGTGATCCTCGATGTCCCAACTGTACGTCGTAAGCTGCCCGGCAGCATTGATGACCTGCGTGTTCCCGTTGGCGTCATAGCTGTACGTCGTGCGCTGGCTGGGCGTGACCTCGGTGTTCAGCTGATTCGCCGCGTCGTAGCTGTAAGTCGTGGTCGTCCCGCCCTCGAGCCTGGTGAGCCGGCTGCCCGCCGCATCGTAGGTGAAGGTCACATCGTAGGCATTGGTCCCAGACCGGCGCTCCCGCGCCAGTTGATTCGTCGCGTCGTAACTCCAGGTGACGCGGTCGCCGTTCGCCTCCTGCACACCGGTCCTGTTCCCCCCGGCGTCATAGGAGTAGTTGAAGACCGAGAGCACGCTGCGATCCGATTTGAGGTTGCGCACCGACGCGATCCGGCCTGCCGCATCATAGTCCGTCTCGGCGATGCTGGCGTTGCCGTGCGTCATGGTGGTAGGACGGCCCGCCACATCGTACTGCCAGGTGGTGCGCTCCCCATAGGCGTTCACCAGCGACGACAGCAGCCGCCGGCCGTCGTAGGAGTAAGTCGTCCGCCCAGCGTCCGGGTCCACCAGCAGGCTGCGGTTGCCCGCCGCGTCGAAGTCATAGCTGATCGTCCTGGGCCCCGGCGTCACCACCGCCGCCAGCCGGTTCAGGCTGTCGTAGCTGTAGGTCGTCGTCCCCGTCGAGTCCGCCATGGTTGTGCGGTTGCCCGCGTTGTCGTAGCTGTACGTTACTCTCTTGCCGTCCGAGTACTCAAGCCGGGTCTGCCTGTTGGCGGCGTCGTAGACATAGGTCGTCCGCTGCCCCTTGGGGTCCAGCCGCCACGACCGCCTCCCGGCAGCATCGTAGCCATAGCTGCAGGCCTGGGAGAGGGCATCCACCTCCGCCGTCAGCCGGCTGGCGCTGTCATAGGAGAAGGTAGTGCGGTTGCCCCGCGCATCCACCAGCGCGGTGCGCCGCCCCGCCGCGTCATAGACGGAGGTAGTGAGCTTGCCGAGCGCGTCCCTGATCGCCAGCTGCCGGCCGGCGGCATCGTAGTGGTAGTTTGTTGCCGACATGGTGGCGCAGTCATCCGGGGTGACCGCGGTGTCCCGCCCGAACTCGATGTCATAGAAGGGATAGATGTAGAAGTACCCGTCCTTGCCAGTGTCGGCGATCCAGCTCCCCCCGGAGTAGTAGGCCCAGTTGCCATCGGCATAGCTTGGGCTGGAGGCGTCCACATACCAGTGAAGGCCCGCGGCGGGCGAGTCGACCGAGTGGAGCACGATGCAGTAGGAGCTGTCGGCGGTCAGGTCAATGGTCTGGTCCCAGAAGTTGAAGTAGATCCAGCTGTAGGAGGAGCTGGGCACAGTCGAGGAGGCGCTGCCCAGGGAGGAGCCGGTGGGCTTGCCCTCGCCATCGGCGGCGTAGATCTCCACCGTCGCCCCGGCCGGCCCTCCGGGGTTCTTCAGATAGAGCCCCACCCGGGAAAGGCGCTTTGACTCCAGCGCCTTGAAGCTCTGGCTCTTGGGGTTTCCCTGGGTAATGCTCTGGTCGGAATCCCCGCCCGAGCCGAAGGAGAAGGCGGTTCCCTCCAGCCAGATCCAGTCCAGGCTGCCCTCGCGGTTGTGGAAGGGCGCCCAGCGGCAGCAGGTGCGCTGGTTATAGCCGGCGGTGGTCTTGGCTGCGGGTGTTCCCCAGGAGCTGCCATCGTACTTCACATAGAAGACATTGCGGCCGGTGTAGGTGCTGTCCGCCCCTTCCCAGATAGCATGGAGCTGGCCTGCAGTGTCCACCGCGATGGTGGGCCACTGCTGGGTCTTGGCATCCATCCCCGTGCCGGTGGAGATGCGCACCGGGGTCTGCCAGGAATCGGTCCGCTTGGCATACCAGACCTGGTTGTAGCTGGTGTAGCCGGTGGCCTTGCCATACCAGACCACATGGACAAGGCCAGCTCGGTCCACCGCCAGGCTGGGCACTCCCTGGTCATAGCTGTCCATGCCCGAGTAAGTCGAGATGAGCGCCGGGCTCTGCCACGCGCCATTCAGGTACTGGGCATACCAGATCTGGTTGTAGCCCGTGTAGCCGGTGGCCTTCCCCACCCAGGCGACATGGAGCCCGAACTCCCCATCCGCCGCGATGGTGGGGTAGCTCTGGCCATAGCCGTCCATGCCGGGGTAAGTCGAGAGGCGAACCGGCGTCTGCCACACCCCCTGCTGGCAGGCCGCCCACCAGATCTGATCATAGCTGGTGTAGCCGGTGGCCTTGCCATACCAGACCAGCTGCAGGTCATCGGCCGCATCCACGCACAGCGCCGGGGTGTACTGGTGGTAGCTGTCCATACCGGCGGCGGTGGAGACCCGCACCGGCGCCTGCCACACCCCTTCCCTTCTCCAGACATGCCAGAGCTGGTTGTAGCTGCCCGCCCCCAAGCCGTAGAACACCACGTGCAGGTCATCCCTGCTGTCCGCCGCGATCACCGCCTGATAGGCCCCCGCGGTGGTGGAGAGCTGGGTGGCGCTGGACCAGTTGTCTCCCCCATCGGAGGATTCCCGCACGAAGACGTGGATACTGCCGCTGGCATCGGTAGTGGTGTAGACGGCATAGAGCTTGCCGTCGGAGGTCCGCGCCAGGTGCCGGCCGTTGCTGTAGGAGATGGCGCTGTACCAGTAGACGCTCGCTATCATCTCGACCCCTCCCTCAGCGCACCATCACGACGGATTGCTGCGCGCCAGCGGCATCATAACGGTAGACGGTCCGGTATCCGGTCGGGTCAATCACCCCGATCCGCCGGCCCGCGGCATCATAGAGGTAAGTGGTACGGGCGCCGGCCGGGTCGAGCGATGCGACCAGGCGGTTCATGCTGTCGTAGACCGAGGTCCAGCGGTGGCCGGCCGCCTCCTGGTACTCGGTCTGGTTGCCGGCGGCGTCGTAGCTATAGCTCTGGCGGCTGCCCAAGGGGTCCTGGATGGCGATGCGCCGGCCGGCGCCATCGTAGACATAGGTGGTCCGTGACCCCTCGGCATCAACGGTGCACAGCTGGGCGCCGCTGTTATCGTAGACGGTGGTGGTGAACCGCCCCAGGGAATCCTGCACCGCGGTCTGCCGGCCCACTCCATCGTAGTAGAAGGTGGTGCGGTTGCCCAGCGCATCCACCGTCGCCTGCAGCCAGCCGGTGTCGTAGTAGACCTGGGTGGTGCGCTGGCTCAGCGGATCAATGGTGGCGACCTGCTGGCCGGCGTCATCGTAGACGTAACTGGTCCGATTGCCCTGGGGATCGACCGCGGCGATGAGATGGCCGGCCGAATCATACACGG
>Ga0315275_10007033_pt1 | contig 10842 bp, 7 predicted proteins | sample YL17G03_0_MG_FD_205557 | JGI IMG/M metagenome (GOLD analysis project Ga0315275, IMG submission 205557) | Sediment microbial communities from Yellowstone Lake, YNP, Wyoming, USA - YL17G03_0 | ecosystem: Environmental > Aquatic > Freshwater > Lake > Sediment | place: USA: Wyoming | collected...
TCTCTAGGCCTTTGATTTCAACCAACTCTCGACCTCCAGGGGGGTGTTGAAGACCCCCAGCACACTCTCGCTCTCGCGGAGGACGAAGATGGGCAGGACCATGGCGCCGTGCTCGTCCCGCCGGATGTGGTCGAGATACTCGCGGACCCTGAGCTTGCTCTCCCTCTGGGTCAGGTTATATTCCACACCGTTGAGCCCGGTCTGCTGGAGATAGGCTTTGAGGCCGTCGCATTTATCACAGTTCGGGTAGGTGAAGAGGAGATAATCCATGGCCCTCGGCTCCTAGTTGATCTTCTCGTAGGGCGTCCGCTCGCTGAACTCCTGCTGCTTGCCGTCGTTCCAGGTCCGGATGGGGCGCAGGTAGCCGACGATCCGGGAATAGACCTCGGTGTCGCCGCCGCAGCTCGGGCACTTCTCGTGCCGGCCCCGCAGGTAGCCGTGGCTGTAGCAGATGGAGAAGGTGGGCGTGATGCTGAAATAGGGAATCCTGGTCGAGGCGATCTTCCGGACGAGCTTGCGGCAGGTCTCACGATCGATCGACTCCGGAAGAAAGGTGTGGAAGATCGTTCCGCCCGTGTAGAGCGACTGGACATCCTGCTGGTGCTGCAGGGCCTCGAAGACGTCCCGCGTGGCATCGACATTGAGCTGCGTCGAATTCGTCAGGTAGGGATGTTTCTCCGTCCCCGAAGTGATGATGTTCTTATACTTGGTCCTGTCCTTCCGGGCCAGCCGGTAGGAGGTGGATTCGGCGGGAGTGGCCTCGAGGTTGTAGAGGTTTCCGGTCTCGTCCTGGAATTCCTTGAGCACGGAGCGCATGAAATTCAGCGTCTCGACGGCGAACTCCTTGCCTTCCGGAGTGCCGATCCCCTTGCCCAGGAAGTTCAGGCAGGCCTCGTGCATGCCGCAGATGCCGATCGTGGAGAAGTGGTTGTCGAAGTGGCCGAGATAGACGAGCGTGTAAGGCATCAGGCCTTTCTGGAGCATGTTATTGACGACTTCCCTCTTGGTTTCGAGTGACTCCTTGGCCAGCGACATCAGCTCCTTCAGCTTGGCGAAAAACTCCTCCCGGGTCTTGGACGCATAGCCGATGCGGTTGAGGTTGATCGTGACCACGCCGATCGAACCGGTCGAGTCCCCGGGGCCCCAGATATTCCCCGGCCGGCGCATCAGCTCCCGCTGGTCGAGGTTCAGCCGGCAGCACATGGCCCGGATGTCGCCGGGGGTGAGGCCGGTCCCCAGGTAGTTCTGGAAATAGGGGATGCCGTACTTGGCCGTGGCCTCGAACAGCAGGTCCGAGATGGGTGATTCCCAGTCGAAATCTTTGGAGATATTGTAGGTGGGGATGGGGAACGTGAAGACGCGGCCCTTCTGGTCGCCCTCGATCATCAGCTCTAGGAAGGACCGGTTGATCATGTCCATCTCGGCCTGGTATTCGCCGTAGGTCGAGTCCAGCTCGACGCCGCCGACGACGACCTTCTTGTCCTTCATGTCCGCGGGGACGGTCAGATCGAAGGTCAGGTTGGAGAAGGGCGTCTGCCAGCCCCAGCGGGAGGGGACATTCAGCCCGAAGATGAGTTTCTGGACGTCCTGCTTGACGCGGTCGTAATCGAGCTTGTCGGCGCCGACAAACGGAGCGAGCAGCGTGTCCACCGACGAGAACGCCTGCGCGCCCGCGAACTCACCCTGCATGGTGCCGATAAAATTGACCATGTGCAGCGTCGCGGTCTCCAGGTGCTTGGCCGGGCTCGAATGGACCTGGTTCGGGACATGACCGAACCCCTTGCGGAGGAGCTTATCCAGAGACCAGCCCGCGCAGTAGCCGACGATGGGGTAAGAGAGGTCGTGGATATGGAACTCGCCGTCCTGATGGGCCTTCTTGATCCGCGCCGAGTAGAGCTGGTTCAGCGCGAAACTGGACAGGACCTCTCCCGAGACCCGGGCGTTCAGCCCGGAGAAGCTGACCACGCCCTCATTGCTGTTTTCCCGGATCTTCCAGTCCCTGTCGCTGATATAGTCCTTGATGAGGCGCTCGAGGTTGAGGCCAATCTGTTTCGCCTCGCGGATATCCTTATGGCGTTCCCGGTAGAGGATGTAGGACTTGGCGACCTCGTGATAGCCCTGTTTCATCAGGACCATTTCGACGATGTCCTGGATCTGTTCCACCGAGGGAATGGTGTAGCCGCCGAATTTGTCTTCCAGCATGAACGTCGAGATGTCTGAAATCGTTTTGGCCGCCGCCCGGTCGGCCGTACCGCTCGCCTCCATGGCCTTGAAGATGGCGGTCGTGATCTTGTCCTGGACGAAATCGACGATGGAACCGTCCCGTTTCTTGATTCTGGAAATTCCCCTGGTCATTGCTCCTCTCCTCCCTTTCTCAGCGGAAACCGGTCTAAAAGCAAAAAGAATAAATGCCGTATTTAGTGTGTTTTAGGCCTTATGCTACAAAATATTGTAGTTTGCGCCCCAAAATCTACTCCAGATTCGGCCCCCTGTCAAGGGGTCCGGACAATATTTTTTTTCTTTTTTTTCACCGGTTAATCCGCTATGCTGGAGGGGTGATTCTCTAGCCGGGGAATTGAAAAATGATCAGGAAACTCGATATCCAGACAAATTCCAAAGACTCCCTCATCGATATTACCCGCCGTGTCGAAGAGACCGTGAGAGAGAGCCGGGTCGACGCCGGGCTTTGCATCATTTACGTTCCCCACACGACGGCCGGGGTGACGATCAACGAGAACTCCGACCCAGCAGTCCGCCGGGATCTCCTGATGACTCTGGCGCGGGCGGTCCCCGATTCGCTGCCGTACACCCACAGTGAGGGCAACGCCCCCGCCCACGTCAAGGCGAGCCTAGTGGGCTCCTCCGCCAGCGTCTTCATCGAGGACGGCCGGCTCAGCCTGGGCACCTGGCAGGGAATTTTCTTCTGCGAGTTCGACGGGCCCCGGCAGCGCCAGGTCCTGGTGGAGGTCATGTCCGCCTGAGACCTCAAAAAAAGGGGAAGATTCACCGGGCTTCCTCCGTCTAAAAAGGGTGTGGTGAAGCATGGCTTTTTCAAGGCTTCCAGACGAACTGCAAAGGTTTGACAATTAACGGTCCATAATCTACGATGGCAGACCAATTCCGCGAAGATTCCGACCCCGCCGAGGAGGACCCAATCAGACGGAAAATGAGACGACCATGTCACTAAATAAAACGAGAAGTCTCGGCCGCCCGGCGAAGCTGGCGGCGCTGGCCCTGATGCTCTGGGGAGCAGCCCCGTTTGCGAACGCCCAGGATGACGTCCTGACACTCGAGTCGGCGATCCAGATGGCCCTGACACGGAATGAACAATCGCTGGCCGCCGACCAGTCCTATACCGCCGCCCGGGCGAGAGTGACCGAGGCCCGGGCCTATTTTCTGCCGATGATCACGGTCCTGGGCGGCTACCTGCGCCGGCCTTTCCAGGTCGTCCGGGAATTCCAGGGGTCGCAGATCGCCGTCCAGAAATACAACGCTCTCTCGGGCTCGATCAACCTCAGCCTGACCGTCTTCGATTCCCTGACGATCCCCGGTTACAGGAGCGCCAGAGCGGAGGAACAGGCTCAGAGACTCGCTTCCGCCGAGGCCAAGCGCCAGCTCGCCTACGAGGTGAGCAATGCCTTCCTCGTCACCCTGGGCGTCGGCCAGGTTTTGGAAGCTTCGCGGCATCGTTATGATTATTCCAAGCAGGCGCTCGACGCGGCCAAGGCGCGCTACAAAGCCGGTCTGGTCGGGGTCAACGACGTCACCCGGGCCGAGCTCGAGGTGGCCACCGCAGAGATGGGCATCACGCAATCCCAGGGCCAGGTGGATACGACCTACCTCCAGCTGGGCCACCTGCTTGTCGAACAGATTATGATCCAAACGAAGCTGAAGATCCCGGATTCGCTGATCAAGGCCGCCGAAGAGCAGGCCTTTGCCGGCACGGGGCTAGTCGAGGAAGCTCAGAACCGGCGGCTCGACTTGAGCTCGCTGCGCTGGAGCGCCCAGGCCCAAGAGGCCCTGGTGCTCACTCCCACCCTGAGATGGTTCCCTTCGCTGACGCTCTCCGGCCAGTACCGCTACACTAATGAGTCGGGACTTACCGGACGGAGCACGAACTGGAACGTCGGGGCGACCTTGAACTGGGCGCTCTTCGACGGATTCGCCAGAAACGGCCAGCACAGCGAATACAAGGCCCTGGCCCAGCTCGCTCAGCTGGATGTCCAGGCCACCATGAGGCAGGTGGAGCTTCAGGTCCGCGAGGCCCTGGTTTCTCTCGAAAATCAGCGGGCGGCGTACAAGCAGGCCAAGGTGGCCCACGAGGTTGCTCTCAAAAATGCCGCCGAGATCGCCGAACTCTACCGCCAGGGTTTGGCATCGGCCCTTCAAGTGGCCGACGCCAACGTCGCCCTCTTCGACGCGGAGGTCGCAGCGGTCCGGGAAAGATACGGTTTAGGAGTTTCCTTTCTCAACCTCGAGGCCGCCCTGGGGTTGGATCCATTGGGCAAGGAGCCGGTGCTGTGAACACAAAAAATATCGTGGCCCTCGTCAGCGCCATTTTGTCCATCGGAATTTTATCCGTCGGCTGCAAAAAAACGGCGGACGCCGGAGCGCCCCCCGGAGGGAAGCCGCCGGCGAAGGGCAGCTCGGTCCTGGAAAAAGCGAGAATCTCCTACCCGGTCGAGGTCGAACCGGTCGAGGTCCGCTCGCTCATCTACGCTGTTAACGCCGTCGGGTCGGTCGACGCCTTCGAAAAAGTCCAGGTGACGGCGCGGGTCGCCGGGGTCGTCGACCGCGTGCTCTTCTCGGAAGGAAACTTCGCCAGACTGGGCCAAATCCTCGTCGAGATCGAGCCCGAACGTTACCGCCTGGCCGTCGAGTCCGGGCAGGCCGCCCACGAAAAAGCCCAGGCGTCGCAGGCCGATGCCGAGGCCGGGCTCAAACGACGGGAACAGGTTGTCAACGAGACGCCCGGACTTATCCCGGGTGAGGAGATCGAGACCTGGAAGACCAAAGTACGGGTGGCGGCCTCCGAGGTCGCCCAGACAAAAGCGGCGCTTGACCAGGCCAAGCTCAACCTCCACGACGCGTATGTCCGGGCTCCCTTGTCGGGTATCATCCAGACCCGGACCGTCCAGACGGGCCAGTACATCCAGGTCGGAATAGTCATGGCCACGCTCGTGCGCCGCGATCCGCTGCTGCTGCGCTTCAAGGTCCCGGAGCGGGATGCCGCCCGCCTGACGGTGGGCATGACCGCCAACTTCCGGGTCCGGGAAGCGTCGAGCGATTTCGCCTCGAAGATCGTCCATGTCGCCGCCTCAGCCGACGATACCTCCCGGATGGTGGACCTGACGGCGGAGATCCAGGACAGCGGCAACTCCATGCTTCGCCCCGGCGCCTTTGCCGAGATCACCGTGCCCGTCTCGACCTCCCAGACCGCCCCCGTCATTCCCCAGACCGCGGTCCGCCCGAGCGAGCGCGGTTTCCTGGCGTATATCGTCGAGGACGGCAAGGCTGTCGAGCGCGTGCTGATGCTGGGAATGCGGACGGCGGACGGGTTCGTGGAAGTCCTCTCCGGGCTTTCCACAGGTGAGAGCGTGGTGATCCGCGGGGCGGAAGCTCTCCGGGACGGCGCGCCGGTCAGAATCGTCCCGGCGGCCGAGAAGAAGCCGGAAACGGCGGAGAAGAGGCCCGGATAAGAGGAGCCGAGCGATGAACCTCACGGATGTCTGCGTTCGGAAACCGGTCCTGGCCTGGATGCTGATGGCGGCGACCGTTGTCTTCGGCGTCGTGGCCATCGGCCGGATCGGGATCAGCCAGTTCCCCGATGTCGATTTTCCGACGATCAACGTGTCGGTCGTCTGGGAGGGCGCCGCTCCCGAGGTCATGGAAAACGACGTGGTCGAAGTCCTGGAGGAGGCGCTCGCCCAGGTCGAGGGCATGAAGAGCATCACCTCGGTCAGCCGGATGGGCTCGGCCTATGTCACGATCGAGCTCGACCTGTCGAGAAACGTGGACATCGCCCTCCAGGATGTCCAGACCAAAGTCTCCCAGGCCCAAAGACGTCTTCCGCGGGACATCGACCCGCCGGTCATCTCCAAGACCAATCCCGAGGACCAGCCCATCATGTCGATCTCGCTCCGCGGGCCGTTCCCGCAGCGAGTGCTCAGCGATTACGTGCGGTATGGCTTGAGAGAGAAGCTCCAGACCATCCCGGGCGTGGGCGAGATCTCGCTCATGGGCGCCCTGGACAGGAATGTCCGGCTCTGGCTGGACGCCACGAAACTGGATGAAAAGGGCCTGACGGTGATGGAAGTCATCTCGGCCCTCCAGCGGGAACACGTCGAGCTGCCGGCGGGGCGGCTGGAAACGCCCGGCCGGGAGATGAACGTCCGGGTGCTGGGCGAGGCCCTCGACCTCGACACCCTCCGGCAAATCGTCGTCCGCGAGGTGAGCGGCAGCCCGATCTATATCAGCGACGTGGCCATCGTCGAGGACGGGTTCGAGGATGTCCGGCGGCTGGCCCGGGTCAACGGCGTCCAGGCCCAGGGCATGATGGTGAGAAAGCAGCGGGGCGCCAACGCCGTGGCGGTCGCCCGGGCCGTGCATCAGGCCGTCGACGAATACCAGAAAACCCTGCCCGAGGGCATGTCGGTCAGCGTCGTTTTCGATTCGACGCAATTCATCAAGGAATCGGTGACCGAGATCCAGTTCGAGCTCGTGTTGTCGGTCCTTCTTACGGCCCTCGTCTGCTGGCTGTTCCTGGGGTCGCTGTCGAGCACCCTGAACGTCATCCTGGCCATACCCATGTCTCTCATGGGGACGATTGCCATCATCTATTTCCTGGGGTTTACCTTCAACACGTTTACGCTGCTGGGGCTCGCCCTGGCGGTGGGGATCGTCGTCGACGACGCCATCATGGTCATGGAGAATATCTTCCGCCACCGGGAGAGCGGTAAGGGACTCGTTAAGGCGGCCCTCGACGGAACCCACGAAATCGCCTTTGCCGCCCTGGCCGCCACCCTGGCCGTCGTGGCGATATTCATCCCGGTCGTATTCATGAAGGGGATCATCGGCCGGTTTTTCCTCCAGTTCGGGATCACCCTCTGCCTGGCGGTCCTTCTGTCGTATATCGAGGCGGTGACCCTCGCCCCGGCCCGCTGCTCCCAGTTCCTGAAAACGTCGCGCGAAGGCCGAAGCCGCGTCGGACGTTTCGTCGATACCGGCTTCCGCAAGCTCGAGGGGGTTTACGGCCGGGTGCTGGCGCGCGGGCTCCGGCGTCCCGGGTACATCCTGATCGTGGCGCTCCTCGTCTTCGCGGCCGCGATCATCGTGCTCAGGTCCCTGCCGGGCGAATTCGTGCCTTCGCAGGACCTGAGCCGGCTGTCGGTCCGGTTCCAGACCGCCGTCGGCTCGGACATCACCGAGACCGACAAGCTGATGCAAAAAGTGGAGGGCGTCTTCTACGGCCACCCCGAGGTCACCCAGCTCTTCAGCTTCGTCGGGGGGATGGGCGGGGGCGGCATCAACACCGGCAACATCTTCGCCAACATCGTGCCCCCCAAAGAGCGGCAGATGACCCAGGCCGAGTTTTCGGCGGTGCTGCGGCGGGAGCTCAATTCCATCCCGGGCGTGCGGGCCGTCATCCAGGACCTCTCCCAGCAGGGGTTCACCGCCCAGCGGGGCTTCCCCGTCGAGTTTTCGGTGCGGGGCTCGAACTGGGGTGAACTCGTCGACTTGAGCCAGAAAATCATGACCCAGGTGGCCTCGAGCGGCCTGGTTGTCGACATGGATACGGACTATCAACTGGGCATGCCCGAGCTTCAAGTCGAGCCCGACCGGGCCGTGACCGCCGACTTGGGCATTTCCGTCGACGAGGTCGCGACGACCCTCAACGCGCTCGTCGGCGGGATACGAGTCGGCAAGTACAGCTCCGGCGGCCGGCGGATCGACGTCCGTCTCAAGCTCCTGGCCTCCCAACGGACACGGCCCGAGGACATCGCCCGTCTGAAAATCCGCACCCGCGGCGGCGACCTCATTCCGTTATCATCGCTCGTCCGGTCCGAGGAGCGTCCCGCCCTCCAGGCCATCACGCGCCGCGACCGGGAACGGGCCATCTCGATCTATGCGAACGTGGCGCCCGGGCATGCCCAACAGGAAGCGCTCGGTTATGTTGAGAGCCTGACCCGAGGCCTGCCGGTCGGCTACAGGATCATCCTCGGCGGGGCCAGCGTCGCCTTCCGGGAATCGATGAGCAGCCTGATCTTCGCCCTATTTCTGGGGATTGCCATCGCCTATATGGTGCTGGCTTCGCAGTTCAATTCCTATAAGGACCCGGCGACCGTCATCACCATCCTCCCGCTGTCGATCGCGGGCGCGGCCTTCGCCCTGCTGGTGACCGGGCGGACGCTCAATGTCTTCAGCATGATCGGCCTCCTGCTCCTGATGGGGATCGTCAAGAAGAATTCGATCATCCTGGTCGACTATGCCAACGCCTTCAAGGCCCAGGGGTTTGACGCCAGGGAGGCGATGAAGAAAGCGGGACCCATCCGGCTGCGGCCGATCCTGATGACCGCCACGGCCACGCTGATGGCCGCCATTCCCCCGGCGCTCGGGCTGGGGCCGGGTTCGGAGATCCGGACGCCCATGGCCATCGCCGTCATCGGCGGGCTGGTGCTGTCGACGATGCTGAGCCTGATGGTCGTGCCGGCCTCCTACGTCGTCGCCGACCGCGTGTTCAAAAGCCGGAGGCGGCCGGTCGACGAGTCCGAGCTGTCCGGAGCGGCGGAGCTGCCGGCTCCTTCGGAAAGATAGGCGCGTTACCCGGATACCCCTCTCCCCGTTTCCTGCACAGAGGGGGTGAGCGCCTTAGTTAATCCTCCTCCCCTCGGAGGGAAGAGGCCGGGAGGAGGGGGGTTTCACAGTCCCGGGAGGCCCACCGGCCGAGAGAGGCTAGGATAACTCAACGCCCAATAACTTGAGCTCCTTCTCCAGGTCGGTCTCGGGGCGATAGAGAATGGCGGGTATCCCGAGTGCTACAGCTCCCTCGATGTTCTCCTCCATGTCGTCGATGAAAACGCATCCGGAAGCGTCGGCCTGAGCTTTGGCGAGCGCCACTCGATAGATTTGCGGATCGGGTTTCATGGTCCCCAGCTCATAGGACAGGACATAATCATCAAAGATCATGAGCTCAGGGAATTTCCGCTTGATGAACCCGTACCGGACAACATCGACGTTCGAGACCAGGACGAGCCTGTATTTTTCCTTGAGCCGCTTAAAGATTTCAAGCACCGGGGCGTTGATGAAAAAGACATCGGCATAGGCGGCCATGAACTCGTCATACCCGATGTCCGCGCCCAACTTGCCGATGACGCTCTCGTAGAACTCGCGGGGAGTCAGCCTCCCCAGGTCGAAGAGTTCGATGAACTCCGGGCTGTGGTGGACGATTTCCCGGATCTCGTCGGCGGAGAGCGGGCAGTGGGCGGTCATCTTCCGGTAGAATATTGTGTTGTCGAACCAGAGAATGACCCTGCCGAGGTCGGAAATTACGGCGCGCGTCATAAGTAATCCTTCGCTTTTTTTAAGCAGGCTTTTATACCAGAAACTTGGACGCAGGGCAAACGGACCTTCCTCGACGGCCGAAATCAGGCGGCGGCCTGGTGAGGCACCTCGAGGCCGCGCCCCTCGCGCCGGTCAGCGCGTTTGAGGAGGAGGGCGAAGACGAGCCCGACAAGCCCCAGGCTCGCGAACATGACCTGGCTGGCAACGTAGGAGCCGGTAGCGTCCCGGAGCAGACCGTTAAGAAGCGGGAAGAGGCCCAGTCCGATGTTCTGGATGGCCGTCATCAGTCCGAAGGCCATGCCCACCCGTTTCGCCCGGACGATGAGCGGCACTGAGGGCCACATCGCCGCCGGGACGAGCACAAAGGCGAATCCCAGAAGGATCATCGGGTAGACGGGGTAGATCCGTGTCAGGCCCATGGCCAGGTGGCAGGGGATCATGAGGAGAGAGCCGGCGATCATGAAGGTTGCGCGCCTCCCGACCTTATCCACCAGCCGCCCGGCAAAAGGCGCCAGGATCATGGAGGCGAAGATGATGATGCTCGATATCCCGCCGGCCGTGCTGAAGATATGGAGGAGGTTGCTGAAGACCCTGGCCAGGAAGCCGCCGCTTGACGCTGCGGTCAGGGCGATCCCCCACTTGGTCGCGAAGAAGTCCGTGGACAGGCTCTGGAAAGGGAAGATGGCCGCGTAGAACGTAAAACAGAGAAAGGTCACATACCAGAACGTGGGCTTGAATTCCCTGACGTCGCGGAAGACGATTTTTTCGGCGACGCTCTCGTCCCTCAGATTGAGGGCCTTCTCCCCCCGGCGGTCCATGATGATGTAAAAGATGTTGCCGATGAGGGAGAGCGCGCAGGCGCCGGCGGCAGCCATCAAGGCATACCGGTAGCTTCCGAAGTAACTCGAGAACAGCTCTCCCGTGTTGAAGGCAAACAGGGAGCCGATGCGGCTGACCGTGAGCTGGATGCCGAAGGCCATGGCCAGCTCCTTGTTCTTAAACCAACGGGCGAGCATGGCGCTCTGAGCGACGACGAGGGGCTCTGACCCGGCGCCGAAGATGAACCGGCCGAGAAAGATCACGGGAATGCTCCTGGCCTGCCAGACGATCACGGCGCCGGCCAGGACCAGCGTCGAAAAGATCAGGCTCGCCTTGCGCGTCCCCAGCCGGTCGATGAGCATGCCGCCGAACAGGACGACCAGGATGGCGGCCAAGCTGTACATCGTGTTCATCGTGCCCACCGTCGCGCGCGCGGCCTTGAGCTCGGTGATGAGGGACGGC
>Ga0315275_10007038_pt1 | contig 10840 bp, 9 predicted proteins | sample YL17G03_0_MG_FD_205557 | JGI IMG/M metagenome (GOLD analysis project Ga0315275, IMG submission 205557) | Sediment microbial communities from Yellowstone Lake, YNP, Wyoming, USA - YL17G03_0 | ecosystem: Environmental > Aquatic > Freshwater > Lake > Sediment | place: USA: Wyoming | collected...
GTCCACAGCCGAGGCGCAGCGGCAATGGATGATCGAGAACGAAACGGACGAGCCGCCGAACCCCGAGCACTTCATGCCCTCCGTCCGGGGGCTGCCCGAGGAGGCGACGGAGATCGTGGCCTACGAGACGACCAGTGAGGGCACGCCGATCTCGCCCGCCTTCCCGAACACGCCGCAGGGCCGGCTGGACCTGGTCAACTGCTGCGCCGAGCACCGCACGACCTTCGCCCAACACACGGCGGGCCCTGAAGCATGGGCCGCGATCCTCTTCGGGGGCGGAACTGCGGTCGTCTCCGAAGACGGCACGGTGTACGCCGAGTAGCTCCAAGCCCAAGCACCCTAGCCTCATCAACCCGTGTCCCCCGGCCCCTTGCGGGCCGGGGTTGTTGTTCTCCCACATCACTCGACCTTCATCGCCTTCAGGCCGGTGAAGGCCTCCCAGCGGGCAATCGCTATCCGGCCATAGTGTGCGTCCAGCTCCATCCCGTAGCAGATCCGGCCCGTCCGCTCGGCGGCGATGACGGAGGTGCCCGATCCCAGGAAGAGATCCAGCACCCGGTCGCCGGCCCGGCTGCTGTTCTCGATGGCCCGCTCCACCAGGGCCAGGGGCTTCATGGTGGGGTGCAGCTCGGACTCCGCCGGGCGAGGGATGCTCCACACGTCGCCCTGATCCCTGTCCCCGCACCAGTGGTGGGAGGCACCCTCCCTCCAGCCGTACCAGATCGGCTCGTACTGGCGCTGGTAGTCGGCCCGGCCCAGGACGAAGCGGTCCTTGGCCCAGACGATGGTGTCGGACCAGTGGCCGCCCGCTTCCTCCAGTACGCGCGTAACCAGCGGCCACTCCCTGGTGCTCATGCAGACGTAGAGAGCGCCGTTGACATAACTTAGGAGGTTCTGGGCCCAACCCCGGCAGAAGGACTCCCACTGCTCCGGCGGCAGGGCGTCGTTGGCGATGGTGCGCCGGCGGCCGGTCCTGGACGCGCCGCCGTGGTGGCCGAGGTCGACGTTGTAAGGCGGGTCGGTGAAGGCCATGCTGGCTCGCTGTGCCCCCACGAGGCGCGACACGGCCTCGCTGTCGGTGGCGTCGCCGCACAGGACGCGGTGGTCGCCCAGACGCCAGAGGTCACCGCGCGTAACGCCTGGGGCTTTCTGTGCCTCTTCCCAGGCCGCCTCCAGGTCGAAGGTCTCGACCCGGCTGCGCCTGTCGCGGGCGTCCAGGGACTTGAGCAGCTTTCCCAGCTCCTCCTCGCTGAAGCCGGAGAGGCTGAGGTCTATGTCCTCGACCGGCTTGAGGTCGGCGAGCATCCGGGCCAGCAATTCCTGGTCCCACTGGCCGGAGATCTTGTTCAGGGCCAGGTTGAGCAGCCGGGCCTGCTCGACGCCGAGGTCGAGGAAGATCACCGGCACCGTCTTCCAGCCCAGGCGTCGGGCAGCGACCAGCCGCTGGTGGCCGCCGATGACCACGTTGTCGCCCTTCCGCACCAGCACCGGCTGGACAAAGCCGAACTGCTGCAGGCTCCGGGTGAGCGACTCCAGCTCTCGCTCCCCGATCCGTCTCGGGTTCGCCGGGTCGGGGCGCAGGGAATCGATGGGGACATGCTCGATCTTGAGCTCCCTCGTGGTAGCCCTCGTCATCTCTGTACTCCTCTTCGCAGCCATCGCCCGCCAAGTTGCGCCCCCATGCCGAGACAGGGCTTGACTTCCGTGGCGGTTAGAGCGATGAGTGTCATCGATGTTGTCGGAAGACGCCCGGCGTCGTTGCCGCGTCCAGTCCAGGAGATGAGCCGATGTCCAAGGTTATCCGTGTCGACCCCGAAGTGTATGGCCTGCTTCTGGGGGTCAAGGCCGACCTGGAGAAAGCCACAGGCCAAGCACGCTCCTTCACCGATGCCGTAGCCTTCCTGATTGCTTTGGCAGGAGGTGAATGGCGCCTGCCGACTGGGAGCGGCGCGACAGAACCTTCTGGCCGTGCCCCGCACGAGGACGCCTAGCGTCCACCGCGCGAGCGCTTCCGCCACCTCGAACCTCAGCTCGCCCACAGAAGCCGTAGTCATCTCTAGGCTCCTCTTCGCATCCATCGCTCGAATTCGTCCTCTTCATCACCAGCCGTGGAGCACGATTCCCTCGTAGTGTTTGGCCATCAGTCTTCACCTCCGTCGTCGTCGGCAGCGCGTCGTGCCTGACACCAGCCGCAGAGGTCGTGAATGGCCGCTGGGCTCATCGACCTGTTGCAGTGGACACAGCGCGGATGTTGCGGAACATCGTGCGGATGTTGCTCGGGCATCTCCCGCTCAACATCCGCGTCATAAAGGGTCAATTGCGTATCTGTCTGCGGATGTTGCGGAAGATGCGGATGTTGTTTCGCGATCCTTACACATTTCTTTCCCTCATCGGCCCCACCAGAGAAATGTGGAGCGACCCCTGATCTGACATCCGCAACATCCGCAACTTCCGCATTTGTATCTGAAAAGGGCCGATTTTCCTGCGGATGTTGTGCGGATGTTGCGGGCTCCGGCGCGACAACATCCGCAGGGTCGGTGCCTCCGTCAGCGGGTTCGAGGCGCCACAGCGCGCCCTTGGTGTGGCCGTCCTCACCTGCCCTGCGGATGAAGAGGTCGCCGAAGCGGCGGTCGCGATGCCCGGCGATAGCCTTGCCCAGACGCGTCCGCAGGGATCGTTCTGAGGCGTTCTCTTTGGCCTGCTCGAAGAGGCTCGGGAGGAGTTCGAGGGCTTGCTCCAGGAGGTCCGCCGCCTTTACTGACTGGTCAAGGTACTTCCCCCACCACCACTGGGTAAACGCCCGCCACTCTTCGGTCTCGGCGTCCGTGCGGCGATAGAGCTCTTCGCGGTTGGCAAGGAACCCTTCGATGCCGGCCGCCTGGAGGATGCCGCCGACGACCGAGGACCAGGCCTCGTAGGAGCCGAGAGGCCTTCCGTTCCACGCCGGGCGTCCTTGGGCGATCCAGTTCTGGACGAGCACCAGGAACGCCCAGACGAGTTCGTGACGGTGGCGCTGCAGCCAGGCGATGAGGTTGTTGTGGCGGAAGTTCGCGCGCTCCCACGGGCGGTCGACCCTGGCGTCCAGCCTGATCCAGGCGGTGCGCCGAGCCATCTCGTTGTTCAGTTGAAGGTTGTTCCCGGTAGCAAGCCAAACAGTCCGGTTGGGGAGTTCCACTGTCTGGGTCTTGCCCAGGATGCGGTCGGACCAGGTGGTTGCCGTAAGGAGGGCAGAGAAGATTCCTGACTCCAGGCGGTGCCTGATATTGCCGAAGACCACGATGGGCCTGCCGCAGCAGAGAACCGCCGTGATGCGCTTTCGCAACTCCTCATCGCTTCTCGGCTCGGTCATGACGGCTGGCGTCGCGCCGCCACTGATGATGGCGACGCCTGTTGCCAGGAGGTCCTTGCCGGTTCCCGGCGTCGGGGCATCGATTGCATGCAGAGGGATCGGCCCGTCGATGAGGTCGCGGGCAATGGTGGCGGCAGCAGCAGCGATTGCGTTGGCCCGGGAGGCATTGTCGGCGAAGGGGAAGTCTGCCAGCCATTCCTGGCCGATGAGTTGCTTCGCCCGCTTCAGGTCGGTGGCATCTGGCCGCTCAGGCACGGCGGGCACGGGTTCGCCGCTTGGCGCGTAGTACAGGCCCGTGCTCACCTGGTAGCCCGGCGTCGCAACCAGGGTGCCGTCAGGGGTGAACGTGGGCGTTCCAACGATGCCCCGCAGCACGGGCAGGGGCTTGGTCAGGGCGTCCATGTCCTCGACCACGTCCCGCGGCGGCCTAGCCGGTTTATCACCGTCGTCAGTCAGCCTGACCCAGTCGGCGGCACGGTCGAGCTTTCCCTTAAGGGCCGCAAGGCCCAGGTGGGCGATGCGCGGGTAACCGTCATCGCAGCACGCGACCTCGGCGATAGCGCCACCGTGCTGGAACAAGACCGGCGGCTCGTTGCAGTTCAAGAGGGCCTCCCAGCCCTCCTCGGCGAGCTGGTGCAGGTGGCGGTTGGTGGTGATAATGCGGGGGCGGTTCTGTCCTGACACTACCGCCGGATCGTGTGCGCCGGTCGGTGAAGGGCTGCGGCGTTCCCGCCTGGTGATGAAGTGGTCGACGATAGGGCGCAGCTCGTCGTCGGAGAGCGGCGGCCGGCACTGGCGCTCGTTGATTTCCCGCAGCAACGCAGCGAGGGTCTCACCGGACATGCCCTCAAGCCAGACATGGCCGGCGTAGGAGACCAGGGCATTGTGCCGGCCCTGGTCCTCGTAAATGGTGCCTCCGAGAGCGGCATACTGGCGGGTGCCAAGGCCTTCCTCGGCGAGGGCGAAGCCGAACGCGGGCAGGACTTTCGCCAGCCACTCGCGGGGGTCGTCAACGGTCATCACGCGGCCGTGGTCCGGGCTCAGCGACTCGTAGGGGCGGGTGCCTATCCTGCTGGGCGGGATCAGGACGTAGCCACCAGCCGCCTTCAGGTCGCCGAGCTTCCTGCCGTCCTGCAGGTACAAGGAGCCACCTTGCACAGGACTAGTGGAGACGACCGCGATGTGCAACCCGCGAGGAGTGCGCACAACATCGGTCTCGTTCAGGAGCGCCACGTCCTCGGCAAGCGCGTCGGCAACCTCCGGCAGGTCGATGTCAATGCGGGGCACCTCGTCGGTACGCTCGGCGAGGTTGGCCAGCGGCCATTGCCGCCACCAGCGCTCAATCGTGCTAGAATGGGCCGAAGCGTCTTTCAGGCCGTTGTTGAGGAGAGGGTGCTTGCCGGCAGTACGACAACTGGCACCTTCAATACATGAACAGACGCCAGCCTCGTCGGTCCACCGGATCGGTAGGAGATACGCGCCCTTGCGGGCGCGTGCCAGGGCGGCCTCCAGCCAGGTCACAGGTGGACCACCCTCCGCAAGATGTTGTAGTTCTGACCTCCACGGATGTCCCTGCGGATTCCGCGGCGACGGGACGAAGGAGTGCACCTGCTCGGACTCCACCGTGGTCCGCTACCAGCGGCGCATCTCCGGCCCGTTGCTGGACCGCATCGACATCTTCGCCGACGTGCCGCGAGTGGACTACGAGAAGCTGGCCGACGACGCCGTGGGCGAATCGTCCGAGGCCGTGCGCGGACGCGTCGAGGCAGCGCGAGGGCGCCAGCAGGGGCGCTTTGCCGGCACGCGTTTCATCTGCAACGCCGAGATGACGCCGATGGAGGTACGCCAGCACTGCCAGATGGCGCTGGACGAGAGCGCCCAGTCGCTGCTGCGGCTGGCCATGAACCAGCTCGCCCTCTCGGCGCGGTCGTTTCACCGCGTGCTAAAGCTGGCCCGCACCATCGCCGACCTGGCCGGCGCCGAGACCATCGCCTCGTCCCACCTGGCGGAGGCCCTCCAGTACCGTCACCGGGGGCAGGGGTGAGGGATGGCGTTACTGGTGCAGAGCAAGGAGTAGGTACGACTTGACCAACGAGGAGCACTACCGGAAGCTGGAGCGCATGTACGCCTCTGCTCCGCTGAATGAATACTACAAACCCACCATGCACATCAGCGACGGCCGCGCCGAGGTGACCGTCGCCGTGCGGCGGGAGCTCTTTCACGCGGCCAACGCCGTCCACGGCGCGCTCTATTTCAAGTGCCTGGACGATGCCTGCTTCTTCGCGGTGAACTCGCTGGTCGATGACGTGTTCGTGCTGACGGTCTCGTTCAACCTGTACCTGACGCGCCCCATCTCAGCGGGGGAGATGAGAGCGACCGGACGGGTCGTCTACCGCTCGCGGCGGCTCTTTGTGGCCGAGGCCGAGCTCGTCGATCAGGATGGCCAGGAGATCGGGCGCGGGAGCGGGACGTTTATGCGGAGCAGCACGCGTCTTTCGCCGGACATAGGGTACCGGTGAGGAGGGAAGCACAATGCGGCGGGCCTTGTTCCTGACAGCGATGGGCTTCCTGCTTTTCGGCATCGGCGGGGTGCCCAGCGCCCACTCGGAGAGCACCACCACCAGCCTGGTGGCAGGGTGGAATCACGTCTGCTACATCGGGGCAGCGGGGCCTGCGGGTGAGGCGCTGGGCACGGTCGCTGGTTCCGTTCAGGCGCTCTACCGGATGGGGGCGAACGGGACGACGGATCGTTGGTTCCCCGGCGGGTCGCAGGCCAGCACCATCGACACTCTCGCGCCCGGGGATGCCCTTCTGATGCTGGTAGCGGCGCCCGTGGAGTGGGCCCAATCGAGCGACGAGGCCGCGCCCGGCTCGGCGGAGATGACGCAGGGCTGGAACTCCGTCTGCTACGAGGGCGAGTCGCGGGGCATCGAAGAGGCGACGGCGGGAGTGGACGGTGAGGTGGCCGTCATCTACTCGCTATCGCCCGAAAAGGGCTGGTTGCGCTTCGTGCCTGGCCAGGACGATATCAGCGACCTGGAGCGGGTGGAGCCCCACCAGGCGCTCCTGGTGCTGGTCAGCGACGCCGCCGGCGCCACGTGGAACTTCGCAGACGGGGAGATCGCGTTTCCGCCGCTCACCCCCTTCGACCCGTCGCTGGAAGCGAAAGCGCACGAGATACGCGACACGATGTCCTCCATCCGCGGTCTGCCCCCGCACAGCGGCATAGAGGAGGGGACCATCAGCCGCGCCGCGCTCACCGAATACCACGAGCAAGTGGCGGAGAGAACACGCCAGGAAGAGACCGAGCTGCTTCAGGCGATGAACCTGGTCTACAGGCTGCTCCACCTCATAGGCCCCGAGGACGACCTTACGACCATCGGCACTGAGTTCTCGTCCAACATCCTCGGCTTCTACGACCCAAGCGACGACCGGCTGGTGTTGGTGACGGAGGAGAGCGCCAACATCGACGAGGATGACGAAGGGACGCTGGCCCACGAATACGTCCACAGCTTCCAGGATGCCCGCTTTGACATCGAGAAGCTGGACGAGCTTGCGGAGAACGAGGAGCAAACCCGTAGCAATACGGAATATGGCAGGACAGTCCGCTGTCTTATCGAGGGAGACGCGACGGTCGCTGAGGAGATGTACCGGGGAGCCGTCAGTGCCACCGGCCTGTCCGGCCCGATTGTGCCCTTGAGCCTGGAGGCCGGTGCCGCCGCAGACGTCCCGCCGGGCATGTCCCGCTACTACTACTTTCCCTACCAAGAGTGCTCTGTTTTCACCCTCCTCCTCTTCTTCCAGGGCGGATGGGACGCCGTGAACGCCGCCTACGACGATATGCCGACCTCGACGGAACAGGTCCTTCATCCAGAGAAGTATCTATCGCACGAAGCGCCGGCGGCGCTGTCTCTCGTCGACCTCTCGGGGCAGCTTGGGCAAGGCTGGGGTCAGTTGGGTGATTCCGTCTTCGGGGAGTTCGACGTCTACAACTACTTGCTCAGCTCTTTCGAGGGGCAGTCTGGCTGGGATGCCGTTGCTGGGGAGGCGGCGGCGGGCTGGGGCGGCGGGCGGATGGCCACGTACACGCACGAGGACGGTACGCGGGTCGTGCTGCATCTCTCGCTCCAATGGGACAGTGCGGACGATCTCGACGGGTTCGTCGATGCGTTCCTGCAGGTGGCGGGAGCCACGGCGGGTCTGTGGTGGCCGGACGACCCGAGCATCACCACCGTGCGCTGGGACGGCGCGACGGAGCACGGCTTCGCCACCTGGCAGGACGGCTCCTTCGTCGCCATGCTCTCGGCCAGCGCGGACGACCTGCGCACAGCCACGGCCGCCGCCGGCTACAACCTCGACGCGGCGACCAGCCCCAGCCTGCCGGCGGCGCCGTAGGAGCGGGGCTTGACAAGGCGAAGGTCTGTATATACACTAGGTATACAATAGATGGAGATCGTTGAGGTCGAGTGGCTAGAGGAGGTGCGGGAGAAGGTCATCACCAAGCACCGGCTCGACCCCGATGAGGTGGAGGACAGCTTCTTTGAACCTGGAGTACGGTTGCAGCGGGGGCGTTCGGGTCGGTACGTACTTTGGGCACAGACGCCCGCTGGTGCTTACCTGCTGGTAGTCTTTAAGTACGACAAGGGCAGGGCCACTGTCATCACGGCACGACGGATGACCGACGCTGAACGCCGACGGTTTGGGGAGCTGATGTAGGGGCAGGCGATGGAAAAGATACCGAAGTTCAAGACGGCAAAGGAAGAAGCGGAGTTCTGGGAGACCCACAGCCCGCTGGACTTCCCCAGCGAGTTCAAAGATGTCAAGGAACCCATCGTCGACCGTCGGGGCCGGAAGAAGGGTATCTACATCCGCATTGACCCCGAGGCAATCGAGCTGGCGAGGCACATCGGGGCTGAACTTGGCGTCGGATACCAGACCCTCTTCCGTATGTGGATCATGGAGGGTCTCAGTAGGCAAACCCGCCGGGAGCCGGACATCTCCACCGGGCGTCTGATAGTCCTCCAGGAAACGCTACGCAGGCTCCCGCCGGAATCCCAAGAGATGGCGCTGGACGTTTGTCGACAGGTCATGGAGCAGGTTGAAGCCCTGGGTCCGGCCTGGGCCGCTTGGCGGTCGCGGTCGACTTGCACGGGCGCGCCCCAGTAGACGTGTCGTGACGTGAGCGTGTCCCTAACCAACCTCTCCCCCCTCCTTCCCCTTCTCCGGGACGCCCCCTTCGGGCTGATGACCGACCTCGACGGGACGATAAGCCCCCTCACCGGAGCGCCGGCCGAGGCTGCCGTCTCGCCCACCTGCCGCCGTCACCTGGAGGCCATCGCCCAACGCGCGGCCCTGGTGGCGGTGGTCAGCGGTCGGGCGGTGGAGGAGGTTCGGCGACTGGTGGGGCTGGAGGGCATTATCTACGTGGGACTGCACGGCTTCTCTCTGCCCATGCCGCCCGCGTGGAGCGAGGCGTCGATGGCGACCTACACCGTCCTCGTTCGCAGCATCCTCGACGAACTACGGCGAACCGTCACCCTGCCGGGCGTAGTGTTCGAGGATAAGGGGCCGCTGGTCGCCCTTCACTATCGCCAGGCTGTCGACCCTGCCGACCCGGCCGCCGCCCGGCGGGCCATCCTGGACGCAATCGCCGCCGTGCCCGCGGCGCGCCGCTTCGCCCGCCACGAGGGGAAGATGTTCGTGGAGCTGCGGCCGCCGATCCCCTCGGTGCACAAAGGGTCGGTGGTGCGCCACCTGGCCGCGCAGCATAGTCTGCGCTCGGTCCTCTATCTGGGCGACGACGTTACCGATGTCGACGCCTTCCGTGCCCTGCGCGAGGCGACGGACCTTCGAGGCGTCTCGGTGGTGGCGGCCAGCGACGAGACGCCGCCTGAGGTGCTGGCGGCGGCCGACTATCGGGTGGAGGGCGTCGACGGGGTGGAGTGGCTCTTGGGCGAGGTGGCGAGCGCCCTGCGGGCGTAGCCTTAGGGGCGTAGCCGCCGCAGGCGGGACAGCGCCATGAGGTCGCGGAACTGGCGCTCCATCCAGAAGGTGACATCTTCCTCCTGGACGACGCGGCGCAGGGCCGCCGCCCGCCGCCGCCGTTCGTCGGGGTGCATGCTGAGGGCGGCGTGCAGGGCGCGCACCGTGCCCTCGATGTCGGTCGGGGACACGGACAGGGCGTACTCGCCCAGTTGCTCGTGGGCGCCCGCCATCTCCGATAGCACCAGCACTCCGTCGCGCGTGTTCACCAGGGGCCCCTCTTTCGCCACCAGGTTCATGCCGTCGACGATGGGGTTCACCAGCAGGATGTCGTACAGACGCATGGCAGCGACAGCTTGGGCGTAGTTCTCTTCGTAGAACACGCGGATGGGCTGCCAGTCATCGCTGCCGTATTCGTCGTTGATGGCGGTGACCACCTCGAACAGCTCATCGGTATAGGTCTGGTAGACGGGCAACTCCGTGCGCGAAGGAACGAGGAAGGCCAGGAAGGCGACCTTTCCGCGCAGCTCAGGGTAACGGTCCAGCAGGCTCTCGTAGGCCCGAAAGCCGCGAATAATGTTCTTACTGGGCTCCGCCCGATCCACCCGCACGATGGTGAAGTCACGCGTCAGCGGCCGTAGGGCCTTCTCGTAGTGTTCGACCTCCGGCGAAACGGCGAGTTGGGCGAGGCCGGCGGCATCGACTGAGATGGGATAGTTGGTGACCTGGGTGAGCCACCCGTTGCGGGAGACAGTGCAGGCGCGATAGTCCACACTTGCGCCGTCGAGGCACGACTCGCAGCCGTGGAGGAAGTTCTGAACGTCGCGCATCGTCTGGAAGCCGACGATGTTGGCGGCGCACAGGTTCTCGTGGATCTGGCGGCGCATGAAGGCGGGCAGGATGCCCCAATAGCGCGGCCCCGGCCAGGGGATGTGAGTGAAGTGGAGGATGGGGGCGTCGGGGAGCAGGCGGCGCACCTCGCCGGGGGCAAGGTAGAGGTGGTAGTCGTGGATGAAGATGAACGGTGCTCGCGCGTCCCGCTCAGCCTCCTCGACCAGGGCGCGGGCGAAGGCCTGGTTCACCGGCACGTACCCGTCCTCCCACGCCTCGTAGGTGGCGCGGCCGATGTTGGGCGCCCGCGGCGTGTTCCACATGTAGTGCTGAATGAACCAGAGCAGCGGGTTACAGAAAGCGTAATAGTATCTCTGGTACACGGCCCGCGGCACCGCCACAAAACGCAGGTAGATCTCCTGGTCCAGGAGGGGTGCGCGGAGGGCGCCACCGCTGGCCGCTGCCTGCTGGCGTTCGGCCTCGGTCATGGCGCTGACTACCCAGGTCAACGGGACGAAGCGGCTGATGGAGGTGAGGGCGGTCACCAGCCCGCCGCTGCCGCGCTGGGGTGTGACGCTACCATCGGCGTTCTCGACGAGGGAGATGGGGCCGCGGTTGCTGGCGAAGATCGGACGGCGTTCGGCCAGCATGCGCTGGCACAGGTCTCGAAACCGCTCC
>Ga0315275_10007040_pt1 | contig 10838 bp, 10 predicted proteins | sample YL17G03_0_MG_FD_205557 | JGI IMG/M metagenome (GOLD analysis project Ga0315275, IMG submission 205557) | Sediment microbial communities from Yellowstone Lake, YNP, Wyoming, USA - YL17G03_0 | ecosystem: Environmental > Aquatic > Freshwater > Lake > Sediment | place: USA: Wyoming | collected...
TTAAAGGTCGTATATCAACCAAATTAAAAAAATTATGGAGGATGCAAAATATTATTCTACCCGATCCCAAGAGATTGATTTAATGGCACAAAAGATAAAAGACGATTTCATAGACGAAACCCTCAGATTAAATACCAAGTTCAACAGGGATTGGACAGAATTATTAAACAAAAAAGGTCAATTAACAAAAGAACAACAGGAATCAGATAAACTTAATGTTAAATAGTGAGATTCAGAAATTAGCAATAGAAAAAAAGATTGCCCAATATAGGATATTAAAGGACATAGATGGACCTGGAATAGGCAATTCGGCAATAGAAGAAAAAGAGGAAAGACCAGAATCGGGAGGAATCTATATCTATCTTTATGGGTATAAATATCCATATAAGGGTATGCCAGATAATGCAAGCGTAGAACAATTCAGGATAGTAAAGAAAGTGTTCCTTTACCTCTTTATTTCAATAAGCAATAGGGCAGTAATGGCACTACTTGGAATATTGTATCTCTTGCCCAGATTCCTGACGAAAAAATTATTTCATTCCGTAGTTAATTATTTCTATTTATTGACCGATTGGCTTACATACGATTTCCTTTTAAAGCCGAACAGATATTGTATTTGTGTTAGGGAATTATATAGGACCTTCACGGTTATTATGGAAAAGGAGAAAGATGAAACAATGAAGAAGGTAATCGGAATAGCAAGGGATATTGTCTGCCTTTTCATAGAACAGGATTCGGCATATAAGTTCAGGTTTCAGGACATAATGGCAGAGGTAGATATTTGCAAATTGAAGAATGGGGGCTGGGGAATGGTTAGAGAAATACAACGGCTGATAAGGTTAATGCAGGACAGGGAAATAAATAAATGGTTTGCCAGGCAGAAGTGGGGAACGATAGAAAAGATGATGAAACCAGCGTTTCTGGCAAAAGAGTTAAGGCATTATATTCACGAGTTTTTAAGGGAGGTAGATTTTAATAAATTAAAGCCAGATGAAGGAGATTGGTATTTTGACACACTGAGATTGGATTATGATTTCGGGGGCAAGACCTTACCGGAAAGAATAGAAGAAAGGAAGAAAATGGATATTGAAAATTGGAATAAATATAATTTTGATGAATTAGCGGGGAAATTTTTAACAGAATACAACACTAAGAAGGGGGTAATCAAAATAAAATGAGTAAAACAATACAACAATCTGTCATTGATCTCCAGACGCTGACGGGAGATAGCTCAACAAGTTCTGGAACATTGGCAAAAACCCTTATTAACTTTGGGATAAGGTCGGTTCTCGGGTCGCAAGATTGGACGTTCTATAAAGGTTCTGAAACGCGTTCTTCGGCAACCTCTGTCCAGGATTATAGCAAACCATACAATGCTTTTAGGATGGATTATGTCAATTATTGGGATAGTGGCGTTTGGTATGCTTTGCCAGAAGTAAAAGATAGCAAGCAATGGAGGATAATGAATAGCACGGTTGTTACTGGACTTCCTTATTGCTGGCATATTTCAAACAGGACTGGGAATATAGGACTATTCCCTATTCCGGCTGGTTCAAGTGGAACTATTAAGATGGGTTTTCTTAAAAAGATTAGGGATTTAGGAGCATCAGATTATTCTACTGGTTCAGTGTCAGCAACGGCAGGTTCTAATATCCTCAGTAGTGGTAGTTCATCTTGGGGAACAGTATTTCAGGGAAGATCATTATCTATATCTGGGACAAATACCATTGTTGATGGATATTGGTTTGAAATAGACGAAATAATCGGAACTGGGACATTAACAGTCAAAGAGGAAATACCAGTAGGGGTTACCACTGCTTCATACAAGATTTCAGAGCTTATTCCCATACCAGACGGATATGAAGATATTGTCCTATGGTATGCACTTGATAGATACTACCAGATGAAGGAGAAACCCGCCCTAGCGAGGGAATATGAGCGTAAATACAAGGAACAATTAGGAGAGTTGATGAATAGGGATATGAGGTCAGTTTCTGGTCTTATAGAACAAGAAGATTCGTATAGGGGATCAATGAATGCCAATTCCAACCCCTGGTCAATAACATTATCTTAATGATTTTAATAGATGAACTTAAAAAGATAAAGTTCAATAGCATATTAGAAATAGGTTGTTCTAATAATGGGAATATTAAGATTATAGATAATTTATTTCCAGATGCGATAGTCAAGGGGATAGATAAGAGTCCGATGACTCAGGACCAATATGGTTTAGCTCAAAAAATACCCTATACCAGAAAAAGTTTTGATGTCATATATTCTGGGGCAACACTGATTTATATAAACGAAAAGGAGGGGATAAGAAAGGCAATAAAAGAGATTAGAAGGGTGGGCAAGAAGTATGCATTTTTTCAAGAACTTAATACGAAGAATTGGTTGGTAAGATTATGGTTTAGGATATTTAAGGGATATATAATGTGGGATTATCAGGAATTATTAAAGGGTCTGGATTACAAGATGGAAAAAAAGACAGATAAGAAATCATTAGTTTGGAGGACATTCGGTTATTTCATAACAATTAAACTTTAATAAAATGGAAAAATACTATCAGCAAACCGACTGGAGCGGGGGACAGTCAGACAGTGAATCATTCGGAGGAAAAGGAACTTATGCTGAGGCTGTTGGGATTGATATACATAGTGACCCAAGATACTTCAGTGCCTCTCAGGCACTAAGCAAGTCAAGTGGGACGCTTGTTAATGGATTACCCACATATTCTGTTAAATGTTCAACAGGAACTACATTCTTTTTCTGTAATGATGGCGTAATAATGAAAAGGACGCCAACTGGTTCTTATGGGACTTTTTATGTGGATTCTTACGGGACGATTTATGGGTCAGGAGAACATAATGGATATGTTTATTGGGCTACAGATACTCACCTTTCCCAACTTGATATATTGGGTTCTGTTGGAAGTATTGTCCACGATTGGGGAACACTATCTTCTTCCCCATATCACCAGATGGTTAAGAATGGGATATATCTTTTCATATTAAACGATGATGATATTGCCTCCCTTGACGATACTACTGGCGGAGGAACACTTACAACGAATGGGACATCAGACGTATCGCTTGGTTCTTTGCCAAGCAACCTCCAATATACAACCTTATCAAACTTCGGTATTGATTTAATAGCGGGAACAAAAGATAGATCGGGAATAGAACAATGCAAATTATTCAGATGGGACACGGCTTCCCCAGCCTGGAACTCGGCTGACGATATACCGGAATCAATAATCAATGGGTTTATCACAATAGATAATTATGTCTTGGCACAAGGAGGAAAGGGTGGAAGATTGTATTATTATAATGGTTCAACACTAGAACCTTTCAAAAAAATCAAGGGAGATTATTCAAATAAGTCAATGAAAATGAATCCAGATTCAACTTGCCAGTTTGGGGGATTGGGATTACTGGGAATATCAAATCTTTCGGGAAACCCCTGCAATCAAGGAATTTATTCGGTAGGGCAATATGATAGGAACTACCCAATGGCACTTAATCTTGAATACGTAATATCTCACGGAAGCATACAGGATATTGAAATAGGGACACTATGCTCATCTGGAACACTTTTGATGGTTGGTTGGAAGGCTGGGACAACCTACGGAATAGATGAGATAGACTGGGGAACTAAATATGCCAGTGCTTATGTAAAGACAATAGCAATCGGAGGAAATAGGTTTAACCAGAAAGAGTTTAAGAATTTTAATATAGACTATAAATCAAAGCCAAGCGGGACAGATATTACGCTTAATGCATACAAAAATTATGGGTCTGTGGCAGAAACGATAACATTAGATGACCAATCAGATTACAATAAAATGAGCACAGACCATTCAATAGAGGGAGGTGTAGCCCAATTTAAAATAGGATTAACAACAACTGGCAATTCAAGCCCAAAGGTTGAAGATTTTTATTGCCAATTTAATGAAAGAGATTTATGAAAAAAGATAAATCTGGAAAAAATAATAACTTTTACGGAAAACATCACTCGGAAGAAACAAAGAAAAAATTAAGTGAATATTGTAAAAGAATTGGAAGAATACCGCCACTAAGAACTGGAAGTAAAATGTCAGAAAGTGCGAAAATAAAAATAAGTGAAGCTGGTAAAAAAAGATGGGATATTATTGGAAGAAAAGATAAATCACAATTAAAAAGAAAAGACGAGAGAAACGATAGTTTATATCATTGGTGGGTTGGTAAGATTAAAAAAAGAGATAAAAATATTTGTTTATTTAATAATAATGATTGTTCTGGATATTGTATTGTTCATCACATTCTTCCTTGGAGAGATTTTCCAGAATTAAGATACGAAATTAAAAATGGCATAACTTTATGCCAACATCATCACCCAAGAAAACGGGTAGATGAAACAAGGCTGATACCATTCTTTCAGATAATGGTAGAGTCAAAAGAAATAATTTGACAACGGAATGGAAACCAGACACTAAAGATGAATCGCCATTAGACTCCACAAAGACTTCGGAAGAAAGGGGTTTTAGCTATTTAACAGATACAAAAGAAGTCAGGGTAAGTTCTGGCGACCAATCTTATAGGGTAAACAAACAGGGAATGTTCTTGGGTTCAGAACAATTTGATATAGCTCCGTTTCGGGTAAATATGGCAGGTCAGCTTTATGCCACCTCAGTTAATACTTTACAGCAGGAAATAACAGTTGAAACAAATGGAGATATACAGACGGCAATAAATACTTTAACTACTACTGGAGGAATAGTAAAACTAAAATCAGGGACTTATGTCCTTACAGATGATATTAATATTCCTTCCAATGTAAAGTTGGTGGGAAATGGACAGGCGGTTACGATTCTTTATTTTGCTACATTAAATAAAGGAATAAAAGCACAAGGTTCTTCAAGTTTTTCAACTGGTTCGGTTTCAATATCAAATGGGACAAATGTATTGGTTGGCGGAACTGCTTGGCTTACTAATCTTACCACAAATCATAAGGTTAGATTGGATAATTTTTGGTATGATATCGGGGCTGTTGTGTCTAACCAGTCTGCTGTTTTAACGACTAATTATATTGGAACAAGCCTGACCAATGAGGCATATGATTCGGCAATAATGGCACAGAACTTTTCAATATCTGACCTTTCGGTAGTTTATTCTGGTGGTAATGGGATTTATCTTAATTATGTATATTATTGGTTTATGGACAGGGTATCGGTTGCTTATTGCGGAGGAAATGGGGTTGATATAAATAATTCTACCTCCTCCCATATGGCCTGGGTTAGTACTTTTGATAATGTTGGTAATGGTGTTGATTTAAACCAGATTGACCATCTTGAAACACAAACCATATGGACAATGAGAAATGGTGGAGTTGGGGTTATGGGAACAAATGTAAGAGATACAAACTTCACATCAATTCTTGGGAGGAACAATACCGATGGTGCATATTTTGATACACTAGAAGATTCGGTTGTTTTTGCCACAGACCTTTCAAATAATTCAAGCCAGGGAATGGAAATGATAAATAGTAATAATGTTTTTATAGTAAGTTCAGAGTTCCAGAATAATACATCAGATGGGTTAAAACTTACCTCTAACTGCGATAAGGTGATAGTTGCTGGAGCTTCGTTTAAGAGCAATAGCGGATGTGGAATAAATATTGCAAATGCTAATTGTGATGGGAATATCCTTTCTGGTAATGTCTATACCTCAAATGGTTCGGTAATGGTTAGTGATTCTGGGACGGGGACAAAGAACGATTTAACCTTCTTACAAGCACCTAATTTTTCAACTGGCGGAATAATAATTTCAGATGCAGGTGGGGCATCAACAATATCTGAGGCTTGGATAAAAATGAAAGAAATTAAAGTAAATAGGGCTGGGTCAATATCTGTCTATTTCGGGATAGCCAATAGTCATAATTCAAGATTAGCTTCTGCTAGGATTCGCGTAAATGACGTTGGGGTAGGGACAGAACAATCAACAATGGTAAATACTTATACCTATTATAGTGAGGATATTACTGTTGCAAATGGTGATTTTGTCCAGATATATGGAAAAACAGCAGATGCCGCCAATGACCATTGCAATATATCCAGTTTTAGAATATTAGTTAATGCAACAAGCGATACAGAGGTTTTATTATAAATAATTATTAACGGAGGATTAAAAACAAAATGGCACTATCTACAACAATAAATCCCAAAACGGGAAAATCAGACGCACAGGTAATGGCCGAAAGTCAAGCGACTGTGGCAAAAGCAATGTCAATGCTCGCCCAAACAAAAGCAGAGGGGACAACCCCTTATGCTGGTTCTACCTATGAGGCGGCATATAATGCTGGTTATGCAGAAGAAAAGGCTAAAAAAATTGCAGACGCACAAGCCGCTGGAACTTCCCCCTATCCAGACTCTCCGTTAGTTGCTACCGATGGTCATTATTATCATATATCAGGAACAGATTATTTTGATGAACAAGGGAATAGGTCAGGATATACAAAGTCTAATCCACCCCCAGGCATTACAGCTCCAGTAACCCCAGTAACTCCAGTAACTCCAGTAACCCCAACCACATCAACCACTCCTGGCATTACCTCGGGTATGTCCTCCGATGACATAATCAAGGCACTCACAACTTGGTCTTCTTCCCAAGCAGACCCCTATGCAGATATGAAAACCCAAATACAGAAACTAATAGACGCACAGACAAAGTATCAGTCTGACGTTGCGAGTGCTAAAACAACTTCTGGGGTGGGAACGGCACAAGAGGCCGTAACCAAAACAACCCAGATGCTTGATGCTTTGGAGGAGAATATAAACCAAAGAATATCGGGCTCGGGGATGGTAGAAGCCCAGCGACAGCGTCAGTATGCTGTGGAACAGAAACCCTTAGCCAAGACACTTGGAACACAGACCAATGCACTACAACTGGCACAGGGAAACTATAATGACCTAATTTCACAAGCAAAAGTTCCGGTAGATACAGCATCTTCAATGCTTCCATATTATGAGGCAATGGCTAATTACCAAACACCACAACAAAAGCTGACAGATATGATTTCACAAGAAAGCATATTAAAGACATTAGGATTAGGAGATTACAATACAACAACAAAAACTCCAGACTATCAATACTTCACCGACTCAAGTGGCAATGTAACCCAATATGATCCAACAACAGGAACATCAACTAGCTTGGGCGGAATTGGAAAGGGAGAAACGGGAACAACTGGAATAGTATCTTCTTCTACTGGAGAGAAATATAGCACAAGACTGAATGCTGAAATAGATAATTTATATAAGGGACAATATGGAAAAGAAGGGGCTAGGGAAAAAGTATTAAATATACTTCAAAAAGAGTTTCCAACAAAAGATGTAGCAAGCGATATTTATACCAGAATACCAGATGGATATGAGTCAACTATTAAAACATCAACTACTGAAACATCTAGTTCAGTGGCCACTGTATTTAATCAAATCCAAAGTTCTTTGGCTAGCCTTGGTCTTGCTGTAAATTGGTATGATTCTGCCAAAAGAGGAGCTGAATTATCTGCTGGAGCTACCTCAAAATCAAATCCTACTGCCGCCGCCTATCAAAGTTTGGTTAATGGTTCAAAATCATTGATTATTAGGGCGTTGGGAGAAAAAGGAACTCTAAATGAGGGGGATATTCAAAGAGCTGGTTCACTTATCCCTACATTCTATGACACCCAAGAAAGTGCCAATAAGAAACTTGAACAATTAAAAGTTTTATTGGAATCGGGAGGCATTGACTTTTCTTCCACTGGGTCAAGTGGAGGACAATTTCTGGTGAAAGCCCCAAACGGAATAACATATTCTTTCCCAGATCAAGAGTCAGCTAATCAATTTAAGAGAGAATCAGGAATATAATAATATGGCAATAAATTATGATGAGTTAGCACAAAAGCACGGAGGAACAAAGTATGACGATTTAGCCACTAAATACGGTGGTTCTCCTGTTTCAAAAATATCAACAGATTCAATAACCCCAAAAGCAAAAATAATCGGCATAAAAGATGTTGCAAACTTTCTAACAAGAAATGAACAGGCATTTGGCAAGGATATAGCACAGGCAATATATCTCAATACAGGAGGACAACAAACCGTTGATGAAATAACAAAAAACAACTTTGAGGCAGGAAGCAATCTTGTTGTTTTAGCTAAAAGGACAGCTAATCCAGAAAGAAGAAAAAAGTTATTATCAGAAGCGGCAGAAGCATTTAGTGCGGCTGGGGTAACCCAAGATGCAATAGCGGGAGTAATTAAAAGTAATGAACAGATGCTTGGGGATGCAGGTGGAGTATTATTAGATATCTTAGCTTCAGGAACATATGGAAAGGCAACACAAGGTGCAAAAAGTTTTAGTTTAATGAGGCAAACACCAACAATCATATCTGAAGTAACAAAGGGGGTTGGAGTTGGACAGGGAATATTAGAGGGTGCAAAAGCTGGAATAAAATCAGGAGGACTATTTGGCGCTGGTTATGGTGCTACAAGTGGAATGCAAGAGAATAAAGACTTGGGTGGAGTTGCTGGAAGTGCCGTTGGTGGTGGAGTTGGTGGTGCTATTGGGGGAGGAATTATTGGTGGTGCTATTGGTGGTATCAGTGGGGGAATACAATCAAAAATGCTAAAAGTCCAGGAACAGAAAAGAGCATTAGAACAAACAATGGGACAACTTAACAAGAAAGAGGGAATAGCAATGTCTGGAGAGGGAAATGTTGTAAAAGATACTTTTGGAAGAATAGTAAGAACCCCCAATAATAGAGAAATTGAGGTGGCTCAAACCGTATCTCCACTTGTAGATAAAAACATAATAATGACACAAAAAAACATAAAGAACGAGATATTCAAAACAAGCGTTGAAGAGATAATTCCTTATTTGAAAGAAAACGGAAATCCGCTGAATAACAAGGCGAGGAATGAACTTGTTAACAGATTAAAGACAATAGAACCATTAGACATAACAAAAGCTGATCCCGTTAAACAAAAGACATTTAATCTTTTTATGGACCGAGTTAAATCAGCCGTGGCAAACACCGTTGACGATCTTGATTTATATAGGGCAAGAATAACTCTTGATGGAATAATAGATAAACAAACTGGGGGAAAGGTATTTGATGAAGGTGGAAGAATGATACCATCTTATGAGGCATATCTAGAGGCAAGACAAGTAATAAATCAGTTTATTGCCGAAAGAGTTCCTAGTGGAAAAACAGAGTTTTTAGGTAAACTCAAATATGAAAGAATGTTATACGAAGCACTTGAGGGGATAAAAGAAAATATCTGGAAAAAAGTTGGAAAAAATCCGGCAATGATAAAAGCAATAGAAAGAATAGGAAAAATGGCTGGAACTGGAGCTATTGTAGGAACTGGATATGCTATTTTGGATAAATTAAGAGGCAAATAACTCCTAAGAGTTATCGTAATTACTTTCATATAAAATATGGAAGAGAAAATAACACCCCCAAACAATTAGAAGAATTTTTGTTATAGTTATTAACATATATCATAGTTTAACATACAGAAACTTAAATGTCAACCCCCATTATCCCCAGCCCAAAACTAAACATCAACTCAATGCTTGATGACCTTGAAAGGAAGGTTAAGACTTCTACTGTTCCCCCGTTGACCAATAACGCACAGACAACCCAACCATTCTTGACTCCGGCACAGAAAATGCCTGGATTTGGAGCTCCTATCCAAAAGTTTTTACACCCCAATTATTCCCCTGAAGCATTGGCTATTATTAATAGTCCAAAGATAAAAGAAAACTCTATGAATGCCGTTATGGGTGTTTGGGGTGGCGGAATGGAAGACGTAAGTAAGGTGGCGGCACAGGGTGCGGCTAAAATAATCAAAGGTTCAGTTAAAAACTTCAGACCAAAAAACATACATCCGGAAGACGCCAAGATAATGACTGAGTTTATTGATGGAGTAAGGTTAAAAAGAAATATACCAGAAACATTGGGGACTTTAGCGGAAAACCTAATGAAGAAGTTTGGAGTCAGTATGGAACAGAGCCAGCAAAAGATCGCTAATCAGTTTGAAGATATATTAAGCGGGGCAAAGAAGACCAAAGGAACAGTTGTTAAAATAAACCCAAAGAATGTCCCTATTGACTGGGCAAACCCACCGAAAGCAAAAACCTATTATCACGGTGGTAATTTAGAAAAAGGTGTTAAAGAAGGTTTATATCTTACCCCCGAAAGTAAGTATGCGGAACAATATGCTAAGGGTGGAAAGGTTTACGAATATAATATTCCAAAAGATATAAAACTGGTTTCTCCAAAAGAATACGATTCCGCATTAGAGCAGTTTGGATACTCAACCGAAAAAACGGCTAAATATTTTTCAAATAAAGGATTTGACGCAATGAAAACGGGCGATGGAGATTTAATTGTTTTCAAACCAGAGATACTTAACCAATCAGTTAAGGGACAACCCCGCTATACCAAAGGCGATGGCGGGTTATTTACTGGATCAAAGGCAAACGAAATAATGAAAAACCTAAAGAATAGAGCGAAATAATTAACTAACGGAGGACAATAATTTGTCAGAACATACAAAGACGTGTGAGGAGTTAATACAAAAGGGAAAAGACGACCCCTGTATAACAGAGATACAGACCGATTTGAAGTGGGTCAAACAAGGTCTTGAAGAGTTCCGCATTTATTATGCTAAAGCCCACGAAGAACTGATAAGGGAAAATAACTCAGACCATAAGGAGATAATCAATCAGGTAAAAATAACCAATGGTCACGTTGCCGAAATTAAGGTTTGGAAAAGTAGGATGGAGGGAATGATAATCTCATTATCTGCT
>Ga0315275_10007041_pt1 | contig 10838 bp, 10 predicted proteins | sample YL17G03_0_MG_FD_205557 | JGI IMG/M metagenome (GOLD analysis project Ga0315275, IMG submission 205557) | Sediment microbial communities from Yellowstone Lake, YNP, Wyoming, USA - YL17G03_0 | ecosystem: Environmental > Aquatic > Freshwater > Lake > Sediment | place: USA: Wyoming | collected...
CAATATGGCTGCGCGGGGATGCTGTCTTTTTATCATCTCCAGCGCTTCTATGCCGTCAGAAGTGTGCAGGGGCACGATGCCGTTATCCACAAGAATACTGTCTATCTGGTTCCTTACGTTCTGCACTTCAGTAGCCACCAGCACTTGATATCCCTCATACGGTCGCGGCTTTGGAGGAGGCGGGGGCGGGGGCGCGGCCCTTGGAGTCGGAGGAGGCATACGCGGAACGGGAGGAGGCGGGGCGGCAGTTACACTCGGAGGAGGGGCGCCCTCAGCGGGTTTCTTAACCACTTTGAATATGGTGGCGCATTTCGCGCAGCGAAGTTTCATCCCTTGATCGCCGATCTTGGCATCGTCAACTTTATAGCGGGTTTTACATTTTGGACACGCAACTATCATTTTTCCCACCTTCTTCTTCTCGAAATATTACTTTACTTAATCTCCCGAATCGTCCGAAGGCTCACTTTTTCTTCACCTGTTAATATTTCGTTGAGGTTCAGTAACACCACAAGCTCATCGCCCTGCGAACAAACTCCAGCCAGATATCGCGCCGCTTCGCCGCTCATAACCTTCGGCGGCGGTTTTATCTCGGACGCCGGAACTCGTATAACCTCCGTTACGGTATCCACGGTTATTCCCACCCATTGATCCTCTATCCGAACGATTATCATCCTTGGAGGCGCCTCTCTCTGCCCCTGAACATCAAACCGCTTCCTCATTTCAATTACCGGTATCACATCCCCCCGGATGTTAATCACGCCCTCGATGAAAGGCGGCGCGCCGGGTATGTGCGTAATCTTGACCGGCCTGATTATTTCCCTTATGACGGAGATATCCACCGCGTATCTTTCCTCTCCGAGTGAGAACACGGCGAATTGCCGTATATCCTTCGCAGCGGACGATTGGAATTCCCCTCCCGCTTTTTTCAGCTTTTTCATTGTCACAGCACTGCCACCTTGTCGAGGTTTAATAGTATGACAAGCTTTCGTCGAACCGATTTGCGCTTGTCCTCCACCTCCGCGCTTTTTTTCTCTTCGATCAGGCCGGTGCGAACTCGACGACTGTCCTCCGCTCGTCCCACCCCCTCCAGAAACTGGGCTTCCGCTCCGGCCATTGCAGGAGGAGGCGGTTCAATATCGTCCGGCAATACCTTCACCACATCCTGCACACTATCAACCGCCAGTCCCACCATTTCGCCGTCCGAACGGCGCACTATAACTATCCGCGCATGCTTCTTCGGCTGGACTTTTCCAAGTCCCAGTCTCGCTGCCAGATCAAACACCGGAATTATCACGCCGCGCAATGACAAAACCCCCAGCACAAAAGGCGCGCATCTTGGAACCTCGGTGACAACGCGGGGTTTTATTATCTCATTTATACGAACCAGCGGTAATGCATACTCCTCCCGCCCCAGCATGAAGCTGAGAAACTCCATCGGAGTCAAGCCGGCTCCTTTTTCCTCCCCGAAGAATTCCGAAAGAAGAGAGCCGGTTTGTTTTTCGGCATCGAGCTCGTCCGCTTCAACCTCGCCTGAAGAAGGCGCGGCAGTGAAGTCTGTTATCTGCACGGGCTCAGGTTTCTTTTTCGGCTCCCGTTTTTCCCGTTTCGCGGCCACCCCCGCGGGCTCTACTTCCGGCGTTTTCTCTTTCCACGGCTGTTCGAGGAGAAGGGTTTCGGCTTCTTCCGGTATAGTGTCCTGCTCCGGCAACTCCGGCATTTCCTGCGTGCCGTACAACCCGCGAATATCTTCCTCGGTCAGCTCGATTTCCTCCGGCGCTTTCGCCGCTTCGGGTATTTCCATCTTCCGAGGCGACGGCATTAACTCGGGTTCGAAAGATAAAACATCCTTCTTCCTGCCGGTCGGCTTTTTCTCTTTTTTCGGCGCGCTTTTTTCCGGCGGCGATTTTTTTGCCTGCTTTGGAGGCGAAGCTTTCTTTTCAGCCTTTTCCGGTTTATCGTCTTTAGCGACTTTCCCGATTTCCGGCTGCTCTTCTTCGCCCTTCTGCCGGGCGCGTTCTCTTGCTTTCAGTATGTCCATCTTTTGCTTCTTAAGCCGCCATCTCCGAATCGTCCGCCATGCCGAGGTCTCTCGCCGCGTCTTTTATAATCGCAGCGGTGACGACCCGTTTTCCCCTGCCGAAACCCTCGAGCAATGCGCTTCCGGCGAGATTGTTTATTTTCCGCGGTATGCCATTCGTGTAAACGTGTATAAGCTCCATGGCGTCATCCTTGAATATTCCCGGATCGCCTCCGGCGACGGTGATGCGATGTTTTATATATCGAGGCGTTTCCTCGGCGGATAAAGGCCCCAGATAACAATACATCCCGATCCTCTGTCGAAACGCTTCATAATCCTTGCGATTAAATCGCTTTTCAATTTCAGGCTGCGCCAGAAGAATAAGCGCCAACAGGTTTGTCGTGTCCAGCTGGAAATTCGTGAGCAATCGTATCTCCTCGAAGGTGGCCCTCGATGGAATAAGCTGCGCTTCATCTATGATGACAACCGGCAAGGCCCCGCCCTCGTTGGCTTCCCATATAAGGTCGTTGATCTGATCAATCAGATCCGCCTTGAAATACCTCGGCTTATCCGCCCCCAGCCTCATGGCCAAAGTCCTCAAAAACTGGTTCGGAGTCAGAACGGGATTAACGATGAGGACCGGCTTGGGGCCTTTAAGCTGGTCTATTAACACACGGGACAGCGTTGTTTTGCCCGAACCTATTTCCCCGATCAAAAGCATCAGATCGCGATCCTCGATAACCTGTTCCATACGCGCAAGCGCTTCCTCGTGAGATCGGCTGCGATACATGAAAGCCGGGTCGGGCGTCTTCCGAAAGGGTTTGACTTTCAAGCCGAAAAATTCCTCGTACACCGCTCACACTCCCTGCAACTGCGCAGCGCCTTTTTCAGGCCCGTGCCCGATCTCGCCAAGCAAGTCCCCGACATCCAGCACCAGCACCGTCTGCTGATTCCCCAGGTCGGTGGCGCCCGCCACTCCGCGTATGTCTCCCAAGGTCCTTCCCAGGCTCTTAATCACCACGTCCTGCCGCCCCACCATCCGATCTACCAACACCCCCATACGCTTGTCCGCAATACCAACCACCACCACAAAATGCTTGCCCTCGAGGTCCTTTTCGGAGTCGAGCGCAAATGCAAACTCCTCCGGCACAGGCTCCAGCGAGCTGGTGTTGATTCCGGCCCGCGATGGCGTCGACCACCCGCTCGATTCTTCCGGCTCCGGCGCCCCCTTTGCAGGTTTTAAGCTGCAATCCGTTTTGTCGTAGCCGAACAGAGCCCCAAGCCTTAACAGCGGAATAGTCTGCTCCCTGAGTTCCATCACTTCCCGTTGTTCGATGGTTTTAATGTCGTCGTTTTTCAGGATGTGACACTCGCGAACGGAATTCAGCGGCAGCGCATAAGTACGACCCGCGCATTCGACAATCAGCGTCTGAATTATCGCCAGCGTAATCGGCAGCGTTATGGTGAAGGTAGTGCCTTCGCCGGGCGCGCTGTCCACCTGAATCAGGCCGGAAAGGTTGGAAATGTTACGTTTAACCACGTCCAACCCCACTCCTCTGCCCGACAATTCGCTGACAGTTTCCCTCGTTGAAAAACCCGGCTCGAACAGAAGATCGAATATCTCCTCATTCGTCAGTTCGGCATTGGGCGCCACCAGCCCCATTCTGACGGCTTTATCCCGTACTCTTTCCGGGTCCACCCCTGCGCCGTCGTCCGAGACCTGAATGACAACATGATTTCCCTGCTGAAAAGCGCTCAATTCGATAGTGCCCTTGGCCTGTTTCCCACGCCGTTGCCTGGCCTTTGGCGACTCTATTCCATGATCAATCGCATTTCGGATGATGTGCATAAGCGGATCGGCCAACTCCTCGATAATGAGTTTATCCAATTCGGTATCCATGCCCGATCGTATCAGGTCTATTTCCTTTTTCTGTTCTCTGCTCAACTTGCGTACGATCCGACCGAGGCGGCCAAAAAGCTGCCCCACCGGCACCATACGCACATTCATTACCGCCTCTTGAAGCTCGGCGAGCTTTCTATCAAGGGTTCGATGCGCCTTGTACAGTTCGTTGGCCAGTATCCTCATGCCGGAATCCTGGCCGAGCTTGTCGCGTATATTGCCGATTATACTTTTTTCCAGCACCAGTTCCCCGACGATATTCATGAGATGATCGAGCCGCGTTATGTCCACCCGGACGGTATTGCTTACACTGCGGGCGCTTTCCGTTTCCGCTTCCGAATCGGCGCCGTTCTGTTCGCCTTCTTCGTCTTTCTCCATTTGCCCCGACTTCCGGGCCGCAGGTTTCTCCTGCTGCGCCTCCGCGGGCTTTCTCTCAGGTTGCGGCGCAGTTCCCTTTGCCCTGATAACCGAAAGCGCATATCCGATTCGCTCGATTTCCGGTTTTATGGACTCTATCGGAAGATCCATTCCCACGAGCAAATCGAAGTGAATACGCGTTCCGTCGCTATCGCCTCCGCCCGGCAGAGTTGTAATAATCTCCCCACGTTCCTTGAGCCAATCCATTATCCTGGGAAGGTCCACATCAAATGTCTTTATATTGAACGCCGCATGCACTTTGATGATATTTGTGCCGCTTCGAATATTTTCGAGCAGTCGGAATTCCTCGTATTCGGTGAGGACGTCCAGCATCTGGCGGGGAAGAGGCACCCCCTCGAATATAACCATATCGTCATCTGCGCATTCCACAGTTTCCGGCGCCGGAGACTTCCGGGGAGTTGTCTCTACTTCCGGCAGCTTTCCCTCCGCGGCCATTTCGATGCGTTCGACCGCTCCCTTAGCTTTTTCAATTTCTTCATCGGCGCCGGAAAGAAGCCCCTTCAGGCATTCGATGCCGCTGAAAATAGTGTCAAGCACTGCCGGTTCCGACTTGACCTTTCCCAGTCTCATCCGATCTAGCAGGTTTTCCATCGAGTGAGCTATACGGCCCAATTCGACGTACCCGAACATTCCGGCCAGGCCCTTCAGGGAATGCGCGGCGCGGAAAATACCGTTAAGTATGTCCGGGTTAATGCGACCCGGGCTCTGAAGCGCTTCTTCATAGCGCAACAGTTCCTTCCCGAGAGTCTCGATAAGCTCTTCGGCTTCGCTAAGGAACTCTTTGTCTGCTCCCTCTTTGGGACTCATATCTCCTCTGCCTCTCGTTGTCTCCTCTTTAACAGTCGCTGCACGATCTCGGTAAACTTCGACAAATCTATGGGTTTCACCAGATATTCATCGGCCCCAAGAGCCAAGCCCTTTTCCATGTCTCGTTCCCGGCCCTCAGTCGTAACCACCACCAGAGGTATATCCCGATAACAATCGTTATTCTTCACAAAATGAATCAGCTCGAGTCCGTTTATATCGGGCATATTGATGTCGGTAATTATGAGGTGGAACTGTTTCCGAGGAAGTTGCTTGATGGCCTCGAAGCCGCTGGAAGCTTCAACTATTTCATAGTCTCCCACCGACTCGAGGGCGCTGACCAGATACGCCCTCATAGCCGGGGAATCTTCCGCTATAAGGATAATGGCAGCCAAATTATACCTACCCCTGAGAATTATATGTGTTTGCGGGGCGTGCGCGCTCCCCGCGTCCGCTTAACTCAATTATCTTCCTCTCAAGCAACGCCCGCTCCATCGCCAATCCCGCTTGAGCGAGAAATATCTCCAGGCTGTCGGTGTCTCCTATGGGCTGCGTTTCCGGGACGTTATCACCATAGAGTATTGCGGCGACTCTGCCCCCCGCGATAATCGGGGCGGCAAAACTCTCCACCGGGCGCACCCCTCCAAGGTACTGGACGAGATAGTTGTTCCATTTTGTATCCGATAACGGTTTTTTAAATATCATCCTGCGGGAAACAATATCCCTGAAAACGCTCGGCTCATCCAATGGGATGCGCATACGGCGAACTTGCCGAAGGGGATCAACACCGTTAAGCTCGACGCCAAACTGCCCCAGACCCGCCACTTTATCTTTCATAACAAGGAATATAACCGCCCGGTTCATAAGCTCGGCGGCGAAACGCAGCACCATCAATGTTATCTGCCCCGAAAATTCCGGGTCGTTAAGTTCGACGATCATGGATTTTAGCAAATGGAGTCCTCTGCTGACGGGCGGAGCCTCCTCTTTGCCGTTCAGCGCCGGCTCGCCCAACTCGAACCTTATCTCCTTGCCGGGATCCCAAAATGATTCCGCCGCCGGAACGCTGGTCGGCATGGAAACAATCGGATGAGCGGGCATCACCGGCTTATCCGGCAGGACCGCTTTTGCCACCATCTCGGGAATAAACCGGTTGAGCCCTTCGCGGAACCGTGTAAGTTCCGGTGTCGGTTCAGTACCCCATATCTGGCTCCGTTTGGGTTTGTCCACATAATGATCCAACCCAAAACTTTTAGCTTCCTTCTCGGCAGCGGCGTTCTGATAATCTGAGACCAGCATGACCGGGACATACGGCATTTTACTTTTCACGGATTGAATCAATTCGAGTCCGCCGAGTATTCCCTCTCCATCGGTCCGCGGCATAAACAGGTCAACAACCACCACGGGGCAGAACCCCTGCGCCACGTGCTGTCTTACGAGATCCACCCCTTCCGCTATCTTATTAACGCCCTCCCCGGTAAGCCCCATGCCTCTCAATTGGTTAATTATCATATTGACTATTTCAGGATCGTCATCAATAACAAGCACCTGGGGAAGCGCCTGTTCGCGCGACAATTCCGCTTCCAGCCCCGGCCGCGTAGCCGGAGTCGGATGCGGCGCTTCGGCAGGCTCGGGAGGCTGTGTTTCTCCCACCGGATGCTCCTCTTCCGCCATTTTCGGCATCGGTATCGGCTCGAGTTTGCCGTCCCGCCGAGCCTCGTCCTGAAGGCGCATGCCTTCCATCGCCAGAAACTGGGGATTTAAACCCATATCGAGAAGAAGCTCCACACCCCTCTCTCCCAACTCATCCCGCTCGAAACTTCCCTCCTTCAGCTCGAAGCTGAAGTTCCCTTCCGGCCACATAAAGAACCCGAAAATCACCTTTTCGACATGCTCTTTAAGTGTCTCCTCGATTTTTGCGGAATTCGCTTCGAGCCGCTCGACCAGAATTTCCCGTAACGTCTTTGACGGACCTAAACCGCGTTTAAGAGCGACAGCCTGTTTGATGGCTTCCGGTGAAGCCACTTCGTGTTTAGCGAGCAGCGTTTCTATTTGCGCCGGGCGCTCGTTGCTTTCCGCGCCCACAACCTGCCCGTCCCGGAAGATTATCCTGCCCTTCCGTTCATCCCATGTCAGGTTAAGCACACCCGATTTGCGGCTCAGGGACACGATCTGAAGTATGTCGCCGAGCCCCAGGTCTTCAAGGTTTCCCACCAGGCTCACGGGAAACTCTCCCTTATAGATAATTCAATTACTGAAATCATTGATTCGCCACAAATCACTTGGCCTGTGAAGTTTGCGCAGCTTCCCTGAATGCCAACTCCACCGGCTCAGCTTCTGCCCCCTTTCTAAGCACCGCCTTCCTCAAAGACTCGTAATAAAATTTCGATCCGGCCTCTCCTGGAATGGAAAATCGCAAACCCGTGAACAACTCAGGGTTCTCTTTTCCACCGGAAATCAGCCCGGATAAAAACGCAAGCGCCCTCTCCGCATCTTCTTCCGATCCGAGAAGATGCTCCGCCAAAAGGACAACCTCGCTTTCTCTCATACTCAAGAGTACCTTGACCATGTTCTCCGCGCAATCCGCTACTGTACGACCTGACGGCCTCGAGGCTGCCCCGGTACCGAATATGTAAATTTTAGAGCTGCGTCTGCGGCTCCAGAATAGCATTCTTTCCCCGGCTCTTCCATCGAGAATCCCGTCGAGAACGAGAGAACTTACGGCGCCGCCCAGCCGCCAATCCAACAATCCCGCTTCACCGGAAGGGGGCCGAAGTCTTGAACTGACGGCCATTGCGAAAACGCCGGGGAAAAAATCATCCAGCGGAGCCCGGACGACTTCAAGACGCATCGCGCTCCTCCTTCCAGAGGTGGTCCAGAATACCGTTGATAAAAGCGGGACTTTTATTGTCGCCGTATCGCCGCGCTATTTCCACGGCTTCATCTATGCTCACCTGCGGAGGAACATCGGGGTCGTAAAGTATCTCAAATGCAGCCAGCCGAAGTATATTTCGATCCACGCGGCTCATCCGATCTATTCGCCAGTTATCGCTGGCGGTGTTTATCCGCCGGTCAAGCTCTTCAAGGTGGTCCAGCACGCTTTTAACCATTTCCTCCGCCCTGCTTCGAACCTCCTTCCTCACAGCCTGACTTTCCCAGAAACACTGCAACGCTTCAACGTCCGGGGCGCCCTGAACGTCAAACATGTAAAGAACCTTCACCGCCAGTTCTCTGGCTTTTCGCGAATTGCTCAGACGCGTCACAAATGCTTACCGAGGTATTGATTTATACAGATTAGTCATTTCTATGGCGGCCATCGCCGCATCGAATCCTTTGTTTCCCGATTTGGCTCCGGCTCGATCTATAGCCTGCTCGATATTATCCGCCGTTATCACTCCGAAAGCCACCGGCACCTCGGCCTCGAGCGAAACCGAGGCCACGCCCTTGGCCACTTCCGCCGCGATATAGTCGAAGTGAGGAGTTGCGCCCCGTATTACGGCGCCCAGGCATACCACCGCGTCGTATTTCCCGCTCAACGCGATCTTCCTCGCCACCGCCGGTATCTCGAAACTGCCCGGCACGCGAAGCACGGTGATGTCACCATCCTTGCCTCCGCAGCGGTGAATGGCGTCCAAAGCGCCATCCATCAAACGTCGTCCCACAAAATCGTTGAAACGACTCACAATAAGCGCAAACCGAAGTCCCTTTGCATTAAGATTCCCCTCTATAAACTCAGGCATGCCCGTCGCCTCCCTTCATAAAATAATCCTCAAATAAAGTCACTTCCGACATAGATTCAACATGTGGCCCATTTTTTCCCGCTTGGTTTCGAGGTATTTCTTGTTGACCTCGTTCGGCGGAATCTCGATCGCCACTCTCTCCGCCACTTCGATCCCATATCCTTCCAACCCGATTATCTTCTTCGGATTGTTGGTCAGCAACCTCAATTTTCTGATATCGAGGTCTTTGATTATCTGCGCCCCCAAGCCATAGTCTCGCAAATCCGGCCTGAACCCCAACTCGATATTCGCCTCGACCGTATCGCGCCCCTCGTCCTGCAGCACGTAGGCCTTGAGCTTATTAATCAGCCCAATACCTCGCCCTTCTTGGTGCATGTAGATTATAGCGCCCTTTCCCTCCCGGTCAATCATCTTCATGGCGTTGTGAAGCTGCTCCCCGCAATCGCATCTCAACGAATGAAAAACGTCCCCGGTCAGGCATTCGGAATGCACTCGAACAAGCACCGGCTCGTCCTCCTTCCATTCCCCTTTGACCAGCGCAAGATGCTCCTGATCGTTCACCTTGTTCGAGTATCCGATGGCCTTCCACTCTCCGGTGTCCGGGGTGGGGATAAACGTCTCCGCCTCCCGCACCACCAGCGTATCGTGCCTCAACCGGTGCTCGATAAGGTCGGCGATAGTGATGATCTTCAGGCCATGCTCCTCGGCGAATATATCGAGGTCGGGCATTCGCGCCATGGTGCCGTCGTCTTTCATTATCTCGCAGATGACTCCCGCGGGCTTTAACCCGGCCATCCGGGCCAGGTCCACGCTGCCCTCGGTCTGGCCGGCGCGCACGAGCACACCGCCGCTGCGAGCTCTCAACGGGAAAATATGCCCCGGCTGAACGATGTCGTCCGGGCCGGAACACGGGTCAATGGCGGTTTTTACGGTGTGGGCGCGGTCGTATGCGCTAATTCCTGTAGTAATTCCCTTGCGCGCCTCGAAAGACACGTAGAAAGCCGTCTGGAACGGGCTGGTGTTATTCTGGGTCATGGGATGAAGCTGAAGCCGCTCGACATCCTTCGAGGTCATCGCCAGGCAGACAAGGCCTCGCCCGTACTTCGCCATATAAGCGATGATTTCCGGGGTAACTTTCTCGGCGGCGCAGCAAAGATCACCCTCGTTCTCCCGGTCTTCGTCATCCACAAGGATAACCATCTTGCCTTGGCGGATATCCTCAATCGCTTCATTTATACTTGAAACCGGCATAATAGTTTTTACCTTCCCGGAATTATTGATAAATCCAGCTTTAAGATATCAGAGTTTCTATAATTTTCCAACTATGCATACGAACAAATCTCGATTCCCGGATAAGGCTAAAAAAGCCCGCATCCCTGAGGAAACCCGAAGGGTCGTCTCGAAGGGCGCGGACTTTTGTAATGCGTTCCCGTGCCCTTCGAGACGCTCACTGTCGCTCGCTCCTCAGGGACACGGGAACGCTTCTTACCCGCTTATCAGGTAATCAAGGATACCATCGACATTGCGTTTAGGCGGCGGTTCATTAAAATAATATGAACCGAATGAAGTGACACAAACAGGGAGAAAAATGAAAAACGCAAAGGAACAACTCGATATAATAAAAAGATCGGCGGTCGAGATAATCCAGGAGGATGAGCTTTTTGACCGGCTGCGGGAAGGAAGGCCGCTTCGAGTGAAGTGCGGTTACGATCCGACCGCGCCGGACTTGCATCTCGGGCACACCGTCAGCATGCACATGCTGCGTAAATTCCAGGAACTCGGCCATCAGGTCACTTTCCTCATCGGCGATTTCACCGGCATGATCGGCGACCCGTCGGGCCGCACCGAAACCCGTCCGCCCTTAACGCGGCAGGATGTATTGATAAATGCGGAGACATATAAGAAACAGGTCTTTAAAATACTGGATTCGAAGCGGCCCGAC
>Ga0315275_10007043_pt1 | contig 10834 bp, 5 predicted proteins | sample YL17G03_0_MG_FD_205557 | JGI IMG/M metagenome (GOLD analysis project Ga0315275, IMG submission 205557) | Sediment microbial communities from Yellowstone Lake, YNP, Wyoming, USA - YL17G03_0 | ecosystem: Environmental > Aquatic > Freshwater > Lake > Sediment | place: USA: Wyoming | collected...
GTCCGTTTCCCGCCCGGATGGGGCGCGCCGGCATCCGTCCTCTGGAACGGCCTGATCAGCTGGACCGAATCGGAGGATCCGGGCATCAGGTATTTTTCCGGGACGGCGAGCTATGCGGCGGAATTCGAGCTCGACGGACCACTGGCTGGGGAGGGCCAAGGCGTCCTCTTGGACCTTGGGCCGCTGCGGGAGGTCGCGGAGGTGGCGCTCAACGGGCGGAGCCTGGGCATTCTTTGGAAGGAGCCTTTTCAGGCGGATGTTTCCGGCTTGTTGAGGCCCGGCCGGAACGTCCTCGAGGTCAACGTCACCAACCTCTGGCATAACCGCCTCATGGGGGACCTGTTGGACTCGGCCCATAAGTCCGCTGCGCGGACCAACATGATCCTGAAGGCACAGGAGCCGATTCCCGCCGGGCTGTTCGGGCCCGTGACCATCCGCCGAGCCGCCCCGACCGGCACCACCGAAAAGAAATGAAATCGGCGCTCAGCGTCCTATGCCGGCGCGAGGGGCAAATTCATCACCTTCATTTTACGGCGCCCCGCCCCAGCTCCGGAATCCTCCGCAGGATGATCGCCCGCTCCTCCGCGGTCAGCTGAGAAAACGGCACGGGCTGGTCGACCGGGCGAAGCCCCTTCTGGTTCAGCCGGTTCATCAGGCTCCAGTTGCGGACGTGCTCGCCCGGCTTTGGATCTTGCGGTTCCCGTGCCGGCAGGTCGTAGCGGGTGAAGTCGATCACCTTCTCGGAACTTTCTTTGTCCGCGTCGCCCAACAGGGCCAAACGAAAATCCTTGTTCATGAACCACCGGATCCGCTTGTCCGGCTCGGACCCCGGGAATCCCGTGCCCCGCTGGACGAACCGGTAGTCCAGGCTCGAATTGTCCTTGAACCGCTCGCGCCAGAGCAGCCCGAATTCGCCGTGAGTCACGGCTTTCGCCTCCGGCCAGCGCCGGCGGATCTCGCTCAGCCAGCGCTCCAGGCCGTCCATGCCGTTTCGTCCGTGATAGCCGTAGATCTTCCGGCCCTCGACGAGGACGAGCTCCCAGATGCAGGTCACCCAGGCGAAGCCGTTCAGCGCGAAGCCGTCGTCGAAGTGCGCCGCCGTCGTGGCCAAGATCTCCTCGAGGCCCTTTTCCGTCCCGTGAGCCAGGAGGGTCTCGATCGGCCCGACGCCCGTACGGCTTCTGAATCCGCCCGATTGGCCGGCGCGGCGGGCGGTGAGGAAATCGCACGTCCAGCCGTCGAGGTTGATGCAGTCGATCTGATCCTCCCGGCCCTGGGCCGGTTTGAGAAAGTGTTCGGCAGAGGGATAGTAGGGATAGGAGACGGAACCGTCGCCGTCGCCATTGTCGATGGCGTGCTGGCTCCAAATGCTTCCCTGACAAACGCGGATGTTCTCCTTCTCGGCGAGGTAGCGCAAGTTGTCCGCGGCGAGGAAGCCGGCGATCACAGCGCGAGGCCGGTATCCATCGCCCACCATATTCGACACTAAGCGAAGCCCGTCGCGCAGATCGCGGTTCACCTGTTCGCGGGTGTTGTACATGTTCGCGAAGAAGCCGCCCGGAAGGAAGGTGACCTCGTCGCCGTACTGCCTATGATAGGAGACCACGAGGTCCCTCAAGCCCCGGTAATCCGGCCGCTGATCGTTCAGGGCCAGCCAGCTGAAAGCCCAGGTGATCTTCGCCCCGGGCCAGGCGCGGGCGATCGTCTCCCGGAATAGCCTCGCCTCGGCCGGCGTGTGGACGCCGGACTCATCCGGGCCTTCGGCCTTGTCGCGGCTGATCTCGATCTGACGCACTCGCACGACCGTAGCTAGGGTGAGAAACCGGTTGCCCTGCAATCGCGGGCCGTCCTCTGCCTTCGAAGCCGGCCCATCCGCGGCCGCCAGCGCGAGCGTTGCGGTCGACACCAGGACTGTCAGCAGGATCCATCGAACGGGTTTCATCATGAGCCTTCCTTCCGCCCTCTCGTTCACCGTGGTCCGAGGAGCTCGATCTTCTGAAGCACCAGCCCGTAGTGCCCGCCCGGCGGGTTGACGCCGATCTTCTGGCCGTTCCAGTCGGCCGCGAAATTCGTCGAGTAGAGAAGCCACATCGTCCGGCCGTCGGCGCTGATGAACTTGGTGGGCGCATTGACGAAGTAGGCCTGTTCGCCGAAGTCTTTCATATATGTCACGAGGCGCCAAGGGCCCGTCAGGGCGTCCGATTCGAGGAGATAGGTGTTCATCCGGGCGCAGGTGTTGCCTCCGTCGGTTACGAACATGAGGAACTTCTTCAGCGGCGCGTCGTATGTCACCGTGACGCAGCCCATGGCGTTGTTCCATTCGAGGATCGGCGCGATCTTGCCGAAATCCCTCGTCCAGACCGGATTCCCCTGCGCGTCGCGGCCGGCGGCGAACTCGTATTTCGAGGGGTCATTGATGTTCTCGGGCGTCGGCGTCACTCTGAGGAGATAGATCTCGTCGCCCGTGATCCAGCTCGCGTTCCAGAAGCGCCAATGGGGGTCCGCCGGATTGGCGCCATGCGCGACGAGGTACGCCTTGCCGTCCGGCGAGTGCTGCATGTTCTTGCCGAAATCGACGAAGTGCGGCGATCCGATCTTGACCGGGTACCCGTTGATTCCCGTCTCGCCGAACAGGGGCTTGGCAGGGGTGTGCGGGGTTTCCTTCCAGGTCAGGCCAAGGTCGGTGGAGACGCGGAATCCGACGAACGGCCCCAGCCAGGGCCAGTTCACGGTGACCGGCCCGTAGGGCGCGCTGCCGGCGGGATCCAGGCAGTACGTCCCGTAATACCAGACTCCTTTGTGGACCAGGCTTCCGCAGGGGTAGCGGCCGCGGTAGGGGAGGGCCGAGGCAAGCCGGATCCCCAAGCTGAAGACCTTGAGATCCAGGGGATCGCTCCCTTCGATGACGGCCTGGCCGGTCTCCGCGAATTCGCCTTTCCCCTTGCCCGAGTCGCTCGACTCCAGGGAGCCGTCGAGCCGCCAGCACCGGCCGTCCGTCCAGGGCGAGTAAAGCTTATCGTCGGAGGCCCACGAAGGATACCAGGTGTCCGCATAACGGAAGCCGCTCTTGATGCCCAGGAAACGGATCCCCGTCAGCGCCTTGGACCTCTCGAAGGGGCAATCGGCGGGCGGTACTGACGGCCAGATGAACGGCTCGAACCTCACGATCTCGGGCTTGGGCTGCCCGAAGGCGTTTTGGAATGGGATCGTCACGATGATAAAGACCGCGCACCGAAAGAGGACGCTCAGAGAACGACCGGCCTGCGCTTTCTTTCTCATGGACATTCGTACTCCTCCTTGTCCTTCACCTTCACAGCGGCCGAGGCCCCGGGCTTGCCCGGGGTGTTGAAGGCCGCAGTACTGGCCCGTGGTTTCAAGCCGCGGGCAAGTGGCGAGCCGGAGGCTCGTCCCTTCACCTCCCGCCCGTTCTCACCGGAGATCAAGGACGGATCGAGGAGTCCTTGGGCGTGATCACCCGGACCGGCCCGAACAGACCGGATCTCATGAGCGGCGGGATCTTGTTGTAGACTGGCCGCACCTTCCCGCGCGGGACCAGGCCGTAGGAACTGTCCGACGTCGGATCGGTCTGGATCCGGTCGATGTTGCTCCGCGTGAAACGATCCGGCTCGGGCCGCAGCGAATCGGCGTTCAGCCGGTTGGCCCAGAGATTCGCGACCCGGATCTCCACCTCATTCCGTCCGGGGCGAACGGCGCCCGAGATCTCGATCCGGTAGGGCGGAAGCCAAACCAGCCCCAGCCGTTGTCCGTTGAGCGTGACTTCGGCGATCTCCGCCAGTCCGCCGAGCTCGAGGAACAGCCGGCCCTTTTTCGCCAACGATTCCGGCAGCTCGAATGACTTGCGGTATGCGGCGATCCCCGAAAAGAACCTGATCCCCTCGTCGTCCGACTCGGTCCAGCTGTGCAGCTTGGCGAAGGCCGCCGTTCGCGGCGCGCCCCAACCTTCGGGAAACTCGACGTCCCAGGGCCCGTCGAGGAGGAGGGGCGCGGGAGCGTCTGCTGCCGGGAACGTGTCGTGGGCGAGCGGATCGAGCGCGAAACGGTCGGAGGCCGTGGACTTGCGGAACACGACGAAGACCGATCCGAGGGCCCCCAGCTCCAAACGCAATTCGGTCCGGTCCGTGGCTACGGTCCTCCAATCGAGGCACGCCGTGCGGCGGCCTGAATCGGGCCACCAGAATTCGGGCGCCTGCTTGTTGGCTTCCGCCGCCACTCGGAAACGGCAGGTCACGGCCTGCGGCTTTTTTGTCGTATTGCGGACGAAATAGAATTCATCTTCCCCGGTCTTCCGGTGGAGGAAGTCCAGCGGACCCAGATCCCCTTCGCGACGCCCGGAGACCTCGAAATCCGGATCGATCCCGATCTCCCGGAGCGCCCGGCTCCTGTCCCCGGCAATGAGAAACCGTCCCCGGCCCAAGGGCCGGATCGACACCTCCGGCGTGTCGCGTCCGTCCGGCGGCTCGCTCCGGCCCCAGATCTCGTCGGCCAACCGCTCCACCTCTCGGGTCTCTATTTCGCGGCCTTGGAGGCCCGGGGAGCGGCTCGGCCTTTGACGGCCAATGACCGTTGCCCCTTCGGTGAGCAGGGCCCGGACCTTCTCGAGAACCTCCAATGAAATATGATCCTGCTCCGGAAGCACGAGCGCCGCATAGCTCATCCCGTCCGGCAGCACGATCCGTCCCTTGTCCACGCGCATCCTCCGGAGGATCACCTCCGAGGAGCAGACGTCGAAATCGTTCCGCGGATCGAGGCCCTCCAGCAGAGGCTTTTGCGGCACATTGCACAACGGAGGATAGAAGTTCGGCGCCTGGTCGCCGTAGAAATAGCAGACGTCGGCGACGAACCAGCCCTGGCGGAGCATATAGGAACACCTAGCCAGGTAGTCCATCAATCCGGAGGCCATCGGCCACCATGGGACCGAGGGATTGATATCCGTGCCGGCGTGATAAACCCAGCCCGGAAGGCCGGCCTCGGGCGGAGAGCTGGCGAACGTGTGCAGCGAGAAGTTGTTCAAACCTTCGCTAAGGGCCCGGTCGGCGATCTCCTTGTGATTCAAAGGCCCGTCGATCCAGCGCCTCCAGGTGGTGAAGGATTCCGCGTCGACCAGGCGCTTGTCGTACACATGCGCGGCCGAAGCGATCTCCTTGACCAGAAAGATTCCGCGATGGCGGATCCAGAACTCTCCGCGCGGGATATCGACGGCCCCGAGCGCCTTGATCCCGTCGACCGGGTTGGAATCCCAGATCGGAGGCCCTGGCCCGCCGGCTTCGGCGATGAGTTTCACTCCATAGGAGGCGAGGAATCTGCGACCCGTCACATAATGCGACTCGATCAACCTGTCGCTCACCGTCTTCCGCCAATCATAGAGAAATCGCTCCTGCGTTTCGTGGTCCGTCAGCGTCCAGCCGGCGAGCAAAGGCAGGAATTGGATCGCCGAATATCCGGCCCGGCGTTGGAACTCGGCGGCCATGAATCCGTTCCATGGCGTGAAGCCGTCAAGCTCCATGCTGTCGAACTCCATCGTTTTGAAGCTGGTCCCTTCAAACGTCTTTCGCCCCAGCTCCTTCAGGATGGCCGTGACGATATGGCGGAGATGGAATTCCGTAGAGGCGGGGTCGAAGAAATCGATCATCGGCCCCCCGGAATTTGGGCTGGGGACGATCAATTGCTGGCCGTGATTCGAACAGACGAAGCGAAGGATCGACCAATCTCCCGCCGGGACGTCCCAGCGCAGATGGCCGTCGGGGCCGACCTTGTCCGTCAGGTCGAGGATCCGGTCGACATCGGCGATGGTCTTCTTTTCGTCGTGAGGCAAGGCCAGCACGGCCACTTCGCGCAGATAGATCGGCCGCCCCTGCTCGTCCCGGGGGCAGAGCTTAGGCAGCTCGGGCAGGGGCAATTTCTCGTGAAAGATTCGGGGCCCCGCGACCTTGGTCAGGGACTGATAGAGGCCTTTCCCGGCGTGCTCCGGCGGAATCCAGCTTCCGCCGGCATTCCAGCCGCTCGAGGCTACGAGACCGATTTCCAATCCGAGCCGGTCCGCCTCGCGGATCGCATGGACGATCAGCTGCTTGGACTCCGGCCCGAGAAACGCGGGCCCGGCGGGCACGCGGTTATCAGGATCCGCATATGCGGCCACGTCCCAAATCTCGCCGCCGCGCATGCCGGCCCGTTTCATGGCCTCCAGGTCGCGGGTGATCTGCTCCCTGGTGATCGACCCGTTGAGCCAGTCCCAGAAGCAGCCGGGCCGCGCCTGGAGCGGCGGATCGGCGAAAGCGTCGGGAGAAATCCGGTCATCGGCCCTGGCCGTTCCCGTCGGTTTTTCCAGGAAACTGGTCACCGGAAAATCGGCCGACGTCTCCCGGCTCGGCTGATGACCGTTCGGCCAAACGAACGCGACGAGGAAGAGAATGAGGATAGAGCGCGATGCTCGGACTCGACCGCGCGATCGATGGATCTTCATGACGGATCGCTCTCCAATCATTATGATATCAGTCGTGATCTCGGCCTATACGCCGGCGGCGGTACCAATAGTAGGTCGCGGTCGAGCCGTCGGCCAGAGCGGCCTTGTATGGGCCCTTGGCCGGCCCCGGCTTGGCCCAGGCGCCCACGGCCGGCGACGTGTAGGGCGCGCCCGTCTCGGCCCTGGGAAACTCCTGCGTCCGGAGTCCCGTCTCGACCGGCACCTCGGATTCGGAGACCATCTCCCGCTCTTCCCCGACGTGCTTATGGTAGCGCGGGAACTTGCCCATCGCGCTCTTCGTGCCGTCGAACCACTCGAGGCCCCAGACGTTGGGCTCGAAGACCCTGGTGTTGAAGATCTTCTCCACGCCGTTCATCTTTTTGCCGCCCTGGTCGAAGCGCGTGGTTTGAGTGGTCAGGGTGGAGGCCCAGGAGCCGTTCTTGTCGAAGCGGCCCGTGGCGGCCGGGCCGCCGTCGCGCCAGGTTTTGACGGCGTCGTAGAGGGCGGCCTTGGAATAATAGACGACGTCTTGGACGAGGATGGAACGGCCTTGATCGTCGACGGGGAACTGGATCTTGGGGAGTTTAAAGTAAGCGGTGCCCTTCGCGTCGAGCGCTTGGTAACAGGGCACGGTGTTGATCTCCATGGCCCCGCCGTTGATCCGGCCCGGCCGGGCGTCCAGCCCCCGCCCGTAGATGTAAGGATAGTTGAAGATTTTGCCGGCCTTGCTCCAGGTCTCGGGGATGTAGTAGGCGATGGGGCCCTTGAAGTTGGCCGCGCTCAGGAAGCATGTCCAGGCCTGGTCGCCGGTCGGCGGATCGGCGGCGACGGGCTCGGTGAAGGGCAGGGCCATGTAGGTGTAGCCCAGAAACTCGCCGTTCGGGTTGCCCTGGAAAGGGAGGGCGTCGGGAGGGATGAGGATCCTGTTGCTCAACTGGGCGATGCCAAGGCGATCGTCGGGGAGGGCCTCATTCGTGTAAAAGAACGACCAGCCGGGCGAGCCCACCTCGTAGTCGTAGAAGGATAGGTAACATGATGATGTGATGCACCTCCCCCGGGGGTCTGATAGACTTCCGGAATTTCCTTTTCCGCCCGGAGCGTGGGGCGCGTTCGGAATCGGCTTGAATCCCCATCCTGGCCTCGTCAACGAGGATATTTCGGCCCGCGGGCGATGTCAAGCGCGGCCGCGGATTCCGAAAAACGGGCCGGGACGCCCGGGCCGGTCGATACCGGACGCGGCGAGGCCGTCTTCCGGACGCACCTCTCCCCGCGGGCCCGGCGACGATCACGGAACATATTCGACCGGCGGGGCGGCGTAAAACCCGGCCGGAGGGTTGAACAGGCGATTCTCGTCCGAGATCCCGCCTATCATACCAGATTCGGGAAACCCGCCAGCCAATAATAAACTAGGCGGGTGACGCGACGGATGCACTAAAGTTTTTTTCTTCAGCAGGGACGAAAGGGATTTAGGGGAAAACCCGTGCGACGCACTATGCTCGCTAGAGCAAAAGCGAGCATAGTACTGTCCTACGCCTTTGCTAGGACGACGGAGCGGGCAAGGACCATACTCATCGGGCTGAATCTTTGCCCGATGAGTATGGGAGCGAGGAGAAGCGTTGGAGTACCGTTCTTCCGATCGTAGGAAGAACGGCAGTGTTTCACCCCCAAACCTCCGAGCCCTCCTGATATGAATACCGGGCGAGGAGCGTTCGGGGGTGAAACCCGTGCGACGACTGAGCGGGCACGGTTTTTCGCCGAAGGCGAAAAGAGCGAAGGAGGAGCGTCGGAACGCGTTTTCCTCGCCGGGGAAAACGCGTGTGTTTCTCCCCCGAACCTCCGAGCCCTCCTCCTTGACATGAATCCGGGCCGGCGCCTATGCTGACGAGTATCATGAAGATAACGTTTTTCCTCCTCGGGATTCTGAGCCTCCCGCTCCTCGGCCTTGCCCAGATCGATCCGGCCACAACACTTTGGTACACGGGCCCGGCGGAAAAATGGGCCGACGCCCTGCCCATCGGCAACGGCCGCCTGGCGGCCATGTATTTCGGAAACGTGCAGGAAGACCGACTTCAGTTCAACGAAGAGTCCTATTGGACGGGCGGGCCATACTCGACCGTTGTCAAAGGGGGATATCAGAAGCTCCCTGAGATCCAGAAGCTGCTCTTCGAAGGGCGCGGCATAGAGGCCCGCCATCTCTTCGGACGATACCTGCTGGGATATCCGGTCGAACAGCAGAAATACCAGAGCATGGGCAATGTCGTCCTCGATTTCACGGACAAGTCGGCGGTCACCGATTACCGCCGCGAGTTGGATCTGGACACGGGAATTACCCGGATCACGTACGCCCGCAGCGGAACCTACGTGATCGAGATGCCGGGGGACGGGAATCGAACCCGTACACCCTCTGCGGGGCGAGGGATTTTCGATGCGTCGATCGGGCTCGCGGCCGCGCCCGGCGCGGCGTTGACCGTTCGGCAGCGCCATCCCTTCGAGATGATGATGAGAACGGCGGGCTCGGGGGCGGCTGTCGGCGGGACACTGGATGTGGAGCTGGATCCCTTCAGCCTCAAGCTCATCCAGATCGACACGAAGCCGCCGGCCGAGCCTTCCATATCCGGCGTCCCTTACGAGATCATCCCCGGGCCAGGCGACGGGAGCTTCAACGTCAAGCTGCTCGGACGGCCGGGTCAAAAGGCCGAGGTGGAGCTCCGCGGTTTCGGGGACCGGCCGGTGCGAACGTCCGCCGGGATCTCCATCCCGGCGGGGGGCGCGCCGTGGCCGATCACGTTTCCGGGGGCGCCGGCAATCGGCCCCTCCTTCGCCCGTTTGACATATTTTCGCGACGACTCGGCGGCCGCGGCCGACGCTCAGCGCTTGACGGAGCTGGCGAAGTTCACCCTCGACGACGACGCCCTCGAGATCCGGGAGATGGTCCGGCTGAAGCGCGAGCCGTCGAACCTGGCCGAGATCGAGGCCTGCCGGGCCTATATGTGGGACAAGGTCGTCGCCGTCGAGGGGACCCATCGCAATGCCTTCGACGGCAATCCGGAGACGCGCTGGAGCGACGGCTTCCCCCGCCGCAGCCCGTTCACCGGCAGTCCGGCCGCCTACCGGAGCGAAACCTCGCTCTGGCGGATCGACCTCGGCCGTGTGACCGATCTGGCGCGGCTCGAGCTGCGGGTGGCGAGGAGGACGGATGCCGCCTTCCTCGAGGCTATCGAGACGTCCGCCGACCTGACGGCGTGGACCCGCGCCGGGGGATTGTCGCTCGCCGCCGCGGACGGCATCCCGGCGTCGGGCGAGTTAAGGCAGAGGAGAAAGACTATCAAGGTCTTCGACGTCGACGCGGGCGACAAGGTGCCCGTCGCGATCTCCGTCCCGCTTGCGGACGGACCCTGCCGCTATGTGCGGATCCGGGGCCGCAACTTCGGCGTCACGGAGATCCTCGGCTACGACGGCGCGGGGAAGCTCGTCGACCGGAGCGGCTGGCGGGCGACGAATTTCTTCGGCGAGACGTCCGCACTCCGCCGCGTCCTGACTGCGGTCCACGTCCCGGCCGAGGACGCGTCCGGCCGGGAATACGCCGTCGCGGTCACGGCCGGACCGGCCCAGTTCGATCCCGTCGACGGCGTCTACGTCGTCGCCTTGGTCGACGGCCGGCCCGTCGTGCCGCACCAGCGCGCCCCGAGCTATCCCTACCACAACTACGAGTGGAATTCGGGCGCGCCCAAGCTCGCCGGGATGACCTTCCGGCTCCCGATCGACCGGGCTTGGAAGGGTAAGACGGTCGATTTCCGGATCATGATGTACGGCGACGGCGCCGACGGCGCCGAAGCCGTCCTCCGGCTCGTGACGCCCAAGCCCATGTTCTCCGAAGTGATGCTCCGCGTCGGTCCGGCGGATAGGCCCGTTGATGAGTGATCGATAGGATTGAAGAAGGAGAAAATGCTGGAGACAAAGAGACCAAAGCTCGACCTGCTGTCCCGGCCGTTCCTCGACCGCGTCGTTTCGGAAGCCGTGGATGTCCTGGAAAAGACGGGCGTCCTCATCGAGAACGACGAAGCGATGCGCCTCCTGGCGGACGCGGGATGTCCCCGCCGGGATCGGATCGTCTCGTTCAAGCCGAGCCTCGTTGAAGCGTCGCTCAAGACCGTGCCCCATGCGATCCACGTGTATGACCGCGGCGGCGCTCTGACGATGGCCCTGGAAGGGGACGCGGTCCACTTCGACCCGGGCTCCGGGGCCTTGAAGATCCTGGATCCGGCGACATTGGAAGAAAGGAAGCCGGCGACCAGGGACCTCGTCCGTTTCGCGATCTTGACGGATGCCCTTAAGAACATCGCCGCGCAGAGC
>Ga0315275_10007044_pt1 | contig 10834 bp, 6 predicted proteins | sample YL17G03_0_MG_FD_205557 | JGI IMG/M metagenome (GOLD analysis project Ga0315275, IMG submission 205557) | Sediment microbial communities from Yellowstone Lake, YNP, Wyoming, USA - YL17G03_0 | ecosystem: Environmental > Aquatic > Freshwater > Lake > Sediment | place: USA: Wyoming | collected...
GGCGGGCCCATGCGGCCCATCCATCTTTGGCGTGCCCAGGCAGTGAATCATGATAGCACTGTTCGTGGAATAGTCGAAGCCTGGATTACAAACAAAACCGGGTCGGCCGGACAATCCCTGAAACAGGATGTGGGTCATAGCACAAGGCAGGTCAGATTGACAGATGCCGCCAAAACCCATGTTGTTCAGTCTGGCGAACCCGATACAGGGGTAGGCATAGGCACGGCACAACGGCTCCCACATACTGCCGTAGCAGTCAACGGTCAACACGGTTGCATCTTCGTCATCCAGCAGCCTCTCAAAGGCCAGTGCCAGCCGGCAGGAGTTCACGACTTCTGCTCGTGACGGCTCCACGACTTCCACGGCGCCTTTAATCCAGGAATCGGCTTGCGCTTCTGCGTCGCTGTTGCTGACTGAATTGTACACCTCGAGCATCCGCCGCAGTTCAATCTGTTTGATCTCGGTCCCGAATTTCTTGCGTATCTCTTCCGCATACCCGCCGGATGCTTGTGTGCTGAGGTTGAGGATCTTGGCTTCCCTCAAATGGTGAATCGCCCGGAATGGTCGTATCGCCGCCGCTAATTGTTTGTAGTCGCTGGTCAGGAGGCACTCGAAACTCGTGCCTTCTCTCCGCTTATACAAGGCGCTAAGACTATGCCATTCGTGTCCGGAATAGGGAGCCGAGAAGACCATCGTAGGCCGTTCGAGCCGCAGGATTTCCTCGAAGACCGGCATGGTCCACAAGCTCAAGTGGATGGCCAGGATGCCATCAACTTCCTTCAGGGTATCCTTCCATTTGTTGAGCTGATCCACAGAACTGACCAGCTCATCCACGACAAACTCCACATCGGACAGTCCATCCTTCAGCTCCGCAAACTGCGATTCGTAGAACTGCACCTCTTTTTTCAGATCCAGGTCGGGATTAGGATAGTGGCTTCCTGGGACGCCCAAGTAGATTTTGGCGACCTTGACCCTTGATCTCCTGCAGCCCGGGCTTACAAGCCTATTCCTCTCTATCTGTGCGCCACTGGCCCGGATATACGGGCCGGCCAGATAAGCGGCGCCGCCTGCCGCCACGAGTCTCAGGAGTTCTCTTCTGTTCATAGGTGCTTGCATTGTGTGATCCTTTCCTTTGCAGCAGACTGCTGACCGACACGGCTTTGAGCTATTGTCAAATGTCGTGGCTGGTTGGGATAGGGATCCAGTCTGGCTCTTTGTTGTGGTTGCCGTCGATGGTGACTTTGACCCATTTCCCGGTCATATCGGCGATGCAGATATTCCATCCTTCGGCCATACCGCCTACCTGCTGGCCCCCATCCTGTGGGCCGTAGCTAAAGGCAAGGTGCTTGGCATCCGGCGAGAAATCGACGTGATAAACCTTTGCGGCGCGGACGCAGCCGAGTATCTTGCGGACATTCGTAACCTCGGGCACATCGCCGGCCAGGTCGATATCGCCCAAGCAAAGCTCCCAATCCGTCTCGCCCCAGGTCATCATCCTGCCATCGACGCTGAGGTCCGGCCGGCAGCCCCGGACGCCGTACTGCTCGAGGTCGAAGACCTTCGTTCCGTCCGCCTCGAAAGCAAGAATCGTGTCACTGAATCCCATTCCGCCCTGCACCGCACACAGGAACCAGCGCCCGTTGGGCGACCAGCAGATAGCATAGATGTGATGCAGTTCTTTGTTCGGGTGCTGCTTGTGCAGGCCGGTCTGCAAATCGTAGATCATAAGCTCCGAGGTCGCATACTCCCTTGTGCTGTAGCGCTCGAACTCGCCTCTGAGATATGCGGTTTTTTTGCCGTCGGGGCTCCAGCAGGGCTCGCGGGCGTTGTCGGCAACCTTGACGCGCTGCGTCCCGTCAATGTTCATATAATACACGTTTCGGACTTTTTCTCTGCCGGCCCCCTCATCCACAACAAAGCATATCTTGCTCGCGTCCGGCGAGACGTGCGGATACATTTCGTCTATGTCGGGCGTATTGGTCAGGTTGACCTTGTCGGAGCCGTCGGCGTTCATCATAAATAATTCCCAGTTCTCCACGCCGTCGGTCTTGCGAAAGGTCTCATACACGATTTTGAAGGCAATGGCCTCGAGGTCCACCGCCGTTCGCGGCGAAGGCGCCCTTCTGAGCCGCCCCCTGCCTCGCCCGCGGGCCGCACCGGCGGCATCACCCGCTGCAACCAGAATCAACAAACATAAAAGAAGGATGCCGGCCCGCCGCCCGGACTCGCGTCGGAAGACGCGGGGGCAGGCACATCGCCCCGGCAAAGTCGTCTTCAAAACACAGCACTCCTTTTTCATATTGCCTCGTTCACAAAAAACAGTAATAAAAAGGCTTCTGCAAAATTGCAGGTTAGGCCTACTTAGAAAAGAAAAAATCGTTTGTTGATTACCTGCAATTTTGCAGAACTCATTTACAAAAAACAGTGAATCCAAACCGAGTATTATAGCCTATTTGTCCTACGAACAGGACTATTCTTTGCCGGTGCTAAGTAGCACGGGCTTCCAGCCCGTGTTTAGTACCGTGTTTTTATGATCGCCGGGGCTACTCCATGCGCCGTATCCGCCCGCAAAGGTTCTTGACCTTCTGCAGGGCGGACACTGTAAAAATCACGGGATACAACTCTTCAAAGTACCAGAGCCTTGCAAAGTACAGGCCGATAGGTGAAGGCTCAACCGATGTGCCTTTGCCGGTATGTTCGATGAGCCAGGATACCCCGCGCGAGACAGCCGATTGAATCGCTTGCGAAGAAGAACTCGCTCGGCCTGCCCCGAATGTCCCACTACTTAGACTTAGAAGCGATTCCGCCAGGGCATCCACTGCAAGGGCCGTCTCTTCTATGGACGATGCGACGGATTTGTCGCCGCCCCATCCGCCATCCGAGTTCTGGGCGGACAGAAGCCACCTGGCCGCCTTTTCGAGCATTGGCGCGTAGGCAGAGGCAAACTCCGAAGGCAATTGGTGCAGACCTGTAAGCACCTTAGCTGTGCCATAGACGGGGTTTTCCTGGTTTGGCGCAGACTGGTTGCCGAACCACAACGGAACCCAGCAGCCATCTTGTCTTTGCGCGTGTTCGAGGTAGTCAAGCCCTTTTCTGATTGCCTGTCTGAAACCGACCCGGCTTTGCACAACGGGCGGTATGGAATCGGCCCATACCGCGAAGGCCGCTAAGGCGTGAGCGGTGAGGTCCGGGGCGCTGCGGTCGAAGGGCAGATTCGTCCACCCTCTGCAAAACGTCGGGATTCCGCCATCGCTGTTTTGCAGTCCGAGCAGCCATTTTACCCCTGCAACCGCAGAGCCGGTGACAGCCTCATCCGGTGGCCCAAGATTCCGCAGGGCTATCAGCGCGCCGGCGGTATCATCGGCATCGGGAACAGCGCCGGGCAGAGCCGTCCAGGCCCAGCCGCCGGGGGCGGCGTGCGTGTAAGGGTGCTCGGACAGATACTGCGATTCCAAAAGCATCCGCCGAATCTTCTGGCGCTCGCAGGCCGGCCATAAGCCATCGGCAGGTCCCTGATGCCACTCCGGGGCGGCGGCGAGCGCATTTACCGACAGCATCGTGACCCATGTAGCGAGATTGGTGTCAATGGGCCAACTGCCGTCTTCCCTGACTGAGCGGATCAGAAATTCGACACCTTTTGAGACGACATCATTGTCCCTTTCCCCGCTGGAGGCCAGGCTCATCACAACAAAGGCGGTCAGGGGCGCAGCCTCAAGGAAACCTCCATTCTCAGGCTGAATCCCCCGGAGCACGTCGAGAGTCCTCCTGCGTGCGAGCCGGCGCACAACACGCGCGACGGGGTTTATCGGCCTTCGATGATGATACCGGGCCTGCCCGATTGCAATTAAGGCGGGCAGGGCATAGCTAACGACCGGCAGCCGCAGCCACTTGAAGAGCGTGTGCGGCAGGACCGCCAATTCAAAGGGCAAGGGCTTGATTCTTCGCCAGGCCTGCCGAGGCTCGCCCAGTCTGCCTGCAAGGGCGCACATAGTCAGAATGGGCGCTGAGAAGCTTCGGTCCCGGCCATATTGCCTATCGACCGCCTCTGCAAGAGCGCCCGCTTCGAGGCTGCCGGCGAAATCGACAAGCCAGGACTCGGCCTTTGCAACAGCCCGGTCGCAGCGACTGAACCGCCCGGCTATCGCCAGCGCGGACCAGCAAAGCATCGTAGTGCTGATATTGCTGAGGCTTACGACCGTATCGCCCCATCCGCCGTCGCAGTTCTGGTTCTCGATAAGCCAGTCGAGTCCCCTGCGGATGAGCAAGTTGTATTTTGCCTTGTCCACGACCGACAGCGCAAAGACGGCTGTGGCGGTCGATAGCGCGCTGTCGGACAGCCTTCCCTGCCAGCACCCTTCGGGCAGCCTGGCCTGCATCAATCGCTCCTTGAGGGCCTTGAGCGTCTTGTCGAGAGCTGCTTCGTCGATGTTCATAACCAAGTTCCGCGTTGCGAGGCGCCGTTTTGTGCGTATGGATTTGTGCTTAGATGTCCGAGCGACAAGAGGCCGTAGTAGGTGTATTCACAATCGAGTGTTGGGTCGGCCCAGCTCCCGCAAAAGGCCCCTTCTGCGCTCCAGAGGCTGTCGAGAAAATCGAGGCATTTCTCCGATACGCTGTTAAGCGAAACGCCTGCCAGCGCCAGCGCGTGCAGGGCGGTCGCGGTGGAGAGCAGATCGGGCATGCCGTAGCTGCCCTCCACAGGCACAGCGACGAAGCCGCCCTTGGGATGCCGTTGCGAAAGCAGCCATTCGATGGAAGCATCGCTGACCGGCTCATTCAAGTAATGGAGGATTGTCAGGGCCGCTGCGGTGGCGGGCGTCGCCCCGATTCGAATGGTCGGGTCGTTTGAATAGGCCCCGTCCGGCGTTCGCAGCGATTCGACGCAATCGGCAAGGACCGCGACATTGTCCATATCCCCGTTCAAATCCTGGTATGCCCCCAGGGCGAGAAAGCAGCCATAAGCAGTGCCGCGCTGCGCCCCGCTTGAATTACTGTAGCCGCCATCGGGGCATCTGTAATCTTCAAGCCGCCGCAGGACACCGTCGCGCAGAGGCGCCTCGATGCCGGCATCACGCAGTTCTGAAATATCCGCCCAGCACCGGGCCAGGCACGCAAGGTGGACCAGGTCCAGCGAATCACCGTCGCCGAATTGTCGCAGGTACGTTGCGATCCGCGCGCGGTCAAATTCGGCGTCCAACGCCAGAAGGGCTTCGATGCCGAAGACCGTGTAATACAGGTCGCTTTGGCCGCCCCTCCCCTTGAACCCGCCATCTTCATTGAGCTGCGTACCGATGAAGCCGCTTACAAGAGCGGTTGAATCACCCAGGACGAGCCTGGCTCGATTTGCCGCCCTGAGCATGTCCAGCCTTACGGTCATTGCAGCAGCCCATCACTTCAAAATCATTGAATATCTTGCCTATCACCCTTCGCAATAGCCCTTTGAGGTCGGAATTCCTCAGATGATAGAGACTGCCGATAGCGCGGGCCTTGTACGACTCCATCAAATCCGAAGCGAGGCGCTCCACTCTTAGCTGAGCCAATACGCTCTCAACGTCTTTGGCGCCCGGACGCAGCTCGGCGGACCTCTTCCATACGCGCTCGAGCAGCTCCCTCTCGGCCTGTCCCGCCCGTTCGTAGGCCAGTGCGAGCATTAGCGACGGCCGCATCGCGTTTAGGGCATGCGATTCGTCCATCGAGCGGAAGTCCTCAATGTCGTCGCGAATCTGATACGCAATTCCGAGCGACCGGCTGTACTCTTCGAGCACGCCGTTCAGCTCGTCGCTGCAGCCCGCCAGTATCGCTCCCAACTTCAAGGCGACCTCAAATGCGGGCGATGTCTTTTTTTGAAATATGTCAACGACCTCGGCGACGCTCAAACATCTCGGCCTGCGAATCCACGAAAGCTCATCTCCCTGGCCTATGCACAGATTGCGATGCCCTTGAACCGCCGCCGCCAACATACTTGTCCTGCAACTATCCGAGCCATCAGCCTCCACCAAGAGACGGTAGCCCTCGCCAAGAAGCAGGTCGCCCACGTTGAGGGCAATGGGCACTCCATGCTCGGCGTGCAGAGTCTTCTCTCCGTACCGCAGGTCGTCGCCGTCCTCGATATCGTCGTGAATAAGAGAGGCCTTGTGAAAACACTCGACGGCGACGGCGGCCTTGCGAACTGCCTGCGGAAGCGTCCCTTCTTTGTTGCCGACAAGGGCCTGATAAGCGCAGGCGGCGAGGAAGGGCCTCCATCGCTTGCCCACCTTGGCCATCCACTCCAAGGCCAGATGTTCGGTCCGGCTATCAACGGCGGCCAACAGCCCCGACAGGGATTCCTCGGTGAACCAGCTATTCACCTGGGTCTGCAAATCATCGAGATTGAGACGGCGGGTCCGGTCGTCGTTGCTTTGATAGATCGCGTCCCAGACCCAATCCACATCGACACTCGTATTGGCGCAGCCGTCCTGCAGCAGCGGGATCGCGATGCCAGGAACTGCGCCGGCCTCCATATACGGAAAGACCCGCTCCAACACCGACAGACAGCTTACGCCCACGACCGCCTCGATTTTCCCCGTCTCGATAAGCGACATCACAACGGGCGAACCCTCCGCAATCAGCACGGCGTAGCCCAGACGCTCGGCCTGGCTCTTGAATTCGTTGATGATGCACCGTCCGCAATGCTCGCACACTAAGCCGACTTCATCGAACTCCGCCGGGCATTCCTCGGCGCTGCGAAGGCACTTGGGCAGCAGCAGCAATCGCTTTTCAAACGGGATTCCAGCCACTGTCCGCCGCCAAACCTCGTTATTTATAAGAACGCCGGTATAGTTCAGATACTTGCGGTTCAGATCCACCTTCTTGAGAACCGCCTCCGCGTGCGTCCGCAGCTCCTCGATAGACAACGGCCCGACGGGCTTTTCCTGCTCCACGTATTCGCCGACAATCTGCAACAGCCTGTCGCGTTGCTGCCTTGTCTGCGGTATATTGTCCTGCGGCGGTCTAAGAGACCTCGCTGTAATCGTAGCATCGTCCGGCATACTTGCGATCCTCATCGGTCTTTTCAGGCCCTGCGCCTGCCAACTGCTTCTGCATTCTGCTGAAAGTTCGCCGCCAGGAGAATACCTCGCCCCTGCCCAGCACCTGCATCATAACTCTTTTTATCCATGATACCCCGCCGGCCCGCTGGTTATCGGCGAACAATCGCGGCACGGCCTTGAAGTTTATCTCATAACAGGTCCTGTACAATTCTAAATGGTCGGCCCTCATCCGGCGAATAGTAAATCTCTGCCCTCTCTCAATCTCATCGGGCGACAATGGCTCATAGAAGACCGGGAAAATCACCGCTCGTTTCGCCCCTAAGTCCCTGACGAGCCTGAGCGTGCGGGCGATATCATTCGGGGTCTCGCCGGGCAAGCCGAGAATAATGCTCACAACGCAGAAGAAACCGCTCCTTGTCATCTTCTCGGCGGCCCCGCGGACTATATCCTCCCAGTCTTCCGGCCGAAACGGGGCCACCTTGCCGGGGCAGTTGGCCGCCACGAGGCCGCCGTTCGCACTTTCGACGCCCATATTCACCCAAAGGTATTCGGCCTTCTTTTCCCAGGTAAGCAATTCCCTGATTTGCCTCAACTGCTCGTCCGTAAGCTGCATTATGCTCGTGACGTTGCCGTGGTCGATCTGCATAAAGGACAGGCCCTTGATTTGCTTCATCTGCGACAGCAAGCCGTGCAGCTTTTCAAAATCCGGTTTTAGCCCGACCGAACCATACCTGAAAAAGTCCTCGCTCCCGCTGACAACCGACGTAACGCCGTTGGCGACATTGGTCTGGAGGTCTGCTAAGATAGTATCGGGCGGCAGATGCTTCATCTTTTTGCCGGCCATTGTGCAAAACCTGCACCCTCGACCGCAGCCCCTCGATAGCTCGATAATGCCCAGCATAGAGGCGCCGGTTATGGGCTGAGTTCTCTCGACCGCCGTATCCTTCTCGCAGATATTCCCCGGTATTTGGCGGCCATTGACCAAGTCCGTGAAGAATTCAGGCCCCGACGACTCGAAATACCCATCGAAAACCACGTCAATGCCTAATCTGGCCCTCTCTTTGGGATCGCAGGCCCATTGCCACGCCCCCGCGCCGCCGGCGACAATCTTGAAGCCATACTTCCGCTTAGGCCCGGCCAATTGCTCAATCATACGGCGGGTCCAGAAGCTTGTGTAAAGCTCGCCCTTCCAGAAATTCGTCGTAGTGGTATTGCTCATCCCCCTGCCCAAAGGGTCGCTTGAGCTAAACCCCACAACCTTGACCCACGGCCCCAACAAGCTGGGCAATGCCTCCGGCGTCGTGCAGACTACACCTTCGCACTTCAGGTCCGTGAGCTTGAGGATCGCCGACTCGACCCGGCGCAGCCCGAGGGGCGCACTTTTGGCCCGGCCGAGCGAATCTGTCCCAACCGCAGGGGCAACGAATTTCCGCATCATTATTTCCGGGACCTGGGTGGTCTGCATCGTGGCGAAAATGCCTTCAAACAGAATCCTGTAGTTGGCGCTCAGAGTTCTGTCTGCGACAAGAATAACCGCAGGCTCCAGGCGTTTCTTACTCATAGTCCTCGCTCTCGGTTTTGCCGGTCTCGTTTGGGCTTTGGTGTGTGTTTCGGCGGGTTTTCTCAGCGGCTCTTTTTCTGATCCCAATCATCTCCGCAGGCGACAAAGACGCAAGGACCTCAGGCGGGATAGCTAACTTTTCCTGCAATTCCTTCAAGCTCGATGATTTCCCAGGCAGGCCGACCTTTTCCGCGGCGTCCGCACCGGCGGAGAATCTCTTGCCGCCCTTACCTCGCTTGCGAATGGCATTATAGACATCGCCGCTAAGAAGGTTCGTAAGGTTTGCCTTGACTTCTCGATCTTCGAATGCCCTCTCCTTCACTTCATCGCCGTTAATGGGGCCTTCGCCGTACTTGGGGAAGATAATCGCGCTATTCGGGCACGCCCTTGCACACGCAGGGCAGTTGGTCTTGCAATTGGCGGGATTGCGAACATCCACCTTGTCACCGTCGGAAAGCTCGTACACGCCAAACAGGCAAAAGCCCAGGCACTGCTTGCAGTTCTCGCAGAGGTCGTAGTCGATTACAGGAAACCAGGGTATCCAGTCACCTTCCTTTTCCAGTCGGGTCTCATCCGCAGATTCACCTCTAATTTGCCTGTGGTGCAGCAGCGAAACCATTTCTTCGACCTGGCCGGTTCGCATATTCACAAACTCGACGCCCTGCGGGGGCAGCGGCGCACCGGCGGCGTGGAACAGCCACTTCACCGCCCGCGGATAACAGGCAAATATCCTCAGCGGCTCGGCGTTTGCCCAATCCTTGAGCCTGGGGTCCCGCTTGGCGCACATCCGGCAGAGGTCGGGCACGGCCTCGAATTCGACGCCCGACGCCTTGATGGCGTTGAGCACCGCTGTTTTGACGCTATCGGGAATTATCTGATAGTACGCACAATGGCAATAGATTAACAATGAGGGGGCCTTTTGCGCCACTGCTGTTGTTCCTTTATGACCATAGAGAGCATCAAATGTCACAAAATCTTCGGCCTTATGATAACCGAAATCAGTCAAATAGGCAAGGAATCTTCCCGATTGCAGCAACACTCTTTATGGCTTAGAATTAGTCCCCAAGGATAATGAACGATACTAAGGCTTCTGCAAAATTGCAGGTTAGACCTATATTCTTGAAGAAAATCTCTTTTATGATTTTCTTCAATAATTACCTAAGCGATTACGAGACAATACATTGCCCTTGAAAAGAAAAAATCAACAAACGATTTTTTCTTTTCTAAGTAGGTCTAACCTGCAATTTTGCAGAACTCATAACAATACCGTATAAGGAGGTCCGCTCAAATGAGAAAGTGCACTGCGATAACGATTCTTGTCGTGATTTTTGCCCTGCTGATTTCAATCGGTTGCCGCGTGTCCGCAGGCGGCGTTGCAGAAACCGGCACTGTGACGATCTTATGTCCATCCGGCGCAACATCGGCGGAACACTTGGCGGCGAAGGAGGTCCGCCGGTACTTGTATCTGCGGACCGGAGAGATGGCGCCTATTGTCCGCACAGATACAAAACTGCCCGCCGCCGCCTTGATTGTAGTCGGGCGGAAGGATCAGCCGATCCTCAAAACGCTGACCGGCAAAGACCCTAAGCTGACATCCGCCATTGACTCATTGGAGCCGCAGCAATACCTGCTCAAGACCCTCAAGGGCCGAACGAAACCAACCCTGCTGATTGTGGGCGGAGATGCTACCGGCACGCTTTACGGCGCTTATCGATTTGCGGAGAAGCTGGGCGTGCGGTTTTACCTCCACGGCGATACGGTGCCGGACGAGCGCATCGCGTTCAAAATACCGGACCTCGACGAAACAGGCAAGCCGCTGTTCAGCACGCGGGGAATTCAGCCCTTCCACGACTTTCCCGAGGGGCCGGACTGGTGGAATACCGATGATTACAAGGCCATTATCGCGCAGCTCCCCAAGCTGCGGATGAACTTCTTCGGACTGCACACCTATCCCCAGGGCGGCGTAGGGCCGGAGCCGACCGTCTGGATCGGCATGCCGGGCGACTTCAATGACGACGGGACCGTGAAGTTCAGCTATCCGTCGAGGCACTTCACTGCCGCAAACGTCACCGGCGCCTGGGGCTACCAGCCGGCAAAAACGGGCGATTACACATTCGGCGCCGCCCAGTTGTTCGAACGCGACGACTTCGGCCCGGACTATATGCAGGGAATGAATCCCTGGACGCAGCTTTCCCAGGAAAATGCCAACGAGCTTTTCAACCGGATGGGCGGCGTGCTCAAAGAG
>Ga0315275_10007045_pt1 | contig 10834 bp, 6 predicted proteins | sample YL17G03_0_MG_FD_205557 | JGI IMG/M metagenome (GOLD analysis project Ga0315275, IMG submission 205557) | Sediment microbial communities from Yellowstone Lake, YNP, Wyoming, USA - YL17G03_0 | ecosystem: Environmental > Aquatic > Freshwater > Lake > Sediment | place: USA: Wyoming | collected...
ATGCCGTAACGATCGCGTCGGCTAGTTTAAACCTTGCTACCGGGACGGGCGATGTGCTGACGGATGGAACGCTGGCCATGGATGCTGACGGTTCACTGCACGCCGCCTACGTTCGCAGGGTAATTGTGGAATGTGTCGCCGTTGGCGAATCGATCATGTACACGAGGCAGCTAGTGCCTGTGATCCTAGTGCACGGCTGGCGCGGCGGTCCCGAAACGTGGTCGACGCTGAGAGACAGGCTTGATGCTGAGCAGATCCCGTATTACATATTCGATTACTCGCCGGGATTGGGCGACCCAAAGGGCTACGCGATCGCTTTGAGGCAATGGGTGGAACAGCTGAAAGCGGACACCGGCTACACCGGCAGATTCGACATTGTCGCCCACTCGATGGGGGCGGTGGTATCAAGATGGTACATGGAGGAGCTGGGAGGAGCGGAGAACGTGAGGCAATGGATCGGGGTGGCCCCGGTGAACCACGGGGCAGCCATTGCCAGTGTGTACCCCTTGATGGCTACTCTGAACAAGCTCTTCTTCTTCGTACCGGGGTATCTGGTGGGCTCGGAACCTGCTGTACAGGCCATGCGGATCGAGAGCGACACCCTGGCTGACCTCAACTACGGGGAGTCCCACTTCAACCTGGCCAAGTGGAAAACCGTGCCGGAGACCCTGGCCGAAGGAGTGATCTACAGGAACCTTGCTGGCATCAACGATACCTTGCGTACCCACGGATTCTCGCCGGCCACTGCTGGTGAGACGCTGGTGGTCAAGAAAGAAACCAATGGGGAACTCACCCGTCCCTACTGGACTCACCAGGGCGATGGTGTAGTGCCGCTCTACCTCAGTCAGTTGGAGGGCGTGAGTACAGACTGCTTTGAGGGCGCAAACCACAGCAGTCCAGACGCGGGGATCACCCGTGATTCTAGGGTGATTGACCGGATAGTGCTCTATCTGCAGGATCCCTCGTCCCCCTCGCTGGACAACTGTCCAACCGCTGACCCTGACGCCGACTACGAAGCGTCAGGCACAGACAATAGGGGCATACTCCGCGGGGGTGTGTACCTGCCTGTCGAGTTCCCGGTCGACCCAAGCGTGGCGAAGGCCACGGTGATGCTCAGTTGGCAGGGAAGCGAAGTGGGGCTGACTCTTACCTCGCCCAGCGCGGAAGAGATGGAACCTGGGGTCTACCCGGTCGTCGATCATTGGCAGGGTGGCGCCAGCATCTGGTACGTCATCGATGCGCCAGAGTCCGGGATGTGGACGGCAGGCATTGAAGCGATCGACGTGCCGGCGGAAGGCGAGCCCTACACTCTCATGACCTTCTATGTGAGTCCGATTGTGCTTGAAGTGGCAACAGACGAGGGCTTCTACTCGTTCGAGGCTGGAGAGAGCGCGACCGTGGTGGCAAGCCTGGCGGAGGACGATGTCCCCATCACCGGGGCCTCCGTTGAGGCTGAGGTCAGGCAACCCGATGACTCCATCGATGAGCTTGTGCTTTACGACGACGGCAGCCACGGGGATGCTCTCGCTGACGACGGCGACTACACGAACGCCTACGCCCTCCCAATGGCAGGCAACTACGATTTCACCGTCGTCGCAAGCGGCGCAGCAAGCGAGGCGTTTGAGCGGACGGCGTGGATGACGCTATGGGTCGAAGACTTAACTCCCCCCGTGGGTGGCATAGCAGAACTGCCGGATGCTTCTGGTTCCTCCGGGCCCAACTACGTTGCCCTGGCCGGGCTCGCGGCTGGCGCCCTGCTCGCCGTCACCGCCGGCGCGTGGTACGCCAGGAGGCGCTGGGCCAGGTAGTTCTCCCCTACCCGCACTTGTTGTAGCCGCAGGCGCGGCAGACCAGGCACCCCTCCTGGTAGATCAGGATGCTGCCGCAGTCGGGGCAGCCCAGGCCCGAGCTATCGGGCGAGACGGGCATCCCGTTCTGGTACTTCGGTAGCGGGTCGTGGCTGTGGGCGGCGCCCGGCACGAACTTCAGCTCCAGCCAGCGGAAGATGTAGTCCACCAGCGACGTTGACCAGGGAATGTCCTTGTTGTTGGTGCGACCGTAGGGCTCGAAGCGGGTGTTCTTCAGCTTGCGGGCCAGGTCCTCCAGCGGCACGCCGTACTGCATGGACACGGACGTGAGCAGGGCCACGGTGTCCATAAGGCCGGAGACGGTGGAACCCTCCTTGGCGATCTTGACGAAGATCTCGCCCGGCCGGCCGTCCTCGTACAGGCCGACGGTCAGGTAGCCCTCCTGCTCGCCCACGGCGAACTTGTGGGTGATGGACTGGCGCTCGTTCGGCAGGCGCCTGCGGCGGGGACCCTGCGGCACGGCGCCCACGGTCTCCATCACCAGGTCCTCGGGCTCCTGCTCGGGGCCCTTCACGTTCACCACGGCGTGCGAGAGGACGGACCAGTCGCGAGAGCCCTCGCGGTAGATGGTGATGCCCTTGCACCCCAGCTCGTAGGCCGCCCAGTAGGCCTTGGCCACATCGTCCACGGTGGCCTCGACGGAGAAGTTGATGGTCTTGGAGACGGCGTCGTCGGTGTACTTCTGGAAAGCGGCCTGCATGCGCACATGCCACTCGGGCGAGATGTCGTGGGCGGTGACGAAGACGTCCTTCACCCACTGCGGCGCCTCCGGCCGCTCCGATAGCTTGCCGCCGCCCGCCAGGTACTCCATGAGCTCGTCCGAGTGGAAGCCTTCGTCCCTGGCCACCTGGAGGAAGTGCTTATTGACCTCGGTCATCTGGGTGAGCTTGGACGGGTCCTTGGCGTCGAGGAAGTGCTGGCGGGTGAAGGCCAGCGCGAACAGCGGCTCGATGCCCGAAGAGCAGTCGGCGATGATGGAGATGGTGCCGGTGGGCGCGATGGTGGTGCGGCTGGAGTTGCGGTAGCTGTAGCCGCTGCGGGGGTCGCCGGTGGCCGGGTCGTAGATCGAGCCCTCCCAGGCGGGGAAGACGCCGCGCTCCTCGCCCAGGGCCAGCGAGGCCTCATTGGCCTTCTGCTGGATGAAGCGCATGACGCCTTCGGCCACCTTCAGGGCCTCCTCCGAGGCGTAGGGGACTCGGAGTTGGAAGAGCATATCGGCGAAGCCCATGATCCCCAGGCCGATCTTGCGCGCCTTCTGGGCGGTATCGCGGATCTGGTGCAGAGGGTAGCGGTTCATGTCGATGACGTTGTCCAGGAAGCGGACGGCCAGCGGCACCGCCTGGGCCAGGCGGTCGAAGTCGACCTTCTTCTGGCCGTCGCCGGTGACGAATCGGGAGAGGTTGATGGAGCCCAGCGTGCAGACGCCCCAGGGGGGCAGGGGCACCTCGCCGCAGGGGTTGGTGGCCTCGATCTCGCCCAGGTGGGGGCAGGCGTGAGCGCGGTTCATGCGGTCGAGGAAGACCAGGCCGGGGTCGCCGTTGCGCCAGGCGTTCTCGACGATCTTGCGGAAGAGGACGCGGGCCGAGACCTTGCGCATTACCTCGCCGGAGCGGGGGTTCACAAGGGGCCAGTCGCGCTCGTGCTTCACCGCCTCCATGAAAGCCTCGCTGGCGCCGACGGAGATGTTGAAGTTGGTGAGGGAGGTCATGTCGGCCTTGAGGTCGACGAAGGTCTCGATGTCGGGGTGGCTGACGGCGAGGATGGCCATGTTGGCGCCGCGACGGGTGCCGCCCTGCTTGATCTGCTCGGTGGCGGAGTCGAACACCTTCATGAAGGAGACGGGCCCGGAGGCGATGCCCATGCTGGACTGGACGCGATCGCCGTCGGGCCGCAGGCGGCTGAAGCCGAAGCCGGTGCCGCCGCCGGACTTATGGATGAGGGCGGCGGCCTTGAGGGCGTCGAAGATGCCGTCGATGGAGTCGGAGACGGGGATGACGAAGCAGGCGGCGAGCTGCTGGAGGTCGCGGCCGGCGTTCATGAGGGTGGGCGAGTTGGGGAGGAAGTCCAGGGAGGCCATGAGCTCGTAGAAGCGCTCTCCCCACTGCGAGGCGCCGTCGAAGTCCTCCAGCGGCTTGTAGTTCAGCTCCGCCTCGGCCAGGTTGTAGGCCACGCGCGCGACGAGGTCTTCGGGCGTCTCGACAGTCTGGCCGTGGTCGTCCTTGGCCAGGTAGCGGCGCTCCAGGACGACGCGGCCGTTGGGGGAGATGACGATAGGCGTGCGGTGGCGCTTCTCCACGAGGCGGCGGTCGGAGGTGGTGGTCATGACGGGTCGCTCTCCCTTCTGCGGATTGGACTTCCTATCCGGCGGATCGTGCGCGCTTCTTGTCGACAGCGATGAGTTTCGCCGTGGCCGCCGGCCCGCCGTCCGGCACCGCTTTCAGGCGAGCCCGACGGCGCGGCGGCCTCGCGCCCTCCAGGGCCTCGGTCGGCAGGAGCGGCAACTGCTGGCTGGACGTGGCCGGCGTGCGGTCGCGCTCCAGGGAGGCCAGCTCCTCCTTCAGGTCCTCCACGTCGCGGAAGGCGCGATAGACGCTGGCGAAGCGGATGTAGGCCACGTCATCCAGGTCGCGCAGGCGCTCCATCACCAGCTCGCCGATGAAGCGGGTGGGCACCTCGGCCTTGCCCAGGGCGTGGACGCGCTCCTCGATGTCGTCCACCAGGGCCTCGATGGCGCCGAGGGGGATGGGGCGCTTCTCGCAGGCCCGGCGCACGCCCAGGAGGACCTTGTCGCGAGAGAACTCTTCGCGGCGGCCGTCCTTCTTGGCGACCAGCAGCACGCCCAGCTCCGTGCGCTCGATGGTGGAGAAGCGCTGGCCGCACGACAGGCACTGGCGGCGGCGGCGGATGCCTCCTTCGCCGGCGCGGGAGTCGATGACCTTGGAGTCTTCGAAGCCGCAGTAAGGGCAGTTCATGGCGACAGAACCTAGGCCCCCCCCAAGGGGGCGAAGGCTAAGATAGCACAAGATGTTGGGGATGTCAATGGTCTAGGCCCAACATTTTGTGGTTCTGTCACTGTCGCCCTGAGCGAAGCGAAGGGTCTGGGGCGGGGTGTCCCAGCCCTCGCTCAAAGTCTCTCTCCATTGCGGATTCGTGTGCCACCCCTCCCCAGATTCTTCGTCCGCCTCTGGCGGATTCAGAATGACAGGGCTCCACGGTTCTCGCCCTGGGCCTGCCTGCCGGCATCAGCCGGAGGCCGGTCCGCCTTCGGGGGTGCAACAGCGTCTTTATTGTAGGGACTGCTGGGCAGCGTGACCTGCGCGGTCTTCCCTTGCCAAGCTGTGAGCCTCCGATTAGGATAGCGGCAGCCGGAGCGATAGTGACAAAAGGAATGATAGCGCTACTAGGGAGTCGAAGGAGGCCGGCGATGCGTGCTTTGTTAGCGACGGCGCTGATCCTGGGTGGCGTGCTGCTCCTGAGCGCCTGCACGAAAGAGGAGGAGGGGGAGGGGCCCGGCGCCACAGGTACGCCCGCGGCGGCCACCAAGACGCCTACCGGAGCCGTCGGCAGCCCGACGCCGCCTCGCGACCTTGTCCGGCCGCCGGTCATCGGCACGCAGGGGCCCACCGCGACCGCTACGCCAGCCCAGACGGCGGGCCCCCAGCCAACGGCAGCGCTCCAGCCGACGGTGGTTTCGCAGCCGACGGTCGTGTCCCAACCGACCGTCGTGTCGGAGCCGACTGTCGTGCCTCAGCCGACGGCTGTGCCTCCCACCGCCCCGCCGCCGACCGTCGTGGTGACGGTGGCGCCCACTCCAGTCCCTACGCGGACGCCGACGCCCGCCCCTACCCCCACGCCTGCGCCCACGCCAACCGGCCCCATCGTCTTCAGGGGATACGTTGTTAGCGCGCCTGAGAAGCAGACGCCGATGGGCGGGCCGTGCGGTTGGTGGTGGTGGGTGATTCAAGTGGAGATCGATGATGTGGTCAAGATGGAGCAGGCGGACGGCGGCTGCGGGCTGTACGGCTACGTACCGGGAGAGACCATCGATGTGCTCTACTTCGCGAACGCAGCCGGGGTGGCCGTTGGCGACTACATCGAGGTGAGCGGGGAAGAGTCGATGTTTTCGTGCGCCTGCACGTGTTGCTGTGACGGGTGTGGGTTTCTCGTTGACCTAGAGGTAACGGGACATTACATTCGCCTGCCCTAGAGGTGGGGAGGGACTCCCACAGGAGGCCGAGCCATGAGGTGTCTGGGCATTCTCGTGCTGGCTCTAGCGTGGCTAACGGCTCTTCTTGCCGGGTGCGGCGGGGGCGAGGAGGCCGGCGTCCTGGCCGTCGCCTTCCGTCTGGACGACGGCTCGCCCCTGATGAGCGCCTACATCGGCGATCCCGCAAAGGACCCGTTCTCGCTGCCGGCGGGGCGCTACTACATCGAGGCGCTGGATCAGGATGAGGTGGTTGTCTCGCTGGGGGCGGTCGACATCAAAGCTGGGGATGCGGTGGACCTCCCCTCAGCCTTCGCCGCGGCGGGGGGCGTGGCTGATCCGGGGCGGGCCGAGCCGCTGAGGACGGTGGCCAACTTCCTGGTGGACGCGGAGCTGGCGGAGTACGCTTTCCTGGAGATCGCCAGCGGTGGGTTCGATCTGCCCCCGTTCGACCCAGGCGTGGAGCCTGGGCCGAGCGACATCGAAGCCTTGTACCAGCGATACGCCGAACTCGCCGCGCAGGAGGACGCTTTGCGGGTCGCCCTCTCTCAGATCGAGGCCAGCGCGACGGTCTGGTCGGGTGCATCGTACGTGCGCTCTCGGTGGGCACCGCCGCTGGACCCCTGGGACTTTTTCAAGAAGAAGGCCGACGAGTGGATCTTCGGGGGCGACAGCTTCCTGGGCTGGATGAAGCGCGCGACGGGCGAGGGTCAGCGCGAGCGCATCCTGGCAATCGCCGAGCAGATCCCCGAAGGGGACCGAGAGCAGGTGTTCAAGGACACGCCGGTCGGACTGACGGGCGACTCCTACGATTTCGATAGTTGGATGGAAGAAGTGAGGCAGGGCAAGCTGGATGACGAGCTAGCGGTCATCTACGGGCAGCTCTACTCGGCGGACCCAGACGCGGCGAGAAATGCGGGGCAGAGGCCTATCGACGTGCTGGCACGAGAGGGCACGGAGGGTCTCAACAAGGGGGTAGAGTTCGAGGTCGAGGCGTACAAGAAGGTGCCGGGGTTCGGGAAGGCTCTCGACCTAGTCGGGAAGACGAAGGAGTGGGATGAGTACGCCAGGAAGCTGGCCGAGAACTGGCCTTCGGCACTGGAGGGGACGGCCCGCGAGCAGTACGAGGAGGCGATCGCGGACAAGATCAAGGAGGATCTCAAGGAGCGTGCGGCCGACCTGCCGTGGTTCACGGACGAAGTCATCGACAAGTTTGCGGATCACTTCGCAAAGAAGGCGGTCGCAGCGGTCCCACAGATAGTCCCCACACCGGGAGCGACGGTGGCTGTGGCAACCGCCATTGCGACGCCCGCCTTCACGCCCGTACGCACGGCGACGACAATGGCGGAAACGCCGGCGCCCAGCGCCGAAGCGACGGCCACGCCCGCCCCGGACACAAGCTGGATCGAGGGCTACGTGCAGGGCATCGCCAATCAGTGGTCGACCGATGGCTACGGCGGCATCGGCGTGGCGGTGGCGGCGGACGACCTGCGCAACTGCCTCACCGACGCCGTACAGGGCGGCGCCGGCCGGGACGAGGCGATCGGGGAGTGTCCTCTCTGGCTGTATAAGCCCCAGGGCACGCCCCCGCCGAAGACGGCGACGCCAGTGGCAACGGCAACATTCGCACCGGAGGAGACGGAGGCGCCGACGGCCGAGCCCACGGAGCCGCCGACAGCCGAGCCGACGCCAGAGCCGACGGCGACACCAAGCCCGCCGGGAGTACAGGTGACGGCGAGGGGTGGATTCGACGTCGATCCAGACTACTTCACGATAACGGAGAACACGATGACCCTCACCTTCAACACCGGCGGTGGGTCCGTGAGCGGCGATTCGCGGCTGCACTACGAGCAACAGCAGGGCAGTACCTCACTCGGCTGCGGCATGGATTCATACGATGAAACTGTCCACTACGAGGGAGCCAACTCTCTAGAAGACCCGAGGGTATTCAGCGGAACCGCGACGGTTACGTATGCCTACGTGCTCTGGTACATCGAGGACGAGGGCGGGGAGACGACGTGTGCCCCGAAACACACGGGCAACACTGTCACGCTTAGCTGGAACGCGCTTTGGGAAGGTGGGGTCGTGACCGGTTGGTGGGGTTCCCGGGACTTCCGCCTGACCGTGGGAGGGCAGTAGGGGCCGCGAGCAGCTCCCGCTCGCCCTCCCGCAGGCTCCGGCCCTGCGACAAGCTCAGGACGAGCGGGCGGAGGTGAGGGACAGGCGGGAAATACAGCAGCGGGCCTGTCCTGGCAACAGGCCCGCTGCCGGGGAGGGGGTTTGTGGCGGATGCCAGATAATGTCAGCGTCTAACGCCCGGTGAGCCGTTCCCCCTTAACGGTGGGCCACCGGGCGGCGCAAAAAACTCGGTAGCTCTGTGTCGGTGAGGCCGGGCTGGCCCTGCTGGAGCGATTCCACCCGGATCTGGCGCAGGCGCTCCTCGCGGGTGGTCTGCTCGAACACCTCCGGCGTGGAGAAGCCCACGGCGATGAGGGTGATCTTCACGTCGTTACCGAGGTCCGGGTCGGTGCCGATGCCGAAGATGACCTCCGCTTCGGGGTCCACCACCTCGGCGATAACCTGGGCGGCCATGTTCAGCTCGTGCAGGCCCAGGTCGGCGGAGGCGGTGAAGTTGAACAGCACGCCGCGGGCGCCGTGGATACTCACGTCCAGAAGGGGGCTGGTGATGGCGGCGCGGGCCGCATCCACGGCGCGGTTGTCGCCGGAGCCGCGGCCGATGGCCATGAGGGCGGGGCCGGCTTCGCGCATGATCCGCCGCACGTCGGCGAAGTCCACGTTGATGTCGCCGCGGGTGGTGACGACCTCGGAGATGCCCTGGATGCCCTGGCGAAGGATGTCGTCGGCCACGCGGAAGGCCTCCTTGACGGTGGTCTTCTGGTCGCAGATGGCCAGGAGGCGATCGTTGGGGATGACGATGAGGGTATCCACACGGTCGCGAAGCTGGGCGATGCCGTCTTCGGCCTGCATGCGCCGGCGGGAGCCCTCGAAGCCGAAGGGCTTGGTGACCACGGCCACCGTGAGAGCGCCCGTCTCCTTTGCGGCTTCGGCGACGACGGGTGCGGCGCCGGTGCCGGTGCCGCCGCCCATGCCGGCCGTGATGAACACCATGTCAGCGCCCTTGATGGCATCCACGATCTCGTCGCGGCTCTCCTCGGCGCAGCGCTGGCCCTGGAGGGCGTCGCCGCCCACGCCGAGGCCGCGGGTGAGGCGTTCGCCGATGCGCAGGCGGGACTCGGCCTGGCAGCCTACGAGGGCCTGGGCGTCGGTGTTGATGCCCACGAACTCGACGCCGGCCAGTCGCGCCTCGATCATACGGTTGACAGCGTTGCAGCCGCCGCCGCCCACCCCCACCACCTTGATGGGCGGCAGCCCATCGGTAGCGTTCTTGCTGGCCACCTTAACCTCCTTTCCCCGAATCGCTCTCATCGCGTCTCCTTTGTTCCACCGTCGCTATTGGGGCAGCAGGATCTTCAACCAACGGCCGATGGTGCCCAGCCAGTTGCTCGGGGCGCCCGGCAGCCTCTTCTCGCGGTGCTTGCGGCCGTTGACCGGCTGCTGGCGTTGCGCCCAGTGCAGCAGGCCGACGGCTGTGGCGTAGGACGGGTTGGCCAGGATGTCCGAAAGGCCCTGGATGCCGCGCGGCACGCCGACGCGGGCAGGCATGCGCAACACCTGCTCGGCCAGGGTATCGATGCCGGGCAGGTTGGCGCTGCCGCCGGTGAGCACCAGGCCGGCGGCCAGCATGTCGTCGATGCCGGCGCGGCGGACGTCCATGTAGATCATCTCTAAGGTCTCTTCGACGCGCGCCTGGAGGATCTCCGCCAGGCGGCGCCGGGAGACTGTGCGGTGGCGCTCGCTGCCGAAGGCCTCGATCTCCACCAGCTCTTCGGAGTCGATGGTGCTGGGGATGGCGTGGCCGAAGGCGATCTTGGCCTCCTCAGCGGCGCGGGCAGGGGCGCGCAGGCCGGCGCCCAGGTCCTTGGTGAGGTGGTCGCCGCTGACCTGGAGGACGCCCAGGTGGTAGATGCTGCCGTCGGTGAAGAGGGCGACATCGGTAGTGCCGCCGCCGACATCGGCCAGGACCACGCCCTGCTCCTTCTCCTCCGGCTCCAGGACGGCCTCGGCGCTGGCCAGGCCGCCGGCCACCAGTTCTTCCACCTGTACGCCGGCGCCCTCCACGCACTTGGTGAGGTTCTGGATGGCGTTGACGGCGCCGGTGATGACCAGGGTCTCCACGTCCAGCCGCTGGCCGAACATGCCCACGGGGTCGCTGACGTGGTCCTGGCCATCGACCACGAAGTAGCGGGGGATGACGTGGAGCACCTGCCGGTCGCTGGGGATGCTCATGCCGCCGGCGGCCTCCAGCACGCGGGCCACGTCGTCGGGGCCGATGGGCCGGTTGCGGCCGGGGATGGCGACGACGGCGCGATTGATGATGGCGGCGATGTGGCTGCCGCCGATGCTCACCTGGGCGGATACGATGCGCGTGCCGCTGGAGCGTTCGGCCTTCTCCAAAGAGTTGAGGATGGACTCGGTGGCCTGCTGGATGTTGTCCACCATGCCTTTCTTGATGCCGGCGGTAGGGGCGATGCCGACCCCTACGATGCGCATCTCCCCTTCGGGGGTGAGCTCGCCCACGAGGGTGCAGATCTTGGTGCTCCCCACATCTATCGCTGCCAGGTTGCCGTTGCGATACATCGTCCACCCCCTCTTCAGCGAAGGGAAGGCCTGTCTCCGAACC